>Ga0326727_10024409_pt1 | contig 11437 bp, 10 predicted proteins | sample MB2enrmetagenome_FD_207643 | JGI IMG/M metagenome (GOLD analysis project Ga0326727, IMG submission 207643) | Lab enriched peat soil microbial communities from McLean, Ithaca, NY, United States - MB29MY | ecosystem: Environmental > Terrestrial > Soil > Wetlands > Peat | place: USA: New York... | reverse complement strand
CGGTTCATGAGTGGGATGCGGCGCGGACCGTGCATCCACGCCGCAAGAACCAGTGTAACCGTAAGCCTACTGCAGGAACAGCGAGCTTCCCGCCGAGCAGTAGGGCTGCCCGGCCACAGTGGCGCACAGAATCAAGGTCGTGTTACCGGGCGTGAGGCCGGCGGGAACTGCAACGTTGACCTGCTGGACGCCGTTCAGCGTGGGAGCGGGGCCGGCGTATAACGGAACCAGGTTCGTTTGCCCGCCGATTTGCGCCGAGACAGTAGCGCCATTGGGAATGCCGGTGGCGAAGATCTGCAGGACGCTGCCGGCAGCCGCCTCATGATTGGCGGAATTCGGCGAGTTGTCCTGGTTCAGTATGCCGCCGTTGAATATGGAGGGCCAAGCCGGCGACAGCGGCACGGTTTGAGGCGCGCTGCTGGTTCCATCCACGGTCACCACCAGCGATGCCGACGTCTTCGCGCCGAGGCTTGCGGGCACCTGCAGGTTGATTTGGGTGGCGCTCGTGTAGAGGAGCAGCGCCGGGGTTGCGTCGAACGTCACGACGACGTTCTGGCCCGCCAGGTTCGACCCCATCACGGTGCCCAGCGAACCGGGCACCAGCGGCGTGGCGGTCAGAGTCGCGGCGTTGAGCACGCTCGTCACCGCCACGCCAGGTTGGGCCGGCGCGACGGGTTGCGTGGGCGGCGTGGGCGTTACCTGAACCATCAAGGTCACGGGGATACTCACGCTGCCGGCCAGGGGACCGGCATCGATGACGACAGTGGCTGTGTAGGTCCCGGCCGCCAGGTTCACGCTCGTGTTGACGCCGGCGCGCACGCTGCCGGGGGCGTTATAGAGGTTCAGCCAGCCCGATCCCGTCTGGTACACGACGCTGTCGGTCCAGTTCAAGATGCCGCCGCCGGTGTTCTGGATCGGAATGTAGGCGAGATTCCCGGTTTCGGTGCCGTTCACTTCGGTGAGCTGAATCGGCGTGTTGTCAACCGAAAGGTGGGGGAAATAACTCGCCTGGCAATCGCCCAGCAGGGCGCAATCGGATGCGGGCGTCACGGCGGCGAATCGCTGAATGGGCGCGGTTGGGGAAGCGGTGTAGACCGAGGAAACGGGAGCGGGAGCGATGCTCTCCTGCGCCACTGAAGCGGCGGTCACCTGGGGTATGCCGAAGAAGGTGGGGAACTGCGCGCTCTCGCGGACAATCGAGCCGGAATCCACTACTTCGTAGACGGCGTAACCCGAACCGCTGGTGAGCGGCACCGGGCTGACCGAATTGAGCGTTACCGGGTTGGAGCCGGTGGGCGTGGGGAAGGGCGTTCCACCCGTGCCGGTGGAATCCGCGCCCGTGACGCGCGCCAGCAGCAGCGTGCCGCTGCCGGGCACGTATTGGCCGGCGGCCTGCGGTACCCCCAAGTCTCCACCAGCAGTGGGAACCAGGGCGTCGGAGCCGGCCACCAGATCGGGCAGGTAGAGGCTGGCGTTAGCTGGAAAACCGGAGTAGTTGATCAGAAAGCGGGTGCCGTTGTCCTGGCCCGCGGCACGGAGCAGAAAAGCACCGCCAAAACTTTCCGTGATCCGCGTGGAGGCAAACGCGGTTTGGGCCGCGAAGAGGCTGGCCATGTTCAGCGTGGATGGTAGCGCTGAGCCGGTGCAAGTAATGCCCGTGTCGTCCAGCGTGGCGTAAAACGCGGTTTGCGCCGTGGCCACGGTGACCTGCGATCTCGGGAGAGGCAGGGAAGTCGAGATGGTGGCCGCGAGCGGCTGCGGCGCCGTCGCGCCGAGCTGGTTGGCGTCGAGCAACACGTTGGAGATCTGCAAGCTGAAGGTGCCGCTGGCGGGCACCGTGAGACTGACGCCGTTGAAGGTGATGCCGGATCCGGCTACCTGGCCGGCCACCGCCAACGGCGTGAAACCCGTGCCGTAATCGACCGAGACTACGGCATCGTGGGTGAGGTTCGTGTTGTCCACCCGGTTGGTGACGCTCACCGGGAAGTAGAGAGCCAGATTGTCCGAAATCGCCGTTCCGGGAACAAAGCCGGAACAGGCAAGCAGGATGTCGCTGGCGCGTTCAGTCAGACCTTCGGCCCGCACCATGGGCGGTCCGGAGGAGGCGGTGCACTGTCGCGGTGCCGCCGTTTGGGAATAAGCTAAGCAGAATGTAGAAGTTATGAGCGTGAAAAAGGCTCGTCCCCATTTACCAATCGGAGTAAGGGGTTCCATCGAGCCCCATTTTATCCGAACCGCTCTTCACATCAAAGATCCCCGGATCTGTTTGGCTGACGCTCTGGCTGGCTTCCTCCATGATCGTCTTCCAGGTTTCATTGGAACCGGTCATCGGATCCACGGGGATGGCACGCAAGTACCCTTCGCTCACCAGGTCCTGGAGGCTCTGCGGCGCCTTCTGCTTGTCGTAGGTGTAATTGTCGATGACCGTTCGCAAGGTGAACAGGTTGTTCTTAAGCACGCTCTCCTTGGTGCGCAGGATGGAGCGCGAGTAGATCGGGATGGCCATCGAGATGAGAATCACGATGATGGTGACCACCACCATCAGCTCGACGAACGTGAAACCCCGGCGCCGCGCGGCCCTACCAGGTGGAATAAGCTGTGCCATCGGGCGCTTTCTCCTGCGTCTTGCTGTAGACGTCGAACACGTCCTGGCCGCCCCAACTTTGCGAATCGGGGTCATCCTGGTCGCTGCGCAGGCCCCACTCCTTGGAGTTGGTGAACGGATCGCGCGGAATGCTGCGCAGGAGGCGGAGCTTCTTGCCATCGGCGGACTGGGCCAGCTTGACGCCTTCCACCAGGATGTCGAGCGACTCGGGATAGCAGTTCGTTCCGGCTTTGGGCGGTCCGAAATAACCTGCGTAGCAGTTGTCCTGATACTTGTCGATGGCATTGCGCATCTCGCGCAGGGCGGCGCGCAGGTCGCGCTCGCGTTCGGCGCGCAGCTTGGCGCGCGCCAGTGGCACGGCCATGCTGGTCAGAATCAGCATGATCGTGAACGCCACGACCAGTTCCACCAGGGTCAAGCCTCTCTCGCCGCGCCGCTTCATACCGCCTACTTCACATTGACGACCAGCCGTGGGCTGGCCGTTGCCACCGCCTGCCCCTGCGAGTCGCGGACCGTGAGATTGGGAACCGTTACGGCCGAGCTGCCGCGCCCGATCACCTGAAAAGTGAGCATGACGAGCGTGCCCGATCCGCTGATGCCGGGCGATCCGGGAGGCCGGCTGAGCTGCACGACGGCCGATCCGGTATCGTTCTGGATGTTCTTGGTGAAGATCGGGGGCCGGGCGGCGCGCGATAAAAAGTCGCCGGGAGCCACGTCGTTGAGGCGCAGAACCTTGGGATCGAACTGGATCTCGAGGGGCGCGGAAGCCACATCCGCGCCGTCCTGTATGTTCAACGCTACATTGAAAACGGCCGACACGGTGGTATCGATCTGCGGCTGGCTGAAGACTACGCGCGCTCTAGGGATGCCTGCCGGCGGCGGTCCCGGCGCCGTTGCCGGCGGCGCTGTTGCCGGGGGCGCTGTTGCCGGAGGAGCAGTCGCCGGAGGCGCGGGGGCGCCCGCCGGCAGCGGTCCCGGCGGAACCGCGGCCGGCGCGGGGACTCTCGGTGCAGCCATGGCGGCCGCCGGTGGCGCGGCGGGCGTGCCCGCAGGAGCCGAAGCCGACGGCGCGGTCTGCTCTTCCTGAGCCGGCGCATAGTTGAGGTGAACGGTGGTGGTGTTGCCTACGGCAATGCCCTTCAGATCCGCAGGGGAGATGTCCTGCCGCCGGATGATGTGCGGGATCAGCGCGATCATGAGCTCGTCGCGGTCCCGCTCGATGCTATTGCCCTTAAACAGGTTGCCCAGGAGCGGGATGTTGGCCAGCCCTGGGATTCCGGTAACCGTCTTGGTGTCCTGCGTGTTGATGAGGCCGCCCAGGAGGCCCACTTCGCCTTCATGCATGCGGATATCGTGAGTGATCTTGCGCTGGCCGATGATCGGTTGATTGATGCCGCCCAGGTTGACGGTGCCGTCCACGGATGAAATCTCGATATCGACGTGCATGGAAACGTCGCCATTGTCGTGAACGTGGGGCGTTATGTCCACGTTCACGCCGACATCGATATAGGTAAATTGCGTGTTGACGAGCGGGTTAATGCCGACGCCGCCGATACCGGGCTGAAAGCTGCCGGTCGCGGTGGGCTCGCGGTCGCCGATCTTGAGGGTGGCCTTGACGTTATCGACCGAGCGCACCTGCGGAGACTGCAATACTTTGGAGCGCGCGTCGCTCATGGCCGCTTGCAGCAGCGCGCCGGGCAGCGTGGTGGAGAAATCCGCGCTGGCCAGGTGGCCCAAATTCGATAGCGGAATCGCGGTGCCCGTCGTGGCGCTGGTCGTGCCTGTGGTGGTGCCCGTGGTCGTGCCGGTGGTGGTTGTGGTGCCGGTGGTGCTGGTCGAGGTGCTCGAGCTGGAACTGTTCTGCACTTGTATGCTGCTGCGCGGGGTGAACGAGACCGGCAGATTCAGACCGGTGGAAGCGATGGCCGCGGTGATCTGGCGGCTGAACTGGGAGCTGGCTTCGATCACCAGGATATCCACCACCACCTCGGCTCTGGGCTTGTCGAGATCGCGGATGATCTTCTCGGCCAAGGCCACGCGATCGGCCTCCGCGCGCACCAGGATGGCGTTCTGGGAATTGTAGGGGAACACGCGCTGGAGGTCGGCGATGCCGCGCACCGCGTTAACGATTTCCTGGAGTTCCTGCGGCGTGCTCACATTGTTGAGATAGAAAACCTTGGCGACCTGCTCTTCGTAATCGCGGCGCTTGTTGGGGTTGTCGTTGGTGATGAAGATGGTATTCGGTGAAAGCGGCTTCCAGAAAGATTTGGTCAGGATAGCCCCATAATCGAGCGCCTGCTGGATGGTGGAGTCGTCGAAATCGATGCTGAAGCTGTCGCGCGCGGGCGCCTGATATTCCGGATCCCAGATCACGTTGATCCCCGCCACCTTCCCCAGCGTGTCGAAGATGACCTTGGCCTTCTGGCCGTTCATTTTAAGATCGATCTTCTGCGGGTTGAGCGGGCGGAGCTCCGGAACCGGCAGCATCCGTTCGATCTTCTTCTCTTCCTGCTCCTTCATCTCCTCGACCGGCGTGAGCGCGCGTTCCTCGGGCGGCGCCTCATGGCCGGTGGCCTCGACTCTCTTGCGCTCGCGCTGGATCATTTCCTGGGTGCGGACAAGTTCCTGCTGCGCGGCGGATGACCCCGGATTCAGCCCGTAAGCCTTCTGGAACTCGAGCAGCGCGTCGCCGAGCTGGCCCAGGCCGCGCGCTTTGAGTCCGCGGTCGATGTGGATCTGGGCAGCCTGGAAGCGGGCCTTCTCGGCGGCCATCTGGTAGGCCACGTCGGCGGGATCCTCGGAAAGGGCCCGCTCGTAATCCGCCAGGGCTTCATCCCACTCTTTCTTTTCCTCGTGTATCCGCCCCTGGGCCAGATAGCTGTCGCCCTTCTTGGTGCGGGCTTGCAGGGGGGCCACCGACCCAAGCAGCGCGGCGGCCAACAGGACAGCGGTTAACTGATTGAAGAAACGCATGTTTCCGTACTTTCGGGCCTCCCGGGAGGGGTTGTGATAAGATGAAGGCGGTCTCGGATCATCTAAAGTCATTGACGCCGTTAGGTTTCCGAGCGTTGAGGTCAATTTGGCCGAGAAGCACTCCCCTTTCAAGATCCTGAGCGACAACCGCCAGGCCGGCCACAACTACTTCCTCCTGGATCGGTTCGAAGCCGGAATGGTGCTCGTGGGGACCGAGGTGAAGGCGGCCAAAGACGGCAAGATGCAGCTCAAGGACGCCTACGCGGCGGTGATCGGCAACGAAGCCTGGCTGGTCAACGCGCATATCAGCCAGTACTCGCACGGAAACCGCGAGAACCACGTCCCCGTGCATAACCGCAAGCTGCTGCTGCACCGGCGCGAGATCGACAAGCTCCTGGGTCAGACCCGTGAAAAGGGGCTGGCCGTTATCCCCACCAAGGTTTACCTGAAGAACGGGCGCATCAAGTGCGAGCTGGCGCTGGCCAAAGGCAAGAAACTGCACGACAAACGCGAGGCCGAACGCGCCCGCACGGCCGAAGCCGAGGCAAGGGCCGAGATGCGGAGAAGGGCGTAAATAGGCTCGGGCGCGTAGCCTTTGGCTACAAATCCTCCGGGCGCAAGCCGGTGTGCTCGGAAATCTCCTTCAGCATGACCGGCCCCAATTCCTCTTTATCGTGGAAAGCAAAACGATATTGCGGCCAACCTTCGCGCCGTAGCGTCCGATGAGAACCGGATGTGCGGACTATGACTATGTGCCACCCGATACGCTGAAGCGCCGCAAGCACCCGCCGCGCCCTAGTCGCGGGCCATTCGCTCATGCGGCGATACAGAACTGCAAGGTATCGGCGGCGGGTTTCATCTCCCCGTGCTCGATCTCTTCGGCAATCACCCGCAGCGCGAGGGCCTTGGCCTTTAGGGTCGCATCCTCGGGACTTGAGCCGTACACTGTAACACCGGGAAGCTCGGGGATGTCCCCAATCCAGCGGCCGTCGTTCTCAAGAAGCAGCCGGATCGTGAGTCGCATATGCTTCATGCTACCAGGAATGCGAAAAGGAAGGATCGCGGATGGCCCCTTCAATAGACCGGTGTGCCCGAGGTTAGGGCAGGCTGGCGGATCTCCAGGCATCCTCGGCCCGTGGGAAGCATTTTGCCGGGGTTGAGGCGGTCAGTGGGATCGAACAGCAGTTTCAGCTTGCGCATCATGTCGAGCGTCTCGGGTGAGAATAACTTGCCCATCAGCTGGTCCTTCTCCATGCCCACGCCGTGCTCTCCGGTGATGGAGCCGCCCACCGCGATACAGTATTCCAGGATCTCCGTGCCGGCCGCGTGGGCCTTCTCGAAATCGCCGGGCTTGCGCGGATCGAAGAGAATCAGCGGGTGCATGTTGCCGTCGCCGGCATGGAAGATGTTGCTGATGGTCATGCCGTAGCGGGCGGCCACCTCTCCGATCAAGCGCAGCGTGGGGGCGATCTTGGTGCGCGGCACCACGCCATCCTGGACGTAATACGTGGGGCTGACGCGGCCCACCGCTCCGAAGGCGTTCTTGCGTCCTTTCCAGAGCAGGTCGCGCTCCTCGGCGGTGCGCGCTACCCGGAACTCGCGCACGCCGCACACCTGGCAGGCCTGGCGGACCAGTTCCACCTGCTGTTCGACGGCTTCGCGCAACCCTTCGAGCTCGATCAGCAGCACCGCGCCGGCATCCATGGGATAGCCGGCATGGGTGGCTTCTTCGACCATGCGCAGCATGACGCCATCGAGCATCTCGACGGCCACCGGCGTAATGGCGCGCGCAGTGATTTCGGCGACCGTGCGGCCGGCATCCTCGTTGGATTCGTAAATGGCCAGGCAGGTCTTGACGTACTCGACTTTGCGCATGAGGCGAATGACGATGCGGGTGACCAGAGCCATGGTGCCTTCCGAGCCGGTCAGTAGGCCGGTGAGGTCGTAGCCCGGGAGGTCCGGCTCCTTGCCCCCGGTTTCCACCACGCTGCCATCGGGGAGCACCAGTTCGAGGCCCAGCACGTGGTTGGTGGTGACGCCGTAGGCCAGGGTGTGCGGGCCGCCGGCATTCTCGGCCACGTTGCCGCCGATGGTGCAAGCTTTCTGGCTGGAGGGATCGGGCGCGTAATAGTACCCTTGGCTCTCGACCGCCTGGGTGATATCGAAGTTGACGACTCCGGGCTCCACCACCGCGCGCTCGTCGTCGAGGTCTGTTTCGAGGATGTGGTTCATGCGCGCGAAGGCCACCAGGACGCCGCCCTCCCGGGGGATGGCTCCGCCCGAGAGTCCCGTGCCGGCGCCACGGCCCACGAACGGCACATCGAATTCACGAACGATGCGCACGATTTCGGCCACTTGCCGTCGATCGCGCGGGAAAACCACCAGGTCGGGGAGATGCTTCGCCACGCCGCCGTCGTATTCATAGAGAGCCAGATCCTCGGGACGGTCGAGGTAGCCACGCGGGCCCATGAGGTCCGCCAGACGCCGCACGCAACCGGGGGGCAGCATGAATCCAGTCTAACCCGCGGCGGCGGGCGTGGCGCGCTACTTCTTGGGGCCCGGCTTGCGCACCTGCTCGAAGTACTGCTCGACGTAAGATTCCAGGGCCACCGGCACCTCGTCGCGGCCGATCTCCGCTCCGCCCTCGGTGTGCTCGGCACGGCGCTGCGCGTACGGCGTTTGTAATTGCTGGGTGGTGGATTGCGCTTCGACGGTGGCTTCGCCGGTCAGATTCGCGGAGCGTTTTCCCAGGATCTCGCTGATTTTGCCCATGGCGGCGAGTTGTTCAGCGAGCTTGACATCCTTGGCGCCATCCTGGCTGCCGACACCGCTGCCGGGCTGCTGACCGGCCCGGTTGGAATCGCTCTTGCCGTCGCCGTTCGCCTGGCCGCTCCGGGCCGTCACATCATTATCCTGGCCGGTCTGGCCGGCTTGCGGATCGCCGTCCTGCGCGCCGGGCTGTTTCTCGCCACCGTTGGCGGCCATCTTTTGGTTCCCGCTCGATTTCCCGGGCGGCATCCGGCTGCTCTGCGCGTTCAAACCCTGCTGGGCGGCGCGCGGCGCCGGCTGCGTGCTCATACGGGAGAGCAGGTTCTTCATGGCGTCCTGAAGTTTTGACAGGAGGTTGGAAGACTGGTTACCGGAAGGCTCCTGCTCAGTCTTGCTCGTCTGGGCGGATTGGCCCTTTTCCTGGGAAGGGGGAGCAGCGCCATTCTCCCGGCCGCTCTCGGGCGGCTGGTTGTCGAGCTCGGCATTCCGGTCGCTGTCGCCGGCTTCCTCTTGCTCGGATGGCTTCTTCGCGGAGTTCTTCGAGCCAGCGTCGGGGCTGCGCTCTGCGTCGGAACGTTCCGACATCTGGTTTCTCGGCTGCGGCGGGTTATCGCCTTTGCCGGCGCGCGGATCGCTCCGATCCAACTCCCGATCGGCGTAGTTCGGTTCGCGGTTTCGTTCGGGTGTCCGGCCTGCTTCACGGGCTTCCTCCGCGCGCTCCGGCGGCCCGAACTTCTGGAGCAGCATCCGCGCCAGCGGCGGTTTGAGATCCAACTGGCGGCTGAGGCCGTAGCGCAGCGCGAACAGGCTGGAAGCCACCAGCACGAGCACGGCGAGCGCATAGACGGCGCGCGGGACGACAAAGGGTATAGCCGCGCGCGCATCCACCGTGGCGGCCAGGCGCTCGGCGTCCTCGAGTTGGCTGGCGCGGACTGCGGGATCGGGGCGAAGGCGCGTTTCGCCGCGGCCATAGAAGAAGGTTGCCGTAGACAGCGTATCGGCCAGCGCCAGGCGGCGATCGAGGATCCGCGCCACCGTGTAATCGGCGGGCACACGCCCCCACAGCCGGTATAGGCCAACTCCCAACGCGGCCGAAGGTATGGTGAAAAGCCAGCGCCAGTCGAGAATCTGGGTGCCCATCAGGAGAAGCAGGATGAACGCCAGAAGCGCGGCGCTGAACGCAATGGCCCCTTGTGAGAACAGCTCGTTATAGACAATGCGGCGCCGGGCGCGGCGGATCAGCGATATCACGTCTTTCCCTCGTGCGGGACCGCACAAACGACCGGGTCTGACAGCGGGCACCCAATTAGTTCCAATCCTACCATTTCCGGAGAAATCAAGTTCACTCATTACGAAACCGCCGGAAGATCTTGCAACTCTGGCACCGAATCCGGGGTGAGTCCGCTAGAATAGTATTGCGTTCCCCCCTGGAAGGGTTCCAACTTTTGAAAGACTCTCTGAAGGTTTTGATTGTAGACGACGAAGCGAGCCAGCGGAGCGGCCTGGCGGCTATGCTGGAGGCTTGGGACATGATCCCGGAGACGGCGGCCGAAGGTAACGAAGCGCTCGCCAAGCTGTCCGCCTTTCCCGCCGACGTGGTGCTGACGGACTTGAACATGCCCGGCCTCGATGGCTTTGGCTTCCTGCAGCGGCTGCGCGATTCCGGCGACATGCCGCCCACGATCGTCCTGACGGCCTTCGGCAACATCGAGACCGCAGTGAAGACGGTTCACGAGTTGGGCGCCTACTGGTTTCTCGAAAAGCCCATACAGCCGGCCAGTCTCGAGGTGCTGATCCGCCGCGCGGGCAGCCACGCCGGGCTGCGCGCCGAGAAGCGGGCGCTGGAGCGCCAATTGGTTTACAAAGGCAGCCTGGGCGAGTTGGTGGGAACCTCTCCCAAGATGCAAGAGATATTCGCATTTCTGCAGCAGGCCGGTCCGAGCAAGGCTTGCGTGCTCATCACCGGCGAGAGCGGTACGGGCAAGGAACTGGTGGCGCGGACGGTACACGCGCTGAGTCCCCGGCGGCAGGGTCCGTTTGTGGCGATCAACTGCGCGGCGCTTCCCGAGACGCTGATCGAGAGCGAACTCTTCGGGCATGAGAAAGGTTCCTTCACGGGGGCCTCCGAACGCCGCGCGGGATGCTTCGAGATCGCGCAGCACGGCACGCTCCTGCTGGATGAGATCGGCGAGATGCCCATGCAGACGCAGGCCAAGCTGCTGCGCATTCTGGAGGATTCCAAGGTGCGGCGCCTGGGCGGGAGGGCCGAGTTCGAGGTGGACGTGCGCGTGGTGGCGGCCACCAACAAAGTGCCGGAGGAGGCCGTGCGCGGCGGGCACCTGCGCGAGGACCTCTATTACCGTCTGAACGTGTTTCACGTGCATCTACCGCCGCTGCGCGAACGCAAGGACGATATCAAGGCGATCGCCGAGGCGCTGATGGGCGACTTGAATCGCAAGCACGATTGCCGGGTTTCCTACATCGCCCCCGAGGTGATCGAGGCGCTGGGACGGCACAACTGGCCGGGCAACGTTCGCGAGCTGCGCAACGTGCTGGAGCGGGCCGTGATTCTGGCCGGCGAGGGAACCATCGAAATGCGTCATCTACCAGCCTTCCTGCAGAGCCGGGAAGCGGCCCAGCCGGCGGCCAGCGCGGGCGCTCCCGCGGCGGCGTGGCCTGAACCGGCCGCCGCGGCGCCGCCGCCGGCCGCTCCGGCAGATCCCGATACCGTTCGCTTTCAGATTGGCACCACCGTGGAGGAAGCCGAGAAGGGTCTGATTCTGCGCACGCTGGAGCACACGCGCAACAACAAAACGCGCGCGGCTGAGATCCTGGGGATCAGCCTGAAGACGCTGCACAACAAGCTCAAGGAATACGGAGCGAAGGAATTCGGCGTAGGGGTATGATTCGCGGCCGATCCCCGGACGGGTCGGCCGCGCTGGCCGGCTTCGGGAATTGACTTGCCGGCCGGGAACGCGCTATTTTGCACATATAGCCCACTCGACGGCGCGGTAGCCAAGTGGTAAGGCCAAGGTCTGCAAAACCTTTATTCGTCGGTTCGATTCCGACCCGCGCCTCCAACAAAGGTAT
>Ga0326727_10024407_pt1 | contig 11438 bp, 9 predicted proteins | sample MB2enrmetagenome_FD_207643 | JGI IMG/M metagenome (GOLD analysis project Ga0326727, IMG submission 207643) | Lab enriched peat soil microbial communities from McLean, Ithaca, NY, United States - MB29MY | ecosystem: Environmental > Terrestrial > Soil > Wetlands > Peat | place: USA: New York... | reverse complement strand
CCCCGGACCCCCCCGGTAAGGTTTGAGTCCAGCCCCACGTTGGGGGACTTTTGTCCTCCCAACGGAGGAGTCCAGAGGAGGCGGAGCCTCCTCTGGTCCCTTTTATTTTCCGCTGGGAGCTGATACGAGGCAGCGGTGCGACATTTGCTCCTGATTTCCCTTCTCGTGGTTGTTACGGCTTTTCCGGTTTCGGCCGGAGTCGAGTCCGCGACGCCTCCGCCGGGCGTGGTCTGGGTGGCCGCGCCGGGCAAGGTCGAGCCCGTCTCCGAGGAAATGCGGCTGGGTTTCGACATTCCGGGTAAGCTCGCGGCCGTGTTGGTGGAGGAGGGCGACACCGTGGCCAAGGGGCAGGTTCTGGCCGAGCTGGAAAACCAGGACATCGTGGCCAGGCTCGTCCAGGCCGAGGCGGAGCTGGCTTTGAAGAAGGCCGCTTACGAAAAGGTCGTCGCCGGCGCGCGCGACATGGAGCGGCGCGAGGCCAAGGCCGCCTTGGACGAAGCCGAAGCCGTCCTGACCAACGCCAAATCCGAACACGAGCACCGCACCACGCTACTGCAACGCAAGGCGATTTCCGTGGAAGAGGCCGACCGCGCCGAGCGCGAATATTTGGTGGCCCTCAAGCGGGTCGCCCAAGCCAGGGAGCATTTCCATCTCATCGACGACCCGGCCAGGCGCGAAGACATCGAGATCGCCAAGGCCGATCTCGATGACGCCAAGGGCAGGCTGGACGAGGCCAGGGCGTATCTCGACAAGTCCAGGATCCATTCGCCTATCGACGGGGTGGTGTTGCGCAAGCACCGCCGCGCCGGAGAGATGGTCTCGGTCAATTTCGACACCCCGGTGGTCACCGTGGGCGACATCAGCCGCCTGCGCGTGCGCGCCGACGTGGACGAAAAGGACGTGGACAAGGTGAGACTCGGCCAGAAGGCGTACATGACCGCCGACGCCTACGGCAACAAGCGTTTTTGGGGCAAGGTCATGCGCATCGCCAAGATACTCGGCCGCAAGAACGTGCGCACGGACGATCCGGCCGAGAAATCCGACACCAAGATTCTTGAAGTCCTGATCGACCTGGACGAAACGGATCATTTGCCGGTCGGCCTGCGCATGGACGTATTTATCATCGTCAGCGAACCGGGGACGGGGGGCTGAGCCATGGACGCGGTTATCGAGACCGTAAGGCTTCGCAAATGTTTCGGAACCTTCACCGCCGTGGACGGTATCTCGTTTCAGGTCGCCGCCGGGAGCGTCTTCGGCCTGCTTGGGCCCAACGGGGCGGGCAAAACCACCACCATCCGCACCTTGTACGGCTTTTCGCCGCTGACCGAAGGCGAGATCAGGGTCTTCGGCCTGGACATCGCCACGCATCACCGCGAGATCAAGGCGCGCATCGGCGTGTGCCAGCAGGACAACACGCTCGATCCCGACCTCAGTGTGGAGCAGAACCTGCTGGTGTTTGCCGGTTATTTCCGGATGGACCGGAAGATCGCCGCCAGCCGGGCTCGCGAGCTGCTTTCTTTTTTCGCCCTGGAAAGCAAGCGCGCGGCCAAGGTCATGGAGCTTTCCGGAGGCATGGCCAGGCGTCTCATGCTGGCGCGGGCATTGATCAATTCCCCTGAACTGCTCATTTTAGACGAGCCGACCACCGGGCTCGACCCCCAGTCCCGCCACCAACTCTGGGACAAGCTCACGGAGCTGAAGGCCGCCGGGCTGACCATTTTGCTCACCACCCACTACATGGAAGAGGCCTCAAGGCTGTGCGACTCCCTGGTCATCGTGGACCACGGGAAAATTCTGGTCGAGGGATCGCCCGCCGATCTCATCCGGGACCATGCCGGCCGCTTTGTCTTGGAAATCGAGGGCCGCGACCCGGAAACGCGGCGCTTCGCCACCGAGTCCGGCCTGAAATACGACCTCCTCGAGCGCCGGGTGATCCTCTATTCCGACGGCGACGAAGCCAGTCTGGAAGAGGCGCGCCGGGCCTTTTGCCCGGCCACCTGCCTGACGCGCCAGGCCAGCCTCGAAGACGTGTTTTTGCGCCTGACCGGCAGGGAGCTTCGCGAATGAGTGCCAAAGGCCGCTTCTCCATGCGTTTCGTCCAAGTCTGGCAGCGCAATCTGATCGTCTACAAGCGCATCTGGAAGGTCAATTTCCTGCCGCCGATGCTCGAACCGATCTTCTACCTGACGGCCTTCGGCCTGGGGCTGGGCGCCTTGGTCAAAACCGTCCCCTACCGGGGCGGGGAGGTGGACTACCTGTCGTTTATCGCTCCGGGGCTGATCGCCTCGGCGGTCATGTGGCAGTCGTTTTTCGAGACCACCTTCGCCTCCTTCGTGCGCATGTATTACCAGAAAACCTTCGACGCCATGCTGGCAACGCCCTTGACCCTGGAGGAGATCATCATCGGCGAGATCGTCTGGGGCGCGACCAAGGCGTTTATCGCCGCCGTGCTGGTGCTGTGCGTGGTCGCGGCCTTCGGCCGGGCGAGCCTGCCCGGGGCGCTTGCCATCCCGCCCGTGGCCTTTCTCGGTGGCCTGGCCTTTGCCTGCGCCGGCATGTTCTTCACCGGCATCACCCCGAGCATCGATATGTTCAACCTGCCGATGTTCCTGTTCATCACCCCCATGTTCCTCTTCAGCGGCACCTTTTTTCCCATCGACAACCTGCCCGCCTGGGCCGGGCTCATCGCCAAGGTCACCCCTCTCTACCATGTCACCTCGCTCATCCGGGGACTGTGCCTGGGCGGTCTGGGCAATGACGCTTGGATCAGCCTGGCCTACCTTGTCGCCTTCACCACCCTGGCGGGGGTCCTGTCGCTGCGCGCCATGCGCCGCCGGCTCGTCAGGTAGCGCGCGCCCGGAGGCCAGAGGCTCCGCCCCTTGCAAAATGCCGCGCCGCCTCCGGCCCCCTGACCGAGATCCTTGGGAGGATCGAGTGAACCGGGCTATTGTTGCGGCAATGCTGATTTTGACCCGGGGTGTCGATTTTTCCGTCAAGGATTGTGGTATTTGTCCAGCATGTGGGCGAAAAAATGTAAGGTGGAAAGGACGATGCCCTAGGACGGAAATGTTCGGAAGCGCTATCGTGAATGTGCCTGTGGGCATAAGTTTAAATCGATCCAATCATGTTGAATTTTATCGGATCAGTTGACATGGATTCGATTGGAATATAAAAATTCATGCATCCCAATTTTATGACATAAAAACAAAGAATAATCAATTTATGAGGCTATACTTATGTCCAAGAAAAAAACTGACGCTGTATTGGAGAAAGAAAAGACATATCTATGTGTTTCACATAATAAAGCAAAAGAGATGTTAACAGAAAGAATACAAATTGGACAAGAAATAGAACGAATACCCATTAATTCAAAAGAAGATTTGGATATTGCAGAAGAAAAAATTAACATATGGAATTCTTACAATAGGACTATGTTAATTCAAATGTTTTCTACAGATGAAATTATTGAAAGATATTCTTCTTCGCACGTCTTGACAATGTCGACTAGGCCAAAATTGTTTAATGAATTAATAATAGAGTTTAAATCTATAATTAAATCAAGGTTGCGCGTTTTAAGGTCGACACTTGGAGAGATTGACTTATTTACAATGAAAAATTATACTGACAACTCTGATCATAGTACAATTGATACTGCAAAATCAAATAAAGTTTTTATTGTGCATGGTCATGATGAGAAGGCTAAAGAAGTCGTTGCAAGATTTATTACTACTTTGCATTTCGAACCGATAATTCTCCGTGAAATGCCCAATGAAGGAAAAGGTATTCTCGAAAAACTTGAACACAATTCTTCTGATGTTGCATTTGCTGTTGTCTTGCTTACTCCAGATGATATTGGTCGTAAAAAAAGAGCGAGAAAAATTAATGAACAGAAGAGAGCGAGGCAAAATGTTATTTTCGAACTTGGATATTTCATCGCCAAGCTTGAACGCCATCGTGTAGTAGCTCTTGTAAAGGATAATATTGAATTGCCATCAGATTTTAATGGTATAGTTTATATCAAAATGGATGATAGAGGTGCTTGGAAAATAGAAATATGTAAAGAAATGAATGCAGCTGGTATGGATCCTGATACCAATATGTTGATTAAAAAAAGAAGTAATTGATTTATATTATTTTGTAAGGCCTCTTTAGTCTTTTTTCTACTGTGATCATGCCTGCTCCATCCTAATGAATTAATTTAATTAACTTATAATCTCATATTCCAAGAGAGTTCTTTCCACATAGAAATGACTCTATTGTTTACCCAAATGAACACCATTAATAACTAGGTCCGGAAGCGCATTCGCTTGTGGCCTATTTATTTTTGGAAAACGAGATGCCGACCGTCGACCAGTTCAACGCCGACCTGACAGCTGGTCCTCGGAGGGACTATTGCCAAGACAAAGGCTTGGGTTTAACACTTCCATTCCGGGGAATCCCGGCAACTTCAACATCGCGAGAGCGTCCGCATGCGACTGTCCACTCGAATCAAGCGGGTCAAGCCTTCGGCCACGTTGGCGATCAACGCCAAGGCCCAGGAATTGCGCGCGAAGGGCGTAAAGATCACCAGCCTGGCGGTCGGCGAGCCCGACTTCGCCACGCCCATGCACGTCAAGGAAGCGGCCAAGGCCGCCATTGACCAGGATTTCACCAAATACACCGCCGAGGCCGGCATACCGGAACTGCGCCGAGCCGTGGCCGGGTATTTCGAGCGCTTCTACGGCGCTGTCGCGCCCATGGAAGCGGTCACGGTCACCAACGGCGGCAAGCAGTCGCTGTACAACCTGTTTCAGGTTCTGCTCGAGCCGGGCGACGAGGTGCTCATCCCCGCGCCGTATTGGCTGAGCTATCCGGACATGGTGCTGCTCGCCGACGGCGTTCCGGTGATCGTGCCCACCGACCCGGCGGCCAATTTTTTGGCCGCGATCGAGGATTTGGAGCGCCAGGTCACCAACAAAACCCGCGCTTTGATCCTCAATTCGCCGTCCAATCCCACCGGCTGCCATTACGGCCAGGCCCGGCTGCTCGAGATGGCCGAATGGGCCAAGTCGAGGGGCATTTTCGTGATCAGCGACGAGATTTACGACCAGCTGGTCTTTGCCCCGGCGCTTCCGGCCTCGCTTTCGTCCTGGTGGGAGAAAAATCCCGAATGTTGCGCGGTGGTCAACGGTTTGGCAAAGAGTTTCGCCATGACCGGCTGGCGCATCGGCTACACCCTGGCGCATCCGGACTTGATCAAGGCCATGAACAAATTGCAGGGGCAGAGCACCTCCAACGTCTGTTCCCCGGCCCAGAAGGCGGCCCTGGCGGCCTTGACCGGCCCTTGGGATTTCCCGGCGACCATGCGCGCGGCGTTTTTGCGCCGCCGCGATCTGGCCATGGAGATCGTGAACGCCTGGCCCGGCGTGGTCTGTCCCAAGCCCGAGGGCGCGTTTTATTTGTTCCCGAGCGTGGCCGCCCGTTACAGCGCAACGGTCCCGGATTCCACGGCCATGTGCGCGAGGGTTCTGGAAGAGGCCCAAGTGGCTTTGGTTCCGGGCGCGGCCTTCGGCGACGACCGCTGCCTGCGTTTTTCCTATGCCGTGGGCGACGAAATCCTGGTCGACGCCTTGACCCGCGTGGGCAAGGTGCTGGTGGCCTAGCCTTATCGTTCCCCACAACGTGGCTATGGCGATAACAGACTTAAAAGAGTAAAGTTTTTTGGAGGCGGGGGCCTGGGGGAGGACCCTTTTTTTCAAAAAAGGGTCCCCCCCCGGTTCTCCCTCCCCATTCCCCCAAGGAGCTCATAATGCCCGGCAATATTTTGGATTGGACCAACGCGTTTCCCCAGGGCATCTGGCCTTCGGCCGGGGCGTCCCGGATCGAGGCGATCGCGGCCAGGCTCAACCTGGAGACGACCAAGGCCGACGGCGGCACCCTGCCTTTTTTGAATCTGCCCCATTGGCCCTCGCTTCGCGGCGAGCTTGAGGCCCTGAAACCCGCGCTTGCCAAGTTCGAGCACATGGTGCTGCTCGGCATCGGCGGCAGCGCGCTGGGCGCGCGCGCCTTGCAGAAGGCCTTTATGCCCGGCCAGGACGCCCCCGGCCACAAAGGGCCCTGGCTGTGGATCGCGGACAACATCGACGCCCCGGCGCTCACGTCCTGGTTCGCCAAATTGCCGCCGGAAAAGACCGTGGTGGTGGCCGTAAGCAAGTCCGGCGGCACCATCGAGACCGCCGCCCAGTACGTTCTGGCCCGCAAATGGCTGCAGGGCGCGCTGGGCGCCAAATGGACCAAGCATGTCCTAATCGTCACCGGAGAAACCGGGCTGATGCGCCAGGAGGCGACCCAGAACGCGATCACCACCTTGGCCGTGCCCACCTATCTTGGCGGCCGCTATTCCGTGCTTTCGGCCGTGGGCCTGTTGCCGGCCATGTTCCTCGGCATTGATCCGGCCCAGTTGTGCCAGGGCGCGCTCTCGGTCGCGGGCTCCCTTGCCGGCGGCGGGGTCACGACCAAGTCGCTTGGCGAGCACCCGGCCTGGAAACTGGCCACCTGGAGCTGGTCTCTCATGAGCGCCGGCCGCGGCCAGCTCATCTTTTTCACCTACATCCCGCATTTCGCCACCTTCGGCTCCTGGTTCTGCCAATTGTGGGCCGAGAGCCTGGGCAAGGAAGGCCATGGCAGCATGCCGATTGCGGCCTCGGGCGTGACCGACCAGCATTCGCTGTGCCAGATGTTTTTCGACGGCCCCAAGGATAAGGGCTGTTTGTTTGTGACCTGTCCCAAGCAGGAACTCGGCCCGGCTTTCCCGGACGATCTGCCCGGGGCCTTTTCCTTCCTCAAGGGCAAGCATTTCGGCGACCTGCTCCAGGCCGAGGGTTTGGGTACGCACATGGCCCTGTCCCAGGCCGGCACGCCCCTGGTCGAGATCAGGCTGGGTTCGGCCGACCCGGTCGCGGCCGGGGCCTTGATGGGTCTGCTTGAGGCCACGACGCTCTTGACCGGCTGGCTGCTCGACATCAACCCCTTGGATCAACCGGCGGTCGAATTCGGCAAGCGCCTGGCCAATTCCAGGCTCGGGGCCGCAGGGCTGACCGAGGAAAAAAAGCTGTTGGACGCCTTCCTCTCGGCCAAGCGCGTCGAGCAGGGGTTCTAGGACTTGCTGCGTACGTCCCGGCTCGGCCCGGAGCAGTCTTTCGGCATCGTCAAGGTCGTATCCTGGAGTTCGCTCGCACTGATTCTGGGCATCAGCCTGTTTTTGGCCTTTTTTCTGTCCAATTACGCGCGCGAGACCGTGCTGGACAAGCAGCGCAAGTTCGCCCTGCTTCTGGCGGTCAACTTGAACCACCAGATATACCAGCGCTTCACCCTGCCGACCGTGATCGGCTTCGGCCGGGTCGAACTCAAGCAAAAGGCCCAGTACGAACGCCTGGAAAAGGTCATCCTGTCCACGGTGCACAGCTTCAACGTGCTCGACGTGCGCATCTTCGACTTGGACAAGGTGGTGGCCTACGCCACCAATAAAAATCAAATCGGCCAACCCGGCCTGGCCGGCGAGGCCGTGGACGAAGCCCTGCAGAACAACAAGCACACCTTCGATCTCATCACCCGGGTCGACACCTGGCGGCTGATGTTCAACTTCGGGGTCGAGCCCAGAAGCGTGGTCCTGCGCATCGTCTATCCCTTGCGAGCCGAACAGGGCCTGGAAATCGGCGAACCGGCCGGGCCGATTTCGGGAGTGCTCGAATTCACCCAGGACATAAGCACCGATTACCAGAACATCGTCAATTTCCAGCGCCTGATCATCATTTCCGCCCTGGCCACCTCCATGGCCCTGTTCCTGATCCTGCGCATGATCATCACCCGGGCCGACCGGGCCAACGCCCAACGCATCAAGGAACGGGAACAGCTCGAACGCGAACTGCACTTGAACGAAAAATTGGCCGGCATGGGCCGGGTGGTGGCCGGCATCGCGCACGAAATCAGAAATCCGCTCGGCATCATCCGCAGCAGCGCCGAACTCTTGCTGAAAAAAAACAACGGCGCCCTCGACGCCAACACCAAACTGCTCACGGCCATCTTCGAGGAATCAAAAAGGCTTTCCAAAACCGTGGGCGACTTTCTCGACTACGCCCGGCCCAACCCTCCCAAACGCGAAAGCGTGGACGCCGCTCACCTGCTCGACCAGGCCCTGGTCTTCCTGGAAGGCAAATTCGAGGAACACGGCATTACCGCGGTCAAAGCCTATCCCGCCGACCTCAAGCTCGTGGGCGACAAGGACCTGCTCTACCGGGCCTTCTACAACGTCATCTCCAACTCCATCGACGCCCTGGCCGGCCGCAAAGCCGAAGGCGCGGCCGAGCCCGGAAACATCACCATCGCCGCCCAAGACACCGGGAGCGAAATCGTCCTCTCCTTCACCGACAACGGACCGGGATTCGATCCCGAGTTCAAGGATAAGCTCCTCGATCCCTTCTTCACGACCAAAGACACCGGCACCGGTCTCGGCCTGGCCATCGTCAACACAATCCTGCAAGGGCACGAGGTCGCTCTCGACCTGGGCGCGTCCGAAGCCGGCGGCGCGAAGATCACCATGACCTTTCCGAAGCAGTGAGCAGGGGACGCCATGCCGCATCATGTATTGGTACTAGACGACGAGAAAAACTACCTGCTGATCCTGGAGGCGATGCTCGAGGACGCCGGGTATGCGGTCACGGCCCTGGACGATCCCGAGCTGGGCCTTGCCTATCTTGAGGAATCCGAGGTGGACGTGGTCATCACGGACATGAAGATGCCCAAGGTCACCGGCCAGCAGGTGCTCGAGCACCTCAAGAAAAACTATCCCCACATTCCGGTGATCATCATGACCGCGTTCGGCTCCATCGAGGGCGCGGTGGAGGCCATGAAGCTCGGCGCGCTCGATTACGTGACCAAGCCGTTTTCCAACGACGAACTCATGCTCACGGTGGCCAAGGCCGCCCAGTTCGCCACGGCCCAGCGCGAGAACGTCATGCTGCGCGCGAGCCTGGCGGAGCGTTTCGGGGCGCACCAGATCATCGGCAGCTCCAAGGCCTTGCGCCGCGTACTCGATCTCGTAATGCGGGCCGCGCCCACGCGCTCGACGGTGCTGATCACCGGCGAATCCGGCACGGGCAAGGAACTGGTGGCCAAGGCCCTGCATTATTCCTCGCCGCGCAAGGACGGGGCGTTCGTCTCGGTTAACTGCATGGCCTTCAACCCCGGTGTGCTGGAGAGCGAGCTGTTCGGCCACGAGAAGGGGTCGTTCACCGGCGCGGTGGCCAGGCGTCGCGGTCGGTTCGAGTTGGCCGACGGCGGCACCTTGTTTTTGGACGAGGTCGGGGAATTGTCGGCTGATTTGCAGGTCAAGCTGTTGCGGGTCCTTCAGGAGCGCAAGTTCGAGCGGGTGGGCGGGTCCGAATCCATCGACGTGGACATCCGCATCGTGGCCGCCTCCAACCGGGATCTGCGCGAGGCCGTGAACCAGGGTGAGTTCCGCGAGGACCTGTTCTACCGCTTGAACGTGGTGCACGTGGAGATGCCGCCCCTGCGCGAACGCCGCGAGGACGTGCCGCTGCTCGCCATGCATTTCCTGGAACGCTACGCCCGCGAGAACTCCAAGACGTTCATAGGCTTTTCGCCCGAGGCAGTGGAGTACCTATCGGCCTATGAATGGCCGGGCAATGTGCGCCAGCTGCAGAACGTGGTCGAGCGCTGCGTGGTCCTGGCCGCGAGCGAGCAGATCGAGGTCGAGGACTTGCCCGCCGAGATCAAGGACGAGGAGTCGCAGTACAAAAGCGCCGTGGACCTGCTGCCGGTGCAGATCGATCTGGCCGACACCCTGGAGAAGATCGAGGCGGCGCTCATCCGCCGCGCCCTGGCCAAGGGGGGCTTCGTCCAGGTCAAGGCCGCCGACATGCTTGGCGTTTCCAAAAGCCTGCTGCAGTACAAACTCAAGAAATACAAGATCACCGGGCACTAGAATCTATTTTAAAAGAGAGAATCCGGGGGAAACCCCTTTTTTGTGAACAAAAAAGGGGTTTCCCCCCCGATTTATCTCACGCCCCGTCGGCCAGATAGGGCGAGGGCGCAGCCAGGTAGTTTTTCACGTAGTCCGCCACCGCATCCTCAAGCTCCGTGAACGGGGCGTCGTAGCCGCTCGCGCGCAGCCGGTCCATCTTGGCCTCGGTGAAATACTGGTACTTGTCCCGGATAGCCTCGGGCATCTCGATGTATTCGATCCTGGGCGCCGCGCCCATGGCCGCGAACACCGCGCGGGCCAGGTCGTTGAAGCTCCGCGCCCGGCCGGTTCCCAGGTTGAAAATGCCGTTTACGCCGGGATTCTCAATGAGCCAGCCGATCACCTCCAGGCAGTCCTTGAGATACACGAAATCGCGGCTCTGGCCGCCGTCCGGGCAGTCGTTCCGGTAGGATTTGAAAAGCCGCATGGTCCCGCCGGCCTTGATCTGCTCGTAAGCCTTGCAGACCACGCTTCGCATGTCGTCCTTGTGGTATTCGTTCGGGCCGAAGACGTTGAAGAATTTGAGCGCCGCGAAACGCGGCAGCAGCTTTTCGCGTTTGGCCCAGAGATCGAAAGCATGCTTGGAATAGCCGTAGGGATTCAGCGGCCTGAGCCGATCAAGAACGGTCAGGTCGTCGTTGAACCCGGCCGCGCCGTCGCCGTAAGTGGCCGCGCTGGAGGCGTGGATGAACCGGACGGACCGCTCCAGGCAGAACCGGCAAACGGTCTGGCTGTAGCGGTAATTGTTCTCCATCAAAAAGGCGGCGTTAAACTCGGTGGTCGCGGAGCAGGCGCCCAGGTGGATGACCGCCTTGGTCCCGAAGGGGTCCCTCTCCGACTGCATAAGTTCCAGGAAGCGTGTCCGGTCCAGATAGTCGGCAAAGCGCAAGCCGCGCAGATTCTTCCATTTTTCGCTGGCGTCCAGATGGTCGACTATCAGAATGTCGTTTACGCCCATCCGGTTGAGCTTCCAAACCACGCCGCTGCCGATGAACCCGGCCCCGCCGGTGACGATGTACATGCTCGGTCCTTTGCCGTTCCCGGCGCGCTGACGTAACCTGCTAAGCTGGTGTAACCCGATAAAATGGTTATATTCTCAAAGATAGCCGGTCCCGGCCGTTCGCGGCGCTATTTTTTTCTTGCCTTCGGCCGGCCGATTGATTACTGCCCACAGTTCGCGGAGAGGTGACCGAGCTGGCCGAAGGTGCACGATTGGAAATCGTGTGAACGGCAAAACCGTTCCGAGAGTTCGAATCTCTCCCTCTCCGCCAGTTTCCCCCAGGGAAACCGGGCGGCATGAGCGCTGCCAACCCCGCCAGGCCCGAAAGGGAGCAACGGTAACAGTTGTTCTTGGGTGCCTGGTTTCCCTCAAAAGCGCGGCGCAAGCCGCGCTTTTTTATTGGAAAGAAGCGGGAGA
>Ga0326727_10024406_pt1 | contig 11438 bp, 5 predicted proteins | sample MB2enrmetagenome_FD_207643 | JGI IMG/M metagenome (GOLD analysis project Ga0326727, IMG submission 207643) | Lab enriched peat soil microbial communities from McLean, Ithaca, NY, United States - MB29MY | ecosystem: Environmental > Terrestrial > Soil > Wetlands > Peat | place: USA: New York... | reverse complement strand
TGGCAGAGGGTTTCCACTCCTGCTGAACCGCTGGATCCCGAGGCACATCAGGATGGTGCAGGAGTCTCCAGATAACCCAGCCGGATAAACCAGCAAGAAAAAGAATTCCCGCAGCAAGAGCACCGGCCTTCAACCACGAGCCTTTCCGTGAAGGCTGGTTGAAGTCTTCGGTCATTTAGGGCCTTCCTCCCACAGGAGATTCGAGGGCCATCTTCTGCAAAACAACATAGCTGGACTTGGCGGCGTCCTGCAATTTGAGCAGCGCGGGCCTGCTCACTTCTATGGTGAAGATTGAAGAAGGGATATCTTCTATCAGCGCGGAATAACCAGGAGCAAAGTTGCTCTTCCCGAGTGTGCCGCCGGGAAAGAGAACGTAGATCTGCCGTGAGCCGGGCGCTCCAAACGTCACCGCGAGCTGCCATGTGTACTTTTCCGAACACACTTGGCAGACGATCTCCCTCGTCGCATCCTCATAGGTCTCATGAATTTCTATCGTGCTGCTCAGGCTGTCCGTTTTAACATGCACGATCGAGACATTTGCGGAGCGATCGGCGGATCGCAGCTCGTCCCGCAAATTACGCGCACGCTGAACGTAAAGATGTGGGGTTGGAATTTCCGTGATCTCAGGCTTGCTATCCGAGAGCAGGCAGGCGCTTTTATACGCGTCGTGCCATCGCTTTTCCAGCGCCAGGTGTGCGACAGCGGCCGGCGTTCCCTGTTCCTCTGCCGGTTGAGCCGACTGAGGAATTTGGATTGAAGCTGCTGCCTGGACACTCGCTGCTGTTGGGCGCAAGCCAGAGGAGGGTTCCCCCTTAACGCTTTCAGACGGATAGGAGATTGCACGGGGGGGCGCAGGGGCCGGAGCCTGAGTTGGAGTCGAAGCAAAGCGCGCCGTTGCCGGGCCTTTCAATTGCTCTTCTAACTGCAAGATTCTCGCAGAGAGTGATTTGTGTTGTGCGTCCAGTCGGCGTTCAGCGACCTGCCAAACTCGTTGCAAGTCTTCCTGAGTTACCTGGCTACCCGTCGTTCCCGGAGTTGTTGAGTCCTGCTGAAGAAGCGTGATTTCCCGGTCGCAGCTGTCGAGCTTTTCTTCCGTCTTTCTCATCCAGGAGATGAACATTCTGGCAAACTGGCCGGAACAAGCTTTGGATTGCTGCTCAAAGCGGGCCGATCTGGCATAGAAGTCAAAGGGCTGAGGCTCTGGGACGGCCGGTGCAGGCGAATCTTTAAGCTTCAAGACGCCGCGCTGGACAAGGTTGTAGAAGACTCCGTCTGGATCCACTCGGCGAAGGCGGCAGGGCCGATAGATTGTTTCAAAGCGAAAGCCGTGCCGGGCATTCTCCATGCCGTCGAACATCTCGTTGAGCTGATGGGGAGCGGCCCCCATGGCCATGAATTGCGCATCCGCCGGTACTGCCCAAAAATCCATGGTTCCAGGAACGGGCGTCCAGAGCCAGGCGCCGTCGTCTGTGAAGCGGAAGGCTGACACACCTTTGACAGTCTCCCCGGTGTCTTCCAGGGTGGCCAGCCGCGCATCGGGGATGGCGGCCTGACGTGCCAGGCTGAGGAGTTCGGGACGATTGCTTGCGCCATCCTTGATCCAGCGGTTCACAACCGCAGCCAGCGCGGAATCGACTCCGCCGTTTCTGTCCCCGCTCACTTCCCCGTTCTGTGTGTAATCGCGTTGGATGGATGTATAAAGAAGATTGCCAACGCGATTCAGCTCGGTGAACTCATCGGACAGGGATTCAGTCCGCACTCGGATTTCAGAGATTTGACTCGCAACCGAATCAGCCTTCTTCTCGACTTCGTTGAGTTTGTCTTGAAGGGAGCCGGTCGCAGAAATTAGGACCTGTCCGGGCGCCTCGTTCTGTCCGGGCGCTTCTTGATGTGAGTTATCCAGCGCTTCCCTCTTGTCCAGCGTAGATTGCAGATCGTTCAGGCGCTTGGAGAGATCCTCCACCTCAGACCGCTGCGCTCTTCGCTTGCGTCTTTCACGCCACTGAACGACGAACATCCAGACCAGACCCCCAAGGGCGAAAAACAGGCCGAGTAGAGCGAAAAGATTCGCTAAGGGGCGAAGGAAGGGCAGCGAGTACCATTCCTCGCTTGCATTAAGGTGTTCCGCCGGCTTCTGCGGCTCGCTCTGCGGGAAATTGAACTGGCCAAGGAAGTGATGGCCCGAATTCTCGGGAAATTCAAGATCGACCGCGATGGAACCTTGCCGGAGGTTTTGCGATATGCCCTGAAGTGGAAGGTCCCCGGACATCTTCCCATTCGAAACCGTCCATGCAACACGATGAGATTCCGTTCCTCCAATCGTGACCCGGGCGAACTGGGAAGACTCCGAATCCGGCAGACTGGTAGCGGCCTCCAAGTGCAAGTTCTGGTCCTTGATGGTCGTCCCGAGCTGCGGCGTGGGCGAAGTTGAATCAGAAATCTGATCCTTAGGCAGCTTCATTGCGCCAGCAAAATGCTGAGAAAGCCCACTGGTCGCCTGGACTTTAAGATCGAAATAAACAAGATGTCCTGGAGTTATGTTGAGGCTGCTCGACATCGGCAGTGAAGCGCTCAGCTTTTGGTCCGCCACAGTACATTGCACGGACGGTACCAAGGACTCGCTGGCGCTGAGTTTAAGCGTTAACGTGCATCCGGGATTTGGATCCTTGATCGTTGTCGTTGCACTGAACTTTAGAATGTGGTTGCCCTTATCTGGAACTATTGCCCATTTGCCGGGTCCGTGTTCAAGCTCTGGCTTAACCGGAGCGGAGCCATGCTTCTGTCCGCCCTTTGGGGAATTGGACGCCGATCCGCCTGGTTTGGGCTCGGGATTCGACCCGCCTGGCGTGGAGTTGTTTCCCGCTTGGGTTGTTGGGGCAGCAGGAGCTGGAGAAGAAACCGCCTTGTCGCCACTGTGTCCAGGGGGGGGAGAAACAGCATTCGTGCTTGTACCCGTGCCGTTTCCAGAAGAGGGCGGCTGCACCTGGGGCGTCTGAGGCCGGGCCGGACACGTCTGAAAGGCAAAGAGGCTGGCCAGAATCAACTCGATGAATCGATGACTGATCCGATTTTTTCTCATCTGCTCACCGCCTTGCTCCCTTAGTCGAGTCCCACTTCGGCCCGTTTCAGCCCATTTTTGCGTATTGCTGCATCAAAGCCATCAACTCATAGGCGAAGATTGGCTGCAGGACTCGGTTATCGCTCTCAGCTTCCTTGCGCATGATGTTGTCGATTTCGTTCCCATTTAACTTCAGCTTCTTCAACCTTTCCTCATCGACAAGGAGTTTTTGAAGGCTTTTGAATTTGTCCTCTTGGAGGATTTCCCACAGGAAGTAGCCGATGCTCGTTCCGACGAATCCTGCCTCGTTTGGGGCTTTCAGGGCGGCCAGATCGGCGGGCGAGAGTGAAGCGGTCCAGGCGACCGGGACGCCGTTCCTCGTCCACCCCTTTTCGTCCGCTGAAACGCTGGTCGGAGGATCGGATTTGAGTATCTGGTTTGGACTCGATAACAGGCCCTCGGCCACCTCGGTCTTGAGAAGCGGAAGGTCTTTATTGAACTTCAACGCCTGTCCGTAGAAATGCACCTGGACACCCGCGATATTCTCAAATTGCATAGGTACGCCATCGTCGGCGGAACGATTGAGACCGACAGTGAAGGCATGAACCAGGGCAGACTCAAGAGACGCGGGATCGTTCGTCAGCCATGTCAACATAGAGGAGCCGCGCCCTCCAAAGAACACATCGACCTGGGGAACAGTGATTGCAAAGGATCTTGACTTGACCCCCATGTAATAGCAAAGACCGGTGAAGAACAAGTAAACCAAAGAGCGGAACCGAAGCCATGGCGCTGTGGTCTGCAAACCCCTGTTGAAGATGTGATTTGGGAGGGGGTGCTTCTGCGGCTGGTTGCCCGCATCCACCTGCGCCTGGGCCAACGCGGCGTTGGCGAAGATCTCCGCCCGGTCCTCCATCTTCTCGGCTTCATCTGTTCCGATGCCATCCCCGGTGCAAATGCGAAAGATCTCGACGAGAGCCGCACTGTCCAGGAACGCGCGATCGAGCATGTCATTTCCGGCCAACTTGAACGAAACCTGGTGCAAAAGTTCCGAACCGCTCCAGAAGGCTACATCCGTGGAGCCCCCGCCAATGTCCACCGTGATCGTGAGGGGTTGGGTGCGAACCAGGCCAATGCGCTTGGTTATCGATCGGCAGGCGGCCTCCGATTCAGACATAAATCGGTCCACCAAGACATCCATACCATCGTGCCAGGACTTGTTCTGGAGGGTTCCCCAGAATTGCTGCATCGCGCCCAGGCTGTGCTTAGGGAGAGAAGTCGGATAAGACCAGCCGAGTTTTACCTCTTTTACGCCATGGCAGCGCGCCTCCCAGACAATGTAGCGAACCAGTGCCGTAAGGTAGGCATTGAGTGGGTTTTCGCCGGCGGTTGCCGTAGTGCCCCACTTGAGATTTTCGATGGGCTTGTTGAGAAGGTCAAACTTAACCTCGGATGTAAAGCGCATCGTGTACTCCCCATCTCCGCCGAAGATTGTCGCCGTCTCCTGGGCATGATAAAGAAGGGTACGGAAGGGGGAACTCACTGGATCCTGAGGATAAAGGTTCCTGGCGATTTCCTCCTGCGCACCTAGCGTCTTGAGAGGATCGATCAAGGGAAGCATGTGAGCGGGGAAAGGCATTTCCTCGATCACCTCACTACCATCGCCCTTCTTTGTGCCCTTATCCACCATGACAGAGGTGCTCGACGTTCCGAAGTCGACACCAATTCGCCAGGACCGTGAGCCGAGGATCTTCGGCCCGCCGACTGTATCGCCTCGCAGAACAAGACCCAAATCGGCGACAGTAAACACCGGGTTTCCCATCTCCTTAACTTTCAGGCGCAGAATGAACCCGATTGCGGGTCTGCCGAGATGCCAGATCCTGACCTGGTTTTCATGGGGCGACCTGCCGTCGGACTGATCCTTCGCCTCAGTCCCGTCTTCAAAGAGCGGTTTCACCAGCAGATCCGATTTTGGGGCCGCATAGGCTGCGAACTGGTGCTTCCACTCAGGGTCGTAATCCTTGGGCCAGAGGGCAAGAGCGGGATTATCGAAACCCTCCAATTTGAGGAAATCGTCATTGCCATAGACATGGTCGATCGGAATCGTCTTGCCGTTGGCAAGCGTGAGCTTGAGTCGCGCGCTGCATCTCCCGTTGATGTCTGTAACCCTTATACCCTCCAGATGTTCGTAGCCCAGGTATTTGAAGAATCCGGGTTTGATTGGCGTTGACACGTTTGCGGTGGTGAAGGCGCCAGGCGCCAGGTCGAGGCGTATCAGCTTCTCCGGGAAGAAGAAGCGCTCCGCGACGATATACTTCTGCCGAATCGAGATTCCGTCACGAGTCACGAGCGAATCGCCTTCCGGCGGCAGCTTCGAAATATCGATTCGATCGGCGCGCACTCCTCTGCTAACTCGCGCATTGGGTGGCATACCGTTGTAGAAAACCAGCACCTTGCCCTGCCTTGTCTGCAGGTAGAGGTCGCTGTCGTCACCATTGAATTGAGCGGGAGTTGTGAGGATATTGTCGTAAGGGCTTGCGGCTTTGGAGAAATGAGAAGGGAGCTGGCTATCGAGCTTTCTGCCTTGATTGTACGGTTCGAGCTCTGTCTGCCATGCGGTTAGAGTCCTGGAGAGCAGGCTGCTGTACTCGCCGAGCTCGTTGTCAAAACCCCAGGAATCCTTTTCTTCCAGGAGCTTTGTGACCCAGGCGTAGACGATAGCAAGTTCCGTACACTCGTGGCCGGAACGGAACGGGTCGAAGAAATCGATGGGGTCAATCAGCCGCTTATCGGCGCTTTGCCAGGGAATTGCGGCTGGAGCCGTATACTCGGAGGCCGTATAGAGAAGCGTCCACGGAGATGTTGCGCCCAACAGGGCGTCGTTGCACTTGATAACCCACCATTTCTCCCAATCGGATATGCGCTTTGTCTCTGCTTCCGCCTTGCCGTTTCCGGGTATAGTGGGGCGTTCCACGCGACGGGAGGGCAATTGATTGCGCAGCATTGCTTTAAAATGAAGATCGCCAACTTTCTCGCTACCGACAGAACTCTTGGCATCTTTGGGGATCTCCGGTACAGGAAACTCGGTCGCGGTCACGCGCAGTCCGGCCCAGTCCGCGAGACAAAACACCGCCATTAGACCGCGCCACTCTCCAACCACCGCACGATGCAGCGGGCTCTCCGTATTGCTAATCGCCATGTGGAATTGGATGGGGCGCTGAAAAACCGACGGAACACTGTGCGCCAGATTGCCGACGCTCATTTGCTCTTTGCCAATATCGACCGATTTCGCATACTTGGCAAGAAAATCTGTCTGGGAGGTCCATGTGCCGCGCTCCGCCGGCACGGGAAGGCCGCCGTCTACATCGCGCAGTGGATTCAAAAAAGGGCGTAGGGGCATGAACGTGTCTCCTGTGCTTCTTGTTCGCTCATTACTCGCTGGGTTTCGTCTCTTGTATTCTCTTGACAATCGGCCTTGAAGCGGAGGCGAGCAACCTAAGATATCGCCGCGCGGGCTTTTGACCATCGGCGACACCACCCTCGTTCCTGGCGACAGAAACCATGGATGCGAACAGCTCATCGACCGTTTCCAGATCGTGGTGTGCTTCATCCGGGTAGAGCAGATTCCCGAGGCGCATGAGATCGGGCGGGGTGGTTCCCCACGCGGCCGAATTAAACAACTGGACTCGCGGATTGGTGGCATTGATCTGCTGCCACCAGGGTAGATATTCTTTCTGCCAATAATCGGAGAGTTTCTGGAGATGCGCCGCATTCTCACCGCCGCAAAGGTTGTCCGTTTCCTTCGTGAAACGCTCTACATACCAAGGGACTAGGTATGGCCTCTCAGGGAGGCGCTTGTCGGATAGCAAGCGCGCATTGAAGCTGAGGTGGGCAACCGCGGCCATCTGGAACGTGTGCAGACGCTTGCGCAACTCTTCGCGGTCGTATCCGAACATCTTTGAGCGGATCGGCAGATCCTCCCACGCCAGGGAATTCTGCTTGGCTCCTTGTGCAACTTCGGGCCCGCAATACCAGCATTGTTTGGGCGCCATGGTGTCCGCGGGGCGTGGCCGCGCGGACTCGTCCGCGGCATCCTGGGATTTGGGCTGCACATCGGTGTGCGGAGCATTCGAAAAGAAGTCAAAGCACGCGAGAGCGGCGAGAAGATCGACGAAATGCGCTGGGTTGGCCTGGGTCTTCCCTCCGAGCGAGTACTTCACGTCTGTGAGGTAGTCGTCCCCGATCCAATACATTGCATCGAAGTCCCAATCCTCTGTCGCCCGCAGGTGTTCATAGTACTCGGCGGCGGAGCGACTGGCCAAAGGGAACTGCTCGGAATGCGCGGCCTCTTCGATGTCTTTCTTGGTTAGACCCGGATTGTTAAGATCCGGCACAAACTGGAAATAGGGAACAAGAGCGACCGCGCCGACCTTCAGATTCGCAGCATTGTTTTCGGGGAGCCCTGACGACCGGAGGTAGCGAACAATCGGATGAATGGCCGATGCACCTGTCCCCCCGAACACAGACCCAACGACAATCACATTCGATTTTTTCGTCACATCGTTCTTCAACGCGGCGTGAAAGGCATTCCAGAGTGGGACATCGGCAGTGTTCTGGAAGAGGGGTAACAAGGACAACGCAGCCGCACCAAGCGCAGGATGGCCTCGGAAACCCACATTCATCTTCATCTCGAGTTCGTTCTGGGTGAAGAATAGATGGACGATCTCCTTTTGGTCTTTGTTGAGGGTCTCGTAATTCAATACCTTGCTGAACTCCTGGCCGTCTTTAACCGGACTCCATCTTTGCAGGCCGCCTTCAGGCAACAGCAGGTCGAATTCCGTGGCAAAGAAGTCTCCAGCCTCCGCAGGCTGCCCACGTCCGAATATGTCATGCAGTGCCCTATAGTGCTCGACCAGCAGCCTTGTTTTTTCCAAGCTTCCGTTGGTGGCATCCGGATCTATGACAAATGCGCGAAGCTTAGGCGGGCCAAGTCCCGCGGCGCACAAGTGAACTACAGCTTCCAAAACCCGACTGCCGGACCCGCCAGCACAAATCAGGGTATCCATAATGGCATGTTCGCCGCGCTAGCGCGCAGGCCCTTTCTTCTGAAGTACTTGCCCAGGCCGATAGCAATACTGGGGAGGAGTCAGTTTTGTCACCTTGACCACGACGGGGTAAGAGATTATCTCGCAAATGAACACCGTGAGCAGCAGCATGGTGAGCGTGAAACCAAGCATACTGTCCATGGTTTGCAACATATTCCAATACATGACTCCAGCAACAACCGCGCTAAGGACTGCGCCAACCAGACCTAACCAGAGGGCATTCATCGGAGTGTAGGGGCGGAAGACGTCCTCGACGCTATGAATCCGAAGCTTGAGCGCCTGGTGACGGTATTGCGTCACGGTAAGAGCGATGGTCAGCGCTACCAATATCACAAAGACCGGCGCGTAACTATCGAGGAATCTATTCCAAGCCTCCACATCCACACTTTCAGGAGCACTGAACCAAGCAAATACTATTCCCATGCCTATTTCCCTCCATTCACTTTCAACGTCCATTCGCCACAGACTCGATGTTCAGAGATGGCGTTTTCCATGGTCTGGACAAGCGATTGCAGTCGGTAGGTCTTATTCGCCGCGTCGATTGACGAATCGTCTTCGGTACTCCACTCCTTCACCCACGAAGGAACGTCGAGGTTTCCCTGTCCAGGACGCATGGACACCCTGTACACATCCCAACTGTCCGGAGCGGGCCGCCTCAGCTTCAGCCATAGCTTCGCAGTCTTGGAATCGGCACCCCACTGTCCGGTAATCGGAATGTCTACAGGAATCGGTTCAGTGGGAATTTGATTCCACGAAGCCATTCTCCCATGCACCTCGGTCGCCTCAAGGCTGCGCAATGGAGCATACAGGCTCATCAAAGCAGTAATGGGAAGGTCAATCGTCTGGCTTTGAGGATCCGTCTGGGCAACGGCATAGGCGGACTCGAACATCCTCTTCTCTTCATTGCGGATCAGGAATCTTGAGTATCGCGCCCAATGGGGCTTTTTCGATGGGCCGGGCGTAAGGCTGATCTCCCGAATTTCAAATGCCGCTCGGGTGGGATCAAAAGAGTTAACCGGATACAGGCGGTTCAGTACGTAGCTGGAGAGCTTTTGCAAAGTCCCGCGGTTTGGCGCAATAACGAGAAGGTAAAACGGACGCCCCGCGTGAGGAACGCTTTGACTCACATCGACAGAGATCTTTGAATTGGGTCCTAAGTGGGATTCGGGATAGTAATTGCCTACAAAATCGGACCTGAATCCAAGCAAGCGAATCTCGGAGCGTTTCTCAACTAGTTGCTTCAGAACCGCAATGAGTCCCTGTGTATCCTTTCCCTTTTCAGATTGGACCAGGTCGCTCACTACGATCGCCGCATGATCCGGTTGCGATGCGATGCGGCGGATGAGATCAGTCAGGGGAGTGTCTGGCTTCTCATAGAAGGAGGCTTCTCCAAACTTACTTAGAGGTTCAGGTGACACCGGCAGCTTCGAACTGAGCGGGAAGACGTTCATCTCGAAATGCGCCTCTGTGGCAGCTAGCAACGTGGCCCGCAGGACCCTGAGATAGTTCGTCTGTTCCCTCGCGACAAACCCGCGCATTGAGCCAGAATCATCTATGTAGATATCGACGGAAGAATAGACGGTTCCAGAATTGTCTGTGCACACGCTCGGTGGCGGGCATACTTCGGATGGCAGGACTCGGTCAATCTCCCCCTGAGTTGGTGGCTTGGGAATACGTTTGAATAGACCGCATCCATTGGCTCCAAGAAGGACCAGAAGCACGAATGCAAGTTCAAGTCTGCTCATCATCCTTCGCTGTGTTTCGATCGTTCCGGCCGAGCGACAGCACTTAGTCTTCAGAAGGAAGGCAGACCGGCCCGCGAAAACTGGATAGGCTCTGGGCAATACAGACTCCCTTTCGAAGGGTCTGGAGTTTTAACAGATGGATCAGTTCGCCATATTTTTCGATGGCCAACACTATAGCATGGGGGGGGGCCAAGGACAAGCACGAGGCCTTTCCGTGAAGTGCCTCCACCTGTGCTGTAATGCATCCGCTGCTGTAATGCATCCGCGTCAAGTCTAGATTATTCATTCTATGTGCGATATAGAGCTATTGGCCGGGGTCGATCATACTTACATTACTCCCTTCCTGAGTCTGGGGTTCGTGGAATTGAGCTGACGCCGCCGCGGAGCAGCCCTGGAGCAATTGCCATTTTTTCTGGCTATCAACTTGGCGTCAAGTCGCGCCAACCGTGCCGGTTTCGCTGGTTGTTTCTGTCTACAAATTATTTATTATCAATGACATGTGGCAGGTCCGCAGCATGGCATGGAAGAGGTCATCGGTTCGATCCCGAGAATTGATCCCAGGACCCGCCAATCGATTGACTGGGTCGGTCCCGCTGCCTGTACCCGGTCAGAAGGCAGCGGTGGATGATTGCGCGGTGTAGTTGAACGACGCCCTCCCGCGTAGGTGCTTTGGCAAGTTGCAATTTTTCAAGTGGTTACGTGCCTGCCCGTACGTTTTCAAGCTAGCCGTCTTTGAGTTGCAATGTGTGTCCGAAATCGGGCCCTGAGTTCAAATCCAGCCCCCCGCAACCAAAACCCTTTTTGGGTTTCTATGGGTTGAGCCAATTTCACAGTACGGCTCGATGACTCTAATCCCGAAATTCGATTCTCTTTTTTCAAAAGTTCTGCGCTTAGATTTACGCAATCTTTCCGTTCGCAACTCTTGCGGTCTGGACTTTCGCTTTATATTCTCCTGCCATGCTCTCCGGCAAAGAAAGCTCCGGCCAAGAAGGCTCCAGCGAAGGCGGTGGGGATTGCGGAGCCCAGCACCCCGCAGCAGTAATCGAAGAACAAGGACTCTATAGGCAGTCGTCAAGGTTGGATATCGGCCATGCTCGTCGACCAATTATCTTCCCACAGGCAATCAATGCCGTGATTCCTGCACGATCAGCACCTTAAGAGTGCATTCATACGGCTCTTTCTCCCAACTTCCGCACGAACGATGCCCCTTGACGCTGCGGAGCATGTCTGATCGCCTCGGGGGAGTAGACCCGTCGGAGGCCGTTCGTCAAATCGAATCACGTGCGCAGCCCAGCATTCTGTTACTACCGCAGCGGCAGGCGTTCTTCGGATGCTTCCTTTGGGCTCCAGAACCAGCCTTTGGGGTCCCAGACCCTCCCATGCGAAAGTCGGATTGCTCCTTGATAGAGGATGTCCCACCCATAGTTGAAAGTTGAGCGGCGGTTCAGCCTGATTCCGTAGAATCGGGTTGCCAAACCTTGAAGGGAGAACCGCCGTGAAGAAAAAGTACCATACGATGCGCCAGCAAGGGAA
>Ga0326727_10024405_pt1 | contig 11438 bp, 8 predicted proteins | sample MB2enrmetagenome_FD_207643 | JGI IMG/M metagenome (GOLD analysis project Ga0326727, IMG submission 207643) | Lab enriched peat soil microbial communities from McLean, Ithaca, NY, United States - MB29MY | ecosystem: Environmental > Terrestrial > Soil > Wetlands > Peat | place: USA: New York... | reverse complement strand
CAATCGGTTCTGTGTGCCGTGTCCGCCAGTCCGGAATGCCTAATGAACCGCGGAGAGCTCCACCGTCTTAGGACGGGTTCACCAGCACATTGCCCACGGCCCCGCGGGTCGGCTTTCTTTTTTGCGCAAGGAACAGGCGTCAAGCCGCAATTGACGCGGCGAGGGAGTGCCCGCAGGCACGTGATGAGCTGGCGCTCGATGCCGTATCCTCTCTTGAAGTGCATCCTGTCTTATTCCACATCGGGTCTCTCATCATTCCGTCGTATGGGGCGATGGCCGCGGTGGGTGTGCTCGCGGCGCTCTTCCTGGCGCAGCGCACCGCGCGCATGGCTGATGTTGATGCGGCCAGGCTGTGGAACCTGTGCGTGATCTCGCTCTGCGCCGCGCTGGTGGCAGGGCGGCTGCTGCTGGTTGCGGTAAACTGGAGCGCGATCTGGCTGCATCCGCAATGGACGCTGGGCCTGGCCATGGTGCATCATCCGCTGGTAGCGGGCATTGGTGTGCTTGCCGCGGCGGGCTGCGCAGCATTGTATATCGGCCTGCGCGGGATGCGCGCGCTTGCCGCGGCCGACGCGCTGGCTGCGCCAATCGCGCTGGGACTGGCCTGCGAACAGGTGGGCGCGTTGCTGGCCGGCGCCGGATACGGTACCGATGCGACCGTTCCGTGGGCAGTGACTTACCGGAGCCCTGTTGCTGCGCTGTGGAGCGGGACGCCGCTCGGCATTCCATTGCACCCGGTGCAGGCTTATTCGGCGCTCGCCTTTTTCGCGCTTGCGATTCTCCTGTTGCTTTGGCTGCCGGCGCGCCGGCGCGAGGGAGACATTGCCGGCGCTTGCCTGATGGGGATGGGTGCCGCGATTTACTTTACCGAGTTATGGCGCGACCCCGAGGGACGGGGAGCAATTCTGAATGGCGCGCTCGATGGGCCGCAGATTGCGGCGATTGCGATGGTGGTTGCGGGCGCGCTGATTCTGAGGGAGCGCAACATTCGCAGCCACCCACCCTTGCGACAGGAAGAAGTCGCAAGGATGGGGCACGGAGAGGAAAGCGAGTCAGCGAGTCAGCAAGACAGCAAGTCGGCGTTTGAAGAAGTGGTCTCCCACCCTTTTCACGATGAAGCCGTGAAAAGGATGGGGCACGGAGATTACCAACTCCGCGCCGGTCCAGGAGCCGCGCATGAGTGAGCCTCGTACCTTTACTGTGCCGGACGAGGCGCGCGGGCAGCGGCTCGATCACTTTTTGACTGCGAAGCTCGCCGATGTGAGCCGGTCGCGCGTGCAGATGCTGATCGATCAGGGGGGTGTGCGCTTAAACGATGCTGCGGCGAAGTCCTCAACGAAGCTGCGCGGCGGCGAGCGGATCGAAGTTGTCGGCGAGCCGCATCCGGCGCCGCTCAAGGCCGAGCCTGAAGCGATTCCGCTCGATGTGGTCTACGAGGATGCGGACCTGGCGGTGATCGACAAGCCTGCCGGAATGATGGTGCACGCCGGCTCGGGCCGGAACGACGACGCGCGCAGCCGCGGGACGCTGGTGAACGCGCTGCTTTACCGCTTCACCAAGCTTTCCGCCACCGGCGGCGAGCTGCGGCCGGGCATTGTGCACCGACTCGACAAGGAGACCAGCGGGTTGATCGTGGTGGCCAAGAACGACCGCGCTCACGCGGCGCTGGGCGAGATGTTCTCGTCGCGGCGCATCAAGAAAACCTACGTTGCGCTGGTCGAGGGCAGGCTCGAGCGCGACCAGGGAACCATCACTGCCGCGGTGAGCCGCGACCGCGTCCGGCGCACCCGCATGACGACGCGCCCTAACGAAAACGCCCGCTCGGCAGTCTCTCACTACGAGGTGGTGCGGCGGCTTGAGACGCGCTTTGGCCCGTTCACGCTGGTGAGGGTGCGGATCGAGACCGGAAGAACGCACCAGATCCGGGTGCATATGGCCTCGATCGGCCATCCGGTGGTAGGCGACACGCTTTACGGCGGGGCCGGCCAGCTTGTGGAGAAGACACCGGCGCAATCCGGCATGGCCGCCGGGCGGCGCGGCTCCGATGGGGAAAAACTCCGGCTGGGGCGCAACTTTCTGCATGCGGCGCGGTTGGAATTCGCGCATCCAACCACGGGCAAGGCGATCGAACTTGAAGCGCCGCTGCCCGAGGAGCTTGCGGCGTTTCTCGAGCAGCTCGAAGGCCCGGCAAAACACGGCGCAGGGAGTTGACCCTGCCGCCCGCGAATGGCCGGCTGCGATTGTTAAAATGAGGATGTCATGGACCGAAAAGTTCTGTACCTGGCTCTGGCGGCGATTTTTATGTCCGCCGCGCATTCTCAACAGCCTCAAACGCCCGCGCCTTCAGCCCCGGCAGCCGCAGCAACCGCGCCGGCGCAAGCCCGGGCAGCGCAACAGGCGCCGTCCGCAGCGTCTCAGCCCGCGCAACAGGGCGCGGCAGACGATGCAGCGCAAAAACCCTTCATATTTACCGTCAATGAGGTTCCGCTCATCTTCACGGTGACTGACGGTCACGGCCACTACATTCCCAACCTGCAGCAGAGCGACTTTGCCCTGCTCGACAACCAGCGCGCGCCCCAGAAGGTGAACCGTTTCCGCCAGCAGATCAACCTGCCGCTGCGCGTGGGCCTGCTCATCGATACTTCCACATCGATTCATTCGCGCTTCCAGTTTGAGCAGCAGTCGGCCACCGAGTTTCTGGTTGAGGTGCTGAGAGCCAGGGGCGACCGCGCCTTTGTGATGGGCTTCGATGTAACGCCCAACGTAACCCAGGACTGGACCAACAACCTGGACGCGCTTGAAACGGGCGTGAGCAGACTCAAATCGGGCGGCGGAACGGCGCTGTATGACGCGATATACACGGCCTGCCGCGACAAGCTGCTCACTTCGCGCGGCCCCGAACCGGTGCGCAAGGCGATGATTCTGATCTCGGACGGTGACGATAATCAGAGCCGCGTGTACCTGAATGAAGCCATCAAGGAGTGCCAGAGGGCCGACACGATTATTTACTCGATAAGCACCAACTGGACGCCGAGCCGCGGCCCCGGCGACAAGGTGATGCAGCAACTGGCCGACGAGACCGGCGGAGAGGCGTTCTTCCCTCCCAACATCGAAGACATGGCCACCAGCTTCAGCGATATCGAGACCGAGCTGCGCAGCCAGTACGAGCTGGACTACACCCCGGCCGATTTCAAAACCGACGGATCGTTCAGAAACATCTATCTCTACTGTTACAACCGCAGCTACCACGTGCATGCGCGCAAAGGGTACTTTGCGCCCAAGGATTGAGCGCGGGGCTCGGCGAGACGGAATTCGGGTTTGATTTTTTAGCGGGGAGCGCGGCATGGTCCGCGCTTTTTCGTTTTTGCGGTAGAGCGCGGCCCGACTGTTCCATTTCAGGACGACGCGGCTCCTCCAGTTCGCATTTGAATCCAACCTCAATTCCCAATCGCTTTTCTAATCTTTTCATCCCCAGCGCACGATGAAATAGGAGAAGGCGCTGAGCGCCGAACGCGGTCCGGGCAAGTTGTGATGGCCGTGGCTCGATTGAATGGCCGGTGCGTGAATCAAAGCTCACAGCGTAAAGGAGTCCGGAGCGGAATGTGGCGCATGCAGGCATGGCTCGACGATGAGGGGTTCCGGTGATCCGGCAGGCTATATCGTGCGACATCTGCGGTTCGGAGAAGCGGCAGACCAATCATTGGTTTGTGGCCTATGAGCTGGGCGGCGAGTTGCGGATGAGCGGATGGAGTTCGCGGCATCGGTTGCGGCCCGGTTCAAAACACCTGTGCGGGCAGACTTGCCTGCACAAGCTGGTCGACGAATTCATGGCCAAGTCGATTGCGGTGCGCGCGCAGCCCAGCGAGGACGAAGAACCGGCGCTGCCCATCGCGACCGATGCGAGCCTGACCTCGAAGGCCGCATATGAAGATGTGGAATCGAGCGTTCGCCTGTTGACGCCCGTTGAAGCCGCTGTCCCACGGCCAGCGCCACGCCAGACGGCCGGGCTGGTCACCATGCCGGCGCGTAACGATGTGGCCGCGATTGACGGCGTACCCGACGAACCGCGCTACAACTCTGCCAACTGGCGCGCCGAGGCATGGGATCGAGAGCGGGAGCGGGAGTTGCGCGCAGCCGAGCGGCGGCCCGACATCGCACGGCGGCGCCGGCTGTAGCGCCGCAAGTTCAAGGAGGCCGTCCTGTGGATGGATTTGGCGTTGGCGTTGATGGCGGTACTACCGCTCACTGCCCTTAAGAATTCCCGTTGCCGACGATCCGCCTGAAGTCGCCTTCTCCAAGGATACGAATGTGCTGCCCCTCGCTGATGAGCAGTTCAGCCTTCCTTTGCTTTGTGCTCTTAACGAAGCCCGCCAATCTGCGCAAATCTTGATCGCCTACCACTAGCATGGTCGTATGTTTCGTGACGCCATCATCGACGCGACATCCTGCCGACGCCGCGAGGTCCGCCGCTTCTCCGCGCGGAATTGTCAGCGCGCCCGTGAACACAAGGACCTCGCCAAAGAATTCGCCGTCCGGATTGCCATCTCTAGCGTGCCCCGAGTGATCATGAACGAGCGGATGAAGCGGTTGCGTCACACGTATGAGCCATTGTTCGAGACCAATGTTCGTTTCGGCGATGGCACGGAGCAGCAACAGCCCGGCGCACCTGGCATCTTCAAGTGCGTCGTGGGCCTTGTAATCGATGCCGAAACACGCAGCTACGTTGGAAAGTCCATACCCGGAGCGCGAGAACTGAGGCCATGCTCGTCTAACCACCCTCGCCGAATCGAGCCAGGTGCAGTCGAATCTCGCCAAGTTTGAGCGATCGCAAGCGCGCGCTAACGCCAATCGGTCGAAAGGCGTGTGGGAAACTACAATCATCTCTTGCAATCGCGAAGCGACCTGCGGAAAGACTTCGGCCCACGTGGGTGCATCTTTGACACGATATTCGTCTATGCCATGTATCGATATGTTGACGGGGCTGAAATAGTCCTCGGGATTAACCAGCGTTTCCCATGCGTCCGCCAAATCGCCCTTGTGGAATGACGCAATGCCAATCTGGCAAATGCTGGAAAGATCCGCGTTAGCAGTCTCTACGTCAACAACCACGAAGTCCATGCAGATAGCCCGTGTGGAAGGTTGGAATAAGGATAGACCACAAATCTGCGTTGCGACTGAGGAATTTCCCAGGAAATAAAGTCGCTACGAAAACAACATCCCGTCAGCCGTCCTCGGGGCTGGTCCGTCCTCAAGCATGGTCAGCAGTTCGGCTTCATTCAGAATGGGAACCTTGAGCTCCTTCGCCTTGGTGAGCTTTGAACCGGCCTCTTCGCCGGCCACCACGTAATTCGTTTTCTTGCTCACCGAACCTGATACCTTGCCGCCCGCAGCCTCTATCTTTTCTTTGGCCTCTTCGCGCGTGAGCGTCGGAAGTGTTCCTGTCAGAACAAACGTCAACCCATCAAGTTGGGAGGTCCTTTCCCTGCGCTCAGCGGTCATTTTCACCTTTGAATCTCGGAGCCTCTGAATGAGCAGCTTGTTCGCGGGCCTCGAAAGGAAATCGAATATAGCGTGCGAAATCTCCGTTCCGATATCAGCAACTTTCTCCAACCTGGCGGGATCGGCTTTCTCAAGCTCCTCCATGTCACCGAACTCCCGAGCAAGAGCTTCCGCAGTGCTCTCTCCCACATGACGTATGCCAAGTCCCATGATTACTCTTGAGAGGCCCGCTTCCTTTGAAGCGCGAATCTGTTCCTGGAGATTCGCGGTGCCCTTGGGGCCAAGAAGAGTGCGAGTCCTCGTTTCCTCGTTCCCAGTTTTCTTGTTCTTGAGAACGAACGTAGTTGTAAGAGAGATTAAGTCCTCATCTTTAAGTTGATACAAGTCGGCAACGCTTTTCACCAGGCGCTTGTTGCACAGCTCTTCTACAACCGCCTCGCCCAACCCTTCGATGTTCATCACGCCGCGGCTGCCAAAGTGGAGCAGCGTTTCGCGCAGCTTGGCCGGGCAATCGGCGTTGACACACCGCCAGTCGACCTCGCCCTCTTCGCGCACCACGGGGCTCTTGCACTCCGGACAGTCCGAAGGAAAAGAGAACCTGCGGTTCCCGCGCGGGTGGCCGGCGTCTTCAACCACCTCAACCACCTTGGGAATCACGTCGCCTCCGCGCTCCACCTTGACCCAGTCGCCGATGAGCAGGCCCAGGCGCTCAATGAAGTCGGCGTTGTGCAGCGTGGCGCGGCTCACGGTTACGCCGCCCACGAAAACGGGGCGCAGCACGGCTGTGGGCGTGAGCTTGCCGCTGCGGCCCACGGTGATCATGATGTCTTCAAGCTGTGTGATGGCGGCCTCGGCGGTGAACTTGTAGGCGATGGCCCAGCGCGGCGCCCGGCCGGTATAGCCAAGCCGCAGTTGCGTGGCGTGAGAGTCGACTTTGATTACCACGCCGTCGATGTCGTAGCCGAGCGTGGGGCGCTTGCTGCCCGCGTCCTCAATAAACCGCTCCATTTCATCGACGCTGGCCACGCGCTCGCGATGCGAGTTTACGCGAAAGCCAAGCGTGGCAAGCGCTTCCAGCGTCGCGGTCTGTCCGGCGGCATAATACTCGCCGTCGATAAGCAGGAAGTAAGCAAAGAAAACCAGCCTGCGGTTGGCGACGATGGAAGGCTCGAGAGTGCGCAGCGTGCCCGCAGCCGAGTTGCGCGGATTGACGAAGGCCGGCAGTCCTTCACGCTCGCGCTCTTCATTCACGCGCTGGAAGGCAGCTTCGGGCATAACGCACTCGCCGCGCACCTCGAAGGCTCTTCCCTGCGGGAGGCGGGCTTTGGGGATGAGATCCGGGGAAATGGAAAGCGGCACGCTGCGAATGGTGCGGATGTTGGTGGTGACGTCTTCGCCGGTCTGGCCGTCGCCGCGCGTAAGGCCGGCGGCAAGCCGCGAGCCGCCGGTGGCATCGGGCTGGTAGCGCAGCGCCACGCTGAGGCCATCCAGCTTGAGTTCGGCCGTGTAGTCCACGGGCAGATTGCCGGCCAGCTCGCGCACGCGGCGGTCCCAGTCGCGCAGCTCTTCGATGGAGTAGGCGTTGTCGAGCGAGAGCATGGGCCGCGAGTGCTGCGCTTTTTGGAACCCCTCGGCCGGCTTTCCGCCAACCCGCTGCGTGGGCGAATCGGGCGTGACGAGCTCGGGATGTTCGGCCTCCAGGCGCTTGAGCCGATTCATCAGCGCGTCGTACTCTTGGTCGCTGACCTCGGGCGCGTCGAGGACGTAGTAGAGATGCTCGTGGCGGCGCAGTTCCTCGCGCAGCTTTTCAATTTGATTTGCCGCGGTGTCGGTCATAGCAGGAATTATATTGAGGTTACGTCTCAGCGAGCCATGTTCAGGTTCGTGGTTTCCCAGGTCTCAAAAGCGAGACCTGGGGCACCCAGGCTTTGTGGTTGGTTGGGGCACGGAGCGCGCCTATTGCGGCGGTTCACCCTTCAGCCCCCGGAACTTGAGCATTGGCTCAATGCTGGGCTCTGCGCCGAGCCAGTTGGTGTACATCTTTTCAAGATCCTCAGTATTGCCGCGGGAGAGAATCATCTGCCGGAACCGATCGCCGTTGGCGCGGGTCAGGCCACCGTGATCGAGGAACCACTGGAACGCGTCGTCGTCGAGCATCTCGGTCCACAGGTAAGCGTAATAGCCGGCCCCATAGCCGTTGGCCCAGATGTGCAGGAAGTACGTCGACCGGTAGCGCGGCGGAACGGCGCTGACCCAGAGATGCGATTGTTCGAGGGCCTGTTTCTCGAATGCGTCAGGGTCCTTCAAGGGGGCGGTCGCAGCCAGCGAGTGCCACTTCAGGTCGAGTTCGGCCGCGGCCAGAATCTCGGTGAGCATGTAACCCTGGTTGAAGGTGCGCGCCTTCTTGAGCTTTGCCGCCAGTTCGGCCGGCATGGGTTCGCCGGTCTTGTAATGGCGCGCGTAATGCGCGAAAACCTCGGGATACGTCGCCCAGTGTTCGTTGAACTGCGAGGGAAACTCGACGAAGTCGCGCGCCGTCTGCGTGCCCGAGAGGGTGGGGTACATGGTGTCGGCAAACATGCCGTGCAGCCCGTGGCCGAATTCGTGGAACATGGTTGTAACGTCGTCGAAGCTGATGAATGCGGGCTCTCCCGGCGCCGGCCTGTCGAAGTTGGCCACGTTGTAAACCACGGGCAGTTCGCCCAGCAGCTTTGACTGGTTCACGAACACATCCATCCACGCGCCGCCGTTCTTGTTGTCGCGCTTGAAGTAGTCGCAGTAGAAGAGCGCCAGCGGCGAGCCATCGGCGTTGAAGACTTCGAAGACGCGCACATCGGGCTGGTATACGGGAATGTCGTGGCGCTCCTTGAACGTGAGCCCGTAAAGCTGATGCGCAGCATAGAAGACGCCGTTTTCGAGGACGTTGTTGAGCTCGAAGTACTGCTTCACCTCGGATTGATCCAGATTGTACTTCGCCTTGCGCACCTGCTCCTGGTAGAAGTTCCAGTCCCACGGCTCAAGCTTGAAACTCGCGCCGGCCGGATACTGCGAATCGATCAGCGCCTGGATGTCTTTCGCTTCCGATGCGGCTTTGGCGGTTGCCGCGGGCGCAAGGGCTTCGACAAAGTGCAGCGCTGTCTCGGGCGTCTTGGCCATCTGGTCGGTCAGCGTCCACGCCGCATAGTTTTGAAATCCGAGCAGAGCAGCCTTTTGCTCGCGCAATTGCGCCAGCCGCGCGATCGTCTGCCGCGTGTCGTTTGCATCGCCGCGTTCCGCGCGGTTCCACGAGTCCTCAAACAGCGCCTGGCGGGTTGCGCGATTGGTGAGGTACACGAGATCGGGCTGCTGGGTCGTGTTCTCGAGAGGGATCAGCCATCCCTTCTGCTTGCGCCCTTCTGCGGCCTGGGCGGCCGCGGCCAACTGCGAAGGACTGTAGCCGGCCAGCGCCGAAGCGTCGCTCGTAAAATATGCGCCCGCTTTTGCCGCGGCCAGCAGTTTGCTCTGAAACGCGGCCTGCAGCGTCGAATCCTCCTGGTTGATCTTCTTCAGCTTCTCCTTGTCCGCGTCAGAGAGGTTGGCGCCGGATTGGATGAACTTCTTGTAGGTGTAGTCCACCAGCTTGAGCGACTCGGGATCGAGGTGCAGCGACTCACGCCGATCGTAGATCGCCTTTACCCGCGCAAAGAGCTTTGAGTTGAGATAAATCGCATCCTGCAATGCGGCCTGTCGCGGAGCCTCATACTCCTGCACCTTCTGGAGCGTCTCGTCGGTGTTCGCAGTCATGACGCCGTTGAATACATTCGTCACGCGGTCGAGCAGACGGCCAGACTTTTCGAGCGCAACCAGCGTGTTCTCAAAAGTGGGCGGCGCAGGATTGTTGGCGATGGCCTCGACTTCCTTAAGCTGCTCGGCCATTCCGGCGTCGATGGCCGGCTGATAATCGCTGTCTTTGATCTTGTCGAAGGGCGGCGCATGGAACGGCAGCGGGCTTGGCGCGTAGAAGGGATTCTGCGGACCGAATGTGCTGGCTTGCGCAGCGGCCATAGGCGCGCCCGGGATGATCGATGCGTACATAGTTAAAACCAATACTTTCCCAAAGGTACTTCTAAAGCTTTTCATACTTTCACTTGTTTCTCCCGCAACGGTCGATTGTATGAGAAATGGAGCGCCGGAGGGTGTGATGTAGGTCAGTTTCTTTCACGCGCGCGGCCGGCAGCCGGTTTCTGGCGCCCCTACGGGGCTGGGGCGTTGGTGTGGGATGCTGTTAGCAGGACTTTTGGGGATTTATGGAGCCAGTTACTCACTTTCTGACCGGAGCGTGCATCGGGCGCGCGGGATTCAACCGCAGGTCGGCCTACGCCACGCTGGCGGCGGTGCTGGCTGCCGAGGCCGCCGATATGGACGTGTTCTGGGGATTCGCCGGGCCGGTCGAGGAACTGAAACACCATCGCGGCATCACGCACACCTTCATCGCCGTGCCGGTAATTGCGGCCGTTGCAATCGGCGCGGTGTGGGTTATCGACAGAATTCGCAGGGGCCGGGCGAAGCCCGCACCCGTCGATGCCGAAGTCCAAAAAGTAAAAGCGCCCCCGGCGCCGCTGCGATGGGGTTGGCTTTATCTCACGGCACTGGTGGCCGCGCTCAGTCATCTGCTGCTCGACTGGACCAACAACTACGGCCTGCGCCCGTTTTTCCCCTTCAATCCGCGATGGTACGCGGGCAGCTTTGTCTTCATTGCCGAGCCGGTGATCTGGGGGCTGTTTGCGCTGGCGCTCATCATGCCGTGGCTCTTCGGGCTCACCGATCAGGAGATCGGCGCCAGGCGCAAGCGGTTCCGCGGACGGGGCTGGGCAATCTTCGCGCTGGGTGGAATGGCTGCACTATGGGGCTGGCGCTGGTTTGAGCACCAACAGGCGCTGGCCATGCTGGCCAAAACCGAAGTGACGCGCCAACCGGTGATCCGCATCGGCCTCGAGCCGTACCCGGTGAATCCCTATCGCTGGCACGCCATTCTCGAAACGCGCGATTTTTACCAGACGGCCGAGATCGACACCTTCAACCCGGATTCGCCGGTGGCAATTACCAGCGACCCCGAGCGAGACGTAATCTATAAGCCTGCGGACACGCCGGCAGTGGAGGCAGCAAAGCAGACTCTGCTGGGCAAGGTCTATCTCGACTGGGGACAGTGGGCCGTGGTGCGCGATGTCGGGCCGGAACCGGTGCCGGGCGTTGCTCCGCCAAACCTGCCCTTCAATCGCAAATGGACAACCGTGGAGTTCAGCGATTTGCGATTCTCGTACCGGTTTCCAGGCGCAGGCCGCGGTAGGCAGAACTCGCCGCTCGGCGGTTGGGTTTACATCGTCGACGGGCGTGACGAAGCCGCTGAAGGGATGGGTGCTACAGAGCAGAAGACCGGCGGCATGGAATAGGCGCCATCCGGCTGATGAAGGCCTTATCGTGGGACCGTAAGAGCAAAGTTCTTTTCGCTCTCATGGAAATTGTTTTTGCGATGTGGAATATTAGAGGTTGACCAGAGGGGATTCAGATCCGCAGAATAAAGTGGGCGGAGCCGGGAAAACCTCGAGCCCCGCGCTCGGTATCTCTTGATCTCGGGCGGGGTGGCTACTGAATCCGCAGTAGATTCATAAACTTTGAAGATTCAAAAGGATGACTCGCTAATGATTGCCTATTTGCTGGTGCTGCTGGCGGTGTTGAGCCGTTACCTGGTTGTGGGGCACTTACCGCTCCTGAACTTTACGGCGGTCACGGGCGGGCTGATTTATTTCGGCGCCCGCCGCTCCTGGCGCGAGATTGCGGGTCCGCTCGTCATCCTCATGGCCAGCGACTATTTCCTGACCACCTACGCCTATCACTACGCCTTCCACTGGCAGGGCTACATTCCTACCTGGATCTGGTATGCGGCAGCCATGGCGCTGGGC
>Ga0326727_10024403_pt1 | contig 11439 bp, 8 predicted proteins | sample MB2enrmetagenome_FD_207643 | JGI IMG/M metagenome (GOLD analysis project Ga0326727, IMG submission 207643) | Lab enriched peat soil microbial communities from McLean, Ithaca, NY, United States - MB29MY | ecosystem: Environmental > Terrestrial > Soil > Wetlands > Peat | place: USA: New York... | reverse complement strand
GAAAACGGAAATCGCCGCGAGCGCAAGCCAGGCTCTGCGCTGCGAGAATTTCGACCGGAGAGTGCGCACCGCGCCAACCAGCAGCAGTGTCCCGCAGATCAGATAGCTGACGGGATTATAGATGCGCGGATCATCCCGAAAAACACTGATGGCCGCCTGTAGATCGAAGATCATGCCGGGGGAACGGCCAATGCGGGAAGCGGGACCCGGCTCATTGAGGCCCCCATGCCCGGAAATGGCCGCCAAATTGATTTGCCAGTCCTGCATCCAATGGGGCGCGACGTGCGAAACCCAGAGGAAGGCTGACAGGCCCAGGACAGCAGTAATGAAGAGGGTTTGCAGCGCGCGTTTGCGATAGACCCCGCCTGCCAACAGGAAATAAAACCAGACCAGTCCTGCATCATGGGGTTTGATTGCCAGGCTGACCGCCAGGCATAGAATGCCCGCCGGCACAAACCGATCGCGGAGAAAACACCAGACAGCCACTACGCAAAGGCTTATGACGATCCCCGCCGTATTGCCGGTAAGAAATAGAACCTCGCAGTTAACTAGAACCAGGCAAATCAAGCCACCAGCGAGAACTGGCGCGTACTGGGCACTGATATTCCACATCAGGAAAGCGGCAAGGATGAGGCCTGCGGCAGTACAGATTACCCACAACAGGTGCGCAGCCCCCCACGGTAGCATCGCAAAGGGAGCCAGGAGGATAAAGGTGGTGGGCAAGTTGACAAACAATGTAACCGTCTCGTGCGCCGTTGGGGTCTCCGATGAATGTTCCGCGCCCTCGGCCAGGAAAACGCCGTCCAACTCACTCTTGTTGTAGGGGTTTTGTTGTTCCAGTAGGCATCGCGCACCATAATAAACCGCATTGAAATCCACCCAGCGATTCGCCGGTTTCCCTATAGAGGATCCCCACAAAATGGAAATTCCGGTAGCCAGCAATATCCAGAACAGTGCAACCCGCCGCATCCATTTCATGCTCATCTTCGCTCTCAGAACTTTCGGCCTCAAGGAAATTGAATCATGCCCCAGAGGGAAATGATTGAAATTCCATGCACGCGCACAAAGCAAGGGAGAGATCGCATCGGCAACGGATCTGCCCAGCGTCTCTCCCGCACAACAGAGGATGTAATCAATGGTGACACTCAGGACCGGCCTTGGCAAGCTCTGAATCAAGCCGGGCTTAAGCTCGACCGTGCCGGTCCAGGTAATCGCAGCGCGGGGGCCTGGTTCCGGAGCCTTCAGCCAGCTACAGACTGGGCCTCAAACTCCGGGACGCACAGAGCGGACTCGTTGCGATTTCACAGAACCGTGGCCTTTGACGCGATTAAATGCTACCAATTCCAGTCTCGACGTTAACGAATATTGTGCTGATGGCCGAGGCCACTTGTCCTACGCTGGCGACAAGCACCAGGGCGATCAAAGCAATAAGCATTGCGTATTCAACCAGATCCTGACCTTCCTCGCAGCTCATCAGGTCCTGGAACTTGACTTACATTGTGAGAAGCTTGGTATTCATCGTGACCTTCCTCCAATTGTCCCAGTATATCTCTACTGAGAGGCAAACGGGAGAGATCGCATCGGCAGAGAATCTGCCCAGCGTCTCTCCCGCGCAACAAAGGAGGTGACAATGGTAACACTCAGGACTGGCATTGGCAGACTCTGAATCAAGCCTGACGTCCGCTCGACCCCGTGCCGACCCATGTAATCACAACTAGGGCGCCTGCTTCCGGAGCCTTCAGCCAGCTACAGACAGGGCTTCAAACTCCGGGCCGCACAGAGCGGACTCATCGCGATTTCACAGAACCGCAGCCGTTGACGCGAACTAAATTGAACCAATTCCAGTCTCGACGTTAATGAATATTGTGCTGATGGCCGAGGCTACTTTCCCCACGCTGGCGACAAGAACCAGGGCGATTAAAGCAATCAGCATAGCGTATTCAACCAGATCCTGACCTTCCTCGCGGTTCATCAGTTCCTGGAGCTTTACATACATCTTGAGCAGCATGGTATTCATTTGGGTCCTCTCCAAAACGATTCTCCCAGCATGAGCCGGGGCACCTATCCTGGAGCAAGTAGAGTGCCATTCTTGCTTCTTAGTATTATCTCTTTTGAATCAATAACCTACAAATATAGAAAGCATGAAATTATCACATCTCGGTGTATACATCTGTATACAGGGCGAATCGGGCCGACTGGCCTTGTATACAACACGAAAGTGTAGTAACCAAAAGTAACACAAGCCGAATCGACTGATTTGTACAAAGACAGTTCGAGAACCGAGGGCTGGACGTGTTTGCCGGGCCTTACTAAGACTTGGGAAGAAGTAAAATAGCGTCCATGGCAAGCAAGACGCGTAACGCCCCAGGGCAGCTCACGCAGATACACGGCGAAATCCCTGAACCTCCGGCGCCAGAGAGGTTTCCGGCCGGTGAGCCTGGCAAACAACGAATCATTCTTCGCATTCTGGTAACACTGCCCATCGTAACCGTCTGCGGTTTAGCGTTTGGGGCCATCGCTGGGCTCCTCTGCCTGGCGCTGTTGTTGCCCAGCGCTCCAAGCACGCGCGATTACATCATCTTTTGGGCCGCCGGCCAGCAGCTGGCGCACCACGCAAACCCCTATGACCCCGTTGCCAATACACAGCTGGAGCGCGCCGCGGGGCTTCCTCCCAATCTGAATCCGGGCGTGATGCGGAATCCGCCCTGGGCGCTTCCGCTTGTCTATGCGCTGGGATTGCTCAGTTTGCGTGTGGGATGGGTAATGTGGGCCTTGCTTCTGCTTGCCAGCCTGGTGGGTTCGGTCCACATGCTTTGGATCATCTACGGCCGGCCCGGCAATCGCCGCATCCTGCTGGGCTACTCCTTCGGACCGGCGCTGATCTGCCTGTTTTACGGACAGACCTCGCTGTTTGCACTGCTGGGGCTAGTCTTGTTTCTGCGCCTGCATCGCACGCACCCCTTTCTGGCGGGAATCGCTCTCTGGCTTTGCGCGCTGAAGCCTCACCTCTTTCTGCCCTTCGGAATGGTGCTGGTGGCGTGGGTGCTGTTTTCCAGGAGCTACAAGCTAGTGGCTGGCGCGGCGGTTGCCATGGCCGCAAGCTGCGCAATCACATATGCCATCGACCCCTTGGCGTGGACCCAGTACATGCAGTTGGCGCGCTCGTCCGGAATCGAGAAGGAGTATATCCCCTGCCTGAGCTATCTGCTGCGCGCCTGGCTCAGCCCACACTCGATCTGGCTCCAATACCTGCCGGCCGTTATGGGCTGCTGCTGGGCGCTGGCTTATTTCTGGCCTCGCCGCCACGCCTGGGACTGGAGGAATCACGGCAGCCCCCTGATGCTTGTTTCCATCCTTGCGGCGCCCTACACCTGGATTTACGACCAGTGCCTGGTCATCCCTGCCCTGTTGCAGGCCGCATTTGTTACCCGGTTCCGCAGCCTGTTGATTGCACTGGCCTTACTGAGCGCCCTGGTTGAGATTGCGCTCTTGCGCAGCTTTTCTCACCCCACCGCCATGGCTCTTTGGACGTATTGGACCGCGCCCGGGTGGCTGATTTGGTATCTGTGCGCCATTGGAATCAAGCGGGCACAAACAGAGAGAACATGAAAAAGAATCTTTTTCGCGATCTCGCTGCCGCCGCCATCGTGGCTGCCGGCTTATGTTTTGCTGTCATCTTCTATTCCCACGTCCTGAGTGACTATAACGCCTCGCAGCGGGATTTCATCTCTTATTGGGCCGCCGGGCAGCAACTCATGCATGGCGGTAATCCATATGACTTCGAGGCCATACGCCGCTTGGAACGCGCCGCTGGACGCGAGGACAATCAGCTACTTCTCGTCATGCGCAATCCGCCAGTAGCCTTGGTGCTGGTATTTCCACTCGGCCTGGTTAGCCCGAAAACCGGCCTCATTTTCTGGCTGCTCACCCTGCTTGCCTGTCTTTCCCTGTCGATCCGGATTCTTTGGCTCCTCCATGGGCGCCCGAAGAATCGTTATCATCTATTTGGTTACATCTTTGCGCCCGTGCTGACATGTCTGATGGCCGGGCAGTTTGGCATTTTTCTTCTACTTGGTATTGTGCTCTTTCTGTATTTTCATCAGTCCCGCCCATTTCTAGCCGGAGCAGCCCTGATGCTCTGCGCCCTGAAACCGCATCTATTCCTGCCCTGTGCCGCCGTGCTGCTCTTGTGGGTGGTTAGACAGAAGGCTTACCAAATCCTTGCGGGACTTTCCGCCGCCCTGCTTGCCAGTTACGCGCTTACATTCTGCTTTGACGCCTATGCGTGGTCTCAGTACTCACAAATGATACATACAGGAAGAGCACTGAATGAGGTTGTGCCCACCCTCAGCGCTATATTACGTTTACTGATTGATCGCCGTGCTGTTTGGCTTCAGTTTCTTCCCCAGGCCGTCGCCTGTGGCTGGGCGCTCTGGTATTTCACGACGCGCCGCAACCGCTGGAGTTGGATGGAACAGGGCCTGTTGCTGCTTCTCGTCTCTGTGATGTGTACTCCCTATGGCTGGTTCACCGATGAATCGGTGCTGCTTCCTGCCGTTCTGGCGGGACTCTATCGGACGGCAGACTCGCGGCGCTCGCCTCTGCCCCTGGGATTGATTGCCGGAATTGCCCTCATCGAGATGTTGGCCGGCGTCCAGATGATCTCGCCGTTCTATTTGTGGACCACGCCCGCCTGGCTTGCCTGGTATCTCTATGCGACCGGAGGCGAGAATATGGGCGCGAAAAATCTTGCCGCCTAACCGCGCGGATTGCGAAGCCGCATGATGAGAATTAGAACTCTATGGCGGAACTTTCCCCAGCCGCGGATGCGGCCGAAAATTCCAGCGTGTCGCCAGGTTGTGTGTGTGTATCGCGGATTGTGCCGGACGGAAATTCGAGTACGGAGTGCGCCAGAAGACAAGCCGATAGCCGCCATGGAGGCACTGAGTTCACCAGCTTCCTGATTCGATTCTTGCGGTCCAGATAGATAAGGTCGATGGGGAACCTCATCCAGAAGGTATGCACGGCTTCACAGGGGCGAATCCACAGGCCCTCTCCTGGCGCCAGGCATTCACGCCCCAGCAGGCCCCTGCTGCGCTTTGCGGCGCTATCTGCCACTTCCATGCAGGTGGCGAGCACAGTATTGCGCGTCAGGTTGGATACTCTCAGGCGGATATCCCGGGGGGCCTGACGGCGTGAAGCAAGGCGGTTCCGCAACCCCATCGCGATCCAGCGAAACGGATTCATCCGGTTGCCTTAGTTCCTTTCGCCTGATATTCGCCGTGCCCTGTGCGAACTTTCTCCAAGCCTGCCGGATGCCTGAATGTGTCAGCCGGAGGCCTTATTGGGGCGCGGGAGCAGATGCAGAGCTGGTGCTCGCGGTGCTCGCCGAGCCAAAGCCTCCCGTGTCGCCTTCGATCTTCAACGGAGTTTCCGGCTTCATGCTCTCGATCAATTTCTCCACGGGCATGGTGGGTGGCGCGGGGGCTGGGGTGTTGGCAGCGGTCTTGGCATCCGGAGTATGCATGGGTATGCCGGTGTTAGGCGGCAGGAACTTGGCTGGAAACTTCAGCTCAGGCAACGGCGCTCCTGCTGGAATGGGAGCCACAAGCTCCGGCGTCACGATCACAATAAGCTCGGTGTTCGCCTTGGTCTTTGAAATCGACTGGAAGAACTTGCCGAGAACTGGAATGTCTCCAAGGAAGGGTATCTTCTGGAAGGTTTCGGATTCAGTATTGTCCAGCAAGCCGCCGATGATGAAGCTTTGTCCATCAGCCAGTTCGACCTCGGTCTTCACCTTCCTTGTGGTAATGGCCGGCACTTCAAATCCGGATATCTCGACTTCATCGGAAAAGTCCAGGGCGCTCACTTCCGGGGCTACCTGAAGGCGTATTGTTCCGCGGGGAGTGATGGTGGGAATAAAGTTCAGGCGTACTCCATACTCCTTGAACTGAATGGAAACTGCGGCCGCTGAGCCCGCTCCTCCGGTACCCTGAACGACGGGATAGGGATATTCTCCGCCGGCCAGAAAGCTGGCCTGTTTTCCGTTGGCCGCCAGCAGGTTGGGCTCGGCCAGAACCTGTCCACCGGTTTTTGTTGCAAGGGCCTGGACATCGACACCTATTCCAAGGTTTGGATAAAAGCCGAGCAAGTTCAATCCACTGGGCACAGTCGCCTGAAACCCGTTTGATGAAAGACCTGTCGTGCTTGATGTGCCGCCTGAGACCGTCGGCGGAGTAAACTGCCCGGTGGTTGTCTCTCCGACGAAGTTTCCCGAGCCCAAATTGAATATGTTGATCCCCAATTGCATCGCTTTGGTGCGGTCAACGCTGATAAAGCGCACCTTGAGGAGAATCTGCGGGTCGGAGGCCGGCACAGAGACGTTGAGCAGGTTGACCACTTTGCCGCCAGTGGAGGCGATCTTGACCGCGCGATCGGAACTGTTGAGATCCTTGACCGTTCCGCGAAGAAATATTGCGCCGTTCTCGGAGCTGACCCGGAAGGAATCGCCGGGGAGCTCTGTCTTGAGTTCGCGGCGGATGGCATCCAGATTGTCGTGCAAAAGGGTCGCGCCGGGACGCACCGTCACGTTAAAGAACTGACGGCCGCCATGGGTGTCCCAGATAATCAGGCTGGTTTCTCCAACGGCCTTGCCCTCCACCATGACCTCTGATGGGCTTGTGACATGGACTTCGGCGATGTCACCCTGACCAATGGCAACCCGCATTATAGGTAACGTACAGTCGACCAGAACGGACTTGCCCACAGCGACGGAGAGCTCATTTGCCGAGTCCTGTGAGTTGGAGTCGGCGAGTTGAACGGGGGGCGGCGCCGATTGAGCCTGCAAGCCCGGCCAGGTGCAGTAAACAAGTGACCATGCAAAACAACACGCGATGGTAATAACGGTCTTCGTTCTCATTGGTGTCCCCCGGGAGAAGAAAATTTTTCTGTGGTAGTCTTCGATCCGTTCAACACCACGACGGAAATATACTTGGGCGCGGCCTTTTTGGCGCTCAACATCTTTGACGGCGCCACATTCACGCCCGTAAAGAGGCTGCTCGTCGCCGTGCCGGGAACCACAGCAATCTTTGTGTCAAGCGGATTGCGCAGTACAAGCTGAATTTTCACCTGATTGCTGGCCAGGCTAAGAAGCTCGGCCTGCTCCGGGGTGACTAGCAGGTTGACCACTTGCACCGTCTTTGCTTTGCCCTCAGAGTCCTTTTGATAATCGGTTCCCGCGGACAGAACCTGAATGTTCTGTAGGAGCGTACGCGACTCTGTGCCTCGTGTGGAGTTTCGCTCGCCAGGTGGAATGCCGGAGATAAGTACATCTACGCGCATTCCGGGGGTAACGAACCCCGATACGTTCACCACCTCATCAACTCTAACGGCGCAGGCTCTCATGCCCTGGGGGATGGTGGCTGCCAATCCGCCGCCGGAGCCGGCAGCGGCAAGGCGGTTCTCGATGATGGGTTCGCCTTCATAGATATCCGAGAGGACACCCCGCCCCACTGCTTTACTCTTCTCGCTATCGAGAATGGCGCCCTTGGGAGGCGTACTCGTGATCTCCATGGTCGTCAGATTGTCAGCGTTGAGAATGGCCCCTAGCTTAATGTTCGACTTAGCCGCAACCAGCCGCGTTGTGGCTGGCGGCCGCGCCGCTGTCGCCTGCCTACTCATCATGCGGATAACCACAATAGTGAATAAGGCGGCAATGATGAAAGCCACGAGAAGGATCGCAACTACTCTTCGGTTCATGATGGAGGCCTGTTTGAACTGGCTAACCAGCCAGTTTCGCCTTTCTGTCTCTCGCGGCAATTGCCGCGCCAAGAGGCCTATTTCGATTTCTGCCGAAACAGGTTTAGGCCGGGCAGATCGCCAGGCAAGATTAACCGCTTATTTAGTGTATTCCTTTCCAGCATAATAGTAACGGCGGCTGCACTGCTGTAATCAAGGGAGGTATCTAAAGAGTTATAGGTTAAAGTCCCTCTATAAGCGATTCTGTAAGAGATTATAATTTAACACTTGAAGGGTACGACAGGTCCTTTCTCAGCGCTCAACCAGCTGAGATTGCCTGAAACGCGACCTCTACGGCAAGAAGGGCAAGGCAGCGCAAGGGAGGAGATTCATCCGGACATGAGGTCTTCCCCAACGATAACGCTTTTTTCAGAACGACCGGAGCCGAGCCCGTGGCCCTATTCCATTCTGGTTTCCATCCTGACACATGGCATTGTGATTGGACTGGTGACTTTGGGGCTCATGTCCGCGCCCCCGGTCAAAACCCCGCCTCTCGCCCAACGATATGACGTGAGGCATATTAACCTCCACACCCTTGAGTCACAGATGCAGCGCGCCGCCAATAGCGCTATCGAGTATCCCCGTCCGCATCCTGTCAAGCACAAGCTTCCGCCGGCCCGTGACGTAGCAGCGCAGCCGCCTGCGATGCGGCAGGTTGTGCAGGCCCCGCCGGGACCCCAGACGCTGCTCCAGCCCGATATTCCCAAGCCCGTGGCGCTTACCCAGGAAATCCCGGTGCCGACAGTCGTTGTCTGGGACGGGAAGAAGACCACCGCCAAGACGCTGGTTCCGCCTCTGCCGGAAAAGCCGGCTGTTTCCGACGTACAGCCATCGCTCCAGTTGCCTAACGACGAACAGAAGCTGGATGTCATCGCCCTGGCTGCCAACGATCTGAATACCCAGACCCAGCCCTTTTTCCCCAGCACCACGTCTCCCGTGGTGGTGCGCGGGCCGGAACCGGCGCCTCCCACCCCGGTAACCACCGCGGAAGGGGCTACGCAGCCGACTCCCACAGCGGTAATGTCGCTTTCCGATCTTAAAATGGAAAATGGAGACGTCACGTTGCCGCCAGTAAACGAGTCGGTCTCCTCAAATTCACCAGGGGCGCTGGCGGCGGGAAAGACTCAGGAGTCCACGCAGGCAGGGCAGCTCAACCCGGCCGGCCAGCCGGGAGAGACGGATGCGGGCCAGGATTCGACCTCAGCCGCCCAGGGAGATGAAACTGGTTCCGGGCGCGACAACCAGCTCACTACCGCCCATATCTCGCTGCCCCATGACGGCCAATTCGGAGCTGTAGTTGTCGGCTCCTCGATGGATGAAAAGTATCCGGAGACGGCCCCGCTCTGGAGTGGCAGGATGTCGTATACCGTTTATTTGCACGTTGGCCTATCGAAGAGCTGGATCCTCCAATACTCGCTTTCCCGGGAGGACAACGCGGCTGCCGCAGGCAACATCACGCATATCGAGGCGCCTTGGCCGTATAACATCGTACGGCCCAACATCCCGCCCGGCGCAATCGATGCCGATGCCCTCATGGTTCACGGATTTATCAGTCAGGCCGGCCGCTTCGAGACGCTGTCCATCCTCTTTCCGCCCCAGTTTGCGCAGGCGCAGTTTGTGCTCGACTCGCTCGCCCAGTGGCAGTTCCGTCCGGCCACACAGAATGGACAAAATGTCCATGTGGAGGTGCTGCTGATTATCCCCGACGAGCTGCAATAAAGCCAGCATCCCGGCAAGTCCGATGAGCGGACCGGCCGGGATGCAGGGGGTGATGATACAGAGGGTTAGATGGAGTTGTTGGGGATCAACCGCGCCGCGGTAAGGGATCCATAGATGTCCTGGAAGATGTCGTTTAAGCTGGTGAGCGACGTATGAACGGTACTCGTGCAGTTAGTGTCCACTGAATTGAGATTGCTTCCACTCCCTGCCCCTCCCCATCCCCATCCTTGTCCGCGCCCCACGGGCACCTCCTGGTTGGCGTCGGAGTAGAAATACGCCATATCAGAGGCCATATTCTCGATCGTCGTGCACGGCGTGATTTGGGTAATCGAACTGATGGGAATGTTAAGGCTTCCGCTCAGAACGAGTGGGGTGACATCCGATCCCTGGCCACTGCCATCTGTCTTGCCTTGTAGAACCGTGGAAGTGGCAGAACCTACACCATTCGAGTAATAGAGGCATCCGCCAATCTCCGAGCCGTAGGCAACCGTGTACACCCTGGTTCCCCAAGCAGCGGCATACTGGGATGCCGTAATTGCCTGCTGGCAGGCGTCAATGACGGATGGGTACGTCCCATTCGTATTCAAATAGCTCAACCCGCTATTATTCACGCCGTTCGACGTAACCGCCGTGCCTGCTGCAGGGAAAACGTCCGCAAGAGTATTCGCCTGACCGTCGCTGAGGAAGACGATCGCGGTCCGTGTGGGCAGGTTATTCACTTTCGGATACTCTGCCTGTTCAGCCTGGAGCGCCGTCTGCGCAGCATAGATTGCTTGGGCAAAGGAGGTTACTCCGCTGGTCCCGCTGTAGTTGCTGGTGTTTGGTTCTTGCAGGCAAGGCGAGACATTATCGGCATGACGCCCGATCGCCTTTACAAGAGTTGATTGGGGGTTTAACCCGCTCGTGTCGGTGGACGAGTAATAGTTGGTATAGAAACCATTATTATCCATGTCCGAGGCGCCGTATGTGGACTGGTAGGTCAAAGCTAACGCTGACTTACCAGTACCATACGTTATTGGCGTGTAGGAAGTAGTTGAGTTAGCCGGGGGAATGTTGGGGGTGCTATACACCTGGAACATGACGGTGCCGCTGCAATTATAGTTATCCGGGGCGTCCGTCGTTTTAATGTTCGGAAACGACATCAGACCGAAGCGGATATTCGCGTTTGAGGCGTTGCAGCTCGATGCGCCATAAGGGCAGGGATTTAATTTGGCCAGCATACCCTGAATGCCAATCAATGCGCATTCCTCCGCCGTTGCTGCGTTGGTGCAGTTACTGTCGGCATCGCTCATTGACGGAGTCGTGTCCAAAACGATCTCCACAATCCATGGCCTTGCTTCAGCCGGGGTCGCGGTCGCGGTTGCCCCCACCGTCAGCGATTTGACGCCGAACATTTTCATGAAAAACGTCGGTACGCTGACCGACTCAGAGACCTGGACGGCATTGAGGACGCCGCTACCAGCACATGACTGTCCCACGGGCATCACGGCGGTCACGCATTTCACCGTCGGAGCCGGAGCAGTCACAGTTCCCCAATTGGGGTTGTTGTTGTTATTCTCGAAAGTGGTGACGACGGACGCTACGGTGTTGGAAGCTATCCCGCTCACTCCCGCCAAGGCGGCCGCATCGACAGCGCTCTGCACCTGACTGCGCACGACATATGCGTGGCCTAGATCGATCGTCAGGCCGGACAGCGCCAGCAAGGCTGTCAACGAGAGACCCACCCACACCATGGACTGCCCACGCTTATCGAATAGCAACCTGCGGACAAATGAAAAAATGCTCGTTCTCATGGAATTTACCTCCAAATTTCTGTGGTTGACGTTCATGCTTAAGTTCCGTTGGAGTAAATGTACTGATTTGAAGACGCGGTAATCTGACATCCCGAGAAATTGACTCCGTAGACTCCGATGTTGCAGGGAT
>Ga0326727_10024402_pt1 | contig 11439 bp, 10 predicted proteins | sample MB2enrmetagenome_FD_207643 | JGI IMG/M metagenome (GOLD analysis project Ga0326727, IMG submission 207643) | Lab enriched peat soil microbial communities from McLean, Ithaca, NY, United States - MB29MY | ecosystem: Environmental > Terrestrial > Soil > Wetlands > Peat | place: USA: New York... | reverse complement strand
GCGGCGTGGGCGAAGGCGTTGGCGCCGACGATGGCCTTGTTGGGCGCGGCGCCGAAGCTGATGCATGTGGCTAGCATCTGGCTGGTGGGATAGAGCTGGTTCATGACGATGTTGTGGCGGAAGGGAAGCTGGTCGTGGCGGGTGACGAGGATGGCGGCGAGCTCCTCTAGCGATGCATTGCCGGCGCGCTCGCCGATGCCGTTGACGGCGCACTCGACCTGGCGGACGCCAGACTGGATGGAGGCGATGGTGTTGGCGACTGCGAGGCCGAGATCGTCGTGGCAGTGGGCAGAGAGGACGATGTTTTCGATCCCGGGGACGCGGGCGCGCACCATGCGGAACATCTCCGCGTAGCCCTGAGGAAGGCAGTAGCCGACGGTGTCGGGAAGGTTGAGCGTGGTGGCGCCGGCCTGGATGGCAGCCTCGCAGACCTTGACGAGGAAGCCGGGGTCGGTGCGGGTGGCGTCCTCGGGCGAGAACTCGACGTCATCGGCGTAGGTGCGGGCGAGGGCGACCATCTCGGCGATCTGGTCGAGCGCCTGCTCGCGCGAGATCTGCAGCTTGGCGGCCAGATGGAGGTCGGAGGTGGAAAGGAAGGTGTGGATGCGGGCGCGCGGGGCGGGCTCGATGGAGCGCGCGGCGGCCTCGATGTCCTCACGCTTGGCGCGGGCGAGCGAGGCGATGATGGGGCCGCGCACCTCGCGCGCGATGTTGCGGATGGATTCGGAGTCTCCCTCGGAGGCGATGGCGAAGCCGGCCTCCAGGATGTCGACGCCGAGGGCGGCGATCTGGTGGGCCATGCGCAGCTTTTCCGGGCCGTACATGACGCATCCGGGCGACTGCTCGCCGTCGCGCAGGGTGGTGTCGAAGAAGAGGATACGGTCGGGTTGGGGCGGGACTGCGCTGGGGATCGAAGGAGATTGCTGGGGGATCGGCTGGACTTTCGCTGACATAGGTTCGACCTCGGCTCCTTATGGTTTAGAATAACCCAGACTTATAGTGTTTCGATCAAGTATTATTATTTCTAATTGAATTATTCGTGGCCGAGCGCGTGGGTTGCGCTAGGAGAAGAGCGGCGGTCGAGATGGACCTGTTTCAATTGGAGACGTTTCTTGCGGTGAGTGAAGAACGCAGCTTCTCGCGGGCGGCGGCGCGGCTGCATCGCACGCAACCGGCGGTGAGCCAGGCGATTGCCAAGCTGGAGGCGGAGCTGGGCGAGGTGCTGCTGGAGAGGTCGTCGCGCGACGGCACGCTGACCGATGCAGGTGAAGTGCTGCGCGAGTACGCGCGGAAGCTGCTGAACCTGCGGACTGAATCCATGGGCGCTCTGGCGGAGTTGCGCGAGCTGCATCGCGGACGGCTGAACCTGGCGGCGAACGAGTACACGTGCCTGGTGCTGCTGCCGCTGCTGGATGAGTTTCGGAGGAGGAACCCTCGAATCAAGGTGACGGTGCAAAGGGCGCTGGCCAGCCGCATCGCGGACGATGTGCTGGTGCATACGGTGGAGATCGGCGTGCTGAGCTTCCGGCCGGACGACGCTGCGATCCGGTCGGTGATGGTGTATCGTGATGAACTGGATCTGGTGGTGAACCCAAAGCATCCTCTGGCCGAGGCGGGCGAGGTGTCGATCCGGCAGCTTGGGGCGCAGAACTTTATTGCGCACAATATTTCTTCTCCGCAGCGGCAGAAGGTGATCGAGACGTTCCGGCGGCACAAGACCCCGCTGAGGATGGGGGTGGAGCTGCCGTCACTGGAGGCGATCAAGCGGTTTGTGGAGATGGGCAACGGCGTGGCGCTGGTGCCTGGGTTGACAGTGCGGACGGAGCTGGCGCGCGGCGCGCTGGTTCGGGTGCGGGTGAAGGAGTTGCAACTGGAACGCAAGCTGCGGCTGGTGTACCGGCGGCAGGCGAGCCTGTCGCATGCGGCGGTGGCGTTCCTGAAGGTGGTGGAGGCGTACGCCGCGGCGCATGGCGATCCCTATTGCTTTCAGCCGGAACGGGCTGGTTGAGGGGTGGCCGGATGGCGGCCGCTGGAGCTTGTTTAAAAATTGTTTTCAAAAGCTCAAACAAATCTGGCAAGTTGTGCGTCTGTAGCGGTAGACTTGTCCGCCGGAGAAACTATGCCGGTATCGACACGGGAGAGCAACCAATGAATATGAAGATGTTAGGTAGATATGCCATGCGCGCGGGCGCAGTGGCAATGTGTAGCGCCGCGCTATGCGCTGTGCCGATGATGGCGCAGGGCGGCGGCGGCGGTGGTCGCGGCATGAGACAGACGCCGGACCAACAGGTAGCAGCACTGGATACGGCTGTGACGCTGACTGCGGACCAGAAGACGGCGGCGTTAAAGATTTATACCGACGGCGCAGCGAAGATCCAGGCATTGATGACGGCGCAGGACCCGGACATGCGCACCAAGATGACGGCGATCCGCACGGATGAGAACACTGCGATCCGGGCACTGTTGACCGATGCTCAGAAGACGAAGTTCGACGCGATGCCTCAGCCTGGCGCTGGACGGCGTGGCGGCGGCGGGGGCGGAGCACCCGGCGGAGCACCTCCTGCACCTCCCCAGTAATTGAGAAGCAAGGTTTTTAGCAGTGAGGCCGGAGAGTCACATGACTCTCCGGCCTACCTTTTGTCTAAGTAGACCGAGTAGGAGTATTCTTGGCCCGTCCCCGAAACGGGGAAGAAATGTGGGAACGATTATGGAGGAAGTGCCAATGAAGATGAGGATGTTTAGCAGGTATGCCATGCGCGCCGGCGCAGTGGCGATATGCAGTGCCGCGCTATGCGCTGTGCCAATGATGGCACAGGGCGGCGGTGGCGGCGGACGCGGCGGGATGACACCCGAAGCGCGTGTGGCCGCGATCGACACGGCCGTAACGCTGACCGCCGATCAGAAGACGAAGATCACGGCGATCTTAACAGACGACCAGAAGAAGATGACCGACCTTCGCAATTCCGGCGAAGACATGTCGACCTTGATGCCCAAGATCCAGGCGATTCGCACGGATGAGAATGCAAAGATCAAGGCCCTGTTGACCGATGAGCAGAAGCCGAAGTTCGATGCGTGGGTTGCTGCGCAACCGACTTACGGCGGACGGCGCGGCGGCGGCGGCGGAGCACCGGGCGGCGGAGCACCACCTGCACCTCCGCAGTAATTGAGGAGCACGGATTTGGCATATGGGCCGGGGGGTCGCATGACTCACCGGCCTTTCTGCGTGGAGCGGCACACACGGGGCTCGTGCCAGAGCGGAAACAGAGGTTCCGTGCCTGAGCGAAGCGTAGTCAAAGGGGGTTTTCTTTCCAACCCAGCGACGCAGGCCGGTTGGGGGAGGGGTGGTCGAGGAAAAAGCCACGCGAAGTATTTGCCTTGGGGAACCCCACTCGGGTTGCGCTATGCGGGTACAATGAGAGAGACCGTGCCAGTGTTCGTTGCGATGCGAAGCGCATCGCCTTCGAGTTCCGGGGCCGGGATGCGAAGGCACAAGAAGGGGTTGAAGGAAGAATGAAGAAGACGATTTTGTTGGGCGTGCTGATGCTGTCGGCCGCTGCAGGGTTTGCGCAGGAGAGCCGGCAAGATGTGAGCTTCAGCGGCACCGGGCTGTTCGGTCCGACGATCCATGGTCAAGCGTCGGTGGTGACGGACTCAACGGCCTCGCTAGGTCTGCTGACCAGCTACCGATTCATGCTGACCCCGCACAGCGCGTTGGAACTGAACTACAGCTTTACCCAGAACAACCAGAAGTATTGCATAGGCGGAGGCTGCGTTCCCGGCTCACCACCTCCTTACAGCTCAACTCTGGTCAATTACTACAGCTACCGGATCCACTCGCGGGAGCAGGAGATCACGGGGGCGTATGTCTTCAGTTGGACCATCAAGCGATATAACCCCTTTGTGGAAGCAGGAATCGGGACATTGATCTTTACTCCGGTTCTGGACAATCAGACGACCGAGATAGGCACCAAGAGCGCGAAGGGATTCACGGGGCTTTTCGGCGGCGGAATGGCGTACGAACTGAGCCCCAGCTTCGACATACGAGCCGAGTACCGGGCCTTGCTGGTGAAGACACCATCCTTCGGCGAGCCCAACATCGTGACAAACCGCTATGAGATTCTTTCCATGCCGACGATCGGCGTGGCGTATCACTTTTAAAGTGGAAGTTGGTGCCGTGACTGCCTCGCATTCTTTCGATTGGGATGCGGGGCAGTTTTATTTGGCGGTGAGTGAAGGCATGGGTAGTTGCAGGTTGTTCGTTGCAGGTTGCGGGTTGCAAGTTGAGGGCAACTACTGAGGTGACGGGGACTTCGGCGACGGCCTGGAGGGTGGGGAGGGTTGCAGGTTGGGGGGCGTCGGTTACGGGTTGTTGGATGGGGGCAGGATCATCCTTGGGTTGGATGAGGTCATCGAGCATTGCGGCGAAGTGCGTGCGTTGTTGTTCTTCTATGTCGATGGTGGCGGTGAGTTCTGCGATGCGGGCGATGGGGCCGAATTCGGAGTCGAGGACGAGTTCTTCGATTAAGTCGCCGGGAGGATTGGCGTTGCAAGAGGAGCCGGAGCTTTGTGTTGAGCTGGATTCGACGTGGCTGGAGCTGCGGCTGGCGGGGGCGGGACGGGGCTCATGTGGGAGATTGGAACTGGCGATGAGCAGGCCGTAGAGAAGTTGTCCGGCGCGCTGGGGGTCAATCTGATTGCTTGCGATGAGAGAGAGGACCTGAGCGAGGGCGAACTGTATGCCGGGGCGGTCGTCGATGTCGGGCATCTCGAACTCGTAGCAGGAGGGATGGACTCCACGGTAGCGGTGGCCGGGGCGGCGGGTGGTGTGGTGGTAGTAGCAGAACTGCTCGCCGCGCAGGGCCGGCGAGCCGCAACGGCGGCCGGAGGTGTGGATGTGGCGGCAGAGATAACGCTTGATGGTGGTCTCGGTGAGTTCAGTGGGTTCTGCTGTGTCTGACATGGAAGCCTCCTATGGAGTTGATGGCGGGGGGGATATACCCCCCTAAAACTGCATAAAGTATTCAAAAAAATACGGTTAAGTCTGGACTAAGTCTGGACCAGGTCTTGACTTGTCTTGACTTAGCCGGGACGGTTGATGGGTTAAAAGCAAAAGCCCGGCCCCCACCCATGCGCATAAACGCGCATGCATGGGGCACACCGGGCTTTGAATCTTGATAACTACCTTAATTCTACGGGTTGGAGGGAAACTAGTATGCCAAGTATTTTGTACTTTTAAATGATTTGTATGGAGGGAGTTACGGGGAATTAGGAGGGACGAGGGGGTTGACAGCAGGTTGTTGGTTGTTGGTGAAGAACAGACAACGGCATAAGCCAGAATAAGCAAAGGCGAACGGCAGAGATTCTGGCTGCGCCAGAATGACGGCAAAAATGAGGATGCCCGAGGCTGAAGCCCGTGTTCCTGTTGCGGCTATTCAGTGGGCTTAAGCCCCCTGCTGCCTCCGGAAAACAAACAACGGCAAGGGCCGAAGAACAAACAACGGCAAGGGTGAATGCGTGGATTCTTCCCCGTTCGCTGCGCTCAGGGCCAGAATCGCAATTCTTACTAGCGGCCATCTCATAAACACCACTCAATCTGTGCAAAACGTCCCTCAGGGGCTAAAGCCCCCCTATCTATTGGGCATTTTGCGGCACGGCTGAAGCCGTGCCCTTTCAAAACAGATTCGTGACCTTTCAAAACAGCTTCGTGTCCTTTCAAAACCGATTCGTTTCCTTCCAAAACCGATTCGTGTCCTTTCAAAACAGATTCGTGTCCTTTCAAAACAGGTTTATGAGATGACTGTCTAGACAGAACCCCACTCATCGCAGAATGAGGAACAAGAAAGGCAGGAGCAGATACTTGGCTGCGCAGCGAAATGACAAACCTGACCGAGTGGGCTACTTGTAGCGGTTTTTTCCGGCGAAGTGGTATGCGATGGCGAAGGAGAGGAGCTTTGGGGTGAGGCTTTCGTTGGGGAAGCCGGACCAGCGCTGCATCTCGTAATCGGCACGCAGGCGGAGGTGGGGGCCGAGCATGTAGTCCGCACCGATGGCTCCGGCGTAGAGGTTGTAGGAGAGGTTGGTCTGGCCAAAAGGATATTTGAAGTCGCCGCGCCCGATCATCACTTTGAGATAGGGGACGAGGGGGCCATAAGTGCGGAAGTAGCGTCCTCCGATCTCGTAGGTACGCTGGTAGGACTGGTCGTTGTTGTTGCTGTCGACCTGATGGAACTCTGCCTCCAGGCCGAAGTGGGAGTGACGGTCGAAGTCCACGTAGGCGATGACTCCGTGGAAGGTCTGCTGGCCGTAATCGGGTTTGGCGGAGGTGTATCCGAGGCCGATCTGGAGGTCACCGGCCCGCGAGGCCGTTGAAGTGGCCTGAGCATGCAGGATGGAAGCCCCACCGAGCAGCAACGCTAGCGCCAATCTTCCGGTCAAGAGGGATCTCCGATTATGCGGGCAGAGGATGGCGGATTCCAAAAAGGCGGAGATCCCGCGCGATGTGGTCTGGACGGGGAACTTCTGCCCTGCCTGATCCCCTTTGACCGCGCTGCGGGCCCGCGTCAAAATGCGGAATCATTCTACAGGCGTGCAGGGAACTAGTGGAAGCGATAGGCGAAGCCGGAGGAGACAACGATGGGATTGATGGTGCGGGGGACGAAGTTAGGCCATCTCTGAATTTCGATATCGAGAAGACGCAGCATGATTCTGGGAGATTTTATAAAGTCGACTCCTCCTCCCACTACGTAGGCGGATCCGGGACCGCCGTTGAGTCCGACGTTGTCCTGCCACTCCTGGATGTCGAGATCGTGCAACCCATACAGACCCTTGACGTAGAGATCGAAACGGCGCATGGGGTAGGTGAGTCTGGGGCCGACGAGATAGGTAAGTTCACCGCGGTCGAGCGAGGTGATGAGACAGACGCAGTGAAAGTCTCCTTCCAAGCTGAGGTGATCGTTGATTTGGTAGTCAACGTATCCGGAGACGCCGAGGATGAACTGTCGCGCGTACTTGGGATCACCGATGTTGGGCTGCACCCAGAAGTCCGGCCTGGCATAGGTCACGGTAAAACCGGCTTGAAGCCTTCCTGGGCCGTATGCTGCTGGAAGCGCCTGAGCGCCCGCGATGGAAACGAGGGAGAGCAGGCAAACCAGGGGGCCGGCGATCCTCAAGGTCTTGAGCATTCGATCTCCAGGAAAAGTGATACAAAGCGCTTCCGTCAAGAACTGCGGTCCGGAGAGTGAGAGTATGCGGCTGAAGACAACCGTCTGGTTCACAGTCCGGAGAAGGCGTGGCTATTGGGTTGGCGCAGCCGGCGGCGGCGGTGCAGTCGCCGGTTCTGCTTGCTGGGTTGCGGGAGTTGCAGGGGCATTGGGCGGTGGCGCGGTGGCTGGGGCCTGAGAGCCGGCTGCAGGCGCGGCTGCTGGGGGAGCCGCCGGGGGCGTGGCGGAGGCGAAGTAGGTGAGTCTCATGAAGACGGGCGTGACTTCGAAGGGCATCTTGTCGCGGTCGCTGAGGAGGGGTTCGTTAAGGGTGTGCATCTGGATGAGCTGATCGGACCAGGGATCGTGGCGCAGGAAGCTGTCCAGCGGCATTGCGGCCTGCTGCTTGAGGTCCTTCATATCGAGCTTGATGCCCTTGGGGACCATGGCTTCCATCCAGAATGTGTTGTCGCTGTCGCTTCGGATGAGGGCGTCGCCGATCATGGGCTGATTGAGAGCGGGCAGGGCCTTGACCCTCTGCCGAAGTTGTTGCAGATAGAGGCCGAAGTACTTTTGACCGTCGGTCAGCTCCTTGACGCTGAGCAACTGCATAGCCTTTCTGGCGGCTTCTGCATTGTCCGCGGCGGTATGGTGCATGGGGATGCGCTCGAAGACCGAGGCGGAGGGGAAGAGCAGGCGATCATTGAAGGCATACTTGGTGTCCAGGCGATGGCCGAGGATGACGTGGGCGACCTGGAATGCGAGGAGGGCATTGAGATTGCCCGTCTGCTGGGCGCCGTCCTGCGTGGGAACGCCGGTGGTGTCGATGAGGCCCTTGGAGAGGATGATGGTGTTGCCGACGGCGAGGGACTCGAGCGGTTCGGTGAGCAGGGTGCGAACGCGGAGGGGCCGGGTGGTCTGGATATTGTTATAGACGAGGATATTGTTGGCGAGCGCTTCAAGGGTTTTGTCGAAGTCGCTGGGGGCATCGAGCAGGCCTGCCTGGTAGAGCCGTTCGATGACGTTGTCCTCGGCCTGCTGGACCCACTCACGTTGCGCCGCGAGCGGGCTGTAATCGGCTGCATCGTTGGAGACGTCCTGGGCATTGGCCACGCTGATGGAGGTGTTTTCGGCATCGGAGTCCGGGACCTTGAGGGCGTAGCCCCAGATGTAGTTGATGGCTTTAAATTTGAGGGTGCTGCTGGAGCTTTTGGGGTCGCTCTCCTCGACATAGAAGGAGGTAGGGAGCCATAGGTTTGGCTGCACGTTGGTGCGCCAACTGTCGAAGTGGTAGAACTCCTTCATGCTGAGGATGGAGCCGGCGAAGTCTCCATTGAAACGGATGACGTTACCGCCATTGGTCTCGATCCAGATGCGCCCGAAGAACCGTCCGAAGTCCTTTCTAGGGCTGGAGGGCGAGACGTCGAAGACTTCGGTGGGGACGTTGCCGAGGAAGTCGTTGCGGACGAAGGTAAAGGAGTAGTGTTGCCGGTCGAAGTTATTGGAGTCCATGAGGATCATCTGGATGAAGCCCGACTCATGGAAGGTGAGACGCAGGCTGTTGGAGATACCGGTGAGGGCGGTAAGGGAGTTTTTGAAGTTGATGAGGTGGCTTTTCTTGGTGCCGAAGTTGCCCTTGTTGTCCTTGTATTCGTTGCCGTTGATGACCCTGCTGAAGTCGACCCGCGCCAAGAAGTGCTCGTCCGACTCCGGCACCTGATAGAGCACGGGATCCGGTTTCATGTTCTGGATGTATGTTTCGACCAGGGGCGCACGATCCCTGACGACCTTGACGATCTCTTTCTCGCGAACGATTGCCCTGTCGATCAAGGCATTCTGAGCAGCGGTCGGCTTCGGGTTGTTGGAGTTGTCGTAGGTGGGCTTCTTCTTTCCGAGGAGGGGGATTCCCGCCGCGGCCATGGCAGGAAGCGTAGTAGCGAGGAGAAACACCAACGTCGCACCGGTGATGGATCTAGAACGAAGAATCATAATTTGCGGCTCCCTGGGGCGACCTAACGGTCTCCTTCTAACAAAAGATCGGCGTGTTGGTAAAGCGCGTACTGGTGAAGCGATTGACGCAAAAGCAAGATGACAGGAAAGCGACGAGCGATCTGCTGACGGACATCTGAGCTACCCCGCGAGTTGAAATGTAACCGTAACGACCACAATCGAGGGGATGGCTTGACCGTTTCCATCGGTGGCGGGCTCAAACTTCGAGGCCAGGACAGCACGTTTGGCGCTCTCGTCGAGGCCGTGGCCGAGACCGCTGACCAAGTCCAGAATTTGGACCGCGCCATTGGCCTCGACGCGCACCCGGAGGATGACGTCGCCTTCGATATGCAAGCGGCGAGCCTCCTCGGTGTAGTCCGGTTTGGGCTTGGCCGTGAGCTTGGCCAATTTGGGCTGGACCAGCGAGGCGACGGGAACAGGCTTGGGTGTGGGCGGCGGCGTGGCCTGTCCCAGGTTGACCTGACTGGCGACTGCGGCAGTCCCTGTTCCTGAGGGGGCACCGTGGGGAATGCCAGTGACCGCAACCAAACCGTTGCCTCGGAGGGAGCCGCCGGGAGTTCCATTGCCGAGATTGACCTTGGTGGCAGCCGGCCCGTTGCCGCTGCCGCTGGCCCCGGCGAGGCCACGGCCAAGATTGACGTTGGCGACCGCTGGGCCGTGGAGGGTGGGAGCATTGGCGCTACCCAGGTTGACGGCGGCTGGGTGCAGGTCTTGGTTGACCACGGAGGCTGCCTGCGGCTTGGCCAAGTTAACCACCTGCGGGGCAATCATGGGAACGACCTTGACGGGCGCCGGGGGAGCGATAACCGGCTTGGGCGTGTCCATCTTGACTTCGGGCGGCTTAGGCAGTTCGGGCAGCTTCACGACAACGATTTTGGGGGCCAGCAATTGGATTTTAGGGGGCTGGGGGGGCGGTTTGGGCGGCGGCGGAACGATCTTGGGCTTGATTGGCTCGACCTTTGGAGCAGGCTGGAAGGTGAGGCTGGTGAGCAAAATTCGTTGCTGGATCATCTTGGTGTTTGCGGCGCTAATGACGATGAGGACAAACAGCGCGATGGCATTGACGACCAGGGAGAGGAACAACGACGGCTTGTTCTGGCGGCCGGCATCGAGAACGCCAAAGTGGGCAAACTGCACGCTCTTGGGCGGGCCGAGTTTGTCTCCCTGCGGTGGCATTGGCATAGTCGTTCGATCCTTCTATCAGTCGTTTCGCGAGAGAGCGAAGAGTTAATCTTAAGTATGACGCAATCTGAGACGCTGAGGAAACAAAATGCGCTTACAGTCAATCATCTATAAACCGGGTGTTATCTGGGACAAAGAGGCAATTGCCAGACAACGACGGATCGTGATGGTCATTGTAGTGTTTTGGCGTCCGATTTGGCGCGCTGCCCGATTGCTGCAATGAATCAAGTTAGATGCTGGGTACACCTCTCACTATCCTTGCTTAACCCGGAATTTGCAGGAATCACTCTTTATGAGAGGAACTCCCTATACTTTGGTTGTAGCTATAAACAAGATGCTGGGAGATGCGATGAGGATTCTGGTAACAGGCGGTGCAGGGTATATCGGCGGGACGGTGGCAAGACTTCTGCTGGCCGGCGGCGATGAAGTGACGATCTATGACAACTTGTGCCACAGCAAGCGGAGCGCGGTGGCGGCGGGGGCGGAGTTGGTGGAGGGCGAACTGGCCGACCGGGCTCTGCTGGAGAAGACGTTGCAGGCCGGGCGGTTCGATGGAGTGATGCACTTTGCCGCACTGATTGAGGCGGGCGAGAGCATGCAGAAGCCGGAGATCTACTTCAGAAACAATACAGTGGGGACGCTGACGCTGCTGGAGTCGATGCTGGCGACGGGGCAGGAGCGGCTGGTGTTCAGCTCGACGGCGGCGTGCTACGGCGAGCCGGTGACGACGCCGATCCTGGAGGATGCGAAGCTGCAGCCGACCAACGCGTACGGCGAGAGCAAACTGATGGTGGAGCAGATGCTGGGGTGGTTCAACCGTATCCACGGGCTGCGGTACGCCAGCTTGCGCTACTTCAACGTGGCGGGCGCGATGGAGGGATACGGCGAGGCGCATGAGCCGGAGTCGCACCTGATCCCGCTGGTGCTGGATGTGGCGTTGGGACGGAGGAAGAGCATCAAGGTGTTTGGTGAGGACTATCCAACGCGGGACGGGACATGCATCCGCGACTACATTCATGTGCGGGACCTGGCGGACGCGCATCTGCTG
>Ga0326727_10024400_pt1 | contig 11439 bp, 9 predicted proteins | sample MB2enrmetagenome_FD_207643 | JGI IMG/M metagenome (GOLD analysis project Ga0326727, IMG submission 207643) | Lab enriched peat soil microbial communities from McLean, Ithaca, NY, United States - MB29MY | ecosystem: Environmental > Terrestrial > Soil > Wetlands > Peat | place: USA: New York... | reverse complement strand
CCCATCTTTCCCTTAGTCTGTAAGTGTCTATATACAGGTTCAACAGATTACTTGTTTTCCCGTCTATTTGGGTAGGGCATAGCAGCGTGTTTTCTATCAAATGTTGAGAAGTGAATAGTTCGAACAAATTATCCCCTCCAAACACTCCGCTGGTGCCACCGCCAATTGATAAGCCGAATTGGCTGGCAAGGCTGGACAAACTACCTCCGCTGCTACTTTTATCATCCTGAAGAGCGAAAGATAGCTTTGCCGTATATTTAGGTTTGATTAAAAAAGAAGCGGCAAGTCCGATGGAAGCCCCTGCAAAAGCGACACCCAACACCACGTATTTCCACCGCAAGATATATTTTTTGAGTACCTTGGCATGTTGAAGCAACTCCTTCAACGATATTTCATCACTCTTTCCCGATGCTTCCATTCTCTTGAATAATTTATTTTTTAAACATGGCTACGATAATTACGGCCAGCGAAACGATACTCGATGTGATACTGATGGATTCTGCTGTGGTCATTCCTTTGGTTACCGGTTTTTCAGGAACAATAATACGCGATCCCGGTGTTACCCTCGGGTAACAAGGAATCCCCAGAAAATGAGAGGTAGCACCCACCGAACCGTTGGCATGAACCACGTAGGTTTTGCCTGCGTAAGCTTGTTGTCCAAATCCTCCAGCATTATCGATATAACTTCTTAGCGATTTTCCAGCCTGATACCGGACAACAGCCGGGCGTAACACCTCTCCCGTTACACTGACCGTTTCCAACAACTTGGGAATAGAAAGCACATCGCCGGCTTCCAATTGCAAGTCATATTTTGATCCCGGGTGTTTGAGTATTTTCTGCAAATCTATAGCCACCATATTGGGTTCGTCAAGAATATTCTGTTTTGCCTGATTGACTGAACCCATTTTTGTCGTATCCGTATCCTCTCCTTTTTTTGCATTTACATATTTTTGAAACTTCACCGCTGTTTGGGCCGTGCTCTCCAACATTTTTTGTTCCGACGCTAATTTTTCGCGCTGACGAATTAAAAAAGCACCGGTTGGGTAGGCATAAACCGTCAATCCACCCGCTTGCCTTACCAGATCAGAGATACGCTGATTCTTCGCTTTCAACACATAGTTGCCCGGTGCTATCACCTCTCCTTCTACCTGTACCTCTTTCACGTCTTCGGCGCCAAATATCGTGCGCACCACCACGCGATCTTCCCGTTTGAGTTGGAAGGTTGCCGCCTCACCGCTATCCATATCCTTACTCATCTTTAGCTTAAACGATTCCGACTTATTTACATTTTCGTTCAGCGTTTTAACATCGGTAATTTGCCGGTAAACCTCTATCTCTTCCGTGTTGGCCCTACTTTTAACACCATCAGCCAACAGAATGAGATCTTTTACAGTCATCCCTTCAGCAAAAGGATAGCGATCGGGAGCCATTACTTCACCCGATATATAGACAAAACCACGCTCTTTCATATCCAGTGTCGATGCAATATAGACACTATCGTCACGTTGCAATAAAATGTTGTTGATGCCATTCATCACCTCTCTGGGACTGAACGATGTCATCTGGGAAACACGCGCGGAATCTTCCCTGAAAACCACCGCACTATTGAGAAATGCATCCTCCTTAAATCCGTCAGCCTTCAGTATCAAATCCTTTATCTTCATACCCGGAGTCAGGGAGTAAGCTCCGGGGCGATATACCGCTCCGCCGATTTGCACCCTGTTGGCAAATCGGTTCAGCAGTTGTCCCACCTTATATTCGTCGCCCCCTTCGGTACGGAATGTTGCGAATTCACTATTATTAATATCGATAACACTCTTTTCTTTCAATGTGTTGCGATAGCCGGTAATGCTCTCACGATAGGCATTTTCGGTAAACCCGCCTGCAAACTCAATCAAATTTTGCAACGTCTCCCCCTTTTTCATTTCAAAGATGCCGGGGGTTTTCACCTCACCTGCCAAAGTAACACGGTTTCTGTAGGGTAATACCTTCAAAGCATCCTGATCTTGCAGGCGCAAGTTGGCCTGTTTCCCATAAACCAAAAAATCGTACAGATCGACAGTGGCGATTACCTGATTATTGCGGATCACCTGAATATCGCGGAAAGAGCCGTTTTCGGTCGGGCCACCCGATTGGTACAAGGCATTGAAGACTGTGGCTAAAGAGGAAATGGTATAAGAGCCCGGGTAAACAATCTCTCCGATGACATTCACCGTAATACTACGGATATTCCCCAGCGTAATGCTCACAGAAGTATTGCCGGCACCAATACCTCCATACACTTTGCCCAATTTTGCTTTAATCACCTTTTTTGCTTCGGCAATAGTCAAACCGCCCACTGTCACCAATCCTGCGTATGGTATCAGAATGGTACCCTCCGGGCTTACCGTCAGCCTGCGGCTTACTTCCGATACACCGTATATGTCAATAATCACTTCGTCATTAGGCCCTAACACGTAATCCTGAGGAGTAGCCAACCGAAGGTCCGGTTCAAAGCTTAAATTTACATTTTTAAAAATTGAAGCTCCGAACAGCTGTGGTTTTTTCTCTTTTGGCAGTAAAGCAGCTTCATTTTCGGGTAATGAATCCGATATATTATAAGAAGCATGGTTTTTTACAACATTCTTTTTATTGGAATACTGAACAATTCTTGTTTTCAGCTTGTCCACCTGATCTTGCGATACTCCCTTCGAAGCAGCATACTGATCCAATTGACTCGTTGACACGCCCTCCGATTGCATCTTTTGCATAATGCTACTTATTTGATCATCACTGAGGTTATCCACATCGACGCTTTTCAACGAGCTGATAGATTGGGCATGGAGCGAACAAATCACTACTGCTCCCAATAAAAATAGAACGATTTTTTTCATGTGTTTGTATTTTACCACTAAGATTTCTTAAAATACCTGATCTCTTTGTAGCTAAGATTCTTATTTTGTTTATAAATGAGCATTAAAGAACATTGTCATGCAACTTGATACCTTTGTGTTTAAGTGAGTTAGTTAATCAAGTTCTGTATAGGGAGAATTTTGACTTTTAAATTCAGGGACTAAATCTTTCATAGTTTTAACGGCTTTTTTAATATTCACCTCCCACGAATAATTGATCATCTTCTGAATCGAATCCGTTATCTGGTCAAACTCATATTGGCGTACAGCAGCTACCGTAATTTTCTCATGTTGAGTCGGTTTTGTCATCTCTTTGTCGTTAAGCAATTCCTCGAATAGTTTTTCACCGGGGCGCAACCCTATAAACTCGATTTTAATGTCCACATCGGGAACATATCCGGCTAATTCGATCATTCGCCTTGCCAAGTCGGCTATTTTTACGGGACTGCCCATATCAAACACATATATCTCTCCTGTTTTTCCAAAAGATGCAGCTTCCAGCACTAATCGGCAAGCTTCAGGAATCGTCATAAAATAACGAATAATATCAGGATGCGTCACCGTAACAGGACCACCTTTTTCTATCTGATTTTTGAAATAAGGGATAACGGAACCATTCGACCCCAATACATTGCCGAAACGAGTGGTTACAAACCTTATTTTGTCACCCGCCTTTTCCCTTTCTTTAGCCAGTGATTGTACGTAAATCTCTGCAATACGCTTGGAGGCTCCCATTACGTTCGTGGGGTTCACCGCTTTATCCGTCGAAATCATGACAAAGCTTTCCACTCCGTATTTTACTGCAAAGTTACTTAAATTCTGTGTACCAAGAATATTTACTAAAACAGCTTCGCACGGATTTTCCTCCATCAAAGGAACATGCTTGTAAGCGGCAGCATGATAAATAATCTCAGGATGATATTTACGAAAAACAAAATCCAATCGCTGAGGATTGCGAACATCTCCGATGACCGGTACAAATTTCAAATTCGGGAAAGAGAGGCTCATCTCCAGACGCAAATTATGAAGTGGAGTTTCGGCTATATCAAGTAGAACAAGCAGTTTTGGTTTGAAATGGGCTAATTGTCTTACTAATTCGCTTCCAATAGATCCTGCCGCACCGGTAATCAAAATCACCTTACCTCCGATTTGCTCTCCGATTTCGGTCATATCAATCTGTATCTCATCCCTTCCCAACAAATCTTCAAATTGAATAGGTTTCATTTGATAATGGATCTGTTGCGTCGAATCCAATCCCTCAAAGGGAGGGGATACTAACACGGAAAGACCCCTCTCTATACATTTTGATATAAAGAATTGTTCTTTCTTAATACTTGTATAATCAGGAAACAGAATGGTTGTGACTTCGTTCTTATGGATCACCCAATCAACATTCTCTTCGTTTAAATTATACACCGGCAAGTCTTGAATACGCATCCTTGAGACAGCTTTATCCCGGGTTATAAAACCTTGTACCTGATGTTGGTTGTTAGCGCTTCTATTGATCCATTGCGCCAATGCAATGCTGTGAGGGGCAATACCGTAAACAAGCGCATTTTTACGTATTTTATTAGAATAGCTGATCGTATAGTTATAGACGAAGATAATCCAAAAACGCATAAAAAGCATTAAAACAAGGCTAATAAGGAAAATATTTTGTGTAAAGAAGTAGCGATAATCAATACGGTAGGAAAACAGTACGATTACCAGATAAAGGGCAATACTCGAAAGTGCTAAAGAAACGAAAAGACGCCACATTTCGTGGAAATTGGAATGCCTTATCAACCCTCTATATGACTTGAAATTAATAAATGAGACAGCACTAAAAGCAAGAAACAAAAAAGCTAAACTGGTCACCGTTAAAAAAGGCAACTTAACATTTAAGTACCTGTTCTCTATATAAATAGAAGCTGCATATCCAATCAAACAGAGGACTAAGTCAATTAGAAAAACAATCCACCGGTTTACCAAAGACATCCCCAATATTTTTTTAACAAAACGACGTAATTTTTCACGAATACTTTCCATAATAATAGTGTGTGTTTATCGTGCAAAAATAGAAAAATAATTTAATAAATAACACCTGACTATATATAAAGATATCACAAAATCTAAATCATACTGATTGGAGATAACTTAATTTCAGCCTATTTTATGCGGTCAAACGGTTTTTTTGTATCTATCCACCGTATTACACCTATTAACAAAAAGGTATCTATTGCAGCAAATAGCAACAAGTAATCTGGATATTTTTGAGATAATACGATAAAAAACAATCCAACAACATTGATAATAATGCCACACAATACGGTTTTCTGATGGCTGAAACCTGCTTGTACAATGCGTTGATAGGCATGTTTTCGATGAGCCTGATTCAACTTTTCTTTATTCCGATACCGACGCCATAAGGTGACAGTTGCATCCATCCAAAATAATGATGTTAACATCACCCATATTATGATGGATGATGTTCCTGTATTTTGATAATGGAGAGCAAAAACAGCGATTGTAAATCCGAGCAAGGTACTTCCCACATCGCCCATAAAAATTTTCGCTTTTTGCCAGTTCCATAATAGAAAACCCAATACAGTAACGGCGAGTAACAAGGCTAATACATCATGAAACAAAATGGATACTGCCAATCCGATAAAGATCACTTCGGTACTGATGTAGCCGTCAATTCCATCTAGAAAATTAAACAGGTTGGTCAGCCATATTATGGCGATGAAGGCCAATGGGGTTAGAAGCCATCCATTTTGAAAAGAAAAAAAACCAAAATCAACAGAGTATAATCCTCCTAAAAAGAACAGTGACAGCCCGGCACACACGAATTGAACGGCAAAACGCGTTTTTGCTTTCAAATGCAACACGTCGTCAAAGAACCCTGCTAGCGATAAAGGCAGGCCGCTCAATAACGCGTAAAAAAAAGAGGTGTCAATCCGATCTGTTAGTTTGAAAATAACTAAAGAAATAAACCAAACTACCGCAATGGCGATACCGCCACCACGGGGAGTCGGTACGGTATGAGAACTCCGGTCATTGGGAATATCCAAAATGGCTTTTTTGATAGTCCATTTCCGTACTCCCCATGTAAGAATAAAGGAGGCCCCAAATGCGAGCAAGATAAAAAGGATACTGATTTGCATGTAACTATTCTGTTCTGTTGTTAAATTGATAATTAATCATTTATAATTCGTAATTATTGCAGTGTGTCTTTTGCTTCTAATGGCGTATATGGTCCGTCTTTCACTTCAAAGATTACGCTGCCCGATTCCAATACCTCCAGAGTATGCCATGTTCCGGCAGGAATATTGATTCCGTACTTTCCTTCCAATGGATTTAATACAACCGATTCTGTTACCGTTTTATCAGTTGAATAGAAAAGCACTCTGATTTTCCCCCGAAGCAGAATGTAGGTTTCTGCTGTATGGGTATGCCGGTGAATCGGTAATTCTGTGCCCGGTTCCAAAGCATTCAATAACCGTTGTGCCGGAGCTTCCAATTGCTCATGAAAGTTGTAATTCATGCGCAAACGAACATTGTCTTTGGCTTGTACTGATACAGAATCTAATAATTGTTGGTTGATAAGCTGCATGGTATTGCATCAAATATTCAGTTAAAATTCTCCACTGTTATTCACAACCCATCGGCTGCTCTAATTGTTTGATTACTCTAAATCCTTAATCCAATAATTTATTTTTTTTTCCACAAACACTTCGCTTAGCCATCCTGATATTGACATATCATATAACAATCCCGACTCAATCGCAATAAATGGAGTTTGAAAAAACGCTATATCAAGTTGGGGATTTTTTCTATCGATAATACAAATATTATTCTCATTGTAAAAAGCATAGCGGTTAATATCTGCATTTGTTGTAACCAATTTCTTACCAGCACCCAACGCTTCAAATGTACGCATGGTAAGCCCACTTTGCCGTGGATGATTAATATCCAACACAACCGATGTCGTTTTGTATAAATCAATGATATTATCCACGCTTAAACTATTAAAAGAAAGCTTCTTGTAATCTATTTTTTTAAATGTTGAATCAAATAGTTTTTTAAATACAAATACAATTCTGCTTTGCATAAAATAATACGCAAAAGTTGTAAGTCTCTGTTTTTTACACCAATTAATGATGCTAGTGCTAATAAGATAGCGATCGGAATGTGCTGTACCAATAAACAATAAATCAAGATTTTTCTTAGTTGCAGATTGGCTGTCTATTTCACCATATTTATCAATGTAGAATAAAGGTCTAAAATTAAGTTTGTATTTAACGGCATCATTTGCATCAAATGTAAAACATCTGTCAAAGTATTTCAAAATAGAAATTGCGTGTGAGTTATTTGCAAACGAATCCCACGTGTAAAATAGGCAAGTGCAATCCGGATTGTTTATTTTGAACTCTTTCAAAAAGAAATCAGATACCACTTCTCCTTTAATGACGAAAAGATAATCGTATTTCTGATTGTTAATAATTGCCAATAATTGTCGGTAATACCTATCAATTCTTGTTTGGTATGCACTTCTTTTAAGACGAATAATACCTTTAGCCAACATTGAATTTGCAGGACGCTCGTCGTAATAGTTAACAATCGCACCAAAAGACCTTAGCTGTGACGCAATCTCTTTCTCGTAATTAAATGTTTGAACAGATAAAAATAGGATTCTTTTACCTTTCAGTATTTCTCGAATTGTCATCGTTAACTTACTTATACAGTCCTTTACTTTTCATTATTTCAATGGATTCAGCGTAATTATCAACTTTAATATCTTGTCTGTTAACCCAAGCTGAAAAATTTGCAATACCTTCATCAAAAGTTATTGACGGAACAAAGCCAAGCAATGAATTAATCTTAGTTAAGTCGGCATAGTTGTCGCGGATGTCGCCTAAGCGATAATTTCCGGTTATTTTTATATCAACCGGTATCTTGTATTTGTCAATGAGTGTATTGGCGACGGTCAAAACATCAGTTTGTTCTCCGGTTCCAACGTTAAAGACGTTATAATTGGCATTCTCATTTTCAATACCCAAAATTGTGGCATCGACAACATCATCTATATATACAAAATCCCGACTTTCTTTTCCATCTTCAAATATCGCAATTTCATTTCCGTTTTTTATCCGGGTTGAAAAAATAGACAGGATACCCGTGTATGGATTTGATAATGATTGCCCTGGGCCATACACATTCTGATAGCGAAAAGCCACCGCAGGTATGCCTAATGATTTGCCAACCGTCAATACCATCTGTTCTTGATTAAGTTTGGTAATACCATAAACTGAAGTTGGATGAAGTTTTGAATTTTCGCAAGTTGGCAGTAAATCCACCTTCATGCCGCAAATCGGGCATTTGCAGGTGAAGTCTCCATTTGCCATATCCTTATCGGTACGCTCCACCGGATAAACCACGCCATGCTTCTTGCAATTGTATTTTCCCTCGCCATATATTGCTCGTGATGAGGCTACAACAATTTTCTTGACAGAATGTTCTTTGTTCGCCAAGATATCAAGTAATAATGCCGTTCCTCCAATGTTTACATCCACATATTTGGATATTTCGTACATCGACTGTCCTGTGCCTGTTTCGGCAGCCAAATGAACCACGACGTCTTGTCCTTTCAGCGCTTTTAGCCAATCAGTTTCGGAAGTAACCGTGCCATCTATAAAATTCACCTTGTCTTTTATCGAAATATAAAGCGGGGACGTTTCTTCTGGGTTATCCCCGTGTATTTGTTTTGATAAATTATCCAATACGGTAACTGCATATCCTTTCAAGATTAATTTTAACGCTAAATTACTGCCGATAAAACCTGCACCACCAGTTATTAATATATTCTTCATCCTGTCTATATTTATTAAAAGATTATATTCTCTCCCAAATTTTGGCTTCGAAATTATATTTTTTTATTACTTTTGCTGGATTACCAACTGCTATACAATTTGAAGGTACATTTTTAGTAACAACCGAATTGGCCCCGATGATTGCATTTGTCCCGATTGTTACTCCCGGCAGAATTGAAACTGATTCTCCTATCCAAGCATTATCTTCAATTTTAACAGCGCTCGTTTTGTACTTCCTTTTGATAGGATTAATGTCTGGTGATGAGTCATTTTCGTTACCATCATAAAATCCATGCGAACAATCAGATATATAAATTTTACTTGCCAGCAAAACATTGTTACCAATATATACACTCTCCATAGCCGTAATATGTACGAAATCATTAATTTGCACATCATTCCCCAAAGTGATTACTACGCTTTTTTTATCTTGAGGATAGGCTTCAATTCTGCAATAGCGCCCTGTTGTTAAACCTTTTGCTACTTTAATAAAGCGTTTCCCACGAATATCAATCGGGAATCTAATAATTCGTGCATTTGGAAAAATTAACTTTGTTCGTGTTATGTCAATTATAAGTTGTATTAATCCCACAGTGCCATATTGCTGAAGTTTGTTCATTCTGTCTGTCAGTTTATTTATTGTGAAAACGAAACTGTTTCAAAATAACTCTCCGCAAATATTTTATTATAGAAAAGCATACTGCAAACACAAAAAGTGGAAGCCTAATAAAATTTGATTTATAGGCTTCGCATATATTAGACAGTTCCCCTTTTTCCATTTCTTTCAAATTTCCAGATAACCCAGTATCTCCCCAACGACCTTTAAACAATATTGGTTCTGTGACTTTTTTGTTAAGCACTACGCAAGTTCCATAATAAACCATACGATTAAAGAAATAACCCTCTTCAGCATAGCGCATTTTCTCGTTAAACAGTCCTGTTTTATCTAAAATATTTCTGCGAAAAACAGTTGTTTGAGGCGAAAAATAATTTTTCAAAACTTGGTCTTTGATAGTAATGGACGTTGAGTATTCAATTTTTTTTGTGGGGATTGTAGAAAGATTATCTCCACCAAATATCCCTGCAACCATATCTATATCTGGGTGTGATACAAAATATTTCATTTGCGAAGATAATTTGCCCTCGATCCATTTATCATCAGAGTCATTGAAAGCAATAAACTCTCCCTGAGAAGCTTTTATACCTGTATTGCGAGCTGCTGCTGCTCCTGTGTTCTTTTGCTGAATCAGCATAATATTATTTGTGCATGCCAATTTTGAAATATGTTGATTTATTTTCTCAACAGAATTGTCTTTAGAGCCATCATCAACGATAATTAGCTCCCAGCTATACGGATTTGAGTCAAGTTCGCGTATAACAGAATCAATGCATTCTATAATCGTATTAGCCGAATTATATACTGGTATTATTACAGATATTTTTAACATTTTTAGTCTCTATATGTGTATTTGAAGAAATTTATTTCGCCGTAAAACAAGCATTAATTAATATATTCAATCTTTCGCTAATAATGAGTTCATCAAATTTTTGTATATCAATACGTGCCTGTCCCCCTAACATTTTGCGCAACGCCTCATTTTCCATCAGATTATCCAAATGACGTACAAATTGCGACTGATTACCCTCTTCAACAAGATATCCATTTTGCGAATCGGTTATTATGTCTTTCGGTCCGCTTGGACAATTAAAAGCTACACAAGGGACTCCGCTTGCCATCGCTTCTGCCAACACAAGACCAAAACCTTCATTACGAGAAGTAAGAACAAAAATTGAAGAAGAAACAAATTGTGACTCAATATCTTTAGTTGGAGCCAAAATGGTAATACTATTCTCTAATTTCAATTTGGTTATCAAGGCATTTATTTTCTCTGAGTTTTCTCCTTTTCCAATAATTTTTAGTTTCCATCCACAGTCTTTTCCCTTTGTCTTTGACCATATATTTATTAATAGTTCATGTCTCTTATCATCCGCAAATCGCCCAACATTTAAAACTATTTTATTGTCCAAACTCGCTGGAAAATCAGGGAAAAAAGATAAAGGATTTGGGAGATAGGAATTCTTAATACCATGTGAAGAATAAAAATCAGAGTCGGCTGTAGTTGGCACTGTCAAAAGACCAACCCTTTTGTATAAAAATTTAGAGATAAATTGATAAATAGAGTTGTATGCACTAAATGATGAATGTTCTGTGACTAATATTTTGCGACAACTTCCTTGAGACACAAATACTTCTAAAAGACTTAAGGGCGATGCAACGTAAACTATATCAGGACTAAAATGCTTAAATTTCTTCCGAAGGGTTAATGTTGTTTTCATAAACCCACTTGCAATTTTATAGATTCTTTGAATTCGAGAATTCATATCTAATGACATCTCCACATTAAGAGATTCTCTATTTACAAAATCAGGAAGTGGATAAAACGAAATACCCTCATCTTTTGTAAACAATGTTATTTCGTGATTAGCGGACAAAAACCAGATGTGTTTGGAAATTACCCGCTCAATTCCTCCTGCCGGTAACATTGAATTAAAATAAACAGCTATTTTCATACGTAAATCAATTAATGTTTAAAACTCTAATAAATAGAGCTATATAAGTTTTTATTCAGAATAGAACTTCAGTTAAGACAAAACAAGAGAAAGCACTTCTCGTAAAGACAAATGCACTGGTTATC
>Ga0326727_10024399_pt1 | contig 11439 bp, 8 predicted proteins | sample MB2enrmetagenome_FD_207643 | JGI IMG/M metagenome (GOLD analysis project Ga0326727, IMG submission 207643) | Lab enriched peat soil microbial communities from McLean, Ithaca, NY, United States - MB29MY | ecosystem: Environmental > Terrestrial > Soil > Wetlands > Peat | place: USA: New York... | reverse complement strand
AGCCGCAGGCTGCTTTCGTCCAGCTGGCTGCTTTCAATGCGCAGGTGCGCCACAACTTCACTGGATTGCTGGATGCGGCCAATCTCGCCGAGGCTGACCGTATCGGAGAAGCCGGTGGAGATCGTGTCGCTGCGCACATAGCGGGAAAGGTATCCGCCGGTGACGCGCGGCATGAAGAAGAAGAGAATCACGCCCGTGGCCAGGATGGCCAGCACCATGACGCCAGTGGTGCGTGCCAGTGCCAGCGAGAGCCTTTGCAGGGGCGAGACCATGCGGCGCCGGGTGCGGCGCCCGGGCAACAGCAGGCGGGCGGCGTTGTCGGCATCCAGGGCCGAGCGGCGCATCTCCAGGGCCATGAAGCAGAAGACGGCAAGCACGATAAATAGCGCAAAGGCAGCCAGAAAAGCCGAATCCACGGTGAGGATGGCCGCCGCCAGCACCATGAGAAAGCTGAGCACCGCCAGGTACACGTAGTCGCGCTCGCGCTCCACGTTGAAGAGCTTTACGCACATGCCAAACAGAACCAGGTGGACGGCCGGGGTTACAAAGTCGCGCCCGGAGAGGAAGAAGAAGTCCACGAAGAACAGCAGCACGTAGACCACGGCCAGCCAGCTGGTGACGCGCCGCGGGATGACGAAGGTGATGTCGCGCAGCAGCAGGTAGGCGCGCAGACCGAGGGCGCTGAAGACAAAGATGATGCTCAGGGCGTCCAGCTTACCCGTGCTTGCCAGGGTGGCAAAGCCGGTGACCACCAGGAGAAAAAGAGAGGTTTGGAAGAGCCGCTCAATCTCCGCCGGAGCCCTGCGAAGTGTTTGCGCCTGCGCCATCTGCTCCACAGTATAGAGGACGGCTGCCGGAGGTGCGATGCCGTTGGCCGCAAAGGGGTTTTCCACGCCTGCCAGATGGAGGCTGAGCGGCGGCCATGATAGGATTGAATCTGGTCGGACATCGGTCTCACGCGATGAAGCCCCGCCAACCCCGCCAGGTCCGGAAGGAAGCAACGGCAACGGGTCGTTTCATGCGCAGTGAGCAGCCGGTGTCCGGCTTTTAGCGTTTTGGGAAGCCACCCTCTCCGCGCTTCCCGATATGAAATTCCCTCCCAGCTTGAAATCCCATCCCACAGAAGCCAGCACTTTCCGACAGCGAAACGGGCTGTCATGGGCAATGCTGAAAGTGCGCGATGCTCCTCCCCCGAACGGAGCAGACGCCGGGAGAACGTAGCCATGCATAGCGAAAGCTACCAAGAGACGCGCGAGGAAATGCCCAATGTAGCCATGTCGGCGCAGGCGGTACTGGAAGCCATGCAGGAGCGCGCCATGCGCGTGCGCTATTACCGTCCCAAGCCTGTTCCTGAAGGTTATGCCATGCGCGGCCTGCTGCTGATCCTCCCGGTATCGCTGGCCCTGTGGTGCGCCATTGGCCTGGCCGTGTGGGCCTGGGTCAGGTAGGCAGCACCGTGGAAGCCGCTCCCTCTACCCATCCGGCTTCCGCCATACCGGCCCTGCCACAACCTGCCGCGCCGTTGATCGCCCCCGGCGAATTCCGTTACATGGCGCGCCAGCCCATTCTGGATGCCTCAAAGGAGCTCTACGGCTACGAGTTGCTCTTCCGCGCCGATGCCGGCGAAACGGTCAGCACCGTCAGCAGAGAGGAAGCCACGCATTCCACCTTCGACCTCTCTCTTCTGCTTGGTGCGGACTCTTTTACCGAGGGCTATCCGGCGTTTATCAACTGCACGCGGCAGGCGCTGTGCTCAGGCGTGGCCTACACCCTGCCGCGTGAGCTTGCTGTCATTGAGGTGCTGGAGGATGTGCCCGCCGATGCCGAGGTGCTAGCCGCCTGCCGCGCGCTGAAAGAGGCTGGCTACATGCTGGCCCTCGACGATGTGGTGGGGGGCGACGACCGCCCGGCGCTGCTGGCGCTGGCCGATATCGTCAAGGTGGATTTTCTTATGACCAGTGCGGCCCAGCAGCGCGCATTGGCGCGCCAACTGGTACACACCGGCATGCGCCTGCTGGCGGAAAAGGTGGAGAGTCACGAGCAGTTCCACACCGCGCGCGCCATGGGCTATACGCTCTTTCAGGGCTACTTCTTTTGCCGTCCGCAGATCATGCAGGCACGCGACCTGCCCAGCACGCATCTTGGCTACTTGGAGATTCTGCGCCGTGCCTATGAGCCTGAACTCGATATTCCCGCCCTGGCGCAGGCCATCCGCGAGGAGCCGGCGCTGATGTACAGGTTGCTGCGTTATCTGAACTCGGCGGCCTTTGGCGTGGGCGCGGTCAGCTCGATTGTGCAGGCGCTCAACCTGTTGGGGCGTGACGAGATACGCAAGTGGGTCTCCATGGTCACGGCCATCAGCCTGGCTGGCCCGCGCTCACGCGAGCTTATCCGCCTGGCGCTAAGCCGAGCCCACTTTTGCGAGCAGGTAGCGCGGCACATGGGCGAGCGCCCCACGGAGTTTTTTCTCACCGGGTTGTTTTCTCTACTGGAGGCGATCCTCGACCGGCCGATGACGCAAATCGTGGAGCATGTACCCCTCTCGGCGGCTTGCCGCGCGGCTTTGGCTGGGGATGATAACCCTCCCGGGCTGGCGTTGCGGCTATGTATAGCCACAGGGCGCGGAAATTGGGAGGAACTTCCCGGGCTTTGCCCGCGGCTAGGCTGCACCGAGCAGCAGGCGTGGGAGTGGCAATTGAACGCGCATCATTGGGTCATGGAGATGATGCAGCGTCGTGGGCTGAGCTGACAGTTTCCGCCAAATTCGCCATAGGAAAGGCAAAGGCCCATCCCGCAGGATGTGGCCTTGCTTTCAGGACTACGTTTTGCCGGAAAGCCAAGTTACTTCTTCGGTGGCACCAGTTCATCAGCCAGCGGCTGCGCGTTGTAGATTTTGCGCAGCGCCTCGATGACGCCGCGCGTGTCGGTCAGAACGCTGCGCCCTATCTCATCCTCGAACTGGAAGTTCCACGGCAATGATTGGATGTTGCCGTCGAAGAGGATGCCGATGACCTCGCCCTTGCGGTTCACCACGGGCGAACCCGAGTTGCCTCCGATGCTGTCACCGGTGTTGACGGTGTCGAGTACGGTGTTCAGGTCGAGCTTGTCTTTTGCCCGGTGATAGCTGGCGGGTAGAGCATAGGGTGCCTTGCCCTGGTGCGCTGCCTCGTGCTCAAAGGCTCCGCGGAATGTGGTGTAAAAGGGCACACGCTTGCCGTTCTCGGTGTAGCTCTTCACGGTGCCGTAGCTAAGGCGCAGAGTCCCGGTCGCGTCCGGCGCGGCATCCATGCCGTAGAGGGCGAAGCGCGTCTTAGCCACCAGCGCACCGTTGCGGCGAACAACCGAGTCCACATGATCTTCCACATCCTTGCGGGTGGTGCGAGTGACGGGGTCAATCTGCCGCAATAGTTGAATCATCGGATCGGCCGCGGCGTCGATAGCCACCTGCCCGCCCTGGTAAAGCTCCCATCGGAAGGCCGGATCGTCAAGGTGGCTGCCGTTGATGAGTTCGGCGGCGCGCTCGGCCGCAGACTTGCCTGCCAGCACGGTGCGGGTGAAATCGTTGTCAGCGCCAAGGTTATCGGCAATGGCCTGCAAGCTGAGCGTGAGCTGACGCACCTCCAGTGCGCGGCTGATCGGAGCCTTTGACTTCAGCGAATTTTCGATGCTGGGGATGTTCTGTTCCTGGAAGCCACGCAGACGCTCTCCGCTGGGCTTGGGCAACTCGGTGGCCAGGCGGACGAGGGTGCGGGCGTAGCCGGCAAAACTGCCGCCCAGCGCGCCATCGCTCTGCCAGTTGATGCGCTTGAAGTTTTCACGCTGCCACTGCATGGCCGCGGCGATCTCGTCCCATGCTTTGGCGGAATCCTTCAATTTGGGATTGCTGGCCACGGCCTTGAGCAGCTTATCCTCATCTGCCTTTTTGCGCGCGATGGTCGCTGGGTCGTTCAGTCCCTGGTTGTAGCCGGTGATGGCCTTGTAGCTGTTCTGCGCGCCAAAGAGGGCGCGCTCGGCGGCCCTTGCGTTCTCAGGTGACTCGGCGCTGAAGGCCAGCAGCATATCGATGTTCTTCTTGAGGGTCTTCAAGCGTGTGGGATAAGCCAGGTCACGCAGATAGCTGAGCTGTGCGGTGGTCAGCTGCCGTCCGGTAGAGCCGGGATGCCCGCTGATGAAGACCAGCTCACCTTCCTTGACGCCCTCGGTGGAGAACTTCAGATAGTCGTCCACGTGGATGGGCTTGCCGTTTTCGTAGACGCGGAAGAAGGTGATGTCCAGGTCGTAGCGCGGATAGGTGAAGTTGTCCGGATCGCCGCCGAAGAATGCTGCATCAAATTCAGGAGCCATGACGAGGCGCACATCGGTGTACTTCTTGTATTTGTACAGGTGGTAGAGAGCGCCGGAGTAGAGCGTGACGGTCTCACAGCGAATGTTGTGGGCGGAGTCGGAACAGGCGGCCTCAAGGGTGGACATGGCCTTTCGCTGGGCATCGCCAGCCTCGGCTGGGCTCATGCCGGGCTGGGAGGCCTGCTGCACTTCGGCGGTGATGTCGCGGATCTCGAGGAGGTTCTGCACCTCGAGACCCGGGCACGGTGGCTCGGCGTCGCGGGTGGAGGCATAAAAGCCCTCGTTCATGTAGTCATGCTGGGCGGTGCTGATGTTGTGCACGCAGCCGGCGCCGACATGGTGATTGGTGAAAACCAGCCCATCTGGTGATACAAAGCTGGCCGAGGCGCCCATGCGAACGCTGGAGAGGCGCAAGTGGTCGAGAAAGGGCTGGGTGACGGCAAATCTGTAGCGCGCCTTTACCTTGGCCGCGGGAAATGCGTTGTACAGCCACATGCCCTCATCGGCCAGGGCGCTGGCGGCGCAAAGGAGCAGGACCAAGAGCAGAAAGTGGCGGCGAAGTGCTAAATAAATGTTCATAAAAGGCAATCTCCAGCTCCGGCAAGGCATGGCTTTGGACGCGCGCGAAGGCAGGGGAATGGTACGACCCCGCGCCCCGGAGAGGCAACCGCCTGACGCGAGGCTTTCTGCTGCAAAAATAAGAAGCTACCGGGAAAGTCATGTGATATAACATTGCGTTCCACCATAAATGCTGTTCCCCCGTGCGATGGCACACGGAGGGAAGCGGATTAGCAGGCGTGTCTCCGCATTTTTTCTAACAACGATCTGAATCCTGAGAGGGACTTATGTCCACTACAACACCTGCATCCCGTGGCCTCGAAGATATCGTGGCCGGCGTATCGGCCATTACTTACATTGACGGCGAAAACGGAGTCCTTGCCTACCGTGGCATTGACATACACGAGCTTGCCGATAATGCGACTTTCGAGGAAGTTACCTACCTGCTGTGGCACGGCCGGCTGCCAACCCGCAGCGAACTGGCCGACTTCACCCTGCAACTGGCACGCGAGCGCAAACTCGATGCGCAGATCATCAGCCTGCTGCGCCAGGCTCCGCGACACGCCCTGCCCATGGACGTGTTGCGCAGCATCGTCAGCTCGCTCTCCTTCTTCGATCCCGAAGAGAAGGTGAACACCAAGGACGCGAACTATCACAAGGCGATGCGGCTTTTCTCGCAGATTGCGATGATCGTGGCCTGCTACGACCGCATCCGCAAGGGCTTGCCGCTGATTGAGCCCGACCGCTCGCTCTCGCACTCCGGCAACTTCCTGCTGATGCTCAACGGCGAGCGTCCCAGTGAGACGGCCATCCGCGCTTTGGATATTTCCCTGATCCTGAGCGCGGACCATGAGTGGAACGCCTCCACCTTTGCCGCCCGCGTCGTGGCCGCAACCCTCAGCGACATGCACTCGGCCGTCACCGCCGGCATTGGCGCGCTGAAAGGGCCGCTGCACGGCGGAGCCAACGAGGCGGTCTTCAAGATTCTGATTGAGATCGACCAGAACGGCGCTGACCCGGTCGAGTACATCAAGGGCATGTTTGCGCAAAAGGCCAAAGTGCCCGGCTTCGGCCATCGCGTGTACACAACAGAAGACCCGCGCGCCACCCACCTGCGCCGCATGTCGCGCGACCTGGGCTACTCCAGCGGACAGACCAAGTGGTTCGAGTACTCCAAGGCCATCGAGGACTTCATCAACGCGGAGCGCAAGCTCAACGCCAACGTGGACTTCTACTCGGCCTCCACCTATCACACCCTGGGCATTGACGTGGACCTGTTCACCCCGCTCTTCGCCGTCAGCCGCATCTCCGGTTGGACGGCGCACGTGATGGAACAGCTCAACGACAACCGCCTTATCCGCCCGCGCGCGGAGTACATTGGCCCGGTTTATCCTGCCAAGTGGATCCCCATCGACGAGCGATAAACTGCGTCATTGTGCCATCCGGCCCGGTAGTAGGTTTCGCCTCGGCGAGCACCTGCTGCCGGGCTTTCTCTTTGTGTTGCATCCGTTTCCGTTGAATCCTTTTTCCATCCGCGCAAACCCGCTTACGCCCGTCGCGCGCCCGCCGCACATTCAGCGATAGAATAAGAGCGTGATGCGACGCATTTACTTCGACAACAACGCCACTACGCCCCTGCTGCCGCAGGTGCTCGCCGCCATGCAGCCCTGCTTCATTGAAGGCTTTGGCAACGCCGGCTCCATCCACCAGGTGGGGCAGCGCGCCCGCGCCCAGGTTGAGGCGGCGCGCGAACAGGTGGCGGCCCTGGTGGGCTCTCGCACGGCGGAGATCGTCTTTACCAGCGGTGGCACCGAGGGCGACAACCTTGCGCTCATGGGCCTGGTCAAGGCCGGTGACCACGTAATCGCCTCGGCCATTGAGCACCACGCCGTTCTCGCCAGTTGCCAACGCCTGCAGGAGATGTGTGTCGAAGTCACCATCGTCGGCTGCGATGCCAACGGCGTGGTTCAGCTGGAGGCCGTGCGCGAAGCCCTGCGCCCCAACACAAAGCTCGTCAGTGTGATGATGGCCAACAACGAGACCGGAGTGTTGCAGCCCGCGGCGGAGATCGCCGCCATCGCACACAATGCCAATGCGCTTTTCCACACCGACGCCGTGCAGGCTGCCGCCAAGGTTCCCATCAGCGTGGAAGAGATTGGTTGCGACCTGCTGACCCTGGCCGCGCACAAGATGAATGGCCCGCAGGGAGTGGGCGCGCTTTACGTACGCCGCGGCACGCTGTTGCAAAGTCGTCAGCTTGGCGGACGCCACGAACGCGGCCGCCGTGCCGGAACGGAAAATCTCGCAGGCATCGTCGGCTTTGGCCGGGCCGCGGAGCTGGCCATTGAATGGTTTGACAATGGCGGAGTGAAGCAGATGTCCGCTCTGCGTGATCGTCTTGAGCAGGGCATCTGCCGCACGGTTCCCGGCGCAAGCGTTAACGGAGGGCTGGCCGCTCGCACGCCAAACACAACGAATATTTCCTTCCCGGGCGTGGAAGGCGAGGGCTTTGTCATCGCCATGGACCTGCTGGGCGTAGCCGTCAGTACAGGCGCGGCATGCAGTAGCGGAGCCACCGAACCCAGTCACGTGCTGGTCGCCATGGGACTCACCGAGCAGGCTCGCGGCAGCATCCGCTTCAGCCTGGGCAAGCAGAACACCGCAGAAGAGGTTGATTTTGTGCTGGAGATGGTACCCGGGGTTGTGCACAAGCTGCGCGAGCTTTCGCCTGCGTGGGCAGGAAAGTAGTCAGCGTGAGTGAAAAGCGCACCATCGCCGTGGCCATGAGCGGAGGCGTGGATTCGTCCACCGTAGCCGCCATGCTCGTCGCCTCCGGAGAGCAGTGCATCGGGCTCACCCTCCAACTATGGAACCAGCGCCGCCTGCCGCAGACCAATCCTGGCGGTGAGCCGCAGGCCGGGCGCTGCTGCTCGCTCGATGATGTGTACGACGCGCGATCGGTGGCCGCGCGCCTCGCCATACCCTACTACGTCGTCAACCAGGAGGCGCGCTTTGAGCAGGACGTGGTGCGCCCCTTCGTCGAAGACTACCTGCACGGACGCACGCCCATCCCCTGCGCCCTGTGCAACAACCATCTCAAGTTCGATCAGCTCTTGCGCACCGCGCAGTCGGTTGGCGCGGAGTTCATCGCCACCGGCCACTACGCGCGCAACCATTGGGACGCCGAGCGTGGGCGCTGGATCCTTTCCCGCCCCGCCGACAAGGCCAAGGATCAGACCTACTTCCTCTTCGGACTCACGCAGCAGCAGCTCAGCCGCACGCTCTTTCCGCTGGGAGAGATGCAGAAGCCTGCCGTGCGCGAAGAAGCCGCGCGGCAGGGGCTGACCGTGCTGAGCGAAAAGCCGGACTCGCAGGAGATCTGCTTTGTCCCGGGCGGCGATTACAAAGCTTTTCTGGAGGCCTACCTGGCCGAGCAGGGCCGCCCTATGCCGAATCTCGCGGGCGAACTGGTCACGACCACCGGCGAGGTCATCGGCCATCACGATGGCATCCACAACTTTACCGTCGGCCAGCGCAAGGGGCTCGGAGTGGCTACCGGCTCGCCGCTCTACGTGGTGCGAATCGGCTCCGCAAACGGTGAAGATGGGACGGAGAAGAACCAGGTTGTCGTCGGCCCCGCCGAGGCCTTGCTCAGCCGCACTCTGCACGCGCGGGAGATGAACTGGATCGCCATTGAAAACCTGACCGAACCCATGCGCGTCGAGGCCAAGATTCGCCACCGCCACGCGGCCGCCCCGGCCATGGTCGCGCCCGCGGGCGAGGGCAAGGTCACCGTCACCTTCGACGAGCCGCAGCGCAGCATCACTCCCGGCCAGGCCGTGGTGCTGTACAGCGGAGACGAAGTGCTGGGCGGCGGGTGGATTGAGTAAAGTTAGTGCACTCAGTTTGAATAGGAGGTCATGTGCCTGATTTCAACGAAGCAGTTCCCGGAGTTCCGGAGCTAATCGCGTGGTTTGGTTATTGGCCCTCTTTTCACGATGCAGAAGTGCTTGAACTGAGCTTGCTTAGCACCGGTAGTTCGACGCTTCGTCTTCGCACATGGGAACTTACCAATGAGGTGAATGAGGAGGGTTATTTCCGCTGCGTGAAACACGTCATAGTGTCCTTCATTCTTGAAAAAGTAACGGCTATTCACCTAGATGGATTCAAGCCCCAAAGTATTATCAGCGAACTTCTGTTCAAACAGACAGCTGAGGGCTACGAGCTGACGCTAGAAGGGTGCTACGGGGTAGAAGGCACAATCACGGCCGAACTCGTCAGGATTGAGTTCCGGCCGGAACTTGCTGCTGACGTGCCGTAGCCCAACTATCCCTCCGTTTGCCAAGCACCCCATCCGAGCCTTACGATTTCCATTGCCACCCGGCGCCAAGCCGGAGCCTGTGAGGCGATCATATGTCCACTACCACGGTTGAAGCCGCAATCCGTAAATACATTCCGCTCCGCGCCGCTCGCGGCCTGGAGATGAGTTGCAAGGGCTGGGCGCAGGAAGCCGCTCTGCGCATGCTGATGAACAACCTGGACGAGGAGGTCGCCGAGCGTCCGCAGGATTTAGTGGTGTACGGTGGCACCGGCCGCGCCGCGCGCAACTGGGAGTGCTTTGACGCCATCGTGCGCTCGCTGAAGTCATTGGAGAACGACGAGACGCTGCTCATCCAGAGTGGCAAGCCGGTGGGCATTCTGCGCACGCATGAGTACGCTCCGCGCGTGCTGCTGTGCAACAGCAACCTGGTGGGTCACTGGAACAACTGGGATAAGTTCAACGAGCTGGAGCGCGCCGGGCTGATGGCCTACGGGCAGATGACCGCCGGCTCGTGGATTTACATCGGCTCGCAGGGCATCATCCAGGGAACCTTTGAGACCTTTATGTCCGCCGGCGAGCGCCACTTCGGAGGTGATCTCACCGGTAAGCTCATCGTCAGCGGCGGCATGGGCGGCATGGGCGGAGCGCAGCCTTTGGCGGCCACCATGACCGGAGCCTCATTCCTCGGCATTGAAGTGGACCCGGAGCGCATCAAGAAGCGCCTGAAGAGCGGCTACTGCGACTTCATGGTCAACTCGCTGGACGAGGCGTTGCGCATCCTGAAGAACTCGCTGCGCAAAAAGGAGAACATCAGCGTCGGCCTCGTCGGCAACTGCGCCGACGTCATTCCCGAACTGGCCGGGCGCGGCGTGGTGCCGGATATCCTCACCGACCAGACCTCGGCGCACGATCCCCTGAACGGTTACGTGCCCAACGGCATGACCTTTGAGGAGGCGCTTACCCTGCGCGCCCGCGATCCCAAGGCGTACGAGGCGAGGTCCATGGCGGCGATGGCTCGCCACGTGGAAGGCATGCTGCGACTGCAAAAGATGGGCGCGGTCACCTTCGACTACGGCAACAACATCCGCACCTTTGCCTTCCAGCAGGGTGTCAAGGATGCCTACAACTTCCCGGGCTTTGTGCCGGCATATATTCGTCCGCTCTTTTGCGAAGGCAAAGGACCCTTCCGCTGGGCGGCCTTGTCGGGCGACCCCAGGGACATCGCCATCACCGACGATCTCGTCCTCGAACTCTTTCCGGAGAATCGCAAACTGGCGCGATGGATTGATCTGGCCCGCAAGCGCATCCGCTTTCAGGGCCTGCCCGCGCGCATCTGCTGGCTGGGCTATGGCGAGCGTGCCGAGTTCGGCTTGGCCATCAACAAGCTGGTTGCCAATGGAAAGATCAAAGCGCCCATCGTCATCGGCCGCGATCATCTCGACTGCGGCTCCGTGGCATCGCCCTTCCGCGAGACCGAATCTATGAAAGATGGCACGGACGCCGTGGCAGACTGGCCGCTGCTCAACGCACTGGTCAACACCGCCAGCGGAGCCAGCTGGGTCAGCATCCACAACGGCGGCGGAGTAGGCATTGGATACAGTCAACACGCAGGCCAGGTGACGGTAGCCGATGGCACCGCTGAGATGGCGCGGCGCATTGAGCGCGTGCTAACCAATGATCCCGGCACGGGCGTTCTGCGCCATGTGGATGCAGGATACGAGGAGGCGAAAACCTTCGCCGCGGCCAAGGGCGTCAAGATTCCCATGGAAGGGAAGTAGGCGATGCCGAAGAGTGCAGCGCACAAACAGGAGGTTGTTGAGACACAGTCACCAACCGTTCCCGTCATTCTTCTCGACCACATCACCGAACTGGTCACTCTGGCCGGTTCCACTGCGCCGCGGCGCGGTGCGCAGATGCGCGAGCTTGGCCTGATTCGTGACGCAGCGGTGCTCATCAGCGGAGGCCAGATTGTCGCCGTGGGCACCAGCCGTGAGCTGGCCCGCAGCACATGGCTCAAGCAGCATCGCCGAGAGGTCATCGAGCTCGACTGCCGTGGCAAACTGGTTACGCCCGGTTTTGTGGACTCGCACACCCATCCGGTCTTCGCCGCTCCGCGACTGGTGGATTTTGAAAAGCGCGCGGCCGGGGCGAGCTACGAGGAGATCGCCAAGGCCGGTGGTGGCATCCGCGCCAGCATTGACGGCGTGCGCAAGGCC
>Ga0326727_10024398_pt1 | contig 11440 bp, 9 predicted proteins | sample MB2enrmetagenome_FD_207643 | JGI IMG/M metagenome (GOLD analysis project Ga0326727, IMG submission 207643) | Lab enriched peat soil microbial communities from McLean, Ithaca, NY, United States - MB29MY | ecosystem: Environmental > Terrestrial > Soil > Wetlands > Peat | place: USA: New York... | reverse complement strand
TTGCCGCAACACGATCATCTCGAACTGCCGCGTAAATTCGCCTAATGACGACGGCATCTGTCCCAAGAGCACTTATGCTCTGGGCGAGGCTCGCGTTACGGAAAACCTCACCATCGTCAATTGCCAGGTCTCGGGATTCCCGGAGGGTGCATTGCTTAATGGCCCAATGTTGACGGGAACGGGACGTAGAGGCACCGGCCGCATCAAGTTCGGTACGGAATCAAGCGGCGGGTTCCGCAACTGCACCGTCTCGAATTGCACATTCCGCAGTTGCCACGGCCTTGCGCTCGAGGAAGTGGACGGAGGCATCCTGGAAGACATCACTATTAGTAACATCACGATGGTCGATGTCGCGGACTATGCGATTTACATCACCACCGGAAAACGCAATCGCACCCCCAACCTCACCACGAAGAGCCGGGCAAGGAATATCTTGATTTCAGATATCATCATAGATGGTGTGAGCAAAATGAGCGGGATCCAGATTATGGGGTTGCCTGAGCAGCCGATCGAAGGCGTGCGCCTGGATAATATCCGGTTGATCAGCGAAGGAGGGGCGACCGCGGCAGATGCGACGATTGTTCCAAAGGAACTTGGCGTCCACTATCCCGAGGCAGGCAACCTCGGCACTCTGCCGGCCTACGGCGTCTACGCCCGGCACCTCCATGGTCTGGAGTTGGAAAATATCAATGTGAGTTTCAGGACGAAGGACCTGCGTCCCGCCGCGTCGTTTTCCGACGTTCAGGGATTGGATATCGATAACTTCAAACCGCAATTGTCCGAGGGCGTGCCCGGCGCCGTCTTCGCGCCGGACGTCCACGATTTGGTCATCCGCGATTCACCTGCGCTTCAGCCTTCGAAGTAACAGACCGTTCGACGGACAATTAAACAGCCGGCCCGAAGATCGGCTTAATATGGCGCTCCAGCAGGTTCTCCGTGACGTTCCTGCCAATGATTGCTTCGCTGGCCTTGAGCGCCCCAAGATAACGCTGGCCCATTTCCGCGGCGATCTTGAAACCCACATGGATCAATTGCCGGAAATTCGGGTTGTAAGCGGGGTCTGAGCAGACATGGCGCAAAGCCCGCACAAATTGTTCCGAGGTCCATCCCACCACATCGCGCGGCGCCGGCAGCCTTTCCTTTGCGATATCGATGACTGTCGCATACGGGGCGGTTAGTTCGTCGAATCGGCCATGCGCTCCCGCGTAGACCGCCTTCGCGATCTCCAGGCCTTCACCGCCAGCCTCGGCAAGGCCAATGACCTCTTCCAGCCATGTGGTCCCCGCGGTCTTAACGTGCAAGCCCGCGTCATGTTTCTTAAGCAACCGGTTGATAATCGGATAAAGCGAGAACTTGTCGCTGCCCGAATGCACGCTGAGCTTCAGCGCCCCTGGCAGATTGAACTCGCGGATCGAAAACGCGATGACACAAAGGTCTTCGTCAAACTCCTTTTCAAATTGCGCAAGATCGCCCACGTAATTCACGCCCTTGTTAAAACGCCCGGTAAATTTTGGCGCGATGGTTTGTATCGGTATCCCCTCCCGAGCGATCATTGCTAGAATAAAGAATAACTCCGCGGGAGTCTGCGGCGTGTCGGTTTCATCCATCGAAACCTCCGTCACAAAATTTTCCGCCCCTTTCTGCTTACATACGTGGCGATAGATGCTCCCGGCCTCCTGCACTGCGAGCAGGAATTTATCCGCCGCGGCTCGCGCCGTGGTGGCGTTCGCATCCAATCGCACAGTGGTACCGGGAATCGAAATCAATCCATCATACCTTTCCATGTCATGTACGAATTCCGCAGCAGCCGACGTCCCCGGCGTCTTGCCCGTAAAGTCCGCCACGTCCAATGTATAAAAATCACTGGCAGCAATGAAGCCATCCACCGTTTTCAGCCCGATGTGATCGGCATCGACATAATACGGCTCTTTCCAGTCGAGCGCCGCGACCGCCGTGTCCGCTTCGGCCCGCAGATCGTCCGGCTTGCTATGGATAATCGTGTGCTCCCGGTTTGATTTGTTCCAGACCGGATGCACATCCAGACCCGCCTCGCGTGCCTGCTGCACCGCTCTCAGCTGCGCCACGCCCTGATGCGCAAAGCGGTCGCCGACTCCAATCGTGTATTTTGTGATTTCTAAAAAGGGGATACTCGGCATTTTCTCATGAGGGTATGGAGCCAAATTCTGCGTCCTTTGCCTCCAATGGAAGAAATCATTTCCGGCGTTGCCGAAACGCGGAAAGCCGGTTAGCTATTTAGCAAATGTTTTTACGATTTTGCGGCGTACGGGCGCAAGGCGTCGTGGTGATGGCCCTCGTACTCGCGGGATGCGCAAACATCCATAATGACAGGACTCGCACGAAGGTGGAGGGGACGGCCGCGGGCGCGGCGGCGGGTGGGATTCTGGGCGGGGTGATAGGCGGCGTAGTGAGTGGAGGCTCACCCACCTACATTGCGCAAGGGGCCATTATAGGCGCCCAAATCGGAGGGCATGCCGGATACGCGTACGGGACGAGTGTCGCAAACAAGAAGGCGCAGTATGCGAGCCAGGAGGCATGGCTGGACGCCTGCATCGCCGAAGCGAAGACGACCACGGAGAAAAGCCGGGATTACAGCCGGCTCGCGCGGCAAATCATCGCACGGCAGCAACGGGAAATCGCGGCGGTGCTGAAGAACGGCGAGATTCGGCCGGAGAGCCGGGCGCGGGCAACGGCGATTCGAGGACAGCTCGACACGAGCATCACGAATTTAAGCGCAGCCATTCAGGCGTGGGACATTGTCCTTCAGGCGCACCGCAAGGTGGTGCAACGTTACCGGAAGGGTTCACGGGTGGTAACCCTCGGCGAGCAGGCGGACGAATTGAGCCAGCGGCAGGATGATCTGCGGCTCGACCTCGACAGCTTTACCGCGCTGCGAAAGAACCTGGGGCCATGAGGGAGGAGACGCGATCGCGATTCGTGGTGTTCCTGGTCTGCGCTACCTTATGCGGGTGCCAGACGACGGGCGATCCCAACCAAGGCGGGCTTTTTGGCTGGAGCGAGAAAAAGGCGCAGGAGCGGCAGGAGGAGCGCGAGGAAACCTTGAGCCGCGAACAACAAACGCAACGCCAGGAGCAGCAGCGTGAGGCCGGCCTGCGGCGCGAGATACACACGAACTCTGAGGACCTGACCGAGCAGCAAGCCGAGATATCGCAATTGCTCGCGAATGCCGAAGCGCTCGAGCGCGAAGCGCCCACACCCGCAACCGCCAGCCGCGCGCGCCGATTGCGCCACGCGATCGATGCCGTGCGCCAGAACGATTCGCTCTCCGTAGAGCAGCGCTGGACGCTGCTACGTCAATACTCCGCGGAGGTCGATCTCATGCGCGCGGACACCGCCGGACAGGCTGCGCCCGCGCCTGGAGGCAACCGCTAGGACGCCACGCCAAGAATTTCGCGAACCGTGCGGGAAAGCACTTCGGGGGTAAATGGCTTGAGGAGAACCTGCGTTTCGCGGACCTCCGTGGGTTGGCCGTCGGAGTCGGGCTCGGCATAGCCGGAGATATACAGGATTTTCACGCGTTCATGGCGCGCTTGCACCATCTCGGCCAGCGTCCGGCCATCTATGCGCGGCATGATGATGTCGGTAATCAAGAGGTCGATTTGGTTTTTGCGGAAATGGCCGATCGCCTCGGATGGACCGCCGGCGATCAGCACGCGATAGCCGTCTTTTTTCAAAACATCGCCCACCAGGTTCGCAACCATCTTTTGATCATCGACGACGAGAATGGTCCCTCCACCGGCGGATGGCTCGGCCGCGGAGACGGGCGTGGCGAGAGGCTGTATCGGCTCTTTTGATTTTGGAAAAAACGCGCGAAACGTACTACCCCGGCCCGGCTGGCTCTCGACCGTGATGCCGCCGCCGCTCTGGCGGACGACGCCGTAAACCGTAGCCAGGCCCAGGCCGGTGCCTTTGCCGGAGACCTTGGTGGTGAAGAAGGGCTCGAAAATGCGCTCGATGGTTCGCTTATCCATGCCCTCGCCCGTGTCGCTGACTTCCAGGACGACGTATTCGCCCGCAGCTACGTCGGTGATTTCGCCGTCTCGCAAGGTTTGGTTGGAGGTTTTCAGGAGGAGCTTGCCGCCGCGCGGCATCGCGTCGCGAGCATTGACGGCGAGATTGAGTACGACTTGCTCGACCTGATGCGGATCGGCTTTGACGCAGGCATGCATGGCCTGGAACTCCGTCCGGATATCAATGTTCTCGCCAATGATGCGGCGCAACAGGCGCTCCATGCTTCCGACAAGAACATTCGCGTCGATGACCTGCGGCTGGAGCATTTGTTTGCGGCCGAAGGCAAGCAATTGCTGCGTGAGCCCGGACGCCTGCTGGCCGGCTTGGAGGATGATGGTCGCCTGGCGCCGCGTTTCGGGATCGGCGTCGACCTTTGTGGAAAGGAGATTCGCGTAACCGACGATGGCCGTGAGGAGGTTGTTGAAATCGTGGGCCACACCGCCCGCGAGTCGTCCGATGGCTTCCATCTTTTGCGCCTGGCGCAGTTTTTCCTCGCTCTCCTCCAGTGCGTGCTCCACTGCGCGCCGTTCATCCATTTGCTTCACCAGCTGGTCGCGCTGGCTATAAAATTCCGTAATGAGTCCGGCCAGTTCGCCAATCTCCGACCTGCGCCCGCTCAATGACTCCAGCGGCGCAAGGTCGCGCGTATGCAGGCTGCGGGTAATGACATGGAGCGGCTTGCTGACCAGCACGTGCAGCGCGGCGGCCAGAAGGATGAGGACAGTGGCCGCAAAGAGGATCAGCAAAAGAGAAAGCCAATCGGTCGCCTGCTGGAAGGCGGCTATGACGCGCGTGACGTGCCTGACACCGAGCCACGCGACGGTCCGGCCGTCCGGGCCCTTGAGATCGCGCTGGAAGGTAATCACTCCGGCCTGTGCCTGCTGCCGATCCGCCCAGGAGGAATCCGGGCTGGTGATCAGCCGCACTTCGTTGCCGGAGATGGAGCCCATTTCCGCCGCGTCCCGGTTGGTCAATAGCCGGCCGGCGAAGAAATACCCGATCGGACTGGCCTTCGCCGCGTCCGCTGCCGCGAGCCAGCCGGGGTGGAGCGCAATGCCGCGTATTTCCATGAGGCCCTCCGCCGTCATCAGGAAATAGTGGCAGCCTCCCGGCGCCGCCGCGCAAAGGCGCGGGTAGAGATTTACGGTAAATTGCGGGTCGCTGAGGGCCTTGGCGGGGACGTTGTTCCTCGCATGGAGCTGTGCAAAATCGGGACCGAGAATCCACACGGCATTGGCCTCGTAGGCGCGAAGGGCGGCGTCGTCCAGCAGGGGCTGGAGCGCCATCGCGTCGCGGTTTTCCACTGCAGTAACGAGTTCATCCCAATCGCGAAACTCCGGGCTGACGAAGAGCTGGAGCGATCTCCCGCGTTCGCGCAGGAAATGATCGAACGAGACATTGAGGTCCAGCGCGTTTTGGTCAGTCAGCTCAGCGACACGGGCCATTTCCTCGTGCTTGATCATGCTGACGCCGCCTATGAATACAGCGACGATCAGCAAAAGAAGGAGGAGGATTTGGGATCGGATTTTCATCGAGCGCGCGATGATTGAAGCGAATCAGATATTTCTCATTGAGACGATCCTTAGCTCGCCGTCGATCAATCGGATGGTGACGTTCAAATCCTCCACTCCCTTGCGCTCGCCCCCGTCGCCGCGGACGTCGAACTGATAGCGGAATGTCGCGATGATTTCATCCCGGTTGGAAGGATTCGGGGAGGCGACACAATGAACCAGCTTGAAACGCCGCTCCGGCCAGTTTTGACGATAAGACGCTAGCTCCACCTGGAGGACCGCTTTGCGTTCGGCGCCTTCGTCCATGTAGTCCACGCGATCGGCGTAAAAGGCGAGTTCCGCGGCCAGGTCGCCGGCCTGGCAGGCGTGCAGATAACGGTCGATGAAGTCGCGGCATTGCTCGACGCGCTCGGAGCCCGAGGCATTGAGGCTGGCGTGGGGCAGGAGCCCGAGGGCACGTAGCGTTGTCTCGTCGGCCGTTCCGGTGGGATCGAATCCCTTTTTCTCCTGGAAGCGCCGGATGGCTTCGGTGGTTTCGGGCCCCTGCCTGCCATCCACATCGCCGTAGTAGAACTTGCGGGTGCGCAGCGCTTCCTGCACCACGCGGGTGATGTCATCGGCGCGAACGCCAGGCGAAAGCAAAAAGAGGGACGCGATGATAAAGATCCAACGTATCACCCTCTTAATGTGGATTCTTTTTACCCATGCGGGAAGGAGGAACAATCGACCCATCGGGACGCGAGGCGGATTCCCCGTTTCCACCCTCCCTGCACCGAGCATGGACAAACCAGCAGCGACCACATAATCATGGAATCCCCCGAAATGACGCTCCGAATGCACTGACCTATGACATCTTGGAATATGGAGACTTTCATTTCCGACGACTTCCTTCTTCATTCGGACGTGGCTCGCGAGCTTTATCACGAGTACGCCGAGCCACAGCCTATCTACGATTATCACTCGCATTTGCCGCCCGGCGAGATCGCCGGAAATCGGACTTTCAGCAACCTGTACGAAGTTTGGCTGGCTGGGGATCATTATAAGTGGCGCGCGATGCGCTGGAATGGCGTTCCGGAGCGGTTCTGCACGGGCGATGCGACTCCGTGGGAGAAGTTCCTGGCTTATGCGCGGACCGTCCCCCGCACGCTCAGAAATCCGCTTTATCATTGGACTCACCTTGAATTGAAGCGCTACTTCGGAATCGAGCGATTGCTCGACGAGACGACAGCCGAATCGATCTGGAATGAAGCGAATGCCCAACTTGCGGAAATGCCCGTGCAAGTCCTGCTGGCAAAGAGCCGGGTCGCCCTCTCGTGTACCACGGATGATCCGGCTGATACGCTGAAGGCCCATCAAAAAATCCGCGACGAAGGCACGCTCGCGACCCGCGTATATCCCACCTTTCGCCCGGATAAGGCGCTGGCCGTCCATCAACCGGACCTTTTCAATCCGTGGCTGGATAAGCTTTCCGGGGTTGGCGGCATCGAATGCAACAGCTTCCAGAATTTCCTCTCCGCATTAAAGGAGCGTCACGAGTTCTTCCATGAAATCGGCGGACGGCTCTCAGACCACGGCCTCACCTCCTGCGAAGCTGACGACTGCACAGAGGCCGAGGCCCAGCGCAGCTTCGACGCCGCGCGCGCCGGTCGCCGGATAACCCAAACGGAAGCGGCAAAGTTTCGCAGTTATATGATGATCTTCTTTGGCCGTCTCGATGCCGAGCGTGGATGGACGAAACAGCTTCACCTTGGCGCGCTACGCAACAACAGCACACGCGCAATTGCCATGATCGGACCCGATACTGGGTACGACTCCATCGGCGACTTCCCGCAGGCGGCCACGCTGGCCCGCTATCTCGACAAGCTCGACCACGACAACCGCCTCCCCAAGACCGTGCTATACAATGTCAATCCCGCGGACAATTACGTCTTTGCCACGATGGCCGGCAACTTCCAGGACGGCAGTATTCCCGGAAAGGTTCAATTCGGAAGCGGCTGGTGGTTCCTGGATCAACAGGATGGCATGAAATGGCAGCTCAACGCCCTTTCGAACCTCGGCCTCCTCAGCCGGTTCGTTGGCATGGTGACGGATTCGCGCAGCTTTCTCTCCTTCCCGCGCCATGAGTATTTTCGGCGAATCCTCTGCGATTTGATCGGCCGCGACGTCGTCGATGGCGAACTCCCGCGCGACATCAAGCTGCTCGGCGGCATGGTGGCCGGCATCTGCTTTTACAATGCCCACAGTTACTTCGGCCTCAATGTTCCATTACCCAAATCCCCATGAGTAACAATTTATTTGATCTTACCGGAGAAGTAGCAGTCGTCATCGGCGCCACCGGCGTCCTCGGAGGCGCGCTGGCCAAAGGCCTTGCAGGCGCAGGGGCAAGCGTGGCCGTACTGGGACGCAACCGCGAGCGCGGCTTGCAGTGCGTCCAACGCATTGAGAATAGCGGCGGAAAAGCCCGCTTTTTTCAGGCCGACGCACTCAGCCCTGAGAGCCTCGCGACAGCTCACGTGGAAATCGAAGCTGCGTTTGGCGCGCCAGCGATTCTCATTAATGCGGCGGGTGGAAATGATCCAAAGGTCACCGTCACGGCGGATCTGCCATTTAATAAGATCACGGCGGGCGACTGGCGTTCCAGCTTCGATACAAACCTCGTGGGCGGGGCGTTCCTCCCGTGCCAGGAGTTTGGCGCCGCCATGGCCGAACAGGGCCGCGGCAGCATCATCAATATAGCCAGCGTTGCCGCGCATCTGCCTATGAGCCGCGTCGTCGCGTATTCCGCCGCCAAGGCCGCGGTGATCAGTCTCACGCAATTCCTCGCGCGCGAGTGGGCGCTGCGAGGCGTCCGCGTGAACTCACTTACACCAGGCTTCTTCCCGGCCGAGCAAAACCGGCGCCTGCTCTTCAACGAAGACGGCACCCCAACGGCGCGCGCAAAGTCCATTCTCGGTCACACGCCAATGGCACGCTTCGGCGAATCCTCCGAGTTGATCGGAGCGGCTATCTTCCTCGCCAGTTCCCGCGCGAGCAGCTTTGTCACCGGCGCGGATCTGCGCGTGGACGGCGGATTCCTTTCCCAAGCCATCTAAACCGCGAGGAAGCGTGATTTCCCTCTCCAGAATCGCAAGCCCCGACGGGGCCATCAGCACGGAGCAGGTGCGCGAGCTCGTCGCGCAAACTTGCCCGGCGGAGCATTATATTGGCAAACGCATTCTGCTCATCGTGCCAGACGCGACGCGAACCGCGCCGGTCGGGACGCTCTTCAAAGCCATCCATTCCCAACTCGGCTCGGTCGTGGACGCGTGCGACGTGATGATCGCACTCGGCACCCATCCGCCGATGTCTGAGGATGCCATCTGCGCGCGGCTCCAGATCACCCCCCTGGAGAGGCGTGAGAAGTACGGCAGCATTCAGTTACTCAACCACGAATGGAACAACCCGGCGGAGCTAACAACCATCGGCACCATTTCATCCGGCAAGATCAACGCGCTCACCGACGGCCTGTTCGCCATGGATGTCGAGGTAAAGGTCAACCGCCGCGTACTTGACTATGATCAGCTTATCATTATCGGGCCCGTGTTTCCGCACGAAGTCGTTGGGTTCTCCGGAGGCAACAAGTATCTCTTCCCAGGCGTAAGCGGTCCAGAGGTGCTCAACTTTTTTCACTGGCTCGGCGCCGTGGTGACCAACCCAATGATCATCGGCAATAAGTGGACGCCAGTGCGAAGAGTCGTCGATCACGCCGCCTCGATGGTCGGCGTGGACAAGCTGTGCTTTGCAATGGTTGTCAATGGCCCGGACCTCGCCGGCCTCTACGCGGGCACGCCGGAATCGGCCTGGGATGCCGCTTCGGATCTCTCGCGCTCGCTGCACATCGTCCGCAAGGACAAACCCTTCCACACCATACTCTCGTGCGCGCCGCCGATGTACGAGGAGCTTTGGGTTGGCGGAAAGTGCATGTATAAGCTCGAACCTGTCGTCGCCGACGGCGGTGAACTAATCATCTATGCGCCGCACATCCGCGAAATTTCGGTCGTGCATGGAAAGCTGATCGAACGGATCGGTTACCATTGCCGGGATTACTTCCTTAAGCAATGGGATCGCTTCAAGCACCTTCCCTGGGGCGTCCTCGCCCATTCCACGCACGTCCGAGGCGTCGGCACTTATAATGATGGCATCGAGAACTGCCGCATCCGGGTAACCTTGGCCACCGGCATTCCGCGCGACGTATGCGAGCGCATCGCCTTAGGCTATCGCGACCCAGCTACAATCCGTCCCGGCGACTATGCAAACCTGGAATCCGAGGGCATCCTGTTGGTCCCAAAAGCCGGCGAAATGCTCTTTCAACTCACCGACCCGGCCTCCTGGGCAAAAGCGCATGCGTGATTTTCGAGTCGCCGCTGCCACCTTCCACCGCTTTCTTTTCATTCAGTCAGAAATCGCCTCGCTCATACGTGCGAAGTCGGATTCACCCACCTTAACGTAGATCGACTATTACCCCGTTGTTGATTCCCGGCCCATTTTAGCCCAGGATACATCTGGCGAACGACTAGCTGCTGCGAACCTTGAGTTGGTCCACTCGCTTTTCGAGTTCCCGGACGCGGCGAAGCATTTCCGGCAGTTGCTGCACCGCGACCCACTGGCGCTTCGCCTGTTTGTCTGGTGCCGCCGGTATTCCCAGTACCGTTCCTCCATCGGGGATGTCACGCATCACTCCTGATTTCGCGCCGACGGTGGCCTGTTTGCCCAGTTTCAAGTGACCCGCGATTCCAGACTGCGAGGCGATGACTGTGTAATCTCCCAACTGCGTGCTCCCGGCAAATCCCACCTGTCCCATGATTAGGCAATGGGCTCCGATAACCACGTTATGCGCGACATGCACGAGATTATCGATCTTCGTTCCCGCGCCAATGACCGTGGACCCAAGCGCACCGCGATCGATCGCACAGTTCGCGCCGATTTCCACGTCATCGTGGATCACTACATTGCCAACCTGGAGAACCTTGCGGTGACGCCCCTCATCGAACACATAGCCGTAGCCGTCGGAGCCAACGGTGGTTCCTGCGTGAATGGTTACCCGATTGCCGATAACCGTCTCCGTATAGATGACGACGTTTGGAAACAGTAGCACGTCTTCCGCGATCCGGCTGCCCTTGCCGATATGGTTCCCGCCCAGCAGCGCGGATCGCGTCCCGATCTGGACGCCTTCGCCGATCACGCAGCCGGGGCCAATGTGCGCCATCGGGTCGATTTGAGCGGACACGGCGATCCTCGCGCCCGGGTCAATCCCCGGAAGCGGCCGCTCAGGCGGATAAAAAAGCGGCAATAGCCTGGCGACAGCGATGCGCGCATTTCGGACGCGGATCAACACCTTGGCGGCGGATGTAAAATCGCCCGATACCAGAATTGCAGAAGCGGCGCTGGCTTCCGCCGCCAGGAAAAAATCCTCTTTGTCCGCGAAGGTAAGATCGCCCGAGCGCGCATTCTCCGTGGTGGAAAACCCGGTCAACCGGACTGAGCCATCTCCGGCAACTTCTCCCCTCACTCGCTCGGCAATTTCGGAAACAGTGAACGACATAACGTTGATTGAATAAATGGGAATATAAACTAGGCTGGAACGCCGCGTGCCATCTCCCGCAGGGAAATCATGCGTTGAAGGTCCGTATCCCAGACCTTGAGGCGGAGGCAGCGAAGAATATCCAGAGGGTGAAGCGAAGTCGTCCGCGGATTCTGAAGCTCCGGTATATCGCGGATTACCTCGGGAAGCCGGTAAAAAGGAATCTTTGCATTCAGGTGATGGACATGGTGATACCCTATGTTACCGGTGAACCATGCCATGATCCTGTTCGTTTTCATAAAGCTCGAGGACTCCATGG
>Ga0326727_10024396_pt1 | contig 11440 bp, 10 predicted proteins | sample MB2enrmetagenome_FD_207643 | JGI IMG/M metagenome (GOLD analysis project Ga0326727, IMG submission 207643) | Lab enriched peat soil microbial communities from McLean, Ithaca, NY, United States - MB29MY | ecosystem: Environmental > Terrestrial > Soil > Wetlands > Peat | place: USA: New York... | reverse complement strand
CTTGATTCGCTACCGCCAATTGCTCGATCTTCCCGAGACCGCCTTCAGGCCCGCGTACCTATGGCGAGCCGGAGCCTGCGCGGCCAAGGTCCAGGACTACGCTTCGGCCCAGGACTACCTGCGCGACCTGATTCTCGACAACCCCGGGGCCTCCTCGGCCGACAAGGCCCTGCCCCTGGCCCGGGATCTTTTCCGCCGGGGTCAAATCGCCTTTGACCCCGATTCGGCCGCGTGCCTGACCACCAGGGCCCAGACCCTGCTGGGAAAAGGCCTGGCGGCCAAGGGTCTGGCTGTGGTGGACCAGTTGGCCCAGGCCCCGGGCGCGGACCCGGCCCGGGTGCTCTACCTAAAGGGCAAAGGACTCTACGCCCGGCGGGAGACCCAGGCCAGCATCCAGGCCTTGTCCGGGTTAGTCGAACGCTTCCCGGATTGGCCGGAGTCCCCCTGGGCCATGTACCATCTGGCCCGGGCCTTGTGGCGTCTTGGCGCCCCCGAGGACAGGCAGCGCCTGGAGGATACCCTGAATCTGGCCCTGGCCAAGCCGTCCGATCCGCAGGGGCCGAATCTTCAGGAGGCCTGCCGCAGGCTGCTTTTGCTCTCCGACCTGGAATGGGCAAGATTTCCCCAAGCCCTGGGCCTGGCCCAGGACATCCAGGCCAAGGGGACCGACACCACGGAAACCACGATCCAGGCCGCCTGGCTGTTGGGCCTGATCCGCCTGGCCATGGGCGATCCGGCCGGGGCCGAGGCCGCCCTGCTGGACTTTAAGGCCAAGTACGGCAGCGAGGATGCCACGGCCGGGGTCGATTACTGGCTGGCCCGGGTGCGGGAGATCCAAGGCCGGGATGACCAGGCCGTGACCGGCTACCGCGTGGCGGCCTCGGGCTGGCCCGGTTACTACGCCGCCCTGGCGGGCGACCGCCTGCGCCAAAAAGGCCTGGAAACTCCTCCCGTTTCGCCCGGCAACTGCCCCTGGCCCGTAACCCCTTCCGGAAATGAGGAGGTCCGCCAAGGCCTTTCCCGGGCCGAACTCTTGCAGTCTTGCCTGCTGCCGGAACTGGGCGAAGAGGTGCTCTGGACTCTGGTGGGCCGCTTTCCCCAGGACCAGGAGTTGGTCCTGGCCTATGCCCAGCTGGCCGCATCCCTGGGTCACCATGCCGGGGCGGCCCGGACCGCGGCTAAAATATTCGCCCCGTGCCTCAGACTGCCGGCCGGTCAACAGGTGCAGGCCGTGCGCGACATCCTCTATCCCAGGCGCTACATGGACCTCTTGGTCCAAAACCTGGGGCAGGCCCCGGTGGACGTGAACGTGCTGTGCGGATTGATCCGCCAGGAGAGCTTCTTCGAGCCCGGGGCCGTGTCCGGAGCCGGGGCCTTGGGCCTGATGCAGGTCCTGCCGGTCACGGCCAAGTCCCTGGCCGCCCAGATGGGGGTGAAAAATTTCCAGGCCGAGGAACTGCGCGACCCGGCCATAAACATCCGCTACGGGGTGCGCTTCTTTTTGGACCGCTACCAGGAATACGGCGGGAACCTGGCCTACACCCTGGCCAGCTACAACGCCGGCCGGGTGAAGCTCAAGGTCTGGATGGACAATTTGGGCGGCCTGGACCAGGACCTGTTCGTGGAGTTCATCCCCTACTCGGAGACCCGGGACTATGTTAAGCGCATCCTGGCCAATGCCGACATTTACGGCAGAATCTACTAACCGACGGCCTGAGCCCCATCCGCAACCGCCCCACCCGAGAGCAGCCAGGCGAAGTGGTTGAGCATCCACACCGCGCGCTCGTAATGGCCGGTGATCTCCAGCAGAGCCAGGCGCCAGGTTTGGCCATCCTCGGCCTCGGCCTCCAGGTATTTCTGGCGCAACCTTTTCAAGGTCTCGCTCTTGTCCCCGGTCAAGAGCCACAGGTCCCGGACATCCTCGGGTTCGGCCGTTTCCGCGGCCTGGCCGGCCTGGGCGAGCAGAAAGTCCAGGCCCTCCACCAGCACCGCGCGGAAACCCGGCCTGGCCTGGTCCGGCACGGCATCCAACTGGCCGGTCAGGGAGGAGATGGTCTGCTCCAACTGATCAAGGAGGTTCTGGCGGTTTTGCAGGTTGAGCATTTGCTCGGCCGTGTCCGGGTTCAGGGCCTGGCCGAGACCCTCGGCCAGAAGCCGGCCCAGTTCCCGGGATACCGCGGAAAAGGCCTCGCGCGCGGCCGGGCGGGATTTCGGCTGGCGCAGGATATCCAGCAGGCGCTGCACCAGCCTGGCCTGCTCCTTTTCCACCAAGGCCGCGAAGGCCTCGGGCATGCCCATGGCCTCGGGGTCCAGGTACAGCAGTTGACCCCAGGCTTCTTCCTCCGGCGGGGGCCACATCTTCTGGAAAAGGCTGGTCAGGGGGCCGAGGGCCACGGTGTAGATCACCGCACCCACCCCGTTGAACAGCAGGAAAACCGCGGCCATGGATGGCACCGGCCCCCCGAAGAAGTGCTGGACCCAGGCCATGACCAGGGGCACGCCTCCCAGAACCTCTATATAGAAAAGCGGCAGAAGAACCGCGCAGGCCACCAGGTTGAAATACACCTGGGACATGACCAGCTGTTTGGGCGTGCCCTTGAGGGACATGCTCAAGAGCCAGTTTAGCACGCTCGATCCCGCGTTGGAGCCGTAGATGATCATCACGGTCTGGGGCATGTCGAAAACCCCGGCCTGGGCCAGGGCTATGGCCACCAGCCCCACCCCGGCCGAGGACTGGGATATGGTCTTGAGCAAGGCTCCGATCAAAAAAACCGTGAGGTAGGATTCGCGCACCGAGCTAAGCAGGGCCGAGGCCCACTGGTTCTCCACCATGGGGCCGGCCGCGGAGCGGATCATGACCAGGCCGTAGAACAAAAGACCCACCCCGAAAAGGGTGTAGGCCAGGTCCTTGAACCGGGCCGGACGCTCGAAGGCCAGGGAAAACCCGGTCAGCCCCAGAGTGAAAAAGACCAGACTCTTGATGTCCAGGACCGCGAAGATCACCAGGAAGGCGCTGCCCACGTTGGCCCAGGCCAGGAGCAGCACGCCCCGGCCCACGGTCAGCATCCGGCCGGCGGCCAGGCTGGCCACTATGAAGGACACCGCGGACATGGACTGGGTAACGAAACCCATGACCAGGCCCAGGACCCCGGTGGCCAGGAAATTCTCGGTCCATTTGGCGAAAAGCTGGCGCAGTTTGGGGCCGGTCATGCGCTTGAGCCCCTGGGAGAGCATGCGCATGCCCACGAAAAACACCCCCAACCCCCCGAAGAACTCCAAGGCTGTACCGCCGGTCACGGCCTGTCCCCCTCCCGGTTCTTGAACAACCGGCCCCGTTTGACGGCCTCCCGGCCGTGTTTGTCCCTTATGGCGTCCACGGCCCGGTCCAGGCGGCGCAGGCGCTCGGACTGGTTGTCGGACAGCAGGTTCAGCTGGAGCGGGCCATCCACGAAGTTGGACACGCCCACCCCGAGAAGCCTGACCTTCTTGACCAGGCTGACCTTGTCCAGCAGGGCGCAAGCCGCGCTGAATATGGCTTGGTCAGCGTCCGTGGGCTCGGCCAGGGTCAGGCTGCGGGTGATCTGCTTGAAATCGGAAAACTTCACCTTGAGGGTCACGGTGCGCCCGATAAGCCCGTGGCGGCGCAAATCCCGGCCCACCCGCTCCGCTTGCTTCAAGAGCCAGCGGCGCATTTCCACCAGGTCGCTCAGGTCCTGGGGAAAGGTGTTCTCGGCGCTCGAGGATTTGGCCTGGCTCGAGGGGGTCAGTTCGCTTGATCCCTGACCCTGGGCTCTGGCCAAAAGCACCCGGCCCCACTCGCCCAGCTGGCCTTCCCAGAACTCCCGGGAATACCTGAGCACGTCCCCGCAGGTGCGCACCCCCAGGGATTCCAGCTTGGGCAGGGTCCTGGGCCCCACCCCGGGGATCTTGGCCACGGGCAAAACCGCCAGGAAGGCGGCCACGTCCTGGGACTCCAGGATGGTCACCCCGCCCGGTTTGCGGAAATCCGAGGCGATCTTGGCCAGGAATCTCACCGGGGCGATGCCCACGGAGCAGGACAGCCCGCTGGCCGCCCGGACCTTTTCCCGCACCAGTTCGGCCACGGCCAAGGGCGGGCCGAAGAGTTTTTCCATGCCGGTCACGTCCAGATAGGCCTCGTCCACGGAGGCCTGCTCCACCACCGGGGAGATGTCCTGCAAAACCCCCATGACCAGCCGGGAAACCTCGGCGTAGCGCCGCATGCGCCCAGGCAGGAATATGCCGTGGGGGCAGAGCCGCCTGGCCTGGACCACGGGCATGGCCGAACGCACCCCATATTTCCTGGCCTCGTAGGAGCAGGTGGACACGATGCCTCGCGGGTCCTGGCCGATCATCACCGGCTGGCCCCGCAATTCCGGGTTGTCCAACTGCTCCACAGAGGCGTAAAATGCGTCCATGTCCAAGTGGAGGATGCGCCTGACCGTGTCCGCTTCGCTTGACATATTGGTTGGTTGGGTATGCCCGGTACTAAGTTTACCCGCAGTTGAACCTTAAACCAAGGACAGAGAAAATGAAACCTCGCGTTGGATTCGCCGGCCTGGGCATCATGGGCAAGCTCATGGCCGCCAATATCGCCAAGGCCGGCTACGAGGTGGCGGTCTACAATCGCACCCGGCCGAAGCCGCAGGACGCGCCCGGCATGACCGTGGCCGAAACCCCCAAGCAACTGGCCAAGGACAACGACGTCCTGGTCATCATGGTCACCGGCCCCCAGGCCGTGGACGACCTGGTTTGGGGCGAGAATGGCATGGGCGGGTCCCTGGGCCCGGGCAAGGTGATCATCAACATGAGCACCGTGTCCCCGGCCTATTGCGCGGACCTGAACAAAAAAATCGCGGCCACCGGGGCCACCCTGGTGGACGCTCCGGTATCCGGGTCCAAGGTCCCGGCCCAGATGGGCACCCTGGTCATCCTGGCCGGCGGTCCAAAGAAGACCGTGGACGAACTCGAGCCCCTGTTCCTGACCATGGGCAAGCAGGTGGTCCACTGCGGCCAGGCCCCGCAGGGCACCATGATGAAGATGGCCATCAACCTGCTTTTGGCCAATTTCATGTGCTCCCTGGCCGAGATGATCAACTTCGGCCAGGCCGGCGGCCTGACCATGGACGCCATGCTGGAAGTTGTCCTGGGGGGACCCATGAGCTGCGAGCTCTACAAGATCAAGGAGCCGCTCATGCGCAAGGCCGAATATACCCCCCAGTTCCCCTTGAAACACATGCACAAGGACCTGAAGTTCGTGCTGGATACGGCCGTGGCCCTGAACTGCCCGGCCCCCAGCGTGTTCACGAACCTCCAGCTCTTCAGCCAGGGCATGGCCAAGGGCCTGGGCGAGCTGGACTTCGCCGCGGTCAAGCAGGTCCTGGAATCAATGGCCTAAGCCGTCAATTCTACCCCCTGGGGGCGGCCCTTTTTCCTGGGCCGCCCCCAGGGGCAGACCGAAACGCACACTCCGCATATATCGGCCCCGATCAGGGGATCAGTGCGCCACTTTCCCACCCAGGCCGCGCACTTGGCCAGGTCCACGGCCTCTTCCCGGCTCTGGTAATGCCACTGGGTGTTCACGTTCCTTATGGCCTGGGCCGGGCAGGCCTCGGTGCAGGCCGTGCAGGCCCCGCAGCGGTTGCACCCGGGCTTGGCCGCCTGCAAAGGCGCATTGGTGAGCACCGTGGTCAAACGCACCCTGGGTCCGTACCCGGGGGTCACGGCCAGCAGGCTCTTGCCCTGCCAGGCCAAACCCGCGGCCACGGCCACGGCCTTGTGGGATATAAGCGACATCAGCCTGTCCCGGTCCACGATCAGGCTGGCCGGGATGGGCAGGGCCGAGGCCCCCTGCGCCTCAAGGAACCTGGCCACCCGCAGACCAACGACGTCCAGTTGGGCGTTCAGAACCCGGTAGTGGTGGGCGTATACCGGCGTCGGCCCGCCCTTGATGGTGGCCATGACTCCGTCCGCCACCTTCACGGCCAGGCTCACCGCCCGGGTGTAGCCGCCAAGCAGGTCCGCTGGATTGGTCTCCAGGCCGGCCAGCAGGGACAGGTCGGCCACGCCCACCAGATCCGCTCCGGTCCGCCTGGCCACATCCTCAAGGGCCTTGTTCACGGCGCGCCTCGTTAATCCTCAGGCCAGCTTGGTGATGTCCTCGGCCACCTTGGGGTAGTCCGTGAGCATCAGGGCGTCGTGGCCCGGAAAGATGTTTTCCAGCGGGGCCTTGGCCCGCAGCTTGTCGTAGGTCCTGAGCCAGGCCAGCATGTCCGTGATCAGGCAGCTGGGCACGTCGTCCTTGAAACTTCTGGCCAGGTGGGCGCTGTCCGAGGCCACGATGGTCTGGCCCTTGGCCGTGGGCAAAAGAATGGACTGCAAGCCCGGGGTATGGCCCGGAGTGAGAAGCAGCTGCATGTCCGGGCCGATGACCTTGTCCCCGTCCACCAGGACCAGCCTTGGCCCCTTGGCCAGCTCGCCCACTCCCCGGTTGCCCGCGGCGGACTGCAAGTTTTTGTAAGGGGCACGTTGAGAAAGAGGATTATTGAGCCAGAAGTCGAACTCCCGCTTCTGCACGTAGAATTTGGCCTTGGGAAAGAGTTCGGGATAGGCGTCCATGCCCCCGGCATGGTCGTAGTGCATGTGGGTCAGGACCACCCGGGTGACCTGTTCCGGGCTCACCCCCAGCCTGCTCACCAGCTCTTCCGGGGGCACGAAGCCGGTCAGCTTGCGCTCCTTGGCCAGATTGGTGCCGGTGCCGGTGTCCACCAAGGTGACTTCGTCCTGCTGGTCCCGGATGACCCAGGTGTAGAAATTGATGGCGATGTCCTCGTTCCAGCCGGTGTTGAAAAGGGGCATGGCCAGTTTGCGCTCGAAGGGGCCGGCGTATTTGAGGGCGAACACCTCGTAAATCTTCCCGGAGGTTTTCACCTTGCTCCCGGCCGGTTTTTTGTCCACGGCCAAGGCCGGCACGGCCTCGGCCAAGGCCAAGGTTCCCAATGCCGCAGAGCACGATTTGATGAAGTCGCGGCGATCCATGACGCTCATATCCGCCTCCCCGGTTGCAGGTTGCGAACATCGCCCAAGACCGAGCCAGGGCTTCCCAAGGACCCAGGCTTGGAATATCCTGGGTCCCGGAAATTGACCAGGGAATCCTGAGGGTGTTTTTGCCGCTCTCAACGGGATATGCACTTGAAAATCAAGGAGAATGGTACATGAAGACTTCGCTCGGAGCCAAGACTCTGGCCACCCCGGCCCCGGCCTGGGCCGTGGGCACCTACGGCCCGAACGGCAAGGCCAACGCGGCCACCATAGCCTGGGGCGGCATCTGCTGTTCCAAGCCCCCGTGCCTGGCCATATCCCTGCGCTCGGCCACCCACACCCACGGCTGCATCATGGCGGCCAAGGCCTTCACCGTGAACATCCCGGCCCAGTCCCAGGCCTCGCTGGTGGATTATTTCGGCATCGTCTCCGGCCGGGACGCGGACAAGTTCGCCAAGACCGGCCTGACCGCGGTGAAGAGCGATTTGGTGAACGCGCCCTACATCGCCGAATTCCCGCTGGTCTTCGAGTGCGCCCTGTTGCAGGTGGTGGAGATCGGGCTGCACACCCAGTTCATCGGGGAAATAAAGGACGCCAAGGCCGATCCGGCCATGCTCGGCCCGGACGGCCTGGTGGACATGGCCAAGGTGGGCGCGGTGATCTACAACCCTCAAGCCAGGGAGTACTATGGCCTGGGCGAGCTATTGGGCACGGCCTTCTCCATGGGCAAGGTGCACGCCTAGCAGCAGTCCGAGCCGCCCTCGCCGCAGTCGCAGGAAGGGGCTCCGCCCGTGAGCCAGCCGTGAATGATGGCCCGGGCGCAGCCCACGCCCGGGGTCACGGTCACGGCCCCTTCCGGGCAGTTGAGGGCGCAGGCCCCGCATTCCATGCAGGCGTCGCGGTCCTGGACCTGGGCCTTGCCAAGGCCTACACCGAACACCCCGTGCGGGCAGACCTGGCGGCAGGTGCCGCAGCCGGTGCATTTATCCTGATCAAGGACCAGCCCGGCCACGCCGGTGAGATATTTCAAGCCGCCCATATCATCCTCCCAGGCCGGCCCGCCAGGCGGCCAGGGCCGCGAGCAGCCCGGCTATCTGCCAGGGTATGGCCCTGCGCATCTCCTTTTCCACCCCGGAGGCCGAGGTGTACGTGGAGGAGCCGGTAAAATTCATGGCGTACCAGGAGCCCACGACCGTAGCCCCTAGCCACAGGCCCAAGCCGCACCAGACCGAAGAGGCCAGAGCCCAGCCGCAAAGGCCCGTTATAGCCCCGGCCACGGCCCCCTTGAGGCTGAAGGCCCGGCCCGGCCACCAGGGCAGGCCCAGGGGCACCAGCAGGTTCCCGGCCGCGAAGCCCAGCATGTAGGCCGCGAAGCCAAGCCAAGCTCCGCTCCAGGCCCGGGCCAGGGAAAAAATCCCACTGCCCAGCCCGGCCAGGAGAAAAAGTCCCGCCCAAACCAAGGCCATGGTTTTAAGGGCCAGGGCGAACTCCACCAGGCCAAGCATCAGGCGGTCCAGGGCCGGAAAATCCACCCGGCGCATCGCCGGGTCGGCCTTCATGCCGGCTTGCAGGAACCGCCCGATGTCCCTGGCCCGCACCGGCCCGAAAACCACCCTGAAATCCGTGGCCTCCTTGACCTCCCGGGCGGCCAGGCCAGGCCCGCAAAGCTGGGGCACGATCACCCGGCGATGGCTGACCAGTTTGTCCAGGCCGGCCCCCTTGATTCGCCGGATCAGCTCCGGGGCGTTGAAGGTGCCCTTGCCGGCCGCGCACCACACGTTGATGCCCTTGGTGTCCAGCACCAGCAGCCAGGCGTCCAGGCCCTTGGCGTCGCGCCTGAGCACGTCGAAGGTCAGCTTGAAGTTGGCCGTGGCCAGCACCGGGCTTCCCGGACCAGGCCTGCCCAGGGCGTACAGGCCCGGAGCCACCCGGTAGCGGCTGCGGCCAATGCCCAGGCGCACCCCGGCCCAGCCCAGGTAATCCGGGCCTTCCCAGCGGTCCTTGACCACCGGCACCATGGCCGAGGGGGTGGTCAGCCAGTCCTTCACGAAAGGCCAGACCCGGTATCCGGGTAGGCCCTCGTCTGCCTTCGGGCCGGGGCAGCAACAGGGCTTATTCGGGGTGACGATCAATTCCCGCATGCTTGGAGCTTGCCCTCCAGGCCGTGTTTTTGCAAGATGGCCCCATGAGCGACCAAGGCCCCATGTCCTCCAGCCTGGACATCGTATGCATGCCCGCGGCCGGGTACGCCGCCTATTGGCTTTCCTTGAAAAAGCTCCTGGACCGGCGCAACAATCCAAGGGACCTGGGCGACGAGCTGGCCTACACCACCGAGCCCTACACCAGGCTGCTCCTGGAGGCGGCCGGCACGGCCTTGTCCGACGAGGCCGTGCGCCGCATGGCCAGATACAAGAAAATCACCCTGATCCGGGATTACCGGCGCAAGCTCCAGCTCATCAGCATCACCACCTGCGCCATGGCCACGGCCGAGAATCCCCGCCGCACCCTGATAAGCCTGGCCCACGCCTTCGGCCTGCCGGTCATCGAGGAATCCAAGACCATGGAGCAGGCCCAGGGCCTGCTGGAAACCATGCGGGCCGGGGACCTGGACCCTGCGGTCTTCCCGGACGTGAGCCACACGACCAAGGCCGGGGAACTGATCCTGAAACTGCTGTTCCTGCTGCTCTGGGCCAGACGCGAGGGCAAGCAGAGCCTGCAGGTGTTTCTGCCCGGGGTGTCCTTCCCCTACCTGGCCGACGCCCTGCAACTGTACATCGACGGCCTGGACGAACCCTTCATCCGCCGCCGCCTGGACAGCCTGGCCCGGGAACTTATCATAGAGGCTTCGGCCAAGATGACCATGGCCCTGGAGTTGGCCATGGCCATCAAGGCCCGCCAGCCCTACGAGGAGATGCTGGCCCTGGCCAAGGCCTTTTTGCCGGAGTAAGGGAATATGCCTCCGGCGGCTGGGGGAAATGATTTCCCCCAGACCCCCTCGTACTTTTATTATGTAAAATGAAATGTATACATTTCATTTTACAAGCTACTTATACGAGGGGGATCGGGGGGTATCATACCCCCCGACGGGGTCCGGGGCGGAGCCCCGGCTGATTAAAGGAGAATCCTGATGAGTCTTGATTCGGCCCTGGGCAAGGGCGTCAGCTTCCACAAGATGCAGGGCTGCGGCAATGATTTCGTGATCATCGACAACCGCTGGCTCAAGGTGCCGGTGGCGGCCATGCCCCAATGGGCCAAGCTGGTCTGCCGCAAGTGCTTCGGGGTGGGCGCGGACGGCATCATATTTCTGGAGGAGGCCCCGCAAGGTTCCGGTCTGGATTACCTCTGGCACTTCTACAACGCCGACGGCTCCCGGGCGGAGATGTGCGGCAATGGGGCCCGTTGCGCGGCCAGGCTGGCCTGCCTGCTGGGCCTGGCCCCGCCCAAGCACGTCCTGGGCACGGACGCCGGGGGCGTGGCCGCCGAGGTCCTGGACGACGGCCAGGTGCGGGTCCGGCTCACCCCGGCCAAGGACCTGCGCACCAATATGAAGCTTAGCGTGGACGGGCAAAATCTGACCGTGCATTTCGTGAACACCGGCGTGCCCCACGCGGTGATCTTCTATCCGGACGTGTCCCTGGCGGACGTGAAAGGCCTGGGCCGGGCCGTGCGCTTCCACGAGGCCTTTGCCCCGGCCGGCACCAACGCCAACTTCGTGACCGTGAAGAACGACCGGGAACTGATTCTGCGCACCTACGAGCGCGGGGTGGAGGACGAAACCTATGCCTGCGGCACCGGAGCCTGCGCCAGCGCGGTGGTGGCCCAGGCCCTGGGCCTGACCGGGCCGCAGGTGGAAGTTAGGACCACGGGCGGGGAAATCCTGGGCGTGGGCTTGGACCAGGGGCAAGTGTTCTTGCGCGGCGCGGCCGAGGTGGCCTTCAGCGGCGAGCTGTATCCCCAGGCTCTTAATCTGCCCTGGCCCTAGGAGGCCGGATGCCCAATTATACCGGCATCAACCACCTGGCCATGGCCACCGCGGACATGGCCGGCACCATCCGCTTCTGGCGGGACCTTCTGGGCATGCGTCTGGTGGCCGGCCTGGGCCGGCAGGGCTACCGCCAGTACTTCCTGGAGATTTCTCCCACGGACATGATCGCCTTTTTCGAGTGGGACCGGGTCCAGCCGATCGAGGCCAAGGACCACGGCGTGCCCGTGTCCGGCCCTCTGGCTTTCGACCACGTGTCCATAGGGGTGGCTGGCCGCCAGGACCTGTGGGAGATCAAGGACAAGCTGGAGGCGGCCGGGTTCTGGGCCAGCGAGATCGTGGACCACGGCTTCATCTGGTCGCTCTATTGCTTTGATCCCAACAACATCGCCATCGAAT
>Ga0326727_10024395_pt1 | contig 11441 bp, 10 predicted proteins | sample MB2enrmetagenome_FD_207643 | JGI IMG/M metagenome (GOLD analysis project Ga0326727, IMG submission 207643) | Lab enriched peat soil microbial communities from McLean, Ithaca, NY, United States - MB29MY | ecosystem: Environmental > Terrestrial > Soil > Wetlands > Peat | place: USA: New York... | reverse complement strand
ATCCCGGTACAGCGATCCTTTCACGACCATCCGGTCGAAGATCACGGGATCGAACCAGTCCTCTGGTTCGGTCGAACTCCCCAGCCCCCGGATATAATCCGTCAGCCGGGGCAGTACGTGCCGCACTGCCTCAGCCCCCTTATGGTGACGCTTCAGCCCGGCAAGCTCACGGGAGGCCTGTTCGAGGTCGTGCTCCGCGAGATCGGCACTCTCGATCGACTGGATCGCGTCGCCGCAGTTGTGCGCTTCGTCGATCAGCAGCAGGACATCCTGCGGCTCGATATTCAGGTTCTCGTACAGCTGCTCACGGATCTCCCGGTCGAACAGGTGGTGATAGTTCACCACGAGTACATCCGCGCTTTTTGCTGCCAGCATCAGCAGTTCATACGGGCAGATATCGCCGGCAAACCCGGCCAGATCCCGGGAATCGACTGGCGCGGCCAGCAGCCGGTTGGCTTTCGAGCGGAGATCGGATGAGGGTACCATCCTGACGCCGGTATCGCCTGCCATAAACATCCTGCTGCGGATGTAATACGGGCAGATGAGTGGGTGCTCCCGGTCCATCCGCCGGATCTGCTGGGCAATGAAGGGGTCTTTTCCCGGCAGGAGCGCCCCCCTCTCCGCCCGCTCGCGCATGAGTGCAGTGGAGAATTTTTTCACTCCCTCACAACGGCGGTACACGTCACCTTCCCCGCCAAGCGGGCAGATGCTCCCTTTCCCCGCAAGGTAGACCGTTTTGATTGCCGGCTGTTTCTGCCGGATGAGTGCCAGCTCCCGGATGAAGGTCGTGAGCTGGCTGACGGTGCGCACGGCGATGATGATCTTCCGCCCGTCACGCACAGCAAGAAGCGAAGCGATCACGCTTGATTTCCCGCTGCCGGTCGGCGCATCGATCATGGCAATCTTCCCTTCCCGAGCACACGTGGCAACAAACCCGAGCATCTCCTGCTGGTACGGGCGGTACCCGCTGTACGGGAAGAAGGCATCAAATACGGGAGGGGTATCCATCGCAATCTGTATTGGCGGTGATGGATATTATGGGCGTCGGAATGACGGCATGATAGCATGCAACCTGCAAGGAGCCACCAGCACGAACCATCACCGTCAGGAACCGGAAGCGGTACCCGGACGCGGCAGAAGCGATACCTTGTTCCTGCCGGTAGTTGTCGGACCCGGGCCGGCTTCCGCAGAAAGCAACAATTTATTACTCCGGATAGAATTGTAATGTATGTCCGGGAGACTGATCGCGGCGCTGTCCGTGTACAGCGTGGTGCTCGTTGCGTTCTTCCTTACCGGGACGCCTCCGTTATGGGCGTTTGTTTTTGGGGTCGTTGCCTGCTGCATCAGCTATGGCTGCGGCCTGCAGGTCCCCGTTTCGTGAGCCGTGCGTGAAAGGGTCGTTTTGCTGCCGGATACCTTGGGATACAAATCGTTTATGGATGTTCCCGGAACGTATTCGGGGTGTCATTCCCGGACAGGAGCCGGAAGGCCTGTCACGAGAATCCGAAGATCGGAAGGGACTGGTTGAGCTGCACAATCACGTAATTCGCATACGCGGCAAGGAATATGATAATGACCACCGGAAAGAGGAGCATGGTGGCCCCGAAAGAGACCTTGAGCGCCTGCACCATCGCTGCAATGAGGATGGCGATGACAAACACGCTGATCATAACACCCATGAACGGTGACCTGAGGCCAAAGAACAGGTAGCCCCACAGCCCCATGAGGATGAGGGTGAAGCCGACGAGTGCGAGGCAGAGCGCCTTGTCCTGCCGGTCCACACGGGATGCCTGCCAGAGGAGGAAAAGGATGACGCCGAGCAACAGGTACACGAAGAGGATGACCGGAACAATATCCGGATCCGGGGGGAGAAACGCCGGCCGTTGCAGCATGTCGAGCCACGCGGGTATCTGGGGGAGGGCCAGGAATGCGTTGATGCCGCCCAGCACAAGAGAGGCCACCAAGGATAGGATCAATCGGGCGAGAGGACGGTTCGGCCGGGCTGGCATGGTTGGTAAGATATTACTGATATTTATATAAATGGTTGTTGACGTGAATCGGCCCACGGCTGGTGTACTGCCCGGCATGTTTCCGCTCTGCCATTTTTCCGTTTGATGGCCCCGCCCCAGCACATGAACTGCCGGTTCATCCCAGGGCAGGGACGTGAATCCGGATCTGCAGAGATGGCCAATCCTGATAATCCCCTACGATCTATCTCTTTCCATGGCAGTTCACCCGATTGAGTACCGGTACGGCACACCGGAGATGCGAGCCGTCTGGAGCGAAGAGAACCGGTTTTCCTGTATCATTGCCGCGGAGGCAGCACTCGCAAAAGCGGAAGCAGCGCAGGGACTGATCCCCCGGGACGCTGCGGCAGCAATCGGGGAAAATGCCCGGAGTGCATCATATGCCCGGGCAAAGGAGATCGAGGCGGAGATCAGCCACGACATGATGGCGATCGTGAGGGCGATCTCGGAGGTCTGCGGGGACTCCGGCCGGTGGGTGCACTACGGGGCGACCTCGAACGACATACTCGATACCGCGACCGGTCTCCAGCTCGGTCAGGCACTCGATCTGATCGATGGGAAACTCCGCCGGCTTCTTGCCGTGCTGATCCAGAGGGCTGGCGAGACAAGGACGCTGGTCGCGGTCGGCCGGACGCACGGGCAGCACGCGGTGCCGACGACCTACGGGCTGCGGTTTGCGATCTGGGCGAGCGAGATCAGCCGGCATATTGAACGGTTGGACCAGCTTCGCCCCCGGGTTGTCGTCGGGCAGATGACCGGTGCGGTGGGAACGCAGGCAGCCCTCGGCCCCCGCGGGATGGAGGTGCAGGCAGCGATGATGCAGGAGCTTGGCCTGTCAGCGGTGGACGTCTCCAACCAGGTGATCTCACGCGACCGGTACGCGGAATACTTCATGTTCCTCGCCAACATCGCCACCACGCTCGACAAGATCGGGATCGAGATCCGCTCGCTCCAGCGGACCGAGATCGGCGAGGTTGAGGAAGCGTTCGGCGCAGAGCAGGTAGGATCGTCTACGATGCCGCACAAGCGCAACCCGATCCGCTCGGAACAGGTCTGCGGCCTTGCCCGGATCGTGCGATCCTCAGTCGAACCGGCGCTTGCCAACAACACGCTCTGGGACGAGCGCGATCTCACCAACTCTTCCTGCGAGCGGGTACTCTTTCCCGAGGCGTCAATCCTCACGGACCATATCATCCGGGTGATGACATCGGTTCTCGACGGTCTCGTGATTAACCCGGCGGCGATCCGCCGGAACCTCGGGTTCCTGCACGGGATCAACATGGCCGAATCGGTAATGATCGAGCTGACAAAAAGGGGCATGAGCCGGCAGGACGCTCACGAACGGGTACGGCTGGCCAGCATGCAGGCGCTCGCGGAGGGACACCCGCTCGCCGACGTGCTCGCCACTGATACCGAAGTGGTCCGGTTCTGCTCAAAAGGGGACATCACTGCCCTTCTGGCACCGGATGCCTATATCGGTACCGCGGTGGAACAGGTAGACCGGGTAATTGCAAAGCTCTCCCCGCTCGCACGGTGAGATCGGTCACCTTTTTGCCATGACCCGCCGGGGATGGCACCTTTATCATTTTTAAAAGATCTCCCCGTGCATGACGTGAGAAATCATAATGGAGGGAGATCCGACTGGCCACTCCGGATTGCCGGATTGAGAAAAATCCTCGTGCAGGGTAACTGGCACAAATATACTTACAAAAAGAAAAAATCAGATGTACCGGGCTTTCTTCGAGAGCCGGCGGGGGGTGTACAGCGGGCGGAACGGCATGCCCTGAAGATCCTGCCGGGCGGCCAAGACGAGTGCCTCTGTCGTGAACTGCTCCTTGTGCGGCTTCTTTGGTTCCGACTTCTTCCGGATCGTTACCGTGAGTTTTTTGCCGGCGACTTCCTCATCGCCGATCACGATCACGTACGGCACCCAGTCCATGCCGGCCTCGCGCACCTTCTTGGCCACACTCTCGTCGCGGTCATCCAGATCGCACCGGATCTGCGCAGCGTTCAGCGCGGTGCAGACCTCGTCCGCGAACACGGTATGGCGCTCGGCAACTGGTATCACCCGCGCCTGGACGGGTGACAGCCAGGTGGGCAGCGCCGGAACAGCCTGCGTGGAGATATTCTCGAGGATCGCGCAGATCACCCGCTCCACACTCCCGGTTGGGGAACAGTGCAGGATCGGCGGGTAGACTGCAGTGCCATCTTCCTCGTAGTACTTGATATCGAACCGTGTCGAACTCTCGACATCGATCTGGACGGTCGGGTTCTCTACCGGCCGTCCCTGCCCGTCAATGGCCGCAAGGTCGATCTTTGCCTCCCAGTAGTGGACACGTTCGGAGAGGATCTCGATGAGCATCGGGCAGCCGGAGTCCCTCACGATCTTTTTGACCCATGCCTCATTCTTATCGTAGAAATCCTTCGTGCACCGGAACGCGGCGACAAGGGCGGTCTCGAAGTCCCGGCCGGTCTTCCACCCCATCGCGAGCTGCTCCTCGAAGCACTTCATCGCCTCGGGCATGTCCGTGCAGAGCGAGTGCATGTCCGGCATGGTGAACGCACGCAGGCGTTTTAAGCCAATCACCTCCCCTTTCTGCTCGTGCCGGAAGGAATAGGTGGAGAGCTCGTACATCTTCATCGGGAGGGTATTTTTCGAGATATGCATGTCCCGCATGATGGAGAACATGCCAAAGCAGGCGGCAAACCGGAGCATCATGTTCCGGTTGTTGCTCTTGAACCGGTACTGCCGCTCGCCGAACTTGGCTGCATGCTCGCAGATCGCCTTGTCGCCGAGGTCGTACATGACTGGTGTCTCGACCGGGGTTGCGCCGTAGGGGAGCACCAGCTGCAGGACGTAGTCGGCAAGCAGGTCGCGGATCAGTTTTCCCTTCGGCATCCAGCGGAGGCAGCCGACGTCGCTTGCCGGCTCGTAGTCCACCAGTTCTTTTGAGCGCATCAGCCCTACGTGGGCCGGTTCGCCACCGGTCGGTTCCGCGACGCCCAGTTCCTTCTTCACCAGGCAGCCGAACGGCGAATTGTCAAGGTAATCATGGTAATCGTGGGTCGTTCCTTCGGGCGTCATCACGAACCAGTCGTGGGTGACCTCCTTCTTGCCTTTTTTCGGCTCTCCTTCTTCACCCCCGGGCACAATGGTCTTTGAGAGTTCCGAGAGGGGGTGCCCCTTGCAGGAGATCTTGAAGGACTTGTACCAGCCGAACGGCGCGCGCTTGACGGAGAACCCTTCCGCCCTGAGCTCGGTCTCCAGAGACTTGAGCGCCCGAACGGCAAATTCCGGCGATGCGAGGTCACTCGAGAGGTGGGCGTACGGGTAGACGACGATATTGTCCACGTTCACTTGGTCGGCGACCTTATCGATCTCCTGCACTGCCTGCATGACGACGCCTTCCGGGTCTTCCTCGTCAACAGATTCGACCGCACAGAACACCACAAGCGCCTCGGTCTCCCGGTCCGACAGCACCGGGTCCTCCTCAGCCATTTTTGTCTTCTTTTTCGCTTCGTATTCAATGTAATCTGAATGAATCAGAAGAAGCCGCATCGGTTCATCTCCCTTCCGGAACGATTTATCCGTATAAACTGGGTTCTTTATCTATATACCCTCATTGTCTTGCGCCGGTGGTTTTTTGTTTGCATGATATCGCGAGAGCGTTGCCTGCCGCTGGTCGAGGTACTTCGCATCTTCTTTTTTATTGTACGGGTTTTGTGCACGCTCGGTCGTGTAAAAGACCAGCTGGCCTATCGGCATGCCGGCATGTACTTTCACCGGCCGCGAGTTCACGTTACACATCTCCAGCGTGATGGTGCCCCGGAAACCGGCATCGATCCAGCCGCCGGTCTGGTGGAGCGTGACCCCGAGCCGTGCGATGCTGGACTTGCCTTCGATGGTGGCCACGATGTTGTCCGGCAGCCCGATGCATTCGAGCGACCGTGCCAGCACAAATGCGCCCGGTCGGATCACAAACGAGTCCGCCTCGATCTCCTCCACACCGGAGACGACGCTCTCCTTATCGTACGGGTCGATGACCTCTGCGCCCGGCGTGTACCAGACAAAGTGGTTCCCGAGCCGGATGTCGATCGAGTTCGGCTGCACGAGCTTTTCGTCATAGGGATCGAGGCTGATGAAGCCCCGGGCGATGCGGTCGCGGATCTGCCAGTCTACGAGAATCATTGCGGTAACTAGTTAGTGTTCATCGGTGATAATCTCTCGTGGGGATATAACACCTATCATGTGAACAGGCATCCCACACGCCCCGGCTCAAGGCCGGATTAACCCAGACCCGCACCTGGCGGTTCTGTCGGGTATCACTCTCTTGCGGTGATTGCAGGTACATAGCAGTCTGCATGGCACTGTCCGGTTGCATCCGTTGAGGCGTTTGTGGTGCGCAAATTCTTATTATCCTCCCGGTAAACCAAAGGTCAGACCACGGGCATCCCAGCCGATGCTGCCGGGGCACTAGTGGATGAGGATGATGCGGGTTAATACGGACAACGGAATTTCACCCGATGCGCAATATTTGTACCATATGGGGCTCCTCCTCTTATCGCAGGGGAAAAAAGAAGAAGCGCTAGACTACTTCCGGAAGGCAGTCCTGATCGCCCCGCGGTTCTGCAAGGCATTGGACGCGATGGGGACCTGCCTTGACGAGCTCGTGCGGTTTGACGATGCATTGAGAGAATTTGACCGGGTGATCAAGATCGATCCCAATCATGCGGAAGCAAGGCTCAAGCGGCAGATAATCCGGACTAAACTCAGATCATATCGGGCGAACGACGAAAACTTCAACGGTAGTGTCAAATGACCCCACGACCCGGGAAATTTCTCCCCGCGGTCGGCTCAACATCATGGCAAGGTCAATAGATTTCTGAAATTATAACCGTGCGTTCGTCAGGAGAATGTGATGCCACGAACTCTGGTCGCATACCATAACCCCGAGACCGCTTGCGATGGCAAAAAGAATGACGATGACGGCTGTAGGGCAGGCTGGCGGTCGGGATGCGCACCATATTGATGTAGATGGCCAGTTCCTCCACAAGGGTAAGGAAGACCACCATCGTTGTCAGGTTATGCTTCTCCTGCATCAGGCACTCTCAAACTACCATTGATACGCTCATTTTAAAGACCTGGTTATCTCTTCCTGCCCAGGGGGTTTCGATGTTATGTACCGTCAACTTTTTTTCGAATTTTTTAAAAATGTTCGAAAACATTTCCGGACTTTTTTAGAATTGCCGGAGTGCTTTAATCACTCACCCCTCATGTATCGCAGATATGCAGGAGTTCCTGCTGCACACGATAAAAGAAATCATCCGTGAGCGTATCCTCCAACCCGTATTTCCGGTACACCCAGTCGGCGTAATGATAGTTCATGCGGTCGATCAATACATAGTCGATCTTTCCTTTGAGCAGTTCTGCAAGCCCTTCTGCTCCCGGGAGCACCGGAGCGATCATCGCATACGTTCTGACACCGGCTTTATGCAATTCATCGAGCGCAGCTATCCGGTCGTCTATGGTTGGCGCACCGGGTTCGAATAATTTCCTGATAGTATCATCCGCCGTGGTGACAGAGAGGCCGACCTCAAAATCCCTGGCGTTTTTGATGATGTCGATATCCCTCAGGACCAAGGGCGAACGGGTCTGGATAATCACCGGCCAGTTATGTTGAGCGAGTATCTCAAGGCATTGCCGGGTTAACCGGTATTTTGTCTCCAGAGGTTGGTACGGGTCGCACACGCCGCTTACCCAGACTCTCCCCCGCTTCTTCTTCTTTATCTCCACGCTAAGTAAGGATGCGGCATTGATCTTGACATCGACGAATTCCCCCCAGGGTTCCAGGTGTCCGGTCACCCTTTTCATAAAACGTGCATAGCAGTAAGAGCAGCCATGCTGACAGCCGGTATAGGGATTAATGACGTAAGGATAGACCTTCGATACAGAGAGAATGGTTTTTGCCTGGATCTCTTTTACCATCAGAATCATGTTCACGTCCTTGGAATTTCAGAAGATGGTCAGTTATTGAACAGGGATTTTGGTGCGTTTTCGGGAATTGGAGGTGATGGTTTCGCATTATCCAAGTGCCGCAAGAAGTAAAAGCCCCGACCATGCAACAGAACTGTGATTCCTACACCCCGCTCCCGCCTCATCCCTCCCCATCATCCGGCCCCGGGGAATCCGTCATCTCCTCCCGTTCCTTGTGCTGCCGCTGTGCTTCTTTCTCATGATAAAGGGCGTCGGGATCGATATGCCACTGGCTCCTGCGCAAGAGCCCGTGGAGGGTGCTTGCCTCCCGGGTGGTGAGGTTTGCCCGGCCGAGGATCCGCCGGATCATGATCATCGTGTTCTCCCGCTTGAACCGCGGGTGGTGGATTGCGTCGAGGTACCGGTCGATATGCCGGTACAGGTGCCCCATTTCGTAGGGCGACGCGAGCCGGTACTCCGGCCGGGGGAGGTTGGCGAGTTCGTAACAGACGATACCCACGGCATGGGAGAGGTTGAGGATGGGGTACTCGGGCGAGGTCGGGATCGTGCAGACGATGTCGCTCCTTTTTACCTCATCGTTGCTGAGTCCCCAGTTCTCGCGGCCGAAGAGGATCGCAATCCGGCCATCCAGATCCTCGATATGCTCGCGTAGTTCACGGGGGGAATAAAACGGCATCCGCATGGGGGTGCAGACCGATTTGCTCACTGCACCGGTGGTGGCAACGACAAGCCTGCTCCGGGAAAAAACATCCTCGATGGTGCAGACCTCCGCATTTTTAAGGACATCCTGCGCATGGGCCGCCCGTGCGCTCGCTTCATCACTGATCCCGCATGGGTCGACCAGCACGAGCCGGCAAAACCCGAAATTCTTCATCACCCGGGCCGCAAACCCTACGTTCCCCTCGTAGATCGGGGCGACCAGGACGATCTCGACCTCGGGCATAAAAGAGGCTACTGGACGGCGTCCACGGTCGCCTTGAGAACCGCGGCGCCCTGATCGTACACCGCGTTGCCGACCACGATCGTATCGGCATACCGGGACATCTCGGCTGCCCTTTCCGCAGAGTTGATCCCGCCTCCATAATAGAGGATGGACTTGTCAAGGACTTCCGATGCAGCCTGGACGATAGCAGGATTGCCATAGATACCGGAATATTCGATATACACGATCGGGAAATGGAAGTAGCGGTCGGCGACCGTCGTATACGCGGCAACCTCTTCGGCTTTCAGGTCGCAGAGCGCATTGGTCACCTTCCCGACCGACGAATCGGGATTGAGGACAATATACGCTTCCGGCACGATTGTGTCCCAGGGGATTGTGCGTTTTTGCTGCTGCACCCAGGTGCGGTGCTTGCCGACAATCCATTGTATATCGGTCGTGTTCATCACGCTCGGCACAAAGACGTAGTCGATCCCGTCCGTCAGCACCGCCTCGGGACCGGCAGGCTCCATCACGAGCGGCAGGTTGTATGCCTTCACTTGTTTTAAGAGGGAGGAAAGGTTCTCCTGCGTCACATTCAGGGTACCGGACAGCATCAGGGCATCCGTCCCGCTCGCGGCGATCGCATCGATATCACCGGTCCTGAGCTGCTTGTCAGGATCGAGTTTGGTCACGTGCACCCATTCTTTCCATTTCATCGGTATCACCATCTGGTATGTTGTCCCTCCCCATAAACCGGCGCTCACGGCCGGCAGGGATAATAAAAAGGGCTTTTGAGAATCCCCATCATCTCCCCCCCTTGCATTCTGACGGGCCGATCCCCGGGCGGGAAAAAAAGATCCACCCGGACGGTTTTATCATCAGCAGGTTCGAGGCCAACAATACGGGAATGGCAACCGGAGTTACGATGAGAGAGAGGATCCGGTTAGAGCTGAATCACCGCATTCTCCCGTTTCTTCCGGATCACGGTTTGGTATTTCCGGATCGTTTCTCCCGGTATGCCGGTCTCCGCTGACAGTTTCTGCGGGTCGGAAGCAAGCAGGCTGTCCGCATTGATGATCCCGGCATGGAAGAGCTTCCCGGCGACTGCTTCCGAGAGCCCGCTGACCGCGAGGAGTTCTTTTCTCCCCTTCTCGATCTGGAGCCGTGTGAACGTTGTTGGTGCCGGCCGGTTGAGGTAGGCACAGACCTTCGCGACATGGCGGTTGACGGTATCGAGGCTCATGCCGGTCCGTTCGCTCAGGGTTCCCGGGGGAGTAGAACAAAACTCGTCAGCACTCGCAACACCTGCCGCGAGGTATTTTTTCAGGCTCACCGCGGGGATCCCGATCTGCCTCAGCACCTGCCCGTTGTAGGTCATCAGCGCTTCTGCATGGAGCTGCTGCGCCTCCGTTTCGCCAATCCCGGCCGACTGCAGCACGGAGGGGTTTGCCTGTGCAAGCGTGGCGAGGTCCGTAACACCAGCCGTTTTCAGGGTGGCCATGATCTTTGCATAGCTGCGCCCTTTACGGGGGATCAGGTGGTTGCGCAGGAACTTGCGGCATTCCGAGCGCCGGCGTAGCTTTTCAAGCACACCTTCAGCCTCGCTTTTGAGTCTGTGCGCTGCTCCGGAATCAAGTCCAAGGGCCCCGGCGAGGTACTCGGGAGTGCTGCGGGCAATCTCTGCGACCGTATAGATATGCCGGGACCGTGCTTTTTCGAGGAGAGCCTCGTTCATGGAGGGGATCTCGGCGAGCGATTCTGTATTGGAGGCGATATGGTGGCAGAGCGGACAACCGATCTCCCAGGGACGGGCGCCCTTCCGCACCAGCCGCACGAAGTGGAGGTGGTGCTTGTCGCAGACGTCATCGGTACGTACTGCCCAGCCCCACTGGGTTACCGGCAGACCGATGTTGAACGTGCAGTCGGGATAGCGGGAACAGCCGATGAACTGCGTCGAGCCCCGCATGTGCCGGATAGACAGCACCTCCCCGCAGACCGGGCAGGGGCCGAGGTTGAGCTCCTCTGCCGTCCGCTCACGGATATCATCCCCGATCTCCTGCCCGTGCGCCTCAAGCTGGTCAAATGCTGCATGCAGCATCCCCCGGGACTCTTTTACCACGTCCTCCCGGGTACGTCTGCTCTCCTTGATCTGCTGCATGTGCGATTCAAGAGTTCGGGTCATGTCGGGACGGGTGATCGTGTCGGCATGCTGTTCCAGCGACTCGGTCACCACCCGGCCGACCAGCGTTGGGCGCAACGGGTTCCCTTCGACATACTTGCGGGAGATCAGTTTCGCGATCACTTCGTGGCGTGTGCTCTTTGTCCCAAGGCCCAGCTCCTCCATCCGCTGTATCAGCTTGCTCTGGGTGTAACGTGCCGGTGGCTGGGTCTCTTTCTCTTCGAAGATGACCTTTTTAATCGGCAGCTTCTCGCCAACAGTAAATGCCGGCAGGATCGTCTCTTTTGCCTCGCTGAAAGGATATACCACGTGCCATCC
>Ga0326727_10024394_pt1 | contig 11441 bp, 10 predicted proteins | sample MB2enrmetagenome_FD_207643 | JGI IMG/M metagenome (GOLD analysis project Ga0326727, IMG submission 207643) | Lab enriched peat soil microbial communities from McLean, Ithaca, NY, United States - MB29MY | ecosystem: Environmental > Terrestrial > Soil > Wetlands > Peat | place: USA: New York... | reverse complement strand
TCGGATTCCCGCAGTTTTCCTTTCGAGGTGGAGTACGAGAACGGTGCCAACGATGAGTTTTGCCATGCGAACTCAGGGTTTCTTAAGGAACGGGAGCGCCGGACCCGAGAAAGAACTGAGCGACGGCTCAGTTTGGGGGAGTTCGTGCGCCATGCAGAGGCTGCAATTCCTGGCCTGTGTCGATTCGTTAAGGCCTTTGGTGAGTCTGGGAGTTGGGAAGAGACTGCAAATCTGATCGGACGAAAACGGTGTGCCTTCTTTAGGCGTAGTGTTCGACAAATCGCTGCGAGGGCGGGGGACCTCCTGCGTAAAGGATCGCTCGTGGGCTCGCGTGCGGCGTCCCGCAGAAGCGCCGAGAAGATGCCGTGCAGCAAGGGGTGAGGTCGAGTAGGGGTGCACAAGTAAGAGAGGGGGCTTGTGCCGTAAAACGGCTGACATCCCCGCCAATTCTGGGGTTGGGTAGACCGACTCCGCTCCGCGTTTGGAACGTTTTGGAACGTAACCGTTGGTTGGAGGGCTTGTAACTTGTTGAAAAGATGGTGGCCAGGGACGGGATTGAACCGCCGACGCCGGCCTTTTCAGGGCCGCGCTCTACCACTGAGCTACCTGGCCTCAGTGCAGACGTGAAGTTGCTAATTCCTGCGCGGGTTCCAACTGAACCGGTGAGGGGTGGGCTAGTCCACTTGCCGTGCGCTTAAAACAACTTTTTCGTAGTATACCAATTCCCAATTGCCGGAGCCAGACCCGCGGTGCCCCGCAGGGGTTTTATACTGCACTACAAATGATACGGCGCCATTGCCATTCGCTTGTATGCCTTCCTCTTGCCCTTGCAGCCGCCGTGTGCGCTCAGTCCTCGGCCAGCTACGGTCAAACCTCCGAATCCCGCGCCGCCCGCGCCTACAACACGGGCGTGAAAGCCGGGCCGGAGGCGCTGCGGGCGTTTCTCGTGGGATTTCCCAAAGGAGCCGACTTGCATGTACACCTTTCCGGCGCCGTGTATGCGGAGACTTTTATCCGTGACGCAGGCGAGGACGGGCTGTGCGTGGATCCGGCGGCTCTGGAGTTTGCCAAGCCGCCGTGCACAGGAAAGCTGATACCGGCCACGCAGCTCTCGGGCAACATCAGCGCGGCCAACCAGACGCTTTACGACCGGCTGATCGACTCGTTTTCGATGCGTAGCTTCGTGCCCTCCGCGGGCTGGAGCGGGCACGACCAGTTTTTTGCGACCTTTGGCCGCTTTGGCGGGTTGCGAACGACACACACCGCCGAGTGGGTGGACGAAGTGGCGAGCCGCGCCGCATCGCAAAACGAGCAATACCTCGAACTGATGGAGACACCGGCCTTTTCGCACTCCGCCCAGATTGCGAGGCAAATTGGCTGGAGCCCGGTATTGGCACAGGTTGACCAGCAGGCGTTTGCGCAGTTCCGGCAGCAACTGCTGGACAAAGGATTGCGGGACGAGGTTGCGGTGGATCGCGCGGAAGTGGGCCAGGCCGAGTCTGGGCGGAAACAAGCCGAGCACTGCGGATCGCCGCAGGCCGCGCCCGCCTGCAAGGTGGAGGTGCGCTATTTGTATCAAGTGCTGCGCGGCTACCCGCCGGCGCAGGTCTTTGCGCAAACGCTACTGGGGTTTGAAACCGTGCAGGCCGGCATGGACGCCAAGGATGACCTGTGGGTGGGCATCAACCTCGTGATGCCCGAGGACGGTTTCATCTCCATGCGCGATTACACGCTGCAGATGAAGATGGTGGGCTATCTGCATTCTGTCTATCCCAAGGTTCACATCTCGCTGCATGCGGGCGAACTGGCAGAGGGGATGGTTCCGCCGGAGGGGTTGCGATTTCATATCCGGCAGGCGGTGGAGCTGGGTGACGCGGAGCGCATCGGCCACGGCGTGGACGTGATGGATGAGAACGATGCGCAGGATCTGCTGAAGGAACTGGCGCAAAAGCACGTGATGATCGAGATCAATCTGAGCTCGAACGAGGGGATTCTGGGCGTGAAGGGCGCGGAGCATCCGTTTCCGATCTACTTTGCGGCGAATGTGCCGGTGGCGCTCTCGACCGACGACGAAGGCGTGAGCCGCATCGACCTGACGCACGAGTATGTACGCGCGGCGCTCGACTACAACCTGACCTATAACAACCTGAAGAAACTGGCGCGGACGGGGATGGAGCACGACTTTCTGCCCGGCGCGAGCCTGTGGGCCTTGCCGGATGATTTTGCGGCGTCAGTGAAGGTGTGCAAGGGACAGACACTGGGCGGAGATACGCCTACGGCGGCGTGCAAGGCGTTCCTGGCCGGGAATGAGAAAGCCGCGGCCCAGTGGGAACTGGAGCGGCGGTTCCTTGCGTTTGAGAAAACGTTTTAATGGATAACGAGCGCATTCGCGAGATTTGCATGGCACTGCCGCACGTAGCTGAGACGCTGAACTGGGGCCATCACCTGGTGTACTGGGTGGGCGACCGCGACATCGGCGGCAAGATGTTCGCCATGACCGACCTGGATGGCACAGGGATTGGTGTGCTTTGGTTCCATTGCGGGGCGGAGCGGTTTCACGAATTGCAGGAAAGAGAGGGGATCATTCCAGCGCCGCATCTGGCCCGGGCGCATTGGGTGGCCGTGGAGCGCTGGGATGTGCTGCGGCTGCGTGAGATTGAGGACGAACTCAAGCGGGCGCACGATCTGATCTACGAAAAGCTGCCCAAGCGCACCAAAGCCGTGCTGGCGCTGCCGGAAAAGGAACGCGCGAAGGCGATCCGCGAGCGCAAGAAGCTGGTGGCTGGGCGTGAAGCACGCGGCGCAGGCAGTGGAACGAAGCGCCGGCGGCAAGCCAGCTGAAAGCCGCGTCACCGTTGGTGTTTCCGAGGCCGAAAACGTGGCGCGAGCCCTCGCGATATCCAATTTGCTCAATATCGCGGGGCGCATTGCGGCAATTCAGGAAAAATTGCGGCAACTTGCCGTATAGTGGCCGTAACAAATCATCTTCAATTTGACCGCCCGTTTCTGTAAGCCATGACCGAAGAAGCACACATCGGCTCGCTTGGGCCGCTACTGAGCCACTGCCCGTCCATCCGGCGCCTGCGCCTACTGCGTTAGCATGTGCCTATGCCACAGGTTTCGCTCAACCTCGACGGAAAAGTTGCGCTCATTACCGGCGGGTCGCGCGGAATTGGCGCGGAGACGGTGCGCTTGTTTGCGCAGGCCGGAGCGCGGGTTGCGTTCAGCTACCGGCAAGCGCGGGAGCGGGCTGAGGCACTCGCAGTCGAGTGCGGCGGGGCGGGAACCGCGGGTGTCGGGCGGTGCGTGGCCATCGAGCAGGAGCTGAGCACGCCGGTCGATGGGCGGGCGCTGGTGGAGAAGGCCGTGGCTGCCTTCGGGCGGCTGGACATTCTGGTAGCGAATCACGGCGTCTGGGAGCCTGAGGACGCGCCGATTGCGCGAATGGCCGAGGCGCAATGGCGACGGACGCTGGCCGTGAATCTGGACTCGGTGTTTGGGCTGGTGCAGGCGGCGGTGGCGCAGATGGAGCGGCAGCGCGGCACTGCACGCAGCAGCCCTTCGGACGAGGGCATGGCCGGGGGACATATCGTGCTGATCAGCTCCACGGCAGGGCAGCGCGGCGAGGCCAACCACGCCGACTATGCCGTGACGAAAGGCGCGCTGATCAGTCTCACAAAAAGCCTGTCGAGCGAACTCGCCGCCAAGGGGATTCGGGTAAACTGTGTGGCGCCGGGGTGGGTGGCAACGGATATGTCGGCATCCACGCTGGCCGACCCCGCGCTGGGTGAGAAGATTGCCAACTCGATTCCATTGGGCCGCGTTGCGAGCGCACGAGAGATTGCCGGGCCAGTGCTGTTTTTGTGTACGCCGCTGGCCGGATTCATCTCGGGCGAAGTCTTGAACGTAAACGGCGGTTCGGTATTAGTGGGATGAGAGCAGGTCTCAGGTTTCAGGGGTTAGGGGTCAGTTAGCGCTCGCGGCGGTCAGGGCCCAGGTTCTGAAGTGGCGGCCGCGCGCTGACATCGTGCGAGGAGACGATGAGGATCGGAAATTTCGCGACAATGGTTTTGGCCGTGCTGGCTCTGTTGGCGCCGCATGTTACGCGGACGCAGACTGACGACGCAGCGGCGAAGAACGCAGCACAGGCGCGCGCGGCGCTGAACGCCATGGTGCAGGTACTGGGCGGGCAGGCGTGGCTGAACATGCAAAATATGGAGCGCCAGGGGCACATTGCCGGGTTTTTCCAGGGCAATCCCGATCCCGGCACTACGGAGTACTTTGAATTTCATCAGTGGCCCGATCATGACCGCATCGAGATGACCAAGCATCGCGACGTGGTGGAGTTTTACGTGGGGCGGCAGGCCTGGGAAGTGACCTACCGCGGCAAGAAGGTGGTGGACAAGGACACCGTGGACGACTACCTGCGCCGCCGCGACCACTCCATTGAAACCGCTGTAAAGGTGTGGATGAAAGATCCGAACACCATCCTGATTTACGAGGGGCAGCGATTGGCCGAGCGGCACCTGGCCGAGCAGGTAACGATGATCTCGCCCGAAAACGAGGCCATTACCATCCTCATGGACGAGCAAACGCATCTGCCGCTGCAGCGCAGCTTTCAGTGGCGCGACCCGGACTACCACGACAAGAACACCGACACCGAGGAGTACGACGACTACCACACGATTGACGGCTTCCCTACCCCCTTCACCATTACGCGGCTAAAGAACGGCGAACCATTCCGCCAGTACTTTGTCTCGCATGTGAGCTATAACCAGAACCTGCCCGCAGACTTCTGGGATGTGGACGCGGAGGCGCGCAAGGTGAAGCGGTAGCGGCGGGCATGGGCGGGAACACAGTCCGTTCATTGGATGCCGCATCGATATTTATAATCCCTAGGAGCGTGAGCATTGATTCCCAGCGCTCTCCAGGAGCCGCAGAATGACGTTTACCATCCAGGAGATCATGGATTTCCTGCCCCACCGATACCCCTTTCTCCTGATCGACCGAATCGTTGAGTTCGAGCGCGCCAAGCGCGTGGTCGCCATCAAGAACGTGACCATGAACGAGCCGTTTTTCCAGGGGCACTTTCCCGGCGCGCCGCTCATGCCCGGCGTACTGATCGTGGAAGCGATGGCGCAGGCCGGCGCGGTGCTGATGCTGTCGGAGATGGAAGACCGGCACTCGAAGCTGGCGGTTTTCACGGGCATCGACGGGGCCAAGTTCCGCCGCTCGGTGACGCCCGGAGACCAACTTCGCATCGAAGTGGGCGTGGTGAGCTTCCGTCCGCGCGCCGGCAAGATGGAAGGCAAAGCATACGTGGACGGCAAGCTTGCCTGCGAAGCCACGTTGACCTGCATGATCGTGCCGCGCGCCCAGGGAGCGAAACAAGAATCGAAGGCGGAAGCGGTTCCCTCCGAGGCGGCCCCGTGAGCGTCCATCCCAGCGCGATCGTTGCCCCAGGGGCGAGTATTCCGGAATCGTGTACCATCGGCCCTTATTGCACCGTCGGTCCCGAAGTCGCGCTGGGCGAGGATTGCAGACTGATCTCCCACGTCATTCTGGACGGGCGGACGAGGATCGGGGCGCGCAACACATTTTATCCGTTTTGCTCAGTCGGCGTGGCACCGCAGGATTTGAAATACAAAGGCGAGCCGACCGAGACCGTAATCGGAGACGGCAACACCATTCGCGAATGCGTCACCATCAGCCGCGGCACGGCGGGCGGTGGGGGTGCGACGCGACTGGGCTCGAATAACCTGCTCATGGCTTATGCGCACATCGGCCACGACAGCCACGTGGGCAGCAACTGCATTCTGGCCAATTCGGCTACACTGGCCGGGCATGTGACCATCGAAGATTTTGTGACCCTGGGCGCCTTTTGCCCCGTTCATCAGCACTGCGTGTTGGGCGCGCACGCATTCATTGGCGGGGGAACGATCATAACGCAGGACGTGTTGCCATTCTCGCTGACTTCCGGGCGGCGCGAGAATAAAGCCTTCGGAATCAACAAAATAGGCTTGGAACGGCGGGGATTTTCGCCGGAGCGCATCAAAACCCTGCAGAAGGCCTACCGGCTGCTGCTGGCGGCCAAGCTGAACACGACTCAAGCCGTGGAAAAGATGCGCGAGCTTGAGGGCGACGATGTGGTGCTGTTGGTGAATTTCATTGAGCGTACCGAGCGCGGGGTGATCAAGTAGCCATGAAACTCGGCCTCATTGCCGGCAATGGCCGTTTTCCGTTCCTGCTGCTGGATGCAGCGCGGGCGGAGGGGTTACAGGTTGTCGTAGCGGCAATCAAAGAGGAAACCGACTCGGAAATGGACCGCCACGCCGAGGCCGATACGGGCGTTACCGTTCATTGGCTCTCGCTGGGCGAACTGTCGCGGCTGATCGAAACCTTCCGAAAAGAGGGTGTCTCGAAGGCCGTCATGGCCGGCCAAGTGAAGCACAAACAAATATTCAGTAGCATCCGACCGGATTGGCGCCTGGCCAAGTTGCTGCTGAACCTGCGCACGCGGTCGACCGATGCGCTGCTGGGGGCTGTGGCCAAGGTTCTCGGCGACGAGGGTATCGAATTGATCAGCTCCACGACGTTTCTTGAGCCGCTGCTGGCCGAGGAGGGCGTGCTGACTGAACGTGCGCCCGACGAAGATGAGTGCCTGAACATCGAGTTCGGGCTGGGTGTGGCGCAGGCGCTGGCAGGGTTCGATATCGGGCAGACAGTGGTGGTGGCCGCGCAGGCCTGTGTGGCCGTGGAGGCGATGGAGGGCACGGATGCCACCATCGAGCGCGCCGGCCGGCTTATGCAGTCGCTGGGCGGCGGAGCCTCAACCTTGGAGCGTCGTTTGACGGTGGTGAAGGTTGCCAAACCGGAGCAGGACATGCGTTTCGATGTGCCCGTGATCGGGAAATCGACGGTGGAGTCGATGATTCGCGCCGGTGCGAGCTGCCTTTCCATCGAGGTTGGGAGGACGCTTTTGTTTGACCGCAACCAACTGCTGCAACGCGCCACGCAGGCGGGTATAGCCATTGTGGCAGCCCCGCGCTGATAATTAGGGGCAGTCGCGGATTTCGCCGGCTGTTCACACTTTTCTGTTCGCTATTTCCGCCCCCGGAGGTTTTCGATGAAAAAATCTCTCTCCATCGCCCTTGCGACAGTCCTCGTTGCCGCCATTTCCATAGTGGAGGCCCGCGCTGCCGATGACACGATGCCCTCCGAGGGGCAGAAAGCGCCCAGCTTTACTCTGCCTTCGCAGGATGGCTCACCGGTTTCTCTCGATCAATATCGCGGCAAGTGGGTGGTCCTGTACTTCTATCCCAGGGACATGACGCCTGGCTGCACCATCGAAGCGCACAATTTCCAGAACGCCCTCGGACAGTTTGAGGCCAAGAACGCGGTAATTCTGGGCGTGAGCGTTGACTCGACTGACAGCCATCAGCAGTTCTGCGCCAAGGATGGGCTGACCTTCCATCTGCTCTCGGACACCAGCCACTCTGTGGTGAGCGAGTACGGCTCACTGGGCCAGATGAACGGCATGGTCATGGCCAACCGAAACACCTTCCTCATCGATCCCAAAGGCAACATCGCCAACGTGTGGGTGAAGGTGAATCCGGCAACGGCTGCGTCGGATGTCTTGGCGGCGATTCCTTAAACAACCGAAACGCGAACAAAAAAGGCCCGACCGTGAGCCGGGCCTTTGGCTATTGGCTACAGGCGGTCTGTAGCGACGGGTAGTCACCTCCCGCGAAACACATCGCTACTAACGCCACACCGGTCTGGGCGTAGCGCGCTCTGAGCCCCGGGACAGGTCCGCTGAAGTTGCCTTACTTCTTTCCCTTTTTCTTTGCGGCTTTCCTGGCAGCCTTCTTCGCCGGCTTCTTGGCTACCTTTTTTGCCGCCTTCTTGGCCGGAGCCTTCTTCTTTGCGGCTTTCTTAGCCGGCGCCTTCTTCTTTGCGGCTTTCTTTGCGGGCGCCTTCTTGGCCGCTTTCTTTACCGGCACCTTCTTCTTTGCGGCTTTCTTTGCGGGCGCCTTCTTGGCCGCTTTCTTTACCGGCGCCTTCTTCTTGACAGCCTTTTTGGCGGGGGCCTTCCTGGGGGCGGGCGGAGCCGCGGGCGTCGTAAAAACCACAGCCACCGTCTCTTCCGCAATCACCTCATCGTCGTCTGAGGAGGTGAGGATGTCAGCGGTTTCCAACTCATCTTCCTCATCGTCAGCAAAGGCTTCGACCTGATCGGGGTCCAGGTCACCCAGCTTCCCCAACGGGTCGCCGTCACTCATTGCGTACATCCTGAACACTTCATCCATCCTATTGCCTCCAGCGGATTGCCGCTGATCAGATTTCGTTTGCATTTTTTCAGAGAGCAGATGAAAACATTCTACTCGCGCAAGCGATTGTAGCTATAGCGTGCACATAATTACAACCAAAAACAGAAGCATCGAATGCAGATTGTGGCGATTTTTTTACTATTGCGAAGAAGTATTGGGATGGCCGGCAGACTTGTGCGTGGCGCCGGACTTGGAGCCAGGAGTCGTCCTGGCGGCTTGCGGATGGCTCTGCATCGACGTGGAGCCACCAGTTTTGCCCTTCGACGGGGCCTGGCCAGGCTTGGAAGCAGAGAAATTTGGGTGGGCGCTGACGCCTGCCTTGACTCCGGTTGCGGCAGTCCGGCGGCGATGCGTTGTGGATGCGCGAACCGGGGCGGGCTCTGCCACATGCAGGCGACTGCCCGGCTCGACCCGGATGCCGGCGGGGATACCGTTCCAGCGGCGTAATTGGTTCAGAGAGACGCCGAAGCGGTCTGCGATGGTGACCAGGGTATCGCCTCGCCGCACGATGTAAAGGCGGGCGCGCGTAAGGGGCTCGGCGACTGGCGGCACCGGAACCACCAACGCGTCGATGCCCGCGACGCTGTCGGTTGAACTGATCTGATTGGCAGAGGCCAGTGCGGCCACCGGGACGCGATACTCCTGCGCCACGGACTGCAGGCTATCTCCCGCGACGACGGGGTGGTAGCGCCAGGAGTTGCGCATGGTTTCAGGGATAAGGGCGGCGCGCTGCTCGAAGAGCGTGGCTGTGCCGGCAGGGAGGTGCAGGTCGAACGGGGCATCGGGCGGCGTGACCATGCGCAGCAGGCTTGGATTCAGGGCCTCGATCTCGTCGACCGGAGCTCCTACCAAGTCAGAAACCAGCCTCAGATCGATGGCGTAGTTAATGGTGACCGTGTCGGTCAGGACCGGAGGATCGAGGGTGACGTCGTCAAAGCCGTACTGCCCGGGGTGGTTGGCGATGATGATGGCAGCAAGAATCTCGGGCACGTAGTTGGCGGTTTCGCGGGGCAGCTCGTTGCGTTTGTAGAGCTCCCAGAAATCGGCGTAGCCGGTTTTTGCGACCTCGTGCTGGATGTTGCCGGCACCATGGTCGTAAGCGGCCATGGCCAGGTACCAGTCGCCGAGCTGGTCATACAGGAACTTCATGTAGCGGGCATAGGCACGGGTGGATTTCTCGGGGTCGAAACGCTCGTCCACATACGCGTTGCGTGCCAGGCCGTATTCGCCGTGGGGCATGAACTGCCACATGCCGCCGGCGAGGGAACGGCGATTGACGGCGTGCGGTTGGAAGCCGGACTCTGCGACCGCCAGGTAGATGAGATCCTGCGGCACGCCTTCTTCGGCCATCACGCGCTGAATCATCGACTTGTAGCGGCCCGAACGTTGAAACGAGTGCAGTAGAGTATTGTGGCCCTTTTGCGTATTGGCGAAGAAGTTGATGTACGAGGCCACGTAGTTGTTGACTACGAGAGGCAAGTCGGATTTAGTGGTGGAGAGCTCGGCCGTGGCTTTGGCCACCAGGTTGGGATCAACGGCGAAAGTGACGTCGCTGGCAGCCTCGGCCGGCGTAATCTCTTCCTTGGGCACAAAGCCGTTGCCCTGCTTGAGCGCTTCCATCTCCAGTGCGTTTACCTGGTCCACGATCTTGTCGAATTCGTCCTGCAACTGCGGGTCGGCCTTGATGTCGAGACCGCTGGAGAGCATGAGATCGACGGCGCGATCGAATTGAATCTTGGCTTCGGCCAGCAATCCTTTGCGGTAGTCGGCGTCGCCGGCGGCGTAGGCTGCCTCAACCTGTTCGATAAGCACGCGCACGTGCTGTTGATCGGCGGCGGAGGGTTTGGCGGCGGCAGGCGCGGGGGACTGCGGTCGAGGAGCCGCAGGCGCGGTGGCCTGCGACGGCTGGCTGGCTGGAGCGCTGAGGGCCTCAGTAGGCGAGTGTGCAGCGAGAGTCAGGGCAAAGAGGGCGCAGGCCGGCAAGAGAGAACGAATCCCGGCAAGTCGCATGGAACGACGCGGCCGACACGGCCTCGATGGAGTCACTTTGGACACTATGCCGATGATAAGCTATGCCAGGGAGGGCCGCTGCGCCGTACGTGCCCCAGTGCTGCTAAGCCTTTTGTTTTGAAAGTCTCTCATGGATGTCCGCTTTCTTCGTAACTTCGCTATCATTGCCCACATCGACCATGGTAAGTCGACGCTGAGCGACCGGTTGCTGGAACTGACGGGCGCGGTGACCGGACGCGAGATGCAGGCCCAGATCCTGGACGACATGGACCTGGAACGGGAGCGCGGTATCACTATCAAGGCCCACGCCGTGCGCATGATGTATAAGGCGCGCGACGGCAACACTTACCAGCTCAATTTGATCGACACGCCGGGCCACGTGGACTTCAGCTACGAGGTCTCGCGTTCGCTGGCATCGTGCGAGGGCGCACTGCTGGTGGTTGACGCCAGCCAGGGCGTGGAAGCGCAGACGCTGGCGAATGCTTATCTCGCCATCAATCATGGCCTCGAAATCATTCCCGTAATCAACAAAATCGATCTGCCCTCGGCCGACATTCTGCGTACACAGGAGGCGATCGAAAAGGCCGTAGGGCTGGATGCGACGGACGCGATCCCAGTAAGCGCCAAAACCGGCCAGGGCGTGGATGAGGTGCTGGAAGCGATCGTGCACCGGCTCCCCGCCCCCAAGGGCGATCCTGATGCCCCGCTGCAGGCACTCATCTTCGACTCCTGGTTCGACTCCTATCGCGGTGTGATCGTGCTGGTGCGCGTGATGCAGGGAACCATGCGCAAAGGCCAGCGCATCCGGTTGATGTCGAACGGCAAAGCGTACGAAGTCGAGTCTATGGGCGTGTTGATGCCCAAGCCCGTCGAGATTGGCGAGCTTTCGGCGGCCGAGGTGGGTTTCTTTGCCGCCACCATTAAAAACGTAGGCGACACCAAGATTGGAGACACAGTGACCGACGACGCGCATCCCGCAGCGGCGCAGTTGCCGGGTTTTGAAGACATCAAGCCGATGGTCTTCGCGGGGCTCTACACGGTGGACTCGCACGAGCACACGCTGCTGCGCGACGCCCTCGAAAAGCTGCGCCTCAACGATTC
>Ga0326727_10024392_pt1 | contig 11441 bp, 9 predicted proteins | sample MB2enrmetagenome_FD_207643 | JGI IMG/M metagenome (GOLD analysis project Ga0326727, IMG submission 207643) | Lab enriched peat soil microbial communities from McLean, Ithaca, NY, United States - MB29MY | ecosystem: Environmental > Terrestrial > Soil > Wetlands > Peat | place: USA: New York... | reverse complement strand
CAACCTCAGGAAAAGGCTCCTGCTCAGCTCAGCACACCACCGGCCGAAGAGCCGGTGAAGCAAGCTCCGCCCGTCGCCAGCGCAGAGACCGCAGCCAAAGTCGCGGAGCGCGCGGTTGAAGTGCTCCAGACCGTTCTTGACGGAATCGGTGTAGGCGGGACCGTAGGCATCGGGAACGTAACGCCGGAGCAAGTCGTTCTCACCATCGCAAATGGGGACACGGCAGTAATCATCGGAAAGCACGGCCAGACAATCGACGCCCTCCAGTATCTGGTCAACGTCATCGTCAACCGAAACATGCCTGAGCGCGTGAGAGTCAGCCTGGATGCCGAGGGTTACCGCACTCGCCGTGAAGAGGCGCTTCGCAAACACGCGCTGTTCCTGGCGGACAAAGTTAAGGAATCCGGACAGGAAGCGGTGCTGGAACCGCTGCACGCGAGCGAGCGCCGTGTGGTGCATACCGCTCTGGCCAATGATCCCGATGTTTATACTTACAGCGAAGGCGAAGAGCCGGAGCGATACATCGTGATTTCACCAAAAAAATAGGACTCGGGGGCTGGGCGACTAAGAGACTTGCCCTTCGATACGGCCCGCCATTCATCGGGCCACTCAGGGTAATCGGGGCCGACGGGGATCTGATCCCGTATGCCCCTAAGCCCTTATGCCCCATGCCCGTATTTCCATATTAGACATGCTTCTTGACGAAACAATTGCTGCAATTGCCACGCCGACCGGCGAGGGGGGAATCGGGGTCGTCAGAATCAGCGGACGAACCGCCCTCATTGTCGCCGGTGAGATATTCCGTCCGGCATCCGGCATACCGGTCGCTGGCCTCCCCACCCACACCGCACACTATGGCTTCGCCCTCGATTCCGTATCCGAAGAGCACATTGACGACGGAGTGCTTGTAGTCTTTCGCAATCCCAGAAGCTATACAGGCGAAGACACCGTGGAGATAAGCTGCCACGGAGGAACGGTGGTTATGCGCCGGCTTCTCGAGTCGGCCCTGCGCGCGGGCGCGCGACTCGCCGAACCGGGAGAGTTCACCAAGTGGGCTTTTCTGAACGGAAGAATCGACCTCGCTCAGGCTGAGGCTGTGCTGGACATCATTCGCGCGCGCACTGACGAAGCCCTTAGAGTCGCCCGACGCCAGTTCAACGGTGTCCTCTCAACGCGAATCCGAATGCTCCGGGAAGAACTGATCGGCATCATGGCGAGAATCGAATCTTCTATCGATTTTCCTGACGATGTTGCTGAAATGGAGCCGGAAAAGCTCGTTGAACTCATTCGCGATGCGACCACTCACCTGGCGGGGCTGCTTGAAACCAGCGAACGAGGCCGGGTCTATCGCGAGGGCATTTCAGCCGCGATCACCGGACGCCCCAATGTGGGAAAATCCAGCCTAATGAATGCTCTGCTCAGAGACAGTCGGGCGATTGTCACTCCGATCCCAGGTACCACCCGCGATACGATTGAGGAGAGCCTGAGCATTCAGGGAATCCCGATCACAACGATCGATACCGCCGGACTAAGAGAAACCGAAGATCAGGTAGAAAAGATCGGAGTCGATCGCGCCCGCAAAGTAATCGATGAGGCGGACCTCGTTTTAATGGTGATTGACGCACAAGATGGTTTCACTCTTGAAGACGAAAAGCTCCTGTCCGATTTGATCGGCAGAAAGATGATCGTCGTTGTGAACAAGACTGATTTAGTCACCGAATCGGATGCAGATGCGCTCGCCGGAACCGTCAATCAATGGTTGATGGACAAGGGCAGTGAAACGCCGCAGGTGGTGGTCACAGCCGCACCCTCGAATGCGGGAATAGAGGCGCTGGAAAACGCCGTCGCACAGACCGTGCTTGTCGGCGGCATATCATCCGTGGATGGAGCGATTGTGAGCAACGTGCGGCATAGAAATGCCCTCGAACGAGCGCATACCGCTCTTGCACAGGCGCTTTTTACAGCCAGATCAGGTATGGCGGCCGATTTCATCGCCATCGACCTTCGCACGGCCATCGATTCCATCGGCCTGGTTACGGGGGAAACCGTTTCAGATGACGTGATCGATCGCATTTTCAGCGATTTCTGCATCGGCAAGTAGGGTATCGGGTATTAGGTATCAGGTGTTAGGCGTTGGGCGTTGGGTGTTAGGCGTTGGGTATTGGGTGTTAGGCGTTGGGTGTTAGGCGTTGGGTATTGGGTGTTAGGCGTTGGGCGTTGGGTGTTAGGTGTTAGGCGTTAGGCGTTGGGCGTTGGGTGTTAGGTGTTAGGCGTTAGGCGTTAGGCGTTAGGCGTTGGGCGTTGGGTGTTGGGTGTTGGGTGTTGGGCGTTGGGTGTTAGGCGTTGGGTGTTGGGCGTTGGGCGTTGGGCGATCCTACTCCTGCCGATAATTGACATTGCGGCTATTGTTTTGCTATTGTATATCACTCGCTTCATGTACGACGAGGAATTGGTTATGATCCTCCCGAGCGCTCTGACAAACTCAAATATCCTCTTCACACTGGGCTCCAGGAAGGACAGACTGCCATGAGATGGCTCGACCGCAAGTCCAAGCGGTTCATCATTATCCTTGGCATAATCGTTTTTGGGCTGGTAGTGGCTGCCGACTACTCTTCCGGTCCACACCTGGACCTGGTGATCTTCTATCTCCTGCCGGTTGCCCTATATTCCTGGTACCTGGGAACAAGATACGGGCTGGTGATGTCGGCCGCCTGCGCCGCCTCCAACTACTTTTGCACTACGCTCAATGTCAAGGATACTCCTTTCGTCATCGGACTCTGGAACGTCGGAGTTGAACTGGCCTTGCTGGTTTCTGTTAGCTATGCTCTCGCCGCCCTGCATCACAAAGAGGAAACGCAGGAGGAGTTGACCGAGTTCATAGTCCACGATCTGCGATCGCCGATGACAAACCTTCTTACCGGCATGCAGACGCTTCAGATGCTCGCCGCCGATAAATTTGATAAAACCGAAACCGAACTGGTTGACATGGCCATCACCTCCAGCAATCGGCTGATCACCCTCATCAACTCCCTGCTCGATGTTGCCAGGTTGGAGAACCGACAGATGCCGCTTCGCCTGCGTGAGGTGGATCTTGCAGCGCTGGTGCAATCCTCCATGAATAACGTCTCGCTGTGGGCGGACCAAAACAGCGTCATCATGAAACCCGAGATCGATCCCGATGCCCCGAAAGTCCACATCGACGCTGATCTTACAGAGCGCGTGCTGATAAACCTCCTCAGCAACGCCCTCAAGTTCAGCCCGTCCGGTTCCACGATAACCGTCGGCGCCAAGCTCGTCGGCCCGCACGATCTCCGGTTCTCAGTCGCGGATCAGGGACCCGGCATACCCAAAGAATGGGCGCGAAAGATATTCGACAAGTTCGCACAGATAGAGGCGAGGAAGGCCGGCGCAGCCAGCACGGGCCTCGGCCTCAGCTTCTGCCGAAGCGCGGTCGAAGTCCAGGGCGGCCACATTTGGGTAGAAAGCGAAATCGGCAAAGGCTCGACCTTCATCTTCAGCCTCCCCGCTCACACCCACGAACCCAAATCGGCAAAATAACGAGTGATGAACTGCTCCATTATCGCCAAGATGGGTTACGCCTCCAACATAACGTACATTCCCCACGTTTATCCTCCTCCCGCATTGGGAAACACAAAGCGAAAGATGATGCCGGACCGCATCCTATTGCGCTGAGTAGCCGACCGTTCAATCCTGAGTAGCGGGCTCATCCGTCTGCGTCCGGCCAATGCGGTCAGGAAGCCAACGTATTGCCATACATAGCCTTTTTCCTGCTCCCTGCGTTGTCCTGAGTAGGCGACCGTTCAATCCTGAGTAGCCGGATGAATGGCCGGGCGTATCGAAGGGCGGCGCCGTATCGAAGGAGCGGGTGAGGGTTGGGGTGCGGGTAATCCGGATATGCTTCGTAGCGCTTCCTAACGAAGCCCGGATGCCTGTCCTGAGTAGGCCTGGCGTCATATCGAAGGATCATCACTCATCGTTTAGTTTGGGAGGTTTCCATGAGTTCCGAATCGTTTCCCCAGGGTATAATGAAAGACAGCGCATCCGGCATGAAGTTTCCGGCTTCCAAGGATGAGATCGTTTCATTCGCCAGACAGCAGCACCTGCCGACGGAAGTGATCTCTCAACTGGAAAAGATTCCGGACAAGAAATATGACAGCCTGGGCGAGATGATCGCCGCTGCCGCACGAGGCGCAATGTAGGAGGTAAGATCTGCCATGAGCGAGGAACGAGACAGCATCGATTCAGGCTGGCGCGTTGTCGAGGGGCCAGGTACGGAAACGACCGACAAAGTGACCGGCCCATCCGGCGATCACGATTTAGGCAAGCTGCCGGTGACCGGCTCTGGTTATGGCGCGAGCACGGGTGGGGTGGACGGCGATCCGGGCGGTCCAGGACCTGCGCTCGGCGAGCTTCCGGAGCACGACGGCCCTGTGGTTATTTCCGGCATGGAGGGATTCTACTCGGCAGAGGAAGAGGAAGAATAGCGTCGGGGAAGTATTTAGTAGTTAGTATTGAGTAAGGAATGCCGCAGGGGAGGAAGGCAATACCGGAATCCTCGCCCCAACCCAATCCTGCCACTTCGACCATGCTCAAGGCAGGTAGAGAGCAGGAGAGGGTTCACCCCCAGTATCCGGCATCCGCCATCCACGGTATCCAGCATCTTGTATCATTGCCGTCCAAAATAACGTGCCGGTTGCGATCTCCGGTCTGCCCTCACCCCTCCCTCTCCCGCCAGGGAGCAGGAGAGGGGGATCAGACCGCCATCCTGAGATCGATTCCGGATGCATCAGGGTTGCGGCACTGAATGACCCATCGGTGTTAACTCGCACTCAAGTTGAGCGTGGGATAAACGCTATTTTGGACAAGTATGATCCGGCATCCATTCCCCATCATCGAATATCCAACATCACTTCCCCGACCCGGCTGCGCTTTCGCCGGCGACCCATCCCATTGTGAAAGCAGCCTGAAGGTTGAACCCGCCGGTCACCGCATCGACATCCACAACCTCACCGGCGAAGTAAAGACCCGAAACGAGCTTTGACTCCATCGTCCGAGGGTCGATCTCCCGGGTCGAGACCCCTCCGGCGGTCACGATCGCCTCATCCATCGGTCGAGTGCCGGTGATGGTCATGCGAAAGTCCAGCAGCAGGTCGATAATTCGTTTTCTCTGCTCGGCTGTAACCTTGTTGATGCTCGTATCGGCTGGAATCATGCTCAATCTGGTAAAAACCGGAATCAGCATCCTGGGCAAGAGCTCTGAGAGGTAGTTCTTATAGTGAACGGTTCGAGTGAAATCCCCGATCAACCGCTCATCCAACTGTTCACGCGTAACACCCGGCTTGAGGTTGATTGAGAGAGAAACAGATGGCGGGTACTCAGTCAAACTTGAGTAAACCTTGCTCAACGTAAGGACAATCGGGCCGGAAACGCCGAAATGGGTGAACAGCATCTCCCCCTGCTCTTTCGCCACCCTCTTGCCGTTGACCAGGAGCGCCGCTGAGACGTTCTTGAGGCTGAGGCCCTCCAGATCGGGAACCCACGACTCTTTCGCATCGAGCGCGGTCAGGGATGGAGCGGGAGGCACGACCGTGTGACCGACTTCCACACCCATTCGGTACCCGTCGCCGGTCGAGCCGGTTTTCGGATAGGTGATGCCGCCGGTCGCCAGTATCACCGCATCCGCCGGAATCACACCGGAAAAAACCTTCACGCCGGTGACACGCCGAGTGCATCCTTCCCCGGATTCGCCTGCTTCGCACGCATCCTCGACGGCCAGCCCCTGAACCTTCGTGCCGGGACGGACATCCACGCCCAAATCCTTGATCCACTTTGCAAGCGCATTGGCGACATCATCCGCTGAGTCCGACTTAGGGAAGACGCGGCCACCGCGCTCGACCTTCGTCGGAACGCCGAGTCGCTCAAGGAGATCGATCACATCCTGGTTGGAAAACCGGGAGTACGCGCCGTAAAGAAACTTGCCGTCCGGTCCGAAAGCAGCGATGAAATCGGCTTTCTCGGCGGTATTGGTGACGTTGCACCGCCCCTTGCCCGTGATCCTGAGCTTCCTGCCCACGATGCTGTTCCGCTCCAGCAAGATGACCTTCGCTCCGCACTCCGCCGCCCTCCCGGCGGCGAGCAGCCCGGCCGCCCCACCACCGATTATTACAACCTTGGGCATTCGGCCCCTCCCGTCAGCAGGTAGCATGTATTGATTAACAAAAAGTAGTCGCCTCCGTATATCAGAGCCAGAAATAACTCAAATTCTAACTTCTGTCTTCTGTATTCTTCGCTTCACCACGCATACGCCATGGGGGCTTCGCCGCCTGGCCCCGGGAATATCTCATCGAGCTTGCGCATGGTCTCATCTGTGAGCGCGACATCCAGCGAATGGATGTTGCCCTCCAACTGCGCCATGGTCCGAGGGCCGATTATCGGCCCGGTCACAGCGGGATTGGCCAGCAGCCACGCAAGCGCGATTGCTTCCGGCTCTTCGCCAAGTTCCTTGCACAGCGCCTCGAACTTCTCGAGCTGCGCTCGATGCTGCTCTATCCGATCCTTCAGCCGCTCACGCCGGTGAGTGAGATGTCCGCCAAGCACGCCACCAAGCATGCCTCCCGCGAGCGGACTCCACGGGATTATACCGACCCCATAGGCTCGGCAGGCCGGAATCACTTCCAGTTCGACCATTCTCTCTTGAAGATTGTAAAGGCTCTGCTCGGAAACCAGGCCCATGAAGTTTCGAGCCTTCGCCCTCTCGTTTGCCTGCACGATGTCCCACGCCGCAAAATTGCTGCTTCCGACGTAAATCACCTTGCCTGCCTGGACCAACTGCTCCATCGCCTGCCAAATCTCCTCCCAGGGGGTCTCGCGATCCACATGGTGCATCTGATAGAGATCGATGTAGTCGGTTTGCAGGCGGCGGAGGCTTGCATCGCAAGCCTGACGGATATTCAAAGCGGAGAGCCTGCCCTGGTTCGGCCAATCTCCTGTCTGGCCGTAAACCTTTGTGGCGAGCACGACTTTCTCCCGCCGACCACCCTGGGCAAACCATCGCCCGATGATCTCCTCCGTACGTCCGGGCTGGCCTCCATAGACATTTGCGGTATCGAAGAAATTGATCCCCTGATCCAGCGCATGGCTCATTATCCCATGGCTATCGGTTTCGTCGGCTTCACGGCCGAAGTTCATGGTTCCCAGGCACAGCCTGCTGACCTTCAGCCCGGTTCGACCCAAATGTGTGTATTGCATATCTTGCTCCTCTCTTCAAAAAACGATATTGGATGTTAGATTTTCGATTTTGGATCATACCTGTCCCTGCCCTGATGCATCCCAGATCGATCTTAGGATTACGGTCTGATCCCCCTCTCCTGCTCCTCGGCGGGAGAGGGAGGGGTGAGGGCAATCCGGAAATCAAAACCGGCAAATTATTTTGGACAGCAATGATTTGGGATCAAGGGTTCGGATCCCGAATCCCATCGAATGTCATCCGCCGCGTCTTCAACATGATCGCCGTTAACCAGTATTTCCGAGGCAGCAACAGGCAAAACCCGACTCGTCAGGGCGTTATCGCGTTTAAATGATTGGATACCCCGGCTCCGCCGATCGGTGGGACGGTGCAGTTACAGTTGACCGGTTCAGTTCGTTGGTGCAGGTATCCCATCACCAGCAAAATGGCAACAAGCACTCCCACAATCAACGCGGCACGCCCATTTACTTTCATAGAAATCTCACTACTCACACTCTCATTGATAGCTCGCCAAGAATGACACCGAATTCCATGTGAACTCATCCACCGGCGCGGCGTCCAAGAGCGCCCTGGTCCGATACCACTTCACATGGCCATCCGCAAAGCCGAAGTTGTCGCCGTCGGTGTGTTTAATTGCAAAGACGTTGTCCGGATCATAGGCGTTCGATACCATCTTGAAGCGATCGGACGTGCTCCCGACGCCGATCGGCACATACGCCTGAACCGTATTCGCTTCATAAAGCATCACCACGGCGCTTGGGCTTGCAATGACCGAATCCGACGCGCCAAGCAGGTTCATATTAAATCCGTAGGAATCCGCAGGCTGATCTTGCGAAGAGACCGGCGGCTGGCTCGGGCACATAAAGACCTTGTTGTTCTTGATATAGGATGAAATCGACCAGTCCCAGTGAATCGGCGATGAAGCCAAACTTGGCGGAAGCAGAGGCGGGAAGACTTCGTCATAATCCTGGATGTACATTCCGAGCGCAACTGAGATCTGGCGCATATTGGATTGGCAGGTCGATTGTCTGGCCTTCTCTCTCGCCTTCGCGAAAACCGGGAACAGGATCGCCGCTAGAATGGCTATTATGGCAATCACGACCAACAGTTCAATCAGCGTAAATCCTTCTCTTCTCCACCTGCCAATCCCAGACACAAACAACTCCCATTCCTGCAAAAACCTGCTGCCGAACGCAATCCAAACGTAATTCGCCAGCCAGATTATAGCATTGTTGCGCCTCACACACAAGGATGGTTGGGCCGTCGGCACTCGATTTTATTGACATCGCCGATGTGAGCGTGCTATACTAAAGCTCGTCTATGCGACAAAATAGCGTAATGACTATCTTATATCACTTACTCAAAAAAGATAGTTGATGATTGAGCAGCAGCTATTCTGTATCACCATAGACAAATCATTCCGCATTAAGGATGCTGGTTGTGACTCCACGCTCGGAAAAGGCGCATACACTTCTCTTGCATTCTCGCCTCTCCATTTTTCCTCCTGTCGCCCATATCCACTGCCTTGGAGGTAGCCGGCTTTGACAGAACAACCCGCCGGTATCAGAAAAGCGGTAATAACGGCTGCCGGTCTGGGAACCAGACTGAGGCCGCTTACGCGGATTGCGGCCAAGGAGATGCTCCCGCTGGGGGGGCTTCCGACGGCTGAGTACATCATTCGAGAGTTGCACGACGTCGGAATAACAGATATTATATTCGTGGTTTCGCCCTTGAAAGGCGGAATCCAGGCCTATTTCGGGAACAGCGCCCGCGACGGAAAAGTCCGACTGAGCTACGTTAATCAAGACGAGCAGCTTGGCCTGGCGCACGCGGTCCTGCAAGCGGAAGAAGCTGTCGGCGGCGAGCCGTTCATCCTGGCGCTGGGAGATACGATCCTCTTCTCGGACCGCAAACCGATTCCCCTTGCCCGGCTGCTTAACGCGTTCGTCTCCAACTCGGCCTTTGCATCCGTTATCGTCGAGCGCGTACCGATCGAACTTTGCCACAAATACGGCATGGTCAAGCCAATCACCGCGATACAGGATTCAGTATTTGGGATTCAGGGGTCGGAGCCGGCCCTGGCCCAATATGAAGTGCAGACTTCCTGCTTTTGCGAGGATGGCACATTCGAGATTGACGGACTGATCGAGAAACCGAAGCTCGAAGAGGCACCGAGTGACCTCGCCATCGGTGGGCGATACATATTTAACGCGGAGATATTCGATTATATCCGGCGAACACCGCCGGGGGCGCTCGGTGAGCTTCAAATAACAGACGCCATCAGACTCAGCATCGAAGACAGCCGGAGAGTCTGGTGCGCGTATCTGTTTGAAGGTGAGCGCAGATACGACATCGGGAACATTCAGACCTACTGCGAGGCATTTGCCGCAGCCTGCCTGCGCGATCCCGAGCTATCCGATTGTATTGCAAAAGCAGTTAGCGATAAACAAGGCTAACCGCTGGACGGGAGACAATTCGTGCAAGTACCAATGGCCGATATCAGAGGGCAGCATCAGGCCATCAAGAGCGAAATCGATCTGGCGCTTCAGGGCGTTATGGATAAGTGCCAGTTCATCCTGGGCGAGAATGTCAAGGCGCTGGAGACCGAAATCGCTCAGTTATCCGGCGCATCTTTCGGCATCGGCGTGAACAGCGGGACAGACGCCATCATGCTCGCACTGCGCGCTATCGGCGTGGAACCCGGCGACGAAGTAATCACGACCTCCTTTACGTTCGTCGCAACGGCTGAGGTGGTGGCGCTCCTGGGAGCGATCCCGGTCTTCGCCGACCTGGACCCCCAAACCTTCACCCTCGATCCGGCGAGCATCGAGTCGAAGATCACGCCAAAAACCAAAGCGATACTCCCGGTTCATCTCTACGGACAGGCAGCCGACGTCATGGCCATTAGCGACATCGCGAAACGCCATGGCCTTGGGGTGGTCTGGGACGGCGCACAGGCGATTGCGGCGGAAACCCACGGCAAACCCATCGGCGAGTTCGGTGATGCAGTTACCATCAGCTTCTTCCCAACCAAGAACCTCGGGGGCGCAGGCGACGGCGGCATGGTGCTGACCAACGATCCAGAGATTGCGGAGAAGGTTAAGTTCCTGCGATTCCACGGTAGCGCAGGCTCATATTCCTATAAGTACGTGGGTTATTGCAGCAGGCTCGACGAGATTCAGGCTGCGATCCTTAGAGCGAAACTTCCGCACCTGAGCGCATGGAACGATCAGCGGCGCAAAAACGCGGCGCGGTACAAATCGATGCTGGCAGATCTGCCGATCACGCTTCCGTTGGAACAGCCGTTCAACAAGCACGTTTATCACCAGTTTACCATTCGATCATCCGAACGGGATGCGCTGAAGCAGCACCTCGCCGATCTCGGCGTATCGTCCGGCATCTACTATCCTGCTCCTCTGCATCTTGAAGAGGCTTATCTGAACCTGGGTTATAAGCCCGGCGACCTGCCGGAGACGGAGCGAGCGTGCAAGGAAGTGCTCTCGCTGCCGATCTTCCAGGGTCTCACCGAAGAGCAGGTGACATACGCAGCGGAATCCATCCGATCCTATTTTAGTCGTTAGTTGGTGTTTTTTGCGGAGAGGATCTCCCGGAACCTCGCCTAACCCCTCCTTATTAAGGAGGGGAAATCCGGAAAGGAATTTGGCATGAAAGCTATGATACTCGCGGCGGGAGTCGGTTCCAGACTGGACCCGCTGACCCGTAATATACCCAAGCCGATGGTTCCCATTATCAACAAGCCGGTAATGGAGCATATCGTCGAGCTTCTTGCCGCAAACGGGTTCACCCAGATCATGGTGAACCTGCACTACCACGGCGATCAGATCGAGAAGTACTTCGGTGACGGCTCCAAGTGGAAAGTGAAGATCCAGTACTCGACGGAAGATGAGCTTTGGGGCGATGCCGGCAGCGTCAAACGATGCGAGAGCTTTTTCGATAAGACCTTCATCGTCATCGGCGGGGATGATCTGACCGACATCGATATCAAGCGACTGATGAAACAGCACAATGAGCACAACGCGCTCTGCACCATTGCGCTTTCACTGGTCTCGGATCCGGCGGAATACGGCATCGTGCTCCTCAACGAGCGTGGAAAGATCACCCGGTTCCTCGAAAAGCCCAAAGGCGAGGTCATTTTCAGCAACATGGCAAACAC
>Ga0326727_10024391_pt1 | contig 11443 bp, 9 predicted proteins | sample MB2enrmetagenome_FD_207643 | JGI IMG/M metagenome (GOLD analysis project Ga0326727, IMG submission 207643) | Lab enriched peat soil microbial communities from McLean, Ithaca, NY, United States - MB29MY | ecosystem: Environmental > Terrestrial > Soil > Wetlands > Peat | place: USA: New York... | reverse complement strand
ACCAATCTGGCGCGGCCGGCTCCCAGCGCGGAACGGATGGCCAGCTCCTGCCGCCGGCCAATAGCCTGCGCCAGCAGAAGATTCGCCACATTGGTGCAGGCAATCAGCAGGATGCAGAATGTTGCCGCAAACATGGTTAGCAGCGCGGGCCGCACTGAGAATCCGATCTCATCCTGTAAGTGGGTGATGTTCACACCCCGCTCTTCGAGCGGCTGGTTTGGCTGGAGCGCCGCCAGTTCGGCCCGCGCGGCAGCCACGCCGATCCCGCTTTTCAGCCGGCCGATGACATACCCATCCGACATCTTCAGTGGACCCTCGAAAACCTTCGAGATGGGCAAGTACACACTCGGCTGATTGGAACTCGACGTAACGAGGTCGCGGAAATCGGCGGGCAACACACCGATGACCTTGCAAAGGCGCCCATCGATGAGAATGTCCCTTCCCACCAGGCTGCGATCGCCGCCGAATCGGGCGCGCCAGTATCCGTAGCTGAGTATGACGACGTCGTCGGCGCCTGGTCGGACTTCCGCGGCCGTAAACGTGCGGCCGAATTGCGCGCGCACGCCCAGAGTAGGGAAGAACTCGGCGGAAACCAGCCCGGTTGCGGCGCGGTCCGGATCGCCGCCGCTTCCCACCGTGGCTCGCCAGGGGAGATAGGAAGCGAGGCTGTCAAAACTGTGGCTGCGCGCCCGCCAAAGCTCGATGGTCAATCCATCCGGGAGACGGCGGTCGCGTGGGGTGAAACCGCCAGCCGTCTGAGTTACCCGCCAGACTTGGACCAGGCGGGCGGCGTTGGGATACGGAAGCGGCTTCAGCAGGGCGCTCCAGACGACCTGGAACAGCGCGATGTTCATCCCCGTTCCGAGGGCGATGGTCAGAAGGACCGCGGCTGCGACTAGCGGGCGCTTGCACCAGAGGCGAAAGCTCCCGCGCACGTCCCGGCGAAGCTGGTCAAGGGGCCACACCTCTCGATATTACAGCAACAGAGCATGCACGCCCTCCGTCGCGGAAAGCGGCACTGTCGCAAAAAGAGACAGGCAAGGTCGCGGGCGTGGGCGGGTGTACCAGGCATAACTTCTTGCGCTACCGAGCGTTGGTTGGTTTGGAAGTTGGCATGCGGGTGCGAAGCCCGGATCGCATGAACGCGGCAATCACGGACGAAGAAGCAATGGGGCGCGTCATGAGGGGCGAGACCTCGTCGTATGAGGTTCTCGCGACGCGCTATCACGGGCGCCTGCATCGGCTGGCACAGAAGTTCCTGCACAGCGAAGCCGACGCCGAAGATGCCGTGCAAGGAGCGCACCTGCTGGCGCTCAGGCATATCGACCAGTATGCGGGGCGCTCCAGCTATCTCACTTGGATGAGCTCCATCACCGTCAATGTGGCGCTTGGCCAGATGCGCCAAAGGAAGGGAGTTGTGGAGGCCGGCGAAGAACAGGTCCGCTCGCTCCGCTCGCCTATGCGCGACCCGGAGCAGCAGGCCATCGACCGGCAGTTCGATGGCATCCTGGCGGCTGCCTTGGAGCGCCTGCCACCGGCCTACGGCAAGGTATTTCGCCTGCGCGAGATGGAAACTCTGAGCACGGCCGAAACGGGGGAGCGGCTGGGCTTGACGGAGGCATGCGTGAAGACTCGGCTGGTTCGGGCCAGGGGACTACTGCGGAGGAGAATCCAGCGGACGTTGAAGAGCGCGGAGCTGCCACGCTACGCGCGCATCCCGGAGTCGGCGAACCCGGGAACCGAACCAGCCGAGCGCCTGGTCAATTGAAACCCCGACACTGCGATTTCACCCAGGGATGGCTGTAACGCACCCGGCGAGGCGCACTCCTCGCCGGGTCACCTGACACCGATGGGGACGGGAAACGGCACGAACTTCTCGGCGCAGGCGTTGGGAGTTCCTCTGGAAGGCGCGCCGGAAACTTTGATATCGTCTCCCGACACGGAGACATTCGACCCGTCCAGTTGAATATCCGCATGGTTCGCCACGGCCCGGATGGGCGCGGGCTGGTCCGCGACCACGTTGTGGAATGAAACGCCCAAGTGGTGCTCGGCATCCAAGCCGTCGAGCGAGATCCTGCCGCCACCTTGAATCAGCACGTTGCTGAAGCGGATATCCGTGAAGGTCGGCGTCTTATTGCTCTCGGCGGCGTCCACCTCATGATGCCCGAAGGAGCCGGCGTGGGAAGTGATGGAGATGGGGGTCCGGTTGTTGCGGATGCACACGTCGTCGTATTCCACGTCGTGCACCTGTCCCCCGAGCTTGACGCTCGAACGGAGTTGAATGCCGGTAGCCGTGCCGTCGAGGGTGAGATCGGAAATGCGGATGGCGGTGAGGCCGCCGGAAGTGGCGCTGCCGATGGACATTCCGTGTCCCGTATAGAAATGGTTGTGGCTCACGGTGACGTGGGAGGTGAGATAGCCCGTGGGAGACTTGATGGCCACATTGTCGTCGCCGGCGTGAATGTAGCAATGCGTAATGGTGACGTTGGTGGCGCTCGACGGCACTTCCGGCCACGGCTGCCCGATATCGATGCCGTCGCCGTTGAGCGCACCCTTCGGGGTGTTGATGACGACGCCCCACGCAGTGAAACCGTTGCCGCCGGAATAGGACACGTGAAAGTTGGGCGAGTTCCTCAACTGAATGCGATATAAGGTGAAATTGTCGCACCCCGACAAAATCATCATGCGCGGATTGTTCTGCAGGCCGATGACACCGGGCGGCGGCGCGGTCAAGGGCTGAAAGGCCGCGGGATTATCGGAGACCGCGCGGGCCCAGTTGTTGTACTGGTCCGGCCAGCCCTTGATGGACTGTTCGGCCAGGTCCCACCAGGAGATGTTCTGGCCCAGCATTTTCGATCCGCCGCGTCCGTCGATAATGCCATCGCCCATGACCGCGGCGCCGGCCACATGGTCGCCGCCGATCAGCGGTTTGCAGGCATGACCCGAGATGCCTGGCGTATAGGGGACCTGCTTTTCGGTGATGGTGCCGCATAGGCCGGGTACCAGATCGTAATCCCGCGGGTTGCGCGAGCCGAACAGGATGACGCCCTTGTCGATCAGCAAGGTCACGCCGCGCCGCAGTTGGAGAGGACCGGAGAGAAAGGCATCATGCCCCCCGCCGGCTTTCAGCGCGACGGCTTGCCCGGGCTGGCAGCGATCCATAGCCTGTTGGATCCGGTTGGTATCGGGTTTATTTTCGTCGGATTCGGCGAGGGTCGCGCCCTGGGAATCGAGTCCGGCCTTGAGGACTGTGCAGGATGCCGGGATACTGGGTTCGGTCACCCGGCGGGTATCCTGGCCATAGGCGCTGGCAAGCGCGGTGGAAATGAGAAGGGCGGAGAATAGGGTTCGCATGTCTACTGCCTGAGATGCACATTCGGGGAGAGGGGTAACAGAGTATTAGCCTCGATTGCGGAATCGGGGCCGCGGCGGTTCCGCCGCGAGAACCGCTCCCGGGGGCAGAATCCGAAAAAGAGATCTTGCATTTTTCACCATCCCATTGTACAGTGTATATGTACAGAGTACAACGATGATTTTGCGAATCGATCTTAAATCGCCGGTTCCGGTTTACCGCCAGATTGTGGACGCCATTCGCATCCTGCTGGTGAGCGGCGAACTGAATCCCGGCGATTCGTTGCCGCCAGTGCGCCGGCTCGCGCTCGACCTTGGGGTCCACTTCAACACCGTGGCGGAAGCGTACCGCACGCTGGAGGAGGAAGGCTGGCTGGAGATCGGGCGGCGCAGCGGCGCGCGGGTGGTTTCGCGGGCCGTACCGAACCGTTGCGATCCCGAGACCGGCGAAGCGTTTCAGCGCCGCCTGCGAGAGATGGCGGCCGAGGTCGAGGCCCACGGCTTTCCGCGCAACCGCATCGCGCGCGAACTGCGGCGCCTGGCCGACAACTTGGAAAGGAGTTAGTCGATGCCCACACAGACAATGCTATTCGTGCTGCTTCTCATGCTGATGGGCGGGTTGTACCACATCATTCCCGGACTCACCCGGCCCGACCTTTTCTTTGCGGTTACGGTTGCGCCTGCATTCCGCGGCAGCTCCGACGCGCAGCGGATGCTGGGTAGGTATCGCGCCATGGTTTGGATGACTACGCTGGTTGCGAGCTGGCTGGAACTGGCGGCCGGCCTGGCAGTGGCGGCGGTGCTGCTCGCGGCGCTGGGGTATCTAGGGGCGCTGGTGAGCACGAATCGGGCGGCACGGGCGTATGCCGCGGCGCCCAGCTCGATTCTTGAAGTGGACCTGGCGATGCCGCAGGAGAGCCTGCCCGGAGGCCTGGTCGTGGCAGTGCTTCCGGTGTTGTTTCTGGGGGGTCTGGGTCTCTGGGTGGGTTTCCACTGGGACCGCTTGCCGCAACGTTTTCCGGTGCATTGGGGCATACACGGCGCGAATCGCTGGGTGACCACTACGCCCACCACGGTGTTCGGCTTCCTGGCAATGCTGGCCTTCATGTGTCTGCTAGTGGCCGGGCTGGCCTGGGGGATCGTGCACCGGACGCGCCGCATCTCGACCGCGGGTGCGGGCGCCGCGGGCGAGCGGCATTTTCGACGGCTTATGGTCCAATTATTGATCGTGAGCGGGTACTTCCTTGTTTTTCCCGCCTGGTTTACGCTGTTCCACCCGGCCACGGCCGCTATGAACGCCTGGGGTTTGGCGCTGGCGGCCGTCATCCTCGCTTTTACGGTGAACCTGATGCGCGGAGGCCAGGGCGGCAGCCGCGTGACAGTCGCCGCGGGGGCCGCGCCGGTGGGCGACCGTACGCCCGATGCCTGCTGGAAGTGGGGCCTCTTTTACGTCAATCCCGAGGATCCGTCGATCCTGATCGAGAAGCGCTTCGGCGTCGGCTACACCTTTAACTTCGGCAACCGCTGGACCTGGGTGGTGCTGGCAACGCTGCTGCTGCCGGTGGCGGCCGGGCTGATCTTACTCCGTTGACCCAAGGGGCCGGGATCAACCTCCGGCGGCCTTGATTTCCTCGGCGTCGAACTCTTCGATCAGGCGGTAGAGGGTGGCGCGGTGCAGCCCAAGAATGCGCGCGGCTTCGGCCTTGTTGCCGTGGACCGCGGCCAGCACCCGCAGCGCATGGCGCTTGTGCACTTCGGCCATGGGCAGCAGGCCCTCGTCGCCGGTTGTGGCCTGGCCCGCGGGGGCGGTCAAATGCTCCGGCAGGTCCGGCAGGTCGATGGTATCGCCTTCGCACATCATACAGGCATGGGCGAGGACGTTTTCCAGTTCCCGCACGTTCCCCGGCCAGGAGTACCGGGCGAACAGGATCTGGACTCGCGGGGCGATGCCGCGGATCGGTTTGCCGTACTCGGCGGACATGCGCTCGATAAAGTGACGTTGGAGCAGCGGCAAATCCTCTTTGCGCTCGGCCAGGCGCGGCAGCCTGATCTCGACCATCGAGAGCCTGTAGAACAGGTCTTCCCGGAACTCCTTGTGGTCGACCATCTCGCGCAAATCGCGGTTGGTGGCGGCCACCACGCGGACATCCGTCTTGCGCGGGGCGGGAGAGCCGACGCGCTGGAACTCCCTGGTTTCGAGCACCCGCAGCAGCTTGGTCTGGGTAGCCAGGGGAAGGTCGCCAATCTCGTCCAGGAAGACGGTGCCGCCGGCGGCATATTCGAACAGCCCCACCTTGTCCTGAGTGGCGCCGGTGAAAGCGCCCTTCACGTGTCCGAACAGCTCGCTTTCAAAGAGAGTTTCGACAATCGCGGAGGAGTTGCAGACGGCGAACCGGGCGGAAGCGGCGGGACCCAGCTTGTGAAGCGCCCTGGCCACCAGTTCTTTGCCAGTCCCGGTGGCGCCGGTCACCAAGGCGGTCTTGAAGTGGGGCGCGGCGCGGCGAATCCGGGCGAAGACTTCCAGCAGCAGCGGGCTGCGTCCCACCATGCCCTCGAAGCGGCAGGTTTTCAACAGCTCGCCATCGAGTTGCAGCGCGCGCTGGCGCTGGCGATCGACCGCGATCAGAGCCTCGACGCGCTCGCGCAGGCGGGCGATGGAAAGCGGCTTGGTGAGATAATCGCTGGCGCCTTTGCGAATGGCTTCCACGGCGGATTCGGTGGAATAGTGCCCGGTGATGAGGATCACTTCGGTGGCAGGCGCGGCGGCGAGAATCCGCTCCAGGACGGCGATGCCGTCGATACCGGGCATGACCAGGTCCAGCAGCACGATTTCGGGGCGCCGATCGAGCGCCAGTTCCAAGCCGGCGGCCGGGTCGCTGGAGGTCAGGATGGTCAGATCGTCGCGTGAAAGAGCGTCCCGAATCAACTCCAGGCTCTTGGGGTCGTCGTCAATCGCCAGCAGCGTTACGCCTGGTTTACCGGCGTCGCTCATGGGCATTCTCCTTTTCGGGGTGAGCGCAACAGCTCATATACGCGTTTTCGCAGCTTCGCAACATCGATGGGCTTAGTGACATAGGCGTCGAAGCCGGCCGCCAGGATACGGTCGCGGTCCAGTTGCATGGCTTTGGCCGTCAACGCCATCACCGGTAGGCGTGAAAACCGGGGATGGTTGCGGATCTCCAACAGGGCGGCGAAACCGTCCTTGACGGGCATTTCGAGGTCGAGGAGGACGAGGTCGGGGTTGGCGGCATCGAGACGGTCGATGGCTTCCTGGCCGTTGACGGCCTGGACGACCTGGCAATCGGGGCTGGCGAAAACATCGCAAAGCAGCTCGCGGCTCAATCTATTGTCGTCGGCAACCAGGAGGGTCCGCATGGGTCACGTCTCCGTCTGCGCCGTGGCGGCGGGCTCGAGGCCGCGCTCGCCCAGCGAGAAAAAGAAGCGGCTGCCCAGACCGGGAGTGCTTTCGACCCAGATGGTCCCGCCGTGCAAATTCACCAGCCGTTTGGTGATGGCCAGCCCCAGGCCGGTTCCTTCCTTGACCGCTCCGGGCGGGGCGCCCACCTGGTGAAACTCGTCGAAAATGGCTTCGAGCTCGGCGCCGGGAATACCGATTCCGGTGTCCCCGACACAGAAGCAGACGGTGTTCCGGCTGCCGTACTCGGCAATCCAGACGCGGCCATTCTCGGGCGTGAACTTGACGGCATTGCTCAGCAGGTTGTAGAGGATCTGCTTGAAGCGCGTCCGGTCCGCGTTGATGTTGGCACGCAGCGGGAGTTGATTCTCGACGGCGATGTTCTTGATCCTGGCCAACGGCGTGATGACGGAGAGCACCTCTTCCAGGGCGCCGGCGGGATGGAACTCTTCGCGGTTCAGGTCGATGCGGCCGGCTTCGATCTTGGAAAGGTCCAGAACATCGTTGACCATGCGCAGCAGGTGCTGGGCGCCTTCCTGAATGTTGGCCACAAAACGCTTGTAGGTGGGAGGCAGGGGACCGGACGCCTCTTCGCTCAGGAGGTCGGAATACCCCACGATGGCGTTCAGGGGAGTGCGCAATTCGTGGCTGGTGCGCGCCAGAAACTCGGTCTTCATGCGATTGGCGCGCTCCACCTCGCGGTTGCGGATCTCCAGTTGATTCGCCACGCGCGCCAGTTCGGTGGTGCGTTCGGCGACGCGGCGCTCGAGGTTCTCGTTCAATGACCGCAGATCCTCTTCCGCCTGGCGGCGCCGCGCCTCCTGGTCCATGCTCTCAAGCGCGAAGGAGATCTCCGAAGCCACTTCGCTCAGCACGGGCACAAGCTCTTCGTCGAAGAACCCGGGCTCCCCGGCATAGAGGGTGAACACCCCCGCTACCGAGTCTCCAAACTGAAGGGGAAAAGCGGCCGAGGAACGGTAGCCGCGCGCCAGGGCATCGGCGCGCCACGGGAGGAGATGTGGATCGGTGGCGATATCGGGGCACACGAAATGACGGCGTTCGCGCAAGGCGCGCCCGGTGGGGCCTTGTCCTTCAGGGGTGTTGGTGGTGGCGATGTGAATTCGCTCCAGGTAGCCGTCTTCGAACCCGGCGAAGGCCGCCGGTTCGATCACCCCGGTCCGCGAATTGACCGTCCCCACCCAGGCCATGCGGAAGAGACCATCTTCCACCGCGATCCGGCAGACCGCCCGAAACAGGGCATCCCGCTCGCGGATGTGTGAAGTCGACTGGCTGGTGCGGGTGAGCACGGCGTAGAGCCGGTTCAATTGCAGCACCTTCTGCTCCGACTGCCGGCGCCGGGCGATCTCCCGGTTCAGATTCAGGTACACGAATAGCAGGATGCCGAAGCTCAGTATGGAACCCACCACCAAGGTGAGGACGGACCGCTCCGATACGCGCCGCGCCGCCGCCGTCCGGTCACGCAACAGGCGATCCTGTTCATCCTTGAGGGCGTGTACGCTTTCGCGGACCTCGTTCATGAGCGCGTATCCCTTGCCGGTCAGGAAGAACTGAAGACCAGCCTCCTCCCCGCTGTTGCGCCGCAACTCGATCATGCGGCGGTGGAAAGCGAGTTTCTCCCCAATCAGCCGATTGAGCGATTCGAGCTGCTGCCGCTCTCCGGGTTCATCTCTCAGCAGGGTTCGCAGCCGGGCAATGGTGGTGGCCACTTGGTTGGTGGCGTAATAGGGATCGAGGAAGTACTTCTCTCCCGCTATCACGAATCCGCGGGCCGCGCTCTCCGCTTCGAGCACCTCGACCAGCAGCTCATCGAGCCCGTTCTCGACCTCCTGGCCGCGAAAGATGGCGTCCTCGTTTTCGACCAGGCTCCGGTTGCTCAGATAGGAGAGCACCCCGATGAAGAGCAGGATGGCGAGCGCTAGCGCGAAACCACCCCGGGCCGCGGATCGAGTCACCATGCTCATGGACGTCTCCGATAAGGCGACTTTCATATCTTAATACCATCTGGTTCGCAAAAGTGTACGGCCTGTCGCAATTCTGTCCACATTCTTGGGACCTCCCAAGCCGTTCGGCTGGCCTTTTCGGGTGGCTGTCCAGTTGCACCGCTAAGGACGGCACCTCCATGCAGCCAGCAGTTGCGGCACAAAATGCGACAGTTGCGGTCCTCGATTCCCACCGGCAGGTGGAAGAGAGCGTTCGACGGCTCCACCAGTCCGGCATCGACCTGAGCAAACTTTCGGTAGTGGCGAAGGATCGCCGCGCGGAAGAGCAAGTTGTCGTCCACTACGGTGCGAGTGGACAAGCCAGGTATTGGGGTGAATTCGGACCTTTTTGGACCGGTATGTGGGCATCGTTGTCCGGATGGGCATGTCTTGTCATCCCCGGCGCGGGACCGATCCTGGTAGCCGGACCGCTGGGCGGTTGGATTGTGGCGGCGCTCGAAAACCAGGCGGTCTTCGGCGGCCTGAGTGCGCTGGGAGCGGCGCTCTACGGACTGGGGATTCCGAAAGACGCCGTGCTGCGATGGGAAGCAGCCGTCCAAATGGACAAGCTCCTGCTGATCGCCCACGGGGCCGTCGACGAGGTGGGGAAGGCCAGGGAGATACTAGCTTAGACGACTTGCCTCCCGAGGCAATACCTGCACTCGTAATGGCAGATCCTGCACGCACCCTCCCGGCAACTGTTGAAGTCAAAGCTGTCTGGCAGCCTGGAATCAGGGTTTTAGGTCTGATTATCGTGGCCTGGATTTGAATGGACGAGTAATTGCTAAAGAATCGTGCTATGAGCGAATCAGGTCTGTTTGCTACTGAAACCGGGGCCGAGATCCATCTCTACGGATGGAACGACCAGGGCGGGTTTTGGCACGGGCCCACCGAAATCGCGCCGGCATCGAGCGGGACCGGCTCCGTTCTGCGGAAGTTGCGAAACGCGACGGGGACGTTTCACGGGAAACTCCGCTGCACTGTGCGCGGACTTCCCGGCGTGGACTTCCACACCACGGTATACGACTTGACGGATGCCGGCTTGGCCATGGTGCATCTGGAGGGGGATCTTCACGCGCCGATCGGCGTGGTGGCCGTCATTCCGGCGCAACGGCGCCGGCATCTCAGGCCGGAATTCGCCTTCGGGTTTGTGTCGTTCCTGAGTTTTCTGGGTGCGGCGGCAAGTCCCGACTCGGAACTCGCGATCCACGACTACGTGGAGGACGTTTTGCGAACGGATACGGCGTCCGCGCTGGTATTCACGGTGGAAGGGTCCCAGTTGGATTCGGACACCAGCATTGTCACGTCGGCATATTTCGAGAATCTCGCGGTCGCCATGCTGCAGTGGTTGTGCCCGAAACATGCGGAGATGGAAGCCGGCGATGACGACATCTCCGAGGTGTGTCCGGCGACGGCGGTCCGCACCCCGGCGGCGGCATGACCGCGCATCGCGAGATGACCGCTCTCTGACGTTCGCTCTCGGCGACGGTGAATGCTTCGGGTCTGGCGGCCGGCGAGTACCAGGGATACCTGCAAGTGACCGGCACGGCAAACTCGAACGTGACGACGATCCCGTATTGGTTTGCGGTGCCGGGCTCTACACCGGCGCGCTCACGCCGCAGATCGCCATGGCCGCGGGCGGGGGCAGCATTCGCAGAGCCTACCTGGCAGGGGACATCCCCGGCACGTATGCCGTGGATATACGGGCCGGCACCAGTACGATGCAGTTGAATATCTCGATCGCCGGCATGACGCAAACTGTTTGCATCGGGGTCGATTGAGGTTCAGGGACCGGGGGACCGGGGGCCGGGGGCCAGTCGAGAGTATACACTGAAGCATGGATCGCATGAGTATCGGCGAGCCGACGCGGCGCGCCCTTTTGATGGGCGGCGCGGCGCTGGGGATGGCGCGGTTAGCTGCGCAACCGAGCGGCGCGGCAGGGATGATTTGCGCTTACGTAGGCTGTTACACCACGGCGCGGCGCTACGCTCGGGGCGATGGTATCCACGTCTACCGCGTGGATCCCGGGACCGGAGCCTGGACCCACGTTCAGCACGTGGGCGAACTGGTGAATCCGTCATTCCTAGTAGTGCGCCGGGACCAGCGCTACCTGTACGCGGTGCACGGCGACGAAACCTACGCCACCTCCTTCTCGGTGGATCGCAAGACCGGGTTGCTGACGCTTTTGAACCGCGTCGAGACGGGCGGCCGCAACGGCGTACACCAGGCCATCGACCCGAGCGACAAGTTCATGGTGGTGGCCAACTACGGTACCGGCAATGTCTCAGTGCTGCCGGTGCGGCAAGATGGAACGCTGGGCGAGCAGGTGCAAGTGGTGGCGCTGCCGGGTCTGCCGGGGCCGAACCGGATTGAGCAGGCCAGCTCGCACCCGCACCAGATCGTCTTCGATCGATCCGGAAAATATGTCGTGGTTCCGGACAAAGGGCTGGACCGGATCTTCATTTTCAGCTTCGACACGGCCACCGGCAGGCTGACCCCGACGGAGCAGGGCAGCGCGGTGGCACGGTCCGGCTCGGGACCGCGCCACGCGGCGTTCCATCCGACGCTACCCGTGCTTTTTGTCCTCAACGAAATCGGCAGCAGCGTTGCGACCTATTACCTGGAGGCGGAGCACGGCGGTCTGCGCCCGGTTCAAATCCTCCCGACACTGCCCGCC
>Ga0326727_10024390_pt1 | contig 11443 bp, 12 predicted proteins | sample MB2enrmetagenome_FD_207643 | JGI IMG/M metagenome (GOLD analysis project Ga0326727, IMG submission 207643) | Lab enriched peat soil microbial communities from McLean, Ithaca, NY, United States - MB29MY | ecosystem: Environmental > Terrestrial > Soil > Wetlands > Peat | place: USA: New York... | reverse complement strand
CTTTTACATCCATACCGGGGCTGGATTGAGCGAGTCCCCGAATTCGGCCGGCACGAGCCGGTGACATCCGGGTTACGTGCGCGGAACGTCCTCATCGGCGAGGCGAGCCGCACTCGGGATATTCCGAGACCGGCTTCGTGCGCAGCGAGTCGAGGTAAGGGTCCCGCCTGCGGCAAAAAGCGAGACGGAATCGGCGCTGCGCGGTTATCAGGGTCTGTCGACGATTGCCGGCAAGCGCGTAACGGTGACGCTCAGCGTACGCTCTGGCAACATCGTGGCGCTGGGCGTGCGCTTCAATCACGCGGCGTTCACGTCGATTCCGGCGGTCGGCAACCGACGCCGGCGGCCCGCCGGTAACGTTCGTGTCACCCTTCCGTTAAAGCGCCATACTCGCGTATAATTAGCGCGATGGATCGCTCATTGATTCCAACACTGCTGCGAGCCGGCGCAATTTTGTGCCTGGCATGTTTCTTCGCTCCATTTGTGCACGCCCAGGGGTGCACCAACGCGAGCTATTACGGAGCTTTCGTCTTCGAGCTGCAGGGGACGGTGCCGGCCATTCTTTCGTCCGTGCCTTACGTGGCCATCGGCCGCGAGGTCGCCGACGGAAACGGCAACGTCACCGGTACTTACACCGACAGCTCGAATGGGGTTCCCGGCGGGGGAAATTACACGGGAACCTATAGCATCGCCGCCGACTGCAGCGGCACCGAGAACATCACCATCACGCCAAGGGCCGGTTCCCAATACGCGTCGTCGAGTACATTCCAGGTCTCGGCCGGGGGGCGCACCGGGCTGAGCGCGAAGAACCCGACCGGCTACGTGCTGGCCGGGCAGTCGTTCCGCGCCGCGGCTCAGGGATCCGCCAAGTGCGGCAATGCGTCGCTCGCCGGTGGCTACGATTTCCTGAGTTTTGGGACCATACAAGGCGTTCCGGTAACCAAGGTCGGCCAGTTGACTCTCGACGGCAACGGCAACGTCATGTTCAAAGCCACGGTCAATCTTCAGTCGACGGGCATCCAGTCCAGCAATGGCAGCGGCTCGTACACGGTGGCTGCCGACTGCACGGGGAACATGACCATCCTGAGAAACGATGGGTTCCACGACACGTTCAACTTCCTTGTGCAGGAAGGCGGCGGGCTGCTGCTCCTCGAGCCCGATAACACCGAAAACACGTTTGGCCTGGCGCAGCCGCAGGTGGACAGCACCGTGCTCGGGCAGTTCGCCTTCAACGGAGGCTGGTACTCGGCGCTGTACTTCAACAACGAGAGTCCCGGGGCCGTGTCCTTCACCGTGAACTTCGTCGCCGACAATGGAAATCCTCTGAACGTGCCCGCTCTGAACGGCTCCTCCACTACGGTTCAGATTGCCGCGGGCGGCTCGACGAAGATCGAAGCGCCGAACAACACCACCACGCTGAGCGAAGGGTATGCAGCCTTCACGTTGCCTCCCGGCGTGACCGGATACGGCGTCTTCCGCCAGTCCGTGCCCGGCCAGGTCGATCAGGAAGCGGTGTGCCCCTTCGCGCCCTCGACGGCCACCGTGAGCACGCTTCTGTTCGACGACACCACCCCGCTGATCACATCCATCGCCATCGTCAACCCGTCCGGCATTGCGGGCATGGTTGAGGCGACGGCCTACGATAACGCCGGCGCCGAGCTGGGTTCGGCGACGATTCCGCTGGCGGCGTACAGTAAGACCGAGGCTGCCCTGCACACGATTTCGGGCCTGAGCGGTGTCACCGGCCATGCCGGAAAGGTTGTGTTCACGGTGAGCTCCGGCAGTGTGGCCGTACTTGGCCTGCGTTTTAACGGCTACGCATTCACGTCGATCCCGACGCAACAGTGAGGGCCTGTCGGGCTGGCGGACAGTTCACGGCCGCCATCGTTGGCTCGAAGGCGCCAGGGTCCAGGAGATCACGGCCAAAACAGAACGCTGGCCGGAAGCCCGTCGACTGGAACCGCGCCTCCGCGAAAGCATTGGCGAGCAAACCCGCCGCAGGCCCCGCTACAGCGTTTCCCAGGCGATGAGATCGTCGAGTTTCTTTTTAGGCTTCGGCTCCGGCCAGCCGTCGGGAACGCCAATGGGCGTGATGCAGACGCGCTGGTAGCGCTCGGGGATTTCGAACGCTTCCTTCGTGGCCGCCTCGGGGATGGAGTCGGTGACGAACACCGTGCCGTAGCCCAGGGCGCGCGCGGCGAGCATCAGATAGCCTGCCGCAAGCGGGCCGTCCCAGTGGTTGTAGGTAGGGTAGGTCGATTGCGAATCGGTGAGCACGACGACGTAGACGGGCGCCGAGAAATAGCCGGCCAGTCCCTTCTCCAGCATCTCCCGCTGGCGTGCGCGCGCCTCCTCGGGAAGGCCGGCGGCGCGGGACGTGGCCAGTTCGATGCACTTTGCGCGCAGCCGCTCGATTCTGGCGCGGTCCCGGACGACGAGGAATTTCCACGGCTGCTGGTTACCTGAAGTCGGCGCGCGGCGGGCCGCATCGAGGATCAGGCGGAGGTGCTCCTCGGGAACCGGGTCGGGCTTGTAGCGCCGAACGGACTGGCGTTTGGCGAACAAGGAGAGGAACTCCGGCGCCGGGACCGGCGCGTCGGGTACGGCGGCGCCCAGCAGCAGGCTGCCGCCGGCGAGCTGAAGACATGTTCTGCGTGTGGATTTCATCTGTCTGCCTTTGCGGGTCGCCGCGCGGCGGCGGCGAACCAGAACGCTGAAGAACGGCGGGTTCAGGGTCCTGGAGGGTGCGTAATGCAAGCAGGCTGCCAGGTTGCGCGCCGTTCCGACGCGCCTTGTGGGAAGGAAGGTGTCCGCCGCTGGAACGAACAGCATCGAAAGCGGACGGTGGGCGGCGGAGTGCTTGAAACGGCCCAGAACAGATTCCCCCTCCAACGTTTTGCGAAACGGGTACTCTTATAGGAAAGTGGCCATCGACTGGTTTCCCCTCTGGCTGAGTCTGCGGGTGGCGGCAATCTCCACCGCCGCGGCCGTCGTCGTCGGCCTGTGGGTGGCGTGGCTGCTGGCGAATCGGGAATTCCGGGGCAGGGAACTGCTGGATGCCGCGGTCACCTTGCCGTTGGTGCTGCCGCCGACGGTGCTCGGTTATTACCTGCTGGTGCTGCTGGGGCGAGCGACGCCGTTCGGCCGCGTCTACGAGTGGATGTTCGGCGGCCCGCTGGTGTTCACCTGGCAGGCGGCGGTGGTGGCGGCGTGGCTGCACGCGATGCCGCTGCTGGTGAAATCGGCGCGCGCGGCGTTCGAGAGCGTGGATCATTCTTACGAGCGGGCGGCGCGGAGTCTGGGGGCGCCGGAATGGCTGACCTTCGCGCGCGTGACGTTGCCGCTGGCGCGGCGCTCGATTCTCGCGGCCACGGCGCTGGCTTTCGCGCGGTCGCTGGGCGATTTCGGCGTCACCATCATGTTCGCGGGAAACATTCCGGGCCGCACTCAAACCGTGGCCGTGGCGATTTACGATGCCGTGGAATCGGGCAACGGCGCGCTGGCGCGTACGCTGGTGCTGGTCGTCTCGGCGGTGTCGCTGGCCATCATCTGGTTTGCGAATCGCATGGGCGCGCGTGCCTTCGGCGGGCGACGCGCTCCGGAGCCGTTCTGAGGGCATGCCGACGTCATGCTGAAGGCGCGATTGCGGAAACAGTTCCCGGCTGGCCCCGGTTCGGCGGCATTCGCGCTGGAGCTGGACCTGAGCGCCGGCCCGGGCGTCACCGTGCTGTTCGGGCCAAGCGGCGCGGGCAAGACGCTCACGCTCGATTGCATCGCCGGTTTCGTGCGTCCGGACCAGGGCCGCATCCTGCTCGACGACGACATCCTGTTCGACGGCGCGGCTCGCGTTTCGCTGCCCCCGCGCAAGCGCCGCTGCGGCTACGTGTTTCAGAACTATGCGCTGTTTCCGAACATGACGCTGCGGCAGAACCTGGAATTCGCCCTGCACGGCCGGCCGCGTCTGGAGCGGCGCCGGCGCATCGCGCAGATGCTGGAGCGATTTCATCTGGAAGGGCTGCAGGGCCGGCGTCCGCACGAGCTTTCGGGCGGGCAGAAGCAGCGCTGTTCCATCGCGCGCGCTCTGATCGGCGCGCCACGGATGCTGCTGCTGGACGAGCCGGCGCGAGGTCTGGATGCTCCGTTGCGCGCGGAACTGTACGCCACCCTTCGCCAGGTGCGCAACGACTACCGCATTCCGATTCTGCTGGTCACGCACGATCTGGATGAGTGCTTCGAGCTGGGCGACGACATCGTCGTGGTTCGCGAAGGGAATGTGGCGCAGAGCGGCGTCCCGCACGAGGTGTTCGACCGGCCGGCGAGTCTGGAAGTGGCGCGGCTGCTGGGGCTGCACAATCTTCTCTCGGTGGAAATCGTGGCGCTCGATCCGCTGCGCAAATCGAGCCGGCTGCGCTATCTCGATTGCGAGATCGAAGGTCCCTATTTTCCGGGCCATCTGATTGGCGATCGCGTGTGGATCTGCGTCCGGCCGCGGCAGGTCACGGCGGCGCCGCGGCCCAGCCGGATGACGCCGAATCAGATCCCGGTGACGCTGGAGCGGGTGCGGGAGCGGGTGCACGGGCTGCGCCTGGAGTTCAGCGGAGATCTGGCGGCGGAGGATTCCAACGGCAATGCCGATGAAGCGCGGCGGGTGAAGGACTGGGTGGTGGAGATTCCGCCGGCGGCGATGCGGCTGCTGTGAAGTTCAATGGTCAGGCGGTATTGCATCACGGACTCGGTGGATGTGGCCGCGCGAGCGGCGGGGGGCGGCGCGGCGATGATTCAGGTGCGCGCGAAGACGCTGGCGACGCGGGAGCTGGCGGCGCTGGTTCGGGATGTGGTGGCGGTGGCGCGTGGTGTGCCTGTGCTGGTGAACACGCGGACCGACGTCGCGCTGGCGTGCGGCGCAAATGGTGTCCACCTACCATCCGACGGTCTCGCGGCGGATGCGGTTCGCTCCATCGCGCCCGCGGGGTTCCTGATCGGCGTCTCCTGCCATACGCCCGTGGAACTGGTTCGTGCGGAGCGCGAGGGCGCTGACTTCGCCGTATATGGGCCGGTGTTTCCGACAGCATCGCATCCGCAGGCGGCTCCCATCGGGCTGGAGGCGCTCGCCACTGCCGCGCGCGCGGTGGGCATCCCGATCTACGCCCTCGGCGGCATCACCGAAGAAAACGCGCCGCTGTGTATCACCGTCGGCGCAGCCGGGGTAGCAGGCATTTCTTTATTTCGGAAATGAGGTGTACGTCACCTCATTTCCGAATTAGCCAGCGGGGGGTCCGGCGGCAATACTCGCGGTAGCTTTCGCCGCCCTTGCGCCGCAGATGCGGTTCTTCCAGCAGAACCACGACGAAATGGAAGAACACGAATGCGGCGAAGCCGTAGAGCAGCACGGCAGTCGATCCGAAGAAGACGCCCTGCCCGAGGATCGCAGCGATCACGCTCAGGTACATCGGATTGCGCGAGTAACGGTAGAGCCCCTGCTGCACCACCACCTGCGGCTCCTCGCCGAGCAGGAAACGCAAATGACGGGTAAAGAAGATGGCCGGCGTACCGCCGCCTTTCAGCAGGAAATCCAAAGCGCACAGGAGATAGCCGGCGATTCCCGCCAGCGCGAGGGCGAGGCCCGCCCAGCGCCAGATGCCGGGATCAAAGGCGCGCACTTCGCGCCCGGAGTTGAGCAGCCACCAGGGCATCCAGCCGGCGACGAAACCGGGCACCAGCACGCTGAAAATCACGGCGCGAACCCAAAGCACGCGACCTCCCTTGCGACAATCCGCCCTTGCGGCGACCACCCGCTGCCGGCAGCCGGAGCCGGCCTGTACTTGATGTTATATTGACGCCAGCATGCGCCGCATTCGCATCGACGTCGCCTACGACGGCACCGATTTTCATGGATGGCAGGTGCAGCCCTCGCTCCTCACGATTCAGGGCGAACTGGAACGCGTGCTGTCGGAGATTGAGGGCAGCGCAGTTGCCGTGCATGGTTCGGGGCGAACCGACGCGGGCGTGCACGCGCTGGCTCAGGTGGCGGCGTTCGATCTGGAGAATCGGATCCCCGTGGACAATCTGCGGCGAGCCATGAATCGCCTGCTGCCGCGGTCCATCCGGGTGCTGTCGGCCGAGGAAGCCCCCTGCGAGTTTCATCCGCGTTTCGCCGCGCGCGCCAAAACGTACCAGTATCGGATTTGGCGCGAGGAGATTTGCCCGCCGTTCGATCGCCTGTACGTTTTGCATCATCCGTACCCGCTGGATGAGAGCGCGATGACCGATGCGGCGCGGGTGTTCGAGGGCGAGCACGATTTCACCGCATTTGCGGCCACCGATGAGAGCGATGAGGAAGGCCGCTCGAAAGTGCGCACGGTGTACTCGTCTTCGCTGCGGCGCGACGGCCCGCGTCTGATTTTCGACGTCCGCGGCAGCGGCTTCCTCAAGCACATGGTTCGCAATATGGTGGGCGTGCTGCTGGAGGCAGGCAAGGGCAATCTGACGCACGACGATGTTTGCCGGCGGCTGGAACCCGGTTGCGGCATTCCACCGGGACCCCGCGCGCCGGCGCGAGGGCTGTTCCTGATCAGTGTGGAGTATTAGCAGGATGCTGAAAAAGTGCTTGGGCGTACCGCTCCCTTTGGTCGCGGCTCCGTAACGTGTTGCAAATCCAGATCGACTTTTCCGAGCCGCGCGCGGAGCAAGCGGTTTTGCGACTTTTTCAGCATCCTGTTAGTTTAGGGGGTCCGGAAATTCGGAAATGAGGTGTACGTCACCTCATTTCCCGTCGTGGTCCTGATCGTGCGCCCAGTCGAGGGGCGATTTGAACAGATCCTTCAGGCTCGCCTTCACCGTCACCAACACGCCGTCTTCGCTGTCGCGAGTGGCCACCAGCATGGGCATCCAGCGGCCAACCTCGCCCACATAGATGTTCGTGCTTTCATCCGCCTCGCGGACCTCCACGAATCGCGACCAGCCTTCGGGCAGGACTTTGTCCACGTGGTTGGTGAAATCCGCAGGTGCGCCCTCGAAGATGGCCACGTTGATCGCTTTCGCGCGGCCGCCGGAAGCCATATACGCGATCGGACTCGCCACCTTCATGGCTGCGCCCATCAGCGGGACATGCATGTGGCGCACGCCGCTCTCCGCTTCGACATCGTGCACCAGCCGCCCAAAGTTCAGAGTCTCGGCGTGCACGGTGCGGACCGGGGCCGATTCAGCGGCGGCGGGCGTCCCTTGATCGGTTGGGCCTTTGTCGGTTGGGCCCGTGTCGGCCGCGCCCGTCTCTGCCGCACTCAGCCCAGGCAAACCGAAGCGATGGCTCAGCACGGGCAGCGCGCTTCCGGAAAGCATTCCGTCAATGTGCACCGCAGTGATCCCACCGGCCTCCGCGACAATCAGAGCGAGACCGCCGGGCCCGGCATAGCCGTGAACCAGCTCATCGGGATCTTTCGAGCGGGAGGTCAGGAAACGCGGCCAGTCCGCGGGAATCATGGCGGCGCGCACCGCGTTCACATCGTCGGAGTCGGGCATCTCGTGGCCGGCGAATTCGTAGACCACTACTTCGATTCCGGAAACTCCGGCGAGGGCCTTCAGCAGGCGGGCCTCTTCGGGGTCTTCCGGCGTGGCCTGAGACAGGGCGCGGAGCATGGGCGCGGTCAGGTTGACCCGGACCACTTCGTCGGCGCGAGCCTCGAGATCGGCCAGGGGATTCGGAGAGGTCTCGGCGGCGAGAGCCAGCCCGAACAGGGCTGCCAGCAAACAAATCCTGGTCATGTCACTGTTAACCACGCTGGCGCGGCTCCTCCGGTTCCCGAAAGTTGGCCTGCAAAAGAAAAAGCCGGGCGCGGGGCCCGGCCTGTTCCGAATTGTCTGGGTTAACTCCTGGCGCTAGCGATACCCTCCGCCTCCGCCGGCGCCCCGGCGACTGCCGCGATCGCCGCGTCCACCACCGCCGCCGGCGCCTTCACGAGCGGCCATGGGACGCGCTTCATTCACCACCAGCGCGCGGCCCTGCAACTCGCGGCCGTTGCACGCCTCGATAGCCTGATTCGCCGCGGCGTCGTTGATCTCCACGAAGCCGAACCCGCGCGCGTCGCCGCTGAACCGGTCGCGCATAACATTGACACTGTCTACCGTCACGCCGGCATCCGAGAAGAATTTCTCGAGATCGGTTTCCGTGGCGGAGTAAGGAAGGTTACCTACGAAAAGTCTCACATACGCTCCTGACTGACAACTTCGGACTAGCAGGGACCACAACCGCGGAGAAGCCGAAGGGAAAACTCGAGCAAAGCGGGGGGTAAACCATCTCTTCCAAAACTGTCCTGGCCATTATGCCAGAATTTGGGCGCCGAGGTCAAAAAGCAGGATGTATCACACTGGAGGGGACCGTGTACACCGCGCTTGCCGATGCCGTTCTCACCGTGCACCTGACGTGGATCACGTTCGTCATTCTGGGGGCGCTGTTCACGCGAGGCCGGCGTGCGCTCACCGGGATTCACCTCGTCTCGCTGGTGTGGGGGATCATTGTCGAGGCGGGGCCGTGGCCGTGTCCCCTGACGCTGCTCGAGAACTTCTTCGAGAGGAAGGCGGGCGCTGGTCCTTACCAGGGCGGCTTTCTGCTGCATTATCTGGATGCGGTGGTGTACCCGGACATTCCCGCGTGGCTGCTGGTGACGTTGGGGATCGGCGTGTGCGCGATCAACCTGGCGGTTTATGGGCGGCGATTCGCGCGGAACAGAAGCAAATCGAGACTGAAGGTGACGCGCATGGACTCGGGCGGGCCGGATCTCAGCGGGCGATAGATGGAGTGGAGAACGTCGCGAACGGTGTCGGCGTCGAGGTCGGCCTCGGCGGCGGCCCGGCGCCGATCGGTGAGCGTGAAATCCGGCGCGAATGTGTCGATGGTGCGGGCGACGCGGTCGCGGCCTCTGCCGCGGAGTTCGATGAGATCGTCGGGAGCGGGAAGCGCGATGAGCAGACGTCCATCGTCGCGCAGGACACGGCGGAACTCGGCGGCGTTCATGCGCGCGGTGATGGAGAAGACGAGCGAGAACGAAGCGTCGGCGAAGGGCAGGAATCGGTCGGCGTTGGCCACGATCCACTCGCCTGCGGGACAGCGCCGCGCCGCCGAATCGGTAGCGGCGACCGAGATGTCCACGCCGTGCGCGCTGCAGCCGGTTCGCGCGGCCAGATTGCCGAGATAGAAGCCGTCGCCGCAGCCGGCGTCAAGCACGATGTCTTCCGGCGTTGGCGCGGCGAGTTCCGCGATGGCATCAAGCAGGGGCCCGGTGACACCGCGGTCGTGCAGACGCGCGCGCCCGGCGAGCGCTTCGCGAGTGTCCCCCGGCCGGCGCGACCGGCGATCCTGCGGCTGCAGCAGATTGATGTACCCGCTGCGCGCGACATCGAACGAATGCCCGCGCGGGCACACCACCCGCCGCTCCTCGCGCGCCAGCCCGAGATGGCAATCGCGTACCGGGCAGAGCAGCATGCGTTGAGTGTATCGGATGAGGCGGGTTGGAAACCCGCCGCAGGTTACAAACCTGCCCCACAGTCGAAAACCGCTCGCGTGGGGCGGGGACTTTGCCCGCTGCGGGCTCCCAGCCCGCTCGTTCGAGCGTGGTCGGCCAGGCGGTCTGAGACCGCCGCAGCCTCCCCGACAAGCGCAAGAGCAGTGGTCACCTTATCCGGCGATACGGCGGCCCAGGCTGCCCACAGCTACTCGTCGGTTTCCTGCAGGAAGCAGCTCTCGAAGGCGCGGTCGATCAACTCCTCGGTGAGGGCGAAGGGCAGCAGCTCGAAGTGGATCAGATTGATGGCATGAGAAAGCACGTCGCGCGGATGGCAACGGCGCAGCGGTTTTCCGGGACGGCGGTAATATCGCTCGATGAAATACTCGATGTTCGCTTCCTCGAACGCCAGCTCCTGCGCGCGGCAGAACTGGCGGAAGATTTCCGAGAACTCCTCCTCGGTCGGGTTGCGCATCAGCATCTTGTACTGAATGCGCCGGAGGAACGCTTCGTCGCCGAGCTGGTGCGGGCGCAGGTTGGTGGAAAAAATGAGAAACGCCTCGAAGGGCACGGTCATCTTGCCGCCGCTCTGAAACGAGAGAAAGTCCACGTGGCGCTCCATGGGCACGATCCAGCGGTTGAGCACCTCGGCGGGCGTGGCCCGTTGCCGGCCGAAGTCGTCGATCAGATAGATGCCGTTGTTGGCCTTCACCTGAAACGGCGCATCGTAGATCTTCGCCGTGGGGTTCCAGGTGAGGTCGAGCATGTCCATGGTTAGCTCGCCGCCGGTGACGATGAACGGCCGCCGGCATTTGGCGAAACGCTCGTCCGAGACGGGCTCGCATTCGAGCACGGATGAGCGCGCCTCGTCGTCGATACGCTGGTGATACATGGGGTCGAAGACGCGCACGATCTGTCCCTGGCATTCGACGGCGTAGGGAATGTAGATGGGCGTGTAATCGAGATTGGCGAGCGCTTCCGCAAGGTAGGTCTTGCCGTTGCCGGGATGGCCGTACAGCAGCAGCGAATTCCCGGAACAGACCGCGGGGCCCAGGCGCGCCAGAATTCCCGGCGTGATCACCATTTTGCGGTAGGCGTAGGCGAGGGCGTCCTGGCTGAGCCAGCCGGGCTGGCGGCGCTGCTTGCGGACCAGCAGCGAGTACTGGAAGAGCGGCACGGGCGCCGGGCCGGTGTACTGGTTGGTTTCGAGATACTCGCGCGCCATGGCGCGGCCGAGGTCGGAGAGAACGAAGACCGCGGAGGCGTCGCCCAGGCCCATGGAGCGCTTGGCATGCAGCAGGCGCTGGGTCTTGAACGATTCGAGCAATGGCTCGATGAGGCTGAACTTGAAGCCGAGTGACGAGGCGAGCTCGCGGCCCAGCATTTCGCCGCGGAAGAACAGCTTCTTCAGGATGAGCTGCTCGATGGCGGTGGCCGGGAGCGCCGTGTCCTCGATGGTTTCCGGAACGGGCGGAATGATCTCGTCGGGCAGCCACGAATCGGGGTCGTCGCTGGCCGGCCGTTCGGAAGTGGGCAGGGCGCTCATTATGGTGCGAGTGTGTGGCTCATCGGAGAGACGGAAAACTTCACAATCGTCCATCGGGCGCGAGGGCGCGGCGGAGCATGGAGTGAATGCCGGAGGGTGATACAGGTGGCCGGCCCTGGCGGAGGTGGTCCCGTCAGTTTCGATTCGCGATTTAAGGAGCGCTCCCGAGCCGCTTGATTAACCCTCACGGCGAAGAGTCCGTTTATTATCCGCAACGGCAAGGAGCCGATTGACGCACGGGGGACGATTCGTCGCGCATAACGTTGCACCGGGTTGCCCGGGAAGCTCCGGCGCCTCGTGATCCGTTTCTCCGACGACAGAGCAACGAACTCTTGATGGGGAGGCTAGCGCGGGCGGGCGGAGCGGGAGCGGGAAGTGGATGAAAGGAAGGAGAAGATGG
>Ga0326727_10024389_pt1 | contig 11444 bp, 10 predicted proteins | sample MB2enrmetagenome_FD_207643 | JGI IMG/M metagenome (GOLD analysis project Ga0326727, IMG submission 207643) | Lab enriched peat soil microbial communities from McLean, Ithaca, NY, United States - MB29MY | ecosystem: Environmental > Terrestrial > Soil > Wetlands > Peat | place: USA: New York... | reverse complement strand
CGACGCGGTGAATTTTTTGTCGACCGCGAGCGCGGCGGGGTTTGCGCTGGGCGCGATGGCAGCAGTGGCTCATTGGGGCGTGCGTTGATTGAGCACCCTTGAGTTTGTGCTTTCCCACGCTTGCGGCAAAGGCGAGAACACGGCAAGTATGGTCTCGCCAAAGTCACGCCTGGGGGAAAGTAAGACTCCCCGTCTTGCCGCAATCTATCTTTGACCGATTAAAACTCCGCGCATCAATGCAGATGCAACCGCCATGCCGTGTAACTGAGAATTTCGTGCTCGATCCGCTCCATCTCGCGTGAGCCGCCTTCAACCTGGACGCGGGGCCGGGGCGAAGTGAGCACATTGAGGCCCTCGGCGGCGCAGATTTCGTGAATGCGAAACATGTGTGTCCCGTCGCTGACGATGACCAGGCGGCGCAAGCCGTTGGCGCGGGCAATGACGGCGATGCGGCGAGCGGAATCCTCAGTGTTGCGGCTCTGGGTTTCGGCGATGATGTTGCCTTCTGGCACGCCCATGCTCATGAGGTACTCGCGGCCCACTGCGCCCTCGGAGTACTCGTCGCCGCCGCCGCCACCCAGGGTAATGATGAGCGGGGCGATGCCGCGGCTGTAGAGGGCGCGGGCGTGGTCGAGGCGGGCGCGGTAGACCGGAGAGGGGCGGCCGTCGTACTCTGCCGCGCCAAGAACGCCGATGGCGTCAGAGGGTGCGGCCTGATCCTGGCTGGCATAGCTCTCAATCTGCCAGTAGACCCAGCGGCACCAGCCCAGGACGGCCACGGCGAGAGCCAGCAGCAACAGCAGCGTTCCGCGGAGGATCCAGTTAGCCCGTTTTGGCTTCATCCGGCGCTTCATGCGCACCTTCCAGCCCCTACCTCTGCAACACCATGACGATTTCGTGCGTAGGAATGGCGCCCTCGCGCAGAATTTCCCAGCGGCCGGGCCCCAGCGAAAGATCAACGATGGTGGTGGGCTGGGTGTGGCCGGTAGGACCACCGTCAATGATGAGCGGGATGCGGTCGCCAATCTGGTCGCGCACGCTGGCGGCGTGAGTACACTCCTGCGCTCCTTGCAGATTGGCCGAGGTGGCGGTGATCGGCAGTCCGAAGCGCTCCACCAGGGCGCGCGGAATGGCGGCGTCCGGCACGCGCAGCGCCACATTGCCGGTATTGGCCGTGGAGCGCAGGGGCAGCTTGGTGCCGGCGCGCACGATGATGGTGAGCGGGCCAGGCCAGAAGCGCTCCGCCAGCTTGTCGAACAGGGCGTCGGTATCGCGCGCCAGTTCATACGCCTGGGAAACAGAGGCGATGAGCAGCGAGAGCGGCTTGTGCTTTTGGCGGGTCTTGATTTTGTAGATTTGCTCGACGGCGTGCAGATTCACGGGGTCCACCGCCAGCCCGTAGAAGGTGTCGGTGGGCAGGGCAACTACGTCGCCCTTGCGCAGGCAGGAGACTATATAGTCAATCCGGTCCGGTTGGGGTTCATCGGGATGGACACGCAGGATCTCCGCGGACAAGAAGGTCTACCTCAGTTCCCGAAATGAAGACGCCATAAAGACGGAAACTATCACAGCACCAGCCGTGGTGCAAGTCGGTCTGGAACGGGCGTCCGCTTTTTGGCGGACAAACAGGCTAGAATCGCCTAGAGAAGAGGCCATTCGAACCCATGCCTATCAGGGTCATACAGAGTAAGCAGAATGCCCGGCTGAAAGAGTTGCGGCGCGCGCTGGCCCACCCCGGCCGCGAGAAGCGCAGCCTAGCCGGAATCGAGGGGCCGAACCTGCTGGAGGAGGCGCTGCGCGCCGGCCTGCGGGTGGAATGCGTGTTTGTGGCGCAGGGCAGCGAAGGACTGCTGGAAGGGCTGAAGCTGCCGCGGGAGACGGAGATTCTGCTGCTGCCGAAGGAACTGCTGGACTCCGCGCTGACCACGGAAGCTCCACAGGCCATTGCGGCCCTGGTGGAGACGCCGGACTGGGCCTGGGAGCAACTATTGGGCAGCACCGCGCCGCTGGTGGTGGTGCTGGCCGGGTTGCAGGACCCCGGCAACCTGGGCACGATTTTGCGGTCGGCGGAGGCTTTTGGGGCGGACGGCGTGCTGAGTTTGCCTGGGACGGTGAGCGCCTGGAATCCCAAGGCGGTGCGCGCTTCGGCAGGAAGCGTGTTCCGGATTCCGCTGATTGCAGCGAGCGCCGAAGATGGATTTGAGCGGCTGCGCGCGGCGGGAGTGACGATCTGGACCACCGCGGTGCAAGGGGCGGAGCCGGCAGGTGGCGTGAATCTGGCCGGGCCGGTGGCGCTGGTGATTGGCAATGAAGGCAACGGCGTGGCTGAGGATGTGGCGGCACAGGCCAACGGAGCGGTGACGATTCCCTGCCCTGGGCCGGTGGAAAGCCTGAACGCCGCCGTTGCGGCCAGCGTGCTGCTGTATGAAGCATCGCGGCAACGATCGGGACCCGGCATCAAGCCATCCCACCCTTCGCAAAAGGCGCGAAGGATGGGGCACCCAAATTCCAAGGCCGGGCCAACGGATTCTATGAATGGGGGACCGCGATGAGCCTGTTTGACGGCGAACCGGAAGGCCCCAGCGGCACGGTGCGCACGGCGCCCCTGGCGGAGCGGATGCGACCGCGCAGCCTGGAGGAGTTGAGCGGCCAGGAGCACTTGGTGGGACCCGGCAAGCCTCTGCGCGTGCAGATTGAGCGCGACGATTCCGGTTCCATGATTTTGTGGGGACCGCCGGGCGTGGGCAAAACCACCCTGGCCAAGATCATTGCCGATACCACCCGCGCCAGTTTCATCGAGTTCTCTGCCGTGATGAGCGGCATCAAGGAGATCAAGCAGGTGATGGCGTCGGCCGCGCAGGCTTCCGAGATGCACTCGCGGACCATTGTGTTTGTGGACGAAATTCACCGCTTCAACAAGGCGCAGCAGGACGCATTTTTGCCCTACGTGGAGCGGGGAACGATCCGGCTGATCGGGGCGACGACGGAGAATCCTTCGTTCGAGATTATTTCGGCGCTGCTGTCGCGCTGCCGGGTTTATGTGCTGCAATCGCTGACCGAGGAGCAGATTGCCGGGTTGCTCCGGAAGGCAGTGGAGGATAAGGAGCGCGGGCTAGGCGGGCTGGAACTGACCGCGGACGACGACGCGCTGGAGATGATTGCCAGCTACTCCAGCGGTGACTGCCGCAACGCCTACAACACGCTGGAAGTGGCGGCGCAACTGGCGCTGGAAGGCAACAAGCACGTCGACAAGGCGCTGGCCGGGGAGGCCGTGCAGCAGCGGGTGCTGATGTACGACAAGAACGGCGAGGAGCACTACAACCTGATCTCTGCGCTGCACAAGAGCGTGCGCAACAGCGATCCGGACGCGGCGCTCTATTGGCTGGCGCGGATGTTTGCCTCGGGCGAGGACCCGCTTTATCTGGCGCGGCGGGTGGTGCGCATGGCTGTGGAAGACATTGGCCTGGCCGCTCCGGAGGCGATGAACCTGTGCCTCTCCGCCAAGCAGACGATGGAGTTTCTGGGCTCGCCGGAAGGCGACCTGGCGCTGGCCGAGGCGGTGGTCTACCTCTGCCTGGCTCCCAAGTCGAACTCGGTCTACAAGGCTTACGGAGCCGTGCTGCAGGAGATTGAGCATACGCGGCAGGAGCCGGTGCCGCTGCATCTGCGCAACGCGCCGACCAAGCTGATGAAGCAACTGGACTACGGCAAGGGCTACCAATATGCCCACGACGAAGAGGACAAGGTGGCCGATATGGACTGCCTGCCCGACTCGCTGAAAGGGCGCAGCTATTACCAGCCCACCCAGGAGGGCCGGGAGAAGCTGCTGGCCCAGAGGATGGAGCAAATCCGAAGGATCAAGGCGGGGAAACACGGGAGAGGGTGAGCCGCTGGGGCGAGTCTGTTCAGATCTGCGCCCCGCAGTTGCCGCAGAAGCGCGACGCATCCTGCAACTTTGCGCCGCACATACCGCAGAAGCCAAAGCTCCTGTCACTCGCTAAGGATGAGGCAGGTTGCGGCTGCACTTCAGACCTCGGTGAGTTATGACCCGCGGTCCAGGCTGGCATGACAGGCAGCATGGAAAAGGGCGCAGCAGGTACAGAATATTTAGGACTCGGACCGAATTCATTTACACCTGGATCGCTGTCGATTGCCATCATGATGATCAGGATCAAACCACCTATGAATGGAATCAAGCCGATCAGCAGAAACCAACCGCTCTTGCCTGTGTCGTGAAGCCGGCGCACGCTGACGGACAGGGATGGGATAAGAGAGATGAGCGAGTAGATGAAACACAGGCCGATGAGGACAACGCCAATGCCAATGACTGTGAGCACCAAACCGACAATGTAAGCCGCAAAGACGATCAGGCATTGGAAGAGAGTGAACATCCAATACTCCTGGCGGCGCGACCGCCCATCGAAGTCAGCGTACCTCTTCCATGCCAGTTGAAACCACTCCATCTTCGCCCTCCATGCCAGGCAACTCGTCAAAGAAAGCGCATGGATTCATGCATCCACGACTCCGGTGCGCACACACCGCGGCAATCTTGGCTCGTATTCTCGGCAAGAAGAAAAGATACACTATCGAGCCAGGATTGGATAGGGCGCACCCATGATTCAACAGATAACTCCGTCATCGCAAGATTTATTTTTTTGGAAGGACTGGACGCCATAACTCCAGAGAGCCTCGGGAATAGGTTGTGAAGCTTAGGAGACCTCGAGCCGGCTCTCATCACAATTCAGCATTAAAAAGGCGACAGCCGACAAGAACTCGTGCTAATCTCATTTCGCGCGGGCCGATAGAAGAGCGCCCGCACATTCCCCAAAATCAAAATCCACTGGAGGTCAACCATGAGCGAGAACCTTTCTCTCACCCCCCACATCGTGGTCAGCAACGCGGCCGCGGCGATTGACTTTTACAAGGCAGCCTTTGGAGCGGAGGAAACCGGCCGCCACCTGGCGCCCAACAGCAATAAAGTGATGCACGCCGCCCTAAAGATCAACGGTGGCGTGCTGATGCTGAACGACGACTTTTCCGATTCAATGGGATGCAAAAGCGAGACGCCGGAGGCGCTGGGAGGCAGCCCGGTCACGTTCCATTTGGAAGTGCCGGACGCCGATGCCGCTTGGGCCAAAGCTCTGGCTGCCGGAGCCAAGGTAATATTTCCTCTGAAAGACCAGTTCTGGGGCGCACGTTACGGCCAGGTAAAGGACCCCTTCGGTCACTACTGGTCTATCGCCCACACCATCGCCACCCCTACCAAAGCCGAGATGGAGGAAGGCGCAAAAGAAGCCTTCGCCCATTGAGAGCCTGAATCTGGCGGAAGATCAGCGCGGGTTGCCCCTGTCTGTGATGGCTTTGCTTGCGTCACAAACAGGGGCAACCGTGCGCTCAACGCACGGCGCTTTCAGCGTTTGGGCAGGTTGCCGAGGGCATCGGTCACAATGCCGGGAGTGAGCACTTCGGGCAGCATTTGCGGCTGGCTCTGGCCGGGAGTGTAGAGGGCATAGGCGGGAACGCCGCTGCGGCCGAGAGCGGTCAAGGCCTGGGTGATGGCTTCGTCGTGGCGGGTCCAGTCGGCCTTCATCAGGACCACATTTCTGGCCTGGAAGGCCTGCACGACTTCCGGCTGCTGCAGAGCCACACGCTCATTGACCTGGCAACTGAGGCACCAGCGGGCGGTGAAGTCCACAAAAACCGGCTGCCCGGCAGCGAGAGAGCGGTTGACCGCGGCCTGCGACCACGGCTGCCAGACGCCGTTTGTGTCCGCGGGAGCAGAAGACTCCGAAGCGGTGGTTAGCCTGGCTGGAGCGAGAACTGAGAGCGCCACCACGCCCAGAAGAAACGCGGCGGCTATCAGGGTTGCCCAGCGCTGGGCCGGCCAGCGGCCCAGGAACCAGCCGGCGATGGCCAGCAGCAGGAAGCTGGCCAATAAGGAAGCCAGAACGCCTGCGCCGTAGGCCTGCGCCAGCACCCAGGCCAGCCAGATGACGGTGGCGAAGATGGGCACGGAGACGGCCTGGCGGAGGACTTCCATCCACGCTCCGGGACGGGGCAGAATGCGGGTCCAGGCGGGCTGAAGAGTGAGCGCGACATAGGGCGCGGCCAATCCCAAAGCCAGCGCCGTGAAGACGGCAAAGGTGACGGCAGGAGGTGCGCTGAGCGCGTAGCCGATGGCTGCTCCCATGAAGGGCGCGGTGCAGGGCGTAGCGACGACTACGGCCAGCACGCCGGTGAAGAAGCTGCCCGTGTAGCCCTCCTTTTGGGCTAGCGAACCGCCGGCGCTGGTGAGGGTAAGACCGATTTCAAACTGCCCGGCCAGCGACAGGCCGAGGAAAAACAGCAGGCTCGCCATGAGGGCGAGGAAGACCGGGGACTGGAACTGGAATCCCCAACCGAGGGTGGCCCCGGCAGCGCGCAGGCCGAGCAGTACGGCCACCAGTACCCAGAAGGAGACCAGAATACCCGCAGCGTAGACAAGGCCGTGGGCGCGCATCTGGTGCTGCTCCTGGTGCCCGGAGTTGACCAGCGCCAGGCCTTTGATAAACAGCACCGGAAATACGCAGGGCATGAGGTTGAGGATCAAGCCGCCGAGGAAGGCCAAGCCGGAGGTGCGGAGAAGCACCAGCCAGGAGAGGGGCGACGGGGCAGCCGGAGTGGGACTGGAGGACGGCGGCGCGATGGTTGGCGCTGACACGGAGGCCGGGGTCGCGGAGACAGGAGCGGGAGCCGAGACAGGAACAGCATCGGTTGCGCCGGAAGCGGACAGGGCGACAAGATCGAAGGCACGGCCGCCGGAGAGCTCGAGAACCCCTTTTATCTGAGATGGATGGGCGGTTAGATTCGCGTCCTTCTTCAAGTCCAGGGTGAAGCCCTTGGCGGTGGCCGTGAACTTTTGCGGAGCGGGATAGTCGAGAATGTCCTGGTCGGCGGGAAAGAACAGGGCGGAGGTTTCGCGCTTGCCGGTTTCGACGGCAAGGCGGAAACCCTGCGGCGTGGGCTGGAAGGTTGCCTTGGCGCTGGCGGGCAGAGGCTTGGGAAGACGGCTACTCAGACGCTTGAAAAGAGCTGCATCGGCAGCGAGTGAAATGGCCTTGACCGGATGATCGGCGACCGGACGAACCTCTTCCAGCTCCGCCTTGCCGGGAATGCAGACCTCGCGGCAGACCAGCCAATCCACCTTGGCATGCAGAGCGGCCGGGCCGGGCTTGGCTGTCTTCGCCACGTTGAAGGTGAACGGGAAGAGAACCTCATCCTCATAGCCAAAGTCCATCAACGGGCCGAGAGGCAGACGCCGGGGCGCGGGAAACTGCAAGGAGCCGGCGGAGATGCCCTCGGGGAGCGTCCAGCGCATGTGGGGCGGTTCGCCGGAATCGCCGGCATTCTTCCAGTAGACGTGCCAGCCCGGCTCCAGCTTGAAATAGAGCCCAGCGCTGGCCGACTCACCGCGATTCAGCTCCTGAGGAAGAACAACAAGTTGCACATGCAGGTGCGCTACGTCGGCGGAGTTCGAGGCGGCCAAGGCGGGCAGGCCCGCGGCGAGCAGGAAAGAAAGGGCGAGAAGGAAGCGAGGAAGGCGCATGGATGGGGAAGCTGACTCCTAATGGTTGGACTCAGTGTATCGAACGATGGTCGCAACGAATCTTCGCGTCAATCTCCGCTTCAATGGCCGATGCGCAAATCCGGGTGCGCGGCATGTTGGCGGAAGATGCAGTCGTCCTGGATGCAGTGGACGCCGGCAGCGCGGGCGCGGGCGATGGCCTGGTCGTGGATTACGCCGTCCTGGAGCCACAGGGCGGGAATGCCGAGGCGGATCACGTCGTCCACGATGGCCGGAACGAACTCCGGGGCGCGAAAGACATTGACCAGATCGATGCCGGCGCCGGTTTGGCGCAGGGCGGAGGCTTGGGCAGCGTCGAGGTCGGGATAACAGGGGAGGTCGAGGATCTGGGTCAGCGCGGGATTGACGGGGAGGACGCGATAGCCGTGGGCGGCAAGGTAACGGCCGATGGTGTGGCTGGCTCGAGTGGGCTTGTTGCTCATGCCGACGACGGCGATGGTGCGGGAGGTGCGGAGGATTTGGTCGATGATCGAGGAATCGTTCATGAATCGCTCCCATTCAGAAGAATTTGACACATTCGGCCCGATCAGAGGGGCATCAAGTTGTGGGTCTACGAAAGAATCAGCAAGTTAGCCCCCCGCTTCGCGGGGATGGCAAGTTAGCCGAATTGTGCGAGTAACAGTGTCTCAGGGCTGGGGCGCACCACATGAAAGGTCCGCCCCACCGCAGGTGGCTAGACGTCGAGATCGTCGTCTGGCTCGGAGGCGACGGCGGTGCCGCGGCGCTTGGCCAGCAGATAGCCGCGCAGGAAAGGCTCCAGATAGCCGTCGAGCACCTTGTCCACGTCGCCCACTTCCACCTTGGTGCGGTGGTCCTTGGCGATGCGGTAGGGCTGCAGGACGTAGGAGCGAATCTGCGAGCCGAAGTTGATCTCCAGCTTGGAGTCTTCGAGCTTCTTGGTGACGGAGCGCTTCTTTTCCAGCTCGAACTCGTAGATCCGCGAGCGCAGAATCTTCATGGCTTTTTCGCGATTCTTGTGCTGGGAGCGTTCGTTCTGGCAGCAGACGACGATGCCGGTGGGCAGATGGGTCATGCGCACGGCGGAATCGGTGGTGTTGACGTGTTGGCCGCCCTTGCCGCCGGAGCGATAGGTGTCAATGCGCAGGTCTTCGACCTTCACATCGACGTGAATGGTTTCGTCGATCTCCGGCGAGACGTAGACCGAGGCAAAGGAGGTGTGGCGGCGCTTGGCGGAGTCGAACGGGGAGATGCGCACCAGACGATGGACGCCGCTCTCTCCGGCGAGCTGGCCGAAGGCGTAGTCGCCCATGATGGTGAAGGTGGCGGACTTGATGCCGGCCTCTTCGCCGTCCTGGTAGTCGTTGATCTCGGTTTTGAAGCCCTGCTGCTCGGCCCAACGCAGATACATGCGCATGAGCATCTCAGCCCAGTCCTGGCTCTCGGTGCCGCCTGCGCCGGGATGGACGGTGATGATGGCGTTGAGCGGGTCTGTCTCGCTGCTGAGCATGGTCTTGGCTTCAAGCGCCTCATTGAAGGCGGAGAGAGCCTTAATGTCGCGCTCCAGATCGGCGAGGACGTCTTCGCCCTCACGGGCCAGCTCAATGTAGGCCTCGATGTCGCCGACGCGGCGCGCCATCTCGGCATCGTCGGCGGCCATGCCTTCAAGGCGCTTGCGTTCGCGCATCAGCGGCTGGCTGGCGGCGGGGTCTTTCCACAGGGCCGGATCGGCCAGTTTTTTTTCAATATCGGCGAGTTCCCTGCGGATGCGAGCAGGGTCAAAGATACTCCCGCAGGTCGCGAACTTGATCGCGGACGGGAGCAAAGGCGAATTCGAGATCATTCAAGGACATGGTTTGCTCTTAGGACCTGGCTTTGTTTTGAACTAGGCGCCGGAGAGCGGCCCGCAAGGACCAGCCCACAACACCCAAAGCCAGTATGGCACAGGCCCAGGCAAAGACATCGCCATGGGCGGTGTAGAAGGTGATGTCGTCGCGGAAGGCGTAGCCGGCGGGCAGAGCATCGACCTGGTGGCGGGGAATGCTCTGGCGGACGCGGCCGTAGGGGTCAATGGAGGCGGTGACGCCGTTGTTGGTGTCGCGCAGGATCCAGCGGCGGTTCTCAATGGCCCGCATGCGCGCCATGTTCAGATGCTGCCAGGGAGCGCTGGTGTCGCCATACCAGCCGTCGTCGCTGATGTTGACGAGAACTTCAGCGCCCAACTGGGCGAACTGGCGCACCTCGGCGGCAAAGACCGACTCATAACAGATGAAGACGCCGTAGCGGTGGGCCCCGCCGTTCTGTAGGCCGAGGCGAAAGACCTTGCGATCGTCGCCGGGCGTGAAGGAGGAAACGCGGCCGGTGAGTTTGTGGGCAAAGAAGAGCAAGTTCTTGAAGGGAATGTACTCGCCGAAGGGGACGAGGTGGATTTTGTCGTAGCGGCCGACGCGCGCGCCGTTGGCAGAGACGACGAGAGCGGAGTTGAAGTCGTGCCAGACCTGCTCTTCGGGGGCGAAATCGGTGCCCAGGCTGCCCACGATAAGCGGAGACTGGGTTTGGCGGGCGAGGGCCGCCAGAACCTGCTGGAAACGGGGATCGTCCTCGATGAAGGGGGCGGGCGACTCCGGCCAGACGACCAGATCGGGATGAGTGGGCCAGGGCGGGCAGACGATTTCGCCCTGGGGCGCGCTGGTTTGCGGAATTCCGGCGATGTAGGACTTGCAGTTTTCCCCGGCCAGGCGGGTCATTTCGGCGATGTGGCGGTCCCATTCGGGACCGGGCCAGGCGTTGTCGCCCGCGACATCGAGATTGGGCTGGATCAGAACGGCAGTGGCCGTGGGCGCGGGACGGGGCGGAGCAATGAGGATGCCGGATGCGCCAGCCAGCAGCAAAACTGTGCCGGCAACAGCCCAGAGGCGCCGGCCCTCGCGGCGGCTGAGCAGGAGGCCGCCAGCGAGGAGGGCATTCACGGCAACCAGCAGGAAGCTGATGCCGTAGACGCCGGTCCAGGGCGCAAGCTGGTTGACCAGGGCGTTATCGACCTGCGAGTAACCGAGTTGGTCCCAGGGGACCGAGGTGATGCGGGAGGCGGCCAGTTCCAGAGCGGCCCAGAGGACAGGGGCAGCGGCCAAAGCCAGGCGCGCGCTGCCGGTGGCCTGGCGCAGCAGCGCAATGCAGAGGCCAAAGAGGCCGAAGTAGAGGCCCAGGACCAGGCTGTATCCGATGAGTAGGAGCGTGGGGGCCATGAGCGGCATGTCGCCGTAGCGAAGCATGGTGTCGCGCACCCAGTAGCAGTTGCCGGCATACCATAGGAAACCGCAGAGGTAGGCGACGAGGAAGGCGCGGCGCAAAGGACGCGGCTGGGCCGGGCCGGTCAGGGACAGCAGGGCGCACAACAACGGGACCAGTGCGAACCAGGCAAAGATAGTTCGCCAGACGGGGAGCGGCCCAGCCAGGGGAAACGGCAACTCGAGCAATACGGCAGAAAGGCCGGCAGCGGCCCACAACTTGAAGGATTTGCTGTGCATACAGGGGCGAGTTTATCGCATTTGGGGCGCAATGCAGGGGCTGGCACGGAGCAATCGACGCCTTTTCACGGAAGCCAGCGCCTGGAAAGAAGCAAGCAGGCAAGGTCAAGAAAGACAAATGCGTATTGTTCGAGCCGTGTTGCTTTTCCACCCATCCGCATTTTTCCTCGAAAGACCGCGGATGGATGGGGCACCCAGTTTCATCCGCTGTGGGACGGCAAGGCCGGTGGGGGCAGTTACGAGGTCAGACTTGGGCTAAGTGGACCTCGTCCTGATCATCAGAGACCTTGAAACCCGCAATGGGCGAGTTCGCAATCTGACGCCCAGAACGGGAA
>Ga0326727_10024387_pt1 | contig 11444 bp, 13 predicted proteins | sample MB2enrmetagenome_FD_207643 | JGI IMG/M metagenome (GOLD analysis project Ga0326727, IMG submission 207643) | Lab enriched peat soil microbial communities from McLean, Ithaca, NY, United States - MB29MY | ecosystem: Environmental > Terrestrial > Soil > Wetlands > Peat | place: USA: New York... | reverse complement strand
ACCCTATTAGCAGCCCATGAGGAGGCGAGATGCTCCCGATGAGGAAACCAGCGACTGGAGAGCCGTGTGCGGGAGATCCGCCAGCACGGTTCGGAGGGCGGGGAGGAAACTTCCCGACCCCTATCGGTTTTGGGGACCTTGTCCCTTGAAGCGGTAGTTCTTAGTCGTGCTGCGGCTGCCCCTGCTCGGTCTGTTGCTGCTGCTTCGACGCCATATGGTGCCCGACAGCGCACCCGCCGATGGCGCCCAACACACCATGGTGCGCCATGTGCCCGGCAAGACCGCCGACAGCCGCCCCCTTCAGGCAGCCTTTCGCCTCGGCCTGTCCCGCCGCAAACACCATGCCCATGGCAGCCGCGATCATCAGGGTCTTCATGTCATCAGCCTCCGAAGTGTGAGCGCCCCTAACGCCGCCACCCCTCCGGAAGTTCCGGCCGCCGTCAGCCGAACAGGTCGTTCGGCGAGTCCGCCCGCAGGCTCAGGCCAAGTTCCCGCCCGATCAGCGCGGCATCCTCAGGCGCGCCGGTCAGCGAGCGCTTCAGCAGGAACGAGCCGTCCGCCCGCGCCACCAGCCCGGTCACCACGACGCTGCCATCCGCCTGAATCCGCAGATGCCCGCCGATGGGCGTGCGGCAGGACCCGTCCAGTTCGCCCAGCAAAGCGCGTTCGCCTTCGGCGGCGACGCGCGCTTCCGCGTCCTCGATCTTCGCCAGCAGTTCCAGCACCTCGGTATCGCCGGCGCGGGCGGTGATCCCGACGATCCCCTGCGCGGAAGAGGGCACCATCAGCTCCGGGTCCAGCACCACCGTGCCGGGGACTTCCATCTCCAGCCGGTTCAGCCCGGCCATGGCGAGCATGCTGGCCTGGCACTCGCCTTCGGACAGTTTGCGCAGCCGGGTCTGCACGTTGCCGCGGATCGAGGCGACCTTCAGGTCGGGCCGGGCATGCAGCAACTGCGCCTGCCGCCGCACCGAGGACGTGCCGACAAGCGCGCCGACGGGCAGGGCGGAGTAGGGTTCGGAGGGGTGGGGGAACGTGCAGTCGGGGCCGAGGATCAGGGCGTCGCGCGGGTCTTCCCGTTTCAGCACGCAGGCCAGCACGATGCCGGGCGGCAGTTCGGTTTCCAGGTCCTTGCAGGAATGCACGGCGACATCGACGCGGCGGTCCAGCAGCGCCTCATGGATTTCCTTGGCGAACAGCCCCTTGCCGCCGATTTCGGCGAGCGGACGGTCCAGCACCGCATCGCCGGTGACGCTGATGATGACCTCGACGCCGGGGGGAGCACCGGGAATGCCGGCGAGCAGGCGGAGGAAAGTGCGGGTTTGCACCAGCGCGAGCGGAGAGCCGCGGGTGCCTGCACGCAGCGGCGTGGGTCCGGTGGTGTTCATGGCGCGTTCATAGCACTGCTCACGTGAAACGGAAGAGCCGGGTTTTACCGAGCAGCCCCGATCACTTCGCCCCGACCACAGCTACCGTCGCGGTGCGTCCGGGGATCACCCGCACATCAGCCGGCACGTCGTCCAGCGCGATGCGCACCGGGATGCGCTGCGCCAGCCGCACCCAGTCGAAGGTGGGATTGACGTTGGCCAGCAGGTTGGCGCCGGACTGCCGCTCGCGGTCCTCGATGCCCCCGGCGATGCTCTCGACGTGGCCGGATAGGCGCTCGGACACGCCCATCAGGCGAATGCTGACGCGGTCGCCGATATGGATGCGGGGCAGACGGGTCTCTTCAAAATAGGCGTCGATGCGCAGCGAGTCGGTATCGACCAGCGCGGTGACGGGGTGACCGGCGGTGACGTAATCGCCTGGACGCAGGCCGAAATTGCTGATGATGCCGTTGACCGGCGCGATGACGCGGGAGCGGTCGAGGTTCAGTTGCGCCAGGTCCCTGTCGGCGATCGCCTGCTGGAAGCCGGCGGCGGCGGTCTCTTCCGTCGCCTGCGCCTGCTCGACCTGCTGGCGGCTCACCTCCGTGGTGGTCAGCGCGCTGTAGCGGTTGAAGTCCCGCACCGCCTGCGCGAGCGTCGCCTCGCGGCTGGCGACGACCGCCTGCGCCTGGCGCAGCGCCAGCTCGAAGCGGGCGGGATCGACGACGAACAGCAGGTCGCCGCGGTGGACGGCCTGGTTGTCGCGGACATGGACTTCGGTGACCAGGCCGGAGACGTCCGGCGTGACCTCGACGATGTCGGCGCTGACCCGGGCGTCTCGGGTCCAGGGCGCGACCTCGTAATAGATCCACAGCCGCCAGCCGATGAACACCGCGACAAGCACCGCCGCCAGGGTGGTTGCGACGCGGGTGGCGAGGGGAAACCGCCTCATTGCCAGCCCGCCGCGGCCGAAACCCAGACGACCGCGCCGAGCACCATGACGAACAGCGCGACATCGAACAGCGCACGGTGCCAGACGAAGCGGTAGACGCCGAACCGCGCCAGGGTGCGGCGGACCAGGGCGTTGACGGCGACCGCGATCAGTCCCGCGCACAGCAGGCCGGGCATGAACACGCCGAACAGGTTGAGTTCGCTTCTCATCGGGGCGCCGCGCCCTGTCCGTGCTGGCCCGGCTTGTCCGGGCCACCAGTGCAAGCACGTGCCGCGACAGGTGGCCCGGACAAGCCGGTCAATGACGGGGCAACCATCATGCCGCCGCCGGCGGGGCGTCGGGAAACAGGCCGCGGCGAACGCCGACGAGACCGAGCAGCGCGTCCGGCCGCCCGGGTTCCGGTCCGGCCTCGGCCACGGCGTCCAGCGCGGCATCGATCTTCGGCAGCACCGCCCCCTTGGGCACAGCCGATCGGCTTCCACGCCGGAAGTAAGCCGCCAGTGCGTCCAGCACGGCGTCGATCCGCTCGCGCACCGGCGGCGTTACCGCATGGCGCGCCCGCCGCAGGTCGATGATGTTCAGGCCGACGCGGATGTCGGCCAAAGCGCGCTCCGGCGCCTCCTGCGCTTCGGCCAGCCGCGCGCCGATAAGGCCGAGGCGATCGAGCATAAGACCGGCATAGCGGGCGCGGTCATGGCCGCCGCGCCGCTCGGCCGCGACGGCCAGCTCCAGCCTGATCATCCGCATCAGCCGCCGCACCCCGAACCCGGCGCCGACGGAGCGGATCAGCCGCGTCACGGTGGCGGCGATCGCCCGGGCGAGCAGGAAGGCCAGAGCGGAGTTGACGAAGTTCGGGAAGTCTGCGGCGTAGGCGTCCTGCAGCGCCAGCAATGTCGCGCCGTTCGCGGTGAGGGCACGGCCGCCGTTGGCGGTCGGCGGCATCGAGACAAACAGGCCGCCAAGCAGATAGGGCGGGGCCAGCGCCAGCATCAGGGCCACGAAGCTGGACGCGTGCGGCAGCACGCCGAACAGCAGGATGCCATCGACGGCCACCGCCGCGGCGGACCAGGTGAGGAAGGTCATGATCGCCGGCACCGGATCGTCCTGCGCGGCGAAGAAGCTGCACGCGACGGCGACCAACTCGGCCGCCACCGCCCCCTGCGGCCAGGCGGTGATGATCCAGGCGGCGCAGCACAGCAATATCGCCACACCGCATGCCACGGCGGACAGCAGCGCCATGCCGTAGTCGCGATGCCAGGCGCTGGCGGCGGTGGCGTCGGGGGCGAACAGCAGCCCGGTTTCCGGCAGCGGCACGGGGTTGCCCATCTGCCGGCGCAGCAGGGTGCAGTCGTGCATGATCTGCGTCAGGTCGCGCAGCCGCATCGTCAGGCTGGTCAGCAGCAGCGCGGTCCAATCGGAGCGTGGCGCCAGCCATTCCTCCATCGTCTCGATGCGGCCGAGCAGCGCCTCCACGGGTTGCCAGGGCACGTTGGTCCATTCCCCCACATCGCCGGCCAGGCGTGCCATGGCGGGCGGCATCGCCTCGCCCAACGCGGTGACCCTGTCGGCAATGGAGGACAGCACCGGCAGCAGCATGATCATGCGCGACCGCAGCAGCCCGAATTGCCGGCTCTCCGGGCCGAGAGCGTCGTAGGCAAGCTGGCTGGCCAGCAGGTTGATCTCCAACGCGTCGGCGGCGAGGCGGCGGGCGCTGCGCTGCGGATCGCCTTCCCCGGCCAGCGCCTCGCGGCTCCAGGCGCGTGCGTTCGCCAGCCAGGTGTCGATGCGGTTGGCGAGGGCGGAGCCGACGGGGCGGGGGAACACGGTGCTTGCCACCAGGCTGGCGATGCTGACGCCGATGGCGATTTCCTGAAGGCGGGTCAGTGCAGTCTCGAAGATGGCATCCGGGGCGGCGACCGACGGGAAGCCGATGATCGCCGCCGTGTAGCCCGCCAGCATGCAGGCGTAGCTGCGCGGGGTGCGGTCGAGCAGGGACAGATAGAGGCATCCGGCGACCCAGAGTGCGAGGGCCAGCGACAAAAGCTCCGGCGCGTTGGACAGCGGCGGGACCAGGATGACCGCGGCGGCGGCGCCGATGACGGTGCCGCACAGGCGGAACACGGCTTTCGATCGGGTGGCGCCCGACAGCGGCTGGGCGGCGATATAGGCGGAGGCCATGGCCCAGTAGGGGCGGTCGAGCCCGAGCCAGAGGGCGATGTAGAGGGCAAGCATAGCCGCCGCGAAGGTTTTGGTCGCGAACAACCAGTCGCGGACGCCGGGCCATTGCATGGGCAGGTAAACGAAGCGGCGGCGGTTCGGTTGCGATCACGGATGGGCGTGCCGCCGACTTACGAGATGTTCATCAAATCTTGATCCCACATTGAAAAAACCACCCACCCTGCCAATTTAATTTCGGGTTCGGACATCAATTGCTGTTGTTTCCACTGCGCACCGGTTGCGACATCGGCGCCAGCTTGTGAGCGCATGATGGCGCAATTGCAGACTGAGCGAACTCCTGCCGGTTCGGCCCTGCGGGAGAGAACCTGTTCCCATGGAGAATCGAAATGACTGTGGAATCTCTCAAGAAGCTTGCTCAGGACGCGCTCGAAACGGCGAAAGAGATCGCCGAAAAAGCCGCCGCCACCGTCGGCGAAGCGGCCAGCAGCGCCGTCGAGAGCGTGCGTTCCGTCGCGCCGGACTCGTTCGACAGCGCCGTCAAGACCGTCACTGAGACCGCATCAACCGTGGCCGGGCGGGTCTCCGAAAAGGCGGCGGAAGCCGTCGACGCGCTGCGCGAAACGCAGATTGGCCATTCGATCGCCGAGGGTGCCAACGCGCTGGCCGAAACCGCTGGTGAAACGGGCAGCCGCATAGCCCGCGCCGCCCAGGCCGCTGGCGAGGCGTTTGCCGCCGAACCGCCGGGCAAGGAAGCTGGCAAGAGCGAAGCGGTCCCGACGCCGCCGATCGGCACGAACAAGCCCTGACGGGCCGCGTCCCGCCGGCAACGGCGGGGCGGAACCGTTGATTGCCGGTACCCCGATGTAGTCCTTTGTTTTTCCACTGCGTTTCGAGGCAGAGCGCGCAGAGTGCGCAGAGGTGATTGTCAGACCGACGGCACCCGGGAAGCCGCGACTGCTTGTACAATCACGAGGCGCGGATAGAGATTCTCCGTCCGTCAAGGCAAGTGAGGCGGCAGCAGACCATTCTGAACCTTGGCGGAGGTTCGTTTTGGCAGAATCCCGCTCCGCGCGCTCTGCGCCCCGCTCGGCGAACTCCGTGCCAAAACGCGGCGTTCAGCCATACACCGGCGCCGCCATTCTGCCGCCATCTTTCCCGGACGCGTCCGCCATCGCGTCTCCTACTCCACATCCTCATGCCAGGTCCGCCCGTCGCGCTCGATCAGCGCGATCGCCGCCGTCGGGCCCCAGCTTCCCGCCGGATACGGCCGCGGATGGTCCGGCCGTGCCGCCCACGCCTCCAGGATCGGCTCCACCCAGTTCCACGCCGCCTCCACCTCGTCGCGGCGCATGAACAGGGTCGGATCGCCGCGCACCGTGTCCATCAGCAGCCGCTCATACGCATCCGGGAACCGCCGTCCGAAGGTCTTCTCAAAGCGGATGTCGAGGCTGGTGGGCGACAGGCGCAGCTTGCCCGGCCCGGGGTCCTTGGTCATCATCTCCAGCCGCATGCCTTCCTCCGGCTGCAGACGGATCACCAGGCTGTTCGGCCGCCACTCCGCCGACTCCTCCGGGAAGATGGAGAACGGCACGGCGCGGAACTGGATGACGATCTCCGACATCTTCGACGGCAGCCGCTTGCCGGTGCGCAGATAGAACGGCACGTTGGCCCAGCGCCAGGTGCAGACCTCCGCCTTCAGCGCGACGAAGCTCTCGGTGCGGGAGGGTTCGTCCGCCCCCAGGTCCGCCATGTAACCCGGCACCGGCTTGCCGTCGATCGCGCCCGGCGTGTACTGCCCGCGCACCGTGTGCACCGCGACATCGTGCGGGTCGAGCGGCTTCAGCGCCCGCAGCACCTTCAGCTTTTCGTCGCGCACCCGGTCCGCCTCCAGCGACACCGGCGGGTCCATGGCGATCAGGCACAGCAACTGCAGCATGTGGTTCTGCAGCATGTCGCGCATCGCGCCCGACTTGTCATAATAGCCGCCGCGGCCCTCCAAGCCGACCGTCTCGGACACGGTGATCTGCACGTGGTCGATCACGTCGGCAGTCCACAGGCGTTCGAAGATCGTGTTGGCGAAGCGCAGCGCCATCAGATTCTGCACCGTCTCCTTGCCGAGGTAGTGATCGATGCGGAAGGTTTGCGCCTCGGAGAACACTTTTCCGACATTCTCGATGATCTTCAGCGCCGAGTGCAGGTCGTGGCCGATGGGTTTCTCCAGCACGACGCGGGACTTCTCCGTCACCAGCCCGGCGGTGCCCAGCGCCTGGCATATCGGCCCGTACAGGTCGGGCGAAGTCGCCAGGTAGAAGACCCGGACGACGGCGTCGTCCAGCACGCGCTCGAACAGGGTCCAGTCCGCATCTTCGCGGGTGGCGTCGATCGAGACGTAGAACAACTGTCCGAGGAAGCTGCGCAGGGTGTGCGGGTCCTGGTCTTCCGGGACGACGTGCTTTTCCAGGGCCTTGCAGGCGCGGTCGCGGAACTCTTCGTCCGTCAGGTGGGAGCGGGCGGCGCCGATGATGCGCGAGGCGCCCTGAATCTGCCCGTCGCGGAAGCGGTAATACAGCGCCGGGAGCAGCTTTCGCAGCGTCAGGTCGCCGGTCGCGCCGAACACGACGCAGTCGAAAATGGCGACGGGGACGGACTTTGGCATGGGACGCTGCTCCTGTGGCCTGTTATGGCGATGTGTATGGCGGCTGCGGCATTGCAACATGACCGGTGCTCAATTGTCGCCGCGTCCGGCCCTGCGGCGCAACGGCCCGCCGGCAGGATTGGCTTGACGCCGCGGCGGCGAGCGGCTCACGCTACCGGCATTACGGGGCGCGATTCGCCGGCATCGTCCGGCGGCAAGACGTTCCGTGCATAGCTTGCCAAGGACGAGGCCATCATTCACAAGCATGCCGACATGAACGGCTTTCCAGCGACTCGCGCGACCAAGGTCTTCAGGATGTTCGATCCAGCCACCACCCGGCCGTACCATGCGGCTTGAGGCGATGATGGCAAAGCCCCTATCTGCGCCACTTTGCCGCCCGGGCCGGGCGGGGGACCTCCGCCCGCGCGGCAGGCAGGCCGGAAACAGCCAGGAAAGGGCGGCGCAATGGCGCAGGTGACGCTTCGGATCAACGGCTACGCCTACACCATCGGCTGCAAGGACGGCGAGGAAAAGCACCTCGAGGCAATGGGCGCCGAAGTCGGCCGCCGCATCGACGTCGTCCGCGCCTCGGCGGGACCGAGCGGCGAGTCGCGGATGCTGGTGATGGCGGCGCTGCTGATGGCCGACGACATCTTCGAGCTGCGCAACAAGCTGCAGGCGCAGGAGGGTGGTAACGGTGACGTGAAGGCCGTTCCCGGGCTGGTCCGCAAGATCGAGAAGATCGCGAAACGGGCGGAAGAAATCGCCGAAGGGCTGGACGACCCCGGGACGCCGCGCGCGGGTTAGGCGACGCCCGAAAATGACCCGATCGGTCGGCGCCACCGTCCACGTCATGGCCCGGACAAGCCGCATAGGCGCTGACATAAGCGATGGCGGCCCGGACATTCTCGCCGTGTCATGGCCGGCCTTTTGCCGGCCATCCACAACTTGCGGTGCCGAACCAACCAAAGTCGTGGATGGCCGGACTAAATCCGGCCATGACACAACTATAACGGCCGTTGCCGGAGTCGCTAAGTTAACGCCTATGCGGACAAGCCGGTCCGTGACGGTTGCAGCGGGCGCGGCCCCCGATCTTCTCTGTTACGACCGGCGATCGAGGCGCAGGACAAAGAAGAATGGCTGCGCCATCCCACGAAGGTCCATCACGCCCAACCGCGTATTGCCGTCGACCGCACGGAACATGTCGTTGATCGGCAGGCTGTCGTAGATCATCGTCGCGGTGACGACGCCTCGGTGCTCGGTCATTCGCAGGCGGGCTGTCGGACGTCGCGTCGCGGCGGCCGGCCCGGCCAGAGCGACCAGCGCTGCGGCGAACCGGGTATGAAACAGGCCGATATGCCGGTTGACGAACCCGATCGGGACGAAAGCGGGGTTTAGCGCGAATACGTCGCCGCGTCGCCCCTTGCATAGCAGCGGCTGAACATCCTCCGGCCCGTTGAACGCCTTGCCGTACCAACCGAAGCGTTCAAGCAGCCCGTCCATCGGGTGACCGCTGGGCAATCCCTCGCCGCGCCAGCGGCCGCGCATTGCATCCAGGGAGACGGCCGGCAGGCTGTCAAAAAACGCGAGGACGGCATCGGTGGTCCCGCCATTGCTCGTGAAGGCGGCCAACTGCGAGGCCCGTTCGATCGTCAGGTCACCATCCTCATCCGACCGCATCGCTCTCGTCCTCTGTGTCACTTCAAGGCGGCCCCATCAACCACGAGAGCCTGCGGCGAACCTCGGGAAGCATATGCTGCGGCAGCAGGCGGCTGGCCAGGTTTGCGGACACTGAAAGCTTCCCGGTCAGCGCAAATCGGCGACCGGCCATCAGCGCCTGATAGCCGGCTTGTGCGACGTCTGCCGGCGCGCTTGCCTTTCGCGTGACGAACAGCGTCTTCATCTGCGATGCGCCGGGGAAATCGAGAATACCGCCGGCCTCGGCAAATCGGGTCTGTGTCGCGCCTGGCGCCAGGCAAGTCACGGTCACGCCGTGCGGCCTGAGTTCGGCGGCCAAGGTGAGCGTGAAACTGTTGACGTAAGCTTTGGTGGCGCAATAGGCCGCCATGTTGGGGTACGGCACCATCCCGGCGGTCGATCCCACATTGAGGATACGGCCCCGGCCGCGCGCCTTCATCTGCGCGCCAAACAGCATGGAGAGTTTCGTCAGCGTCGTGACGTTGAGCGCGATCATCGACGCGACGCGAGCCGGGGCCGCATCCACCGCCTCACCGAAGCAAGCAAAGCCGGCGTTATTGATGAGCGTATCGACCGTCAGTTCCCGGTCCCGGCACCAGGCAACCAGCCGATCGGCCGAATCTGTCTCCGCCAAGTCCATGCAGAGAGTCGACAACTGCCCATCGGCGGGCTGAAGCTCAGGCTGTAGCCGGTCCAGTTCCGCCTGGTCCAGGCTGACCGCCAGTATTCGCGAACCGTCGGCAACGAACAGCCTCGTGAACTCGCGGCCGATCCCGGATCCCGCACCCGTAATGACGACAGTCCCGGCCATTTAAATGAACCCGTCAACGAGCGTGATGCAATGGCACCACCATGAGTGCCGGTATCGGGTTCGTTCTGTCAAACGTCGCTGACCTGGCAGGTTTCAAAACGGAATCTCGTCATCCAGGTCGCCGCCCTTCGGCGCATCCCAGGACGGGCCGCCTGCGCCGCCGCTCCGGGCCGAACCGCCGCTCGGCCGGGCCGGGCCGCTTGCCGCCCTTTCGCGCGGGGCATAGCCAGTGCCGCCGGGCGTGGCGCCCGCGTCGGGACTGCCGCCGTAGCCGCCTTCGCCGCCACCCGACCGCGTGTCCAGCATGGTAAGCTGGCCGTTGAACCGGCCGATGACGACCTCCGTCGTGTAGCGCTCCTGGCCCTGCTGGTCGGTCCACTTGCGGGTCTGCAAGGAACCCTCGACATAGATCTTGGCGCCCTTCTTCAGGAACCGCTCCGCCACATCGGCGACGCGGTCATTGAAGATGACGATGCGGTGCCACTCGGTCTTTTCCTTCCGCTCCCCGGAGGCGCGGTCGTTCCACGTCTCGCTGGTCGCCAAGGTGAGGTTGACGATCTTGCTGCCATCCTGGGTGGAGCGGACCTCGGGGTCCTTGCCCAGGTTCCCCACCAGAATCACCTTGTTGACGCTGCCTGCCATCGAACCATTCCTTCTCAGAGACTCGGAAATCTAGCCCAAATCCGTCATACGGGCCACATGGTTAAGAACTCCTTACGATCCGCCGGTTTTTTTGCCGCGCGGCGGCCCGCGCATCAGGTCAACCGCCGATGCGCGAAGCGGACGACCGTCAGGCCGGCCAGCGCGAGCTGATCCACCAGATGCCGCGCCGCGACCGTGGCCATCCAGCATTCCGTGGGGCGCGTCAGTTGACCGCCGGAGGACCGCAGGGCGGCGGTCAGCACCGCTTCCAGCTCGGCGTCGTCTATCGGCTCGGGGGCGAGATCGAACATCGCTCGACGCTAGACCAACCAGCCGAACATATCAAGAACATAAGCGGGCTTGATCTCCCGTCACGGCGGCGCTCATCATCGAACGATGTCAATGCGCAAAATGGATGCTGTCCGGCGATGACGGACCAACCGGACCTGCTGGCGAAGCCCGATGGCCTGACGGTGATGCTGATGGCGTCCGGGTTCATGCTGGATTTGAAAGCCCCCGACGCAACCGGCATGCCGATCGAGGACATTGCGCGGGCGCTGGCGTATCAGCCGCGCTGGGCCGGGGCGACGCGGACATTTTATTCGGTGGCCGAGCACAGCATCATGGTCTCGCGGCTGGTGCCCGGTCCACTGGCGCTGTCCGGGCTGCTGCACGATGCCGATGAGGCGATTACAGGCGATATCGTCTCGGTCGTTAAGGTTCTCATCGGCCGCGAGCATCTGAAGGCGCGGCTTGAGCCGATCAAGCGGGCGCTGGAGCGGCGTTTCGGTTTCCGCGGCGATCTGGCCGCGGTCAAGCATGCGGACCTGGTCTGCATGGCAACGGAACTGCGCGACCTGCTGCCGCCCGCCTGGATGGAGTGGGGACACCTGCCGCCGCCGGTGCCGGAGACAATCCGGCCCGTCGGGCCTGACCGGGCCTATACGCTGTTTATCGAACGGTATGAGGAGGTGAAGCACCTCGGACAGCACGCCAACCCCCGGAGTCCCGGCAAACGGAGGGCGGCGGGTCTACGCTAGGCTCCGAACCCAATCAGGCACTAGGAATCGCTAGGTTTTTCCGATTCAAGCCAGTCAGTTTGGCTGGAGCGACTGAACAACTATGGCTGACGAGTACCTGATTGACGACAAAGCGTGGGCG
>Ga0326727_10024385_pt1 | contig 11446 bp, 12 predicted proteins | sample MB2enrmetagenome_FD_207643 | JGI IMG/M metagenome (GOLD analysis project Ga0326727, IMG submission 207643) | Lab enriched peat soil microbial communities from McLean, Ithaca, NY, United States - MB29MY | ecosystem: Environmental > Terrestrial > Soil > Wetlands > Peat | place: USA: New York... | reverse complement strand
TGCGCACCAAAGTGCCTCTTCGCCCCGACATTGCTGGCAAATCCTCAAACCCGAAAACCTGATCCACTTGCGTTCAGGTAACCGGCCTCTGTCCAAATTTCTACGTTTTTAAATGGCCGCCGACAACGTTTGTGAGAACTGCGTCTAGACTCGCGTGCGTGTCCGACGCCCCGAAGCTGCACACGGCTAACAACAGCTACCCCTGGACCGATCGGCAAGAGGAAAGTGGCCGGGACTTATAGGATGTGGCACGTTCGCTGGCAACGGTGAAGCGTTTCTAAACTGGCGGATCTCCTTGCGAAGCCTTTACTTCGCAGTCTCTTACCATGCCACACGACTAACACAGTGCCGCCGCGGTGGTTTCGCATTCACGGGGTCGTCCAGAGCATCAGGACTACCAGTCTCGGTCGTCTCCGGCAGCGACTTTGGGGTTGCGTCCGAATTCGTTTCAACATGCCCGCGGGCGAAACAGCCGATCATCTCTGTGCCTTTCCTGAAATGGACCCAAACGCCTCACCTTTTCAACTACTTCCACAAAAACCCACTTGCGTGGACGGGTTCTAGGCCGGGTCGTTTGACACGAAAAACAATTTGTTTTATGTAGATGGCAGGGGATTCCGCGCGGTACGCCTTATCAGGCGCGAGCCACACACTTACCCAGTCCAACACGCTAAGGAGAAGGGTCGTGGGCGTCTCAAGGGAGGTTGCGCGCCTGTTGTGGAAGCCACTCGTGCCGGGCAGAGGATGAAGGGAATGACTGGGATCTATTGTTAGTAGCGAAGATTATACGTGAAAATGGGGCGATCTTGGGATGAGTTTGCGCTTTCGCCGCTCTTATCTTACAGCGATAACGCAATCGAACTTCTCATCCGTTTGCATGCCTAGCCAGGCCCGCAACTCTCCCCACAGGTAACTTTGGCGGTTGGCAACGCAGATACTCTGTGAGAGCAGTCGAAACATGTCAAATATTTTTCCCAGTCCATTGCGTATGAATCCGACTGAAACAATTTGCATCGAACGTCACTATACGGTGGCCCAAATTGCGGAGATGTGGGGTTACAGCACCGACACGATCCGCCGAACGTTCGAGAACGAACCCGGGGTGATCGGCATCGGTAAGCGGCTCACGGTCCGCAAGCGAAGGCATATCACGATCCGCATTCCAGAAAGTGTCCTGCGCCGAGTACATCATCGACTCATGGATCAAGGCCGCATATGATCCGCACCAAGCTGCACGTCTTTCGACGCCATAGGAAGCGCTGCAAGGGCTACAAGAAGGGGAGGGCCTGGTGGAAGTGTACATGCCCGATATCAGTTGAGGGATCCTTAGAAGGGCAGAGTATTCGCCGGACTCTTGGAACCAACCGTTGGGAGCGCGCACAGGAAATCGTTGAAGAGTGGGAAAGACGAGGCGTCACGGATGGCGTACTCCCGGATGTGTCGATCACTGTCAAGTCAGCATGCGAGAAATATCTTGATGATGCGGAAAACGGGCGCAAGCTTCAGCCCTCCACGCTGCGCAAGCACCGCTACCTCTGTGAACAACTCCAGGCCTTCGCTGCGGCCAGAGGTTGGGAAACGGTCAAGTTCTGGAACCTCGAACGCGCCGCCGAGTTCAGAAACTCCTGGAATGAACTGAATCTCGGAGCCCTGAAGAAGCTTGAGCGTCTTCGCCAGCTTTTTCAGTTCTGGCATGAGCGTGGCTGGATTGAAAAGAACTTCGCCAAGCAACTCAGCAATCCCCAAGTGCGCCGCGTGCCGACTCTGCCATTCACGAAGGAAGAGATGACGCGAATACTCGCTGCCTGCCAGAACTGGGGAACACACTGCCAGGGCGAACGCGGCAACGTGAACCCATTTAGAATACGCGCCCTGGTGCTGCTGATGAGGTACAGTGGCCTTCGCATTCAGGACGCGGTCACAATCGGTAGTGAGCGGATCATAGACGGCAAGATCTTCCTGTACACCCAGAAGACCGGGACTCCCGTGTGGTGTCCGCTTGCGCCAATCGTGCTTGAGGCGCTCAACAAAATACCTGTAGTTCGTGGCCACTATTACTTCTGGACGGGTGAATCCACTAAGGAAGGTGCAACCAAGAACTGGCAGAAAAGCCTAAAGACCATCTTCAACTCAGCTGGCATTCCCGAGGGACATTCACACCGGTTCCGGGATACGTTCGCTGTCGAACTTCTTTTGCAAGGTGTCCCAATCGAGCGTGTGTCAATACTCCTGGGGCACGGCAGCGTGAAGATCACTGAGAAGCACTATGCGCCATGGGTCAAGGCACGCCAGGAACAGCTTGAAGCCGATGTGCGACGTACATGGGAAGCACCGCGGTCGGGCCAGAGCCGAAAACCTCGGCGAACGCTGGTAAACCGGTGACGAACACGTGGATGCTTCCACCAGCGCCATTGGCTGAGGGACGAATCGTCGCGTTCACTTGTGGTTGCTCATGCCATCTTCCAGCGCCTGCAACTGCATCGCCTTTGAGTAGCAAAGAAGGACTCGACCCCAGACCACTATGCCAAGAAACACACAAAACACACACACGTTTCGAGAATCGACTGTAAGCTATTGATGTTAAACAGGTTGTTTGGCGGAGAGGGTGGGATTCGAACCTTTACGGCGCGTTGACCGCACGTAACTTATTGAATCCATGAAACGGCAAAAGCGGCAGAAGCCGTTAAGAAGCCAGTCTGAGGTACACGGCGGGTACACACACACGAATCATTGAATCACCGGATCGTTAGCGGTAGCGATCCGGTTTTCCCGATTCCCATGGAGTTGGCCAGTCTCGTCAAGGTAGAGATTCAAAGGCGTTGCCTGGCTCCAAACCGCAGGAGTTACCATCACCTGATAGGCGCTGCAATCGTCCGCGTGAATCCAAACGGAGTATCCTGCGATCTTTCCAGAAGCAAATTCAGGGTTGACCATGTTGACGGCAGTCAGGTCAGCGAGAGATTGCGGTTGATGGTCGTAGGCTTTGCAAAATCCAGCTACGGCTTCACCGATGCTCCGGACTTCCTGCATCAACGCTTTTTCTTCGAGTTGTCGGAGTCCTGCTTGTCTCAGCAGTCCTTGCTGGCGGCGGGCTTCAGTGCGCGTTGAAAAGTAACTCACGATCAGCTCGATTTGCACGGTTAAGCGAACTGGGGGCCGATGACTGCGCTGGTACGCATCCATCAGATAGATCAAAGCTCCGAATTTGTCCGTGGGAATGGAGCCGGGTTGCGAAGGCTTTTCACCCGGCTCCACAAACCCGTACCAGTACGGTTTTCCCTGGGGAGTTTCAACCTGAATAGGTTTGGCGATCGCGCTGGAGTAAAGAACGAACGCCGGATATCCGCCTTGCAGACGCTTTATGTTTTCCTGGTCCATCACGGCGAATACCACCCTGCTAGAGTCTGAAGCTGCGCAATGAACGATCAGGACCGTTTTCACCTTTCTGTCACTGGAAAAACTATCCTTGCTCCAGCCATACGATCCTTGGAGGTCAATCGTCTGCGAGACAATAGTCTTGCGGATGATCTCGTTCCATTGGGGTTTCTCGACCATCCGGCGCACAAATTCTGCGTTCTCGCGTTCGGCTTCGGCCTGGTGCGTAACCGAATAGACAACGAACACCAAAGCGGCGACACACAGTGGTCCGTAGATTGCCCAGCGCCATGCGGGAATGGACTTCGCTTTCTTAACTTCGGAAGTTTCAGAAGCGACGGCACACGCCAGAGGGTTCCCACATTCCGCGCAATATCTCTGCTTTTCGGCGATTTCCTTTCCACATTGAGGGCAAAACATGAGTCACCTCGAATGAAGCGGGTTCTGTAGAAGGGTAGCAATGGTACTCTTAGTAACGTTGCTCTGCAACCGTCAATACCCGATACAGGAGGCATGAAACGAACCGTTCAGGTCAATGTCAAGATGACAGAAGAGGACTTCACGCTCTTGCGGAAGGCCGCCGAAAAACGATGGCCTGATGCCGTCATGACCAATTCTGGAATAGTTCTTGCGCTCGCCAGGATTGCGGCACGAGAAACGCTGAAAGAGAAAAGGGCTAAACGCTGAGGGGCGGCACCGAGGCACCCCTCGGACCTGACCCCGGAAACAGCTTCAGGTATGCTTGATGGCCGCCCGGAAGACCCTGACTAGCGCCTGTACCAAATTTTGCCTAAGCTTTGCACATCTTTGTTGCAATGTTTGGAGAAGGCGTGTCGATCTGTGGAACACGCTTTGCAAAATGCTTGCCGAGAGCTTTTGGGATCATTTTATGCAGGTCCATCAAGACAACGGCCCGACTGCGCTGCACCGAGCCGCACTCTAGACAGAAAGCATTATGAACGCCCCATGGAGGAAGGAAATGTGACCAATAAAAAAATAGAGGCTCGTCTGCCATCGTCGAGGCTTGGCTTGCTGCTATACTTTTGGGCGTTCCAGGTTCAGCTCCTCCACAAGTGTTATGCTTCAGAGGCTTACTGGAACCAAACGCAGCGGGCTTATCAAAGACTGCGCAAGGAGCTTCAGAAACGCCGCTGGTACCAGCGGGTTGCGCGGCATACGGAAGATTCTCGTGTGTTCTTCCAAAAAGCGAAAAGAGAAGCTGACTGGCTCGGTTCGTGGCCCAGGAGCGACGACCTCCCAAACTGCTCCACGCGGACGGTTAAGCAATTGATAGCTGAGATCAGCCAGAATCCTCATAATCTTTTGCACCCAGAATTGTTCCTGCCAGAGCGGTTCGCGGATACGATTGCTGACGAAGTACTGTTCAAGGCATTCCTAAAGGGTTTGAAGCAAATCCGAAGCGGGCGACGCGGCGAGGAATCCCTGCCTGAGCACCTTAGTATTGAGGCTCAGGACCTTAAGGACTTTCTCGCTGGCAATCCCTTACTGAGCCCCGCAAAGATGGCCGCCAAGGTCTTTAGGCCATATTCTCTCCCTGGCACAGATCAGGCCCACAAGACTCAGTTCCAAGAGTATGTTATCAACGCGAGAGCCGACTATACACCATTAATGGAATGGTTGAGACCCATTATAAGTAATACAACACGATGAACCATTAACTGACTCGATTCCCTCTGATTACCACGTACATAATTCACCTTTGACCCACCAGCCTGCACGCTCTACCCTCAGATGCATGATTTACGTTGCTAATCCTCGAAAGCCGAAATCTCTGACACGAGAGCAGATGGCGCGTCGCCAAGACCAGGCCGTTGAGTTTACCCGATATGTGGTAGGCGATGACGATCTGGCCGACGAGCTTGAGGGCCTCAGTGTCGACGAGTACGCAGAGAGGAGAGGAATTGCGGTGGCAGACGCCACAGAAAAGGCAGGAAACACCATCATGCAAAGAAACCCCGTCAAGCATCTGGAAGCGGAAAACGAAGCATTCGCCGCCCAGTTAGACGAAATCAAGGACGGCCTAGACGATTTGCTGGACCCCTCATTAAGCAGGGAGAAAATCGTGAAGGGCCTGCAAGCGTTAATGGAAGATCAATTCCCCGAGGATGAGACCCAGACCGAAGAGGAAGAATGATCACCTCGACTGGCTCGGGCTCTCGGCAGGGGAAACCCAGCCGGGATGTCACCCGTCGGGCGCACAGGTACCGTGCAAGACGGCGTATCCCGGCAGGCCCCCGCTTATGCGCTCTTTGCGGGTCGAAGCGTTTCCTCGTAGTCGATCACGAGGATAACGACGAGACAAACGACGACCCCGGCAACTTGCGCTGGTTATGTAAGTCCTGCAATACCCGGCTCGGAATTGCTGCCGCAAAAGCAGGCTTAGGCAAGCGGACGAACCGGGTTAACCCAGGGGCTGAGACGTTGGCGCAGTACGTTTCCGCTGCGGTCGACCACGAGCGGGGCGCACACGACGCGGGCGGGCTCGTAATCCACGAGACACCCAAGGAAAGACGCCGGCGGTTTGCGAAAGAAATTTGGCGCAGACGCCGGCGCAGTGGGCTGCACTAGCGAAGAGAGCCACATATCCGGCTGACCAGGAGTGTGTTGGAGCAACCGCGTGACGATACTCGAATTAAGTCTGAGTTGCGTACTCTTCTTGAGGGTATGGATAGAAGGCAGTTGGCCGAGGGTCCTCTGGGCGTTGAACGTGGTATCTGTAGCAAAACTTATTCTCGTGGCTATTCCCTCTTCCGTCTTTGTAATTCACGAATCCCCAAACGTAGAGGAAGAAGCGCCGCAACTGCACCTGTCTGAATTGCCCTCCGTTGACAAACAGCAAGCTTTGGACAAACGAGGATTCCACATTCGGCACGAGCACAATTTCACCGATAGCTCTTTGGCCGAGGTCGGACCTACGTTCTGGAGTTCCTGGAAGACCATCGACATTATCAATTTTCCACATTACTCCTTTGTCCGTCACCCACGCGGGCGTTCGACCATGGTTGCGAAATGTTATGGTGAGCGGAATGGATTCCTCTCCCATCTGTCCCGCCCGAGAGAAAATCTCCTGCGAAATAGACTCGATCACCCAAGGCCGCTCGGTAGCGCAAAGCACATCAGCGGTCGCTTTAGCAGCGTTGGCACTTTGCGTTGCGGCTTCGGCAGCAACTCTAGCGATTCCGAGCTGTTTACGGATGGCGAGCAAGGAAAGAGTCGTGACGAGTACGTAAATGGCAGTCAGATAGACCATAACCCAAGAAGGCGAGAGCACATTCTTCTTGGCTTGTTCCTGATAGTTTCTGGAGTCCTTGTCTGCGCTTGGAGCGGGCAAAGGCTTCTCAGCGCCGATGCGCCGCTCAGGGCTGGTAGTCAGTGGCCGAGTTGGTGCGGACTTGTCCTTAGTTTCTGTCTTTTGGTCATGGGGCATGGACTCTGTTTCATTGGAAGTGCTTGGCCCTGATACGAACAGCGCCAGAGTCATGATAATGCAGAAGAAGGTGAGAGCTCGATATCGCATCGCAGCCTGAGACAATCGAGTGCTCAATGGGTGAGCCAGCTATATTGTAGCAAAAGAAGAACGGCCCCGCTTGGGGGCGAGGCCGTTTCAATGAACTGTCAGGTGCGAGCTGACAGCTAAACTCAAGCCGTAAGCATACCTGACAATCCCCCAGAAATCAATTGTGGGTTGCGGTCCGTAGTTGGGCGCGAAAGGTGCGGGCCATGTGCTTCTGACAGGGGCTCACATCCCGCGACTGTAAACGGGCGTGACTTCGGACCGCGCCCTCCACGCCCGGCACAGGATTAAAAGAACCCTGTCCGGGGTCTGGGGCAGAGCCCCAGGTGCTCGCGCTTTTTGCGAGCGCCCATTTATTTATCACTAATGAATAACTGTACCGAAATCGCTGAACCAGAACTCGGACGCGACGGCCTAGACGCACAGGAGAGCGACCACCAAACAAGCCTCGCCAAACGATTCGAGGGAGCATTGGCACATTGCAAAGTCGAGACGGAATGCCTCGACAATCGATTGTGGGACGAACTGCCCGAGCGGGAAAGAACGGCAAGGTTGATTGGTGCGATGGGCTCTCAGTCCAAAGCAGCTCGATACCGAGACTGTTATGTGAACGCGATACCAGTGGACTGCCCAGCGTGCCTAGAAAAGTATTTTTCCCGATACTCTTGCACTCTGAGGTACTGCGAACACTGCGGGCAGTGGCACTTTTCGCGCCTAATGAGAAAGTACCGGGAGCCTATTTCAAAGCTTATCGCCGAGGGTCGAAGGCGCGGGAAAACGTTGGCGATGCTTACTTTCACGATTCGCGCCTATGATCGCATGCCCGAACGCGACGAACCGCGTCGGCTTCTTCAGCTTGTGCGCAAGTTGTTCAGGGCACTGGGACTGCCTGATAAGGAGTGGGGCTGCATCTTTGCGGTGGAGACCGGACACGAGCTGGCCGTCAAACACCCCGGCCGCAAGGCTGAGGGTTGGAATCTACACGTGCATGCGTTGTATTACGGGCCTTACCTCAATTGGTCTGACGGGATTCAGCGGTGGAAAGAGTTAACGGCGGGTCAGGGGCAGGGGTTTTACATCAAGCAATGCCCTAGCTGGCGTAGAGATCCAGAGCGGGCAGTGCGGCGCGCTTTGGTTCATCACTTCGGGTACATCTTGAAACCCGCAGCGGTCACAGCGGAGCGGATCGCCGCACTGGAAGTCCTCTTCTCTGGAATCCGCAGAGTCCACGCACTTGGTCTGTTCTACCGTCTGCCAAAGAGCGAAACCCCGATACCGGGTCCTCGCTGCCCAAAGTGTGGGCACGCCCTTCCGCTGAATCTGAGGGCATGGCACAAAAGCGAGAGGGTGCCCGTGTCGGAACTTGAAGCGGAGGGCCGCCGAGATTGGCGGGCGGTTAAGCGGGAACTCGGGCGGGCTCTGGCGTTCGGGGGGCGGGCGCCGTGATTTTCTACGCTGGAAAATTTCCTTGGTGCATTCGGATGTGGGTCGAGGTGTCTGTTGTCGCTTCGCAATTGAGGGGCAAAAGGCGGCTCCACACTATGGACACCCGAAATTTCGTGTTTAGCCGGACGGGAAAGCGTACGATCCTGCGGCCGAGACTGACCGCGGGGCGAAAAGCGCCATTTCCTATACGGATAAGTGTGTGGCACTAGTTCCTAGCGTGGGTGTTGGTGAGGTCTGGAGAGGCTTCCTGTGCTTTTGGGGCAGACGGTAGGGGACTCAGGCCGTGCGGGAGCGGACGAAACGCAGAAAGGCCCACTCGCACGTTTCCAGGAGCGCCACTTCAGCGTGGCCGAAATAGCCGCAACCTGGAATCTCAGCCGTGAGGTAATCAGGAGAATATTTGAGAAAGAGCCTGGAGTCCTGGTCATCGGCAACGACTCCACGCGCTGCAAGAGGGGGTATCACACTTTGCGAATTCCCGAATCTGTTATGGAGCGAGTCCACCGGAAATTCTCCAATCCCGACTTGACACCGGGACGCCCGCGAGCGTACCCTACAAACAAGTCGGGACCACCAATTGCGGTCAACAACTGATGGCCCCTGACCATTTCAGCCTGTATGAGAGGCCGAGAATGGCTACCCTCTTTCTATCCGAACTCGCCCACTTTTCGCAACCCCTCAGACAGAGAGACGAGGCCGATAAATGCTCAAAACGTACCGCAGGCACATCAAGAGATGTGCCCATCGTTCGCAAGGAAGAGAATACCGGCGGTGCCGCTGCCCGATTTGGGTAGACGGCTTCATAGGACATGAAGAAATCCGCAAGACCCTGAACACGAGCAACTGGGAGAAGGCCCAGGAGATCATTCTGGAGTGGGAGGCGAAAGGAAAACAGGCCGCAGAGCCAGAGCCTGTCACGATCGCCGAGGCTTGGGAAGAATTTCTCGCCGATGCCAAAGCGCGAAACCTGCGGAAGCCGACTATCTACAAGTACGACCTACTTTCCCGGCAGATGGCGCAATTCGTTACCGACCAGGGGATTCGTTTTCTCCGTCAACTTGACCTGCCCGTGCTCAGAAAATTTCGCGCCACGTGGCCCAATGAGAACTTAGGCGCTTTGAAGAAGCTGGAATACCTCCGGGCATTCTTCCGGTTCGCCCACGAGAGCAGATGGATTGACGAGAATCCGGCCCGAAACCTGGAAAGCCCGAAAGTGAAACAATCGCCGACCATGCCCTTTGACTCTGACCAGATGGTCAAAATCTTGGCTGCCTGCGAGAAGTACGGAATGAAGTGCCGGGGAGGCAAGTACCGAGGCTCTGAAAATGTCCGGCGCATCAAGGCCTTTGTCCTCTTGTTACGGCATAGCGGCTTGCGGATCGGCGACGCAGTGACGCTTGAGCGAGGCCGAATCACTGGCGACAAGCTCTTTCTCTACACCGCCAAAACTGGAACACCCGTATACGTTCCACTCCGCGATCACCTGCTGATTGCGCTTGAGGCCGTGCCGAAGATCAGCGAGCAATACTTCTTTTGGTCAGGCGAATCGAAGAGGGACAGTGCAACGGGAGACTGGCAGCGGGCGCTTAAGGGTGTATTCAAGGAAGCGAAAATTGCCGATGGACACGCGCACCGGTTCCGCGACACGTTCGCGGTTGACTTGCTCCAGAAGGGAGTGCCGATGGACCGCGTATCAGCATTGCTCGGACACAGCAGCATCAAGGTCACGGAGAAGCACTATTCGCCGTGGGTGCGCGCACGCCAAGAGCAACTCGAGGCGGACGTCCGGCGCACATGGGAAGCTCCCGTCCCCCAGACGGAGCGAAAAGCAGAGGCACACAAAGAGTCAGATGCCGTCATGTGATCGCGCACTAGGCTAGTTAACGTAGCGCACACAACACCCCGGCAAGATGTAAGCCAGTGCCTCGGTCATCCCTGTTCAGCGAACATGAGCGTTGCACTCAGGGCGCTGTGGTCACTGTGGCGTGGGCGCAGCTTGTGAAGGTACTCGCATCGTTCCACATGGAAATCCTGGGAGACAAACATATGGTCGAACCACCGGGCTTGGCCGCGCGTCACGTGGGAGACAGGCATCACGCCCTGTCCGTTGGCCTTCCAGTACGCGTGCCGGAGCCCGTGTTTATCCTCTTTTTCAAACAGCCAGCGGACAGCCATGTCCCATTTTCTCCCAAAGCCAGACTTTCCGCTGCGGTCCTTCCATCTTCCCCAGCAGTCAAAGCGCCCTTCGCGACCGTCCCAGTATTGGCCCCACGTCACTATCTGTCCGCCATCTCGTCCGCCATCTTGCAGAGGGATCAGTTGCGGCTCATTAAAGTCACCGGCCACGATGCAGGGTTTGCCCTTCGCCTTGCGTACCACGTCCTTGAGCGCATCGAAAGTGCCAATCTTCTTCCAGCCATACCCTGAGCCGTTCGGGATATGCACGTTGATTACAAGAAATGAGCGACCGCCAACGGACACGGAAGCTTGAACTAATAACTCATCCCACGGCGGCTTCTCTCGGGAATATTGCGGCGCGACTGGTTTGCTTGTCCAACGGGTGGCGATGAGGTTCCCGTAGTCCTTGCCACCCGCACGGGGCTGCCATTCAGGGCTGCACTTCAAGTCCATTTTGTCAAGGTGCTTTTCGAAGGCCGTACGCTGGCTAAACCTGACCTCTTGTAAGGTAAGAACGTCAGGCTTAGCGAGGTCCTTGAGCGCGTCTAACACTTCAGCGCCTCGCCGGTTTACGTTCCATGTCACAACCCGAATGCGGATGGATTTCTTAGGCATCAGTCACCTCGCGGAAGTCGGGAGCTGCGGGAACAACCTTTGGTCGCTCCGATGATACTAGTGGGACATCGGTGCGTCAAGATTCCCGCGTCTTTTCTCGAACGAAGGGTACGCCAAAGGTACACCAAATAACAGAGCCGGGCAAGGCCAAGGAAACAGAAGTGTTAGGTTGGCGGAGAGGGTGGGATTCGAACCCACGCCCCCGGTTATGCCAACGTAAGTTATTGAAACTGCGTACCGCTAGTACCGCACAAACCGCACAAATGGCAGGGTTCACACACAAAACACACACACGTT
>Ga0326727_10024384_pt1 | contig 11447 bp, 9 predicted proteins | sample MB2enrmetagenome_FD_207643 | JGI IMG/M metagenome (GOLD analysis project Ga0326727, IMG submission 207643) | Lab enriched peat soil microbial communities from McLean, Ithaca, NY, United States - MB29MY | ecosystem: Environmental > Terrestrial > Soil > Wetlands > Peat | place: USA: New York... | reverse complement strand
CACCGGATACAGCAGCGCCGGGCCCAGAACGATCAGCGCCACCATCGCCACCAAGCCGGCGGTCTGCGCCCGGGTGAAGCCGGGCATGTCACGCCCGCCCGAACAGGCCGGCCGGCCGCGCCAGCAGCACGACCGCCATCACCACGAAGATCACCGTCGCCGAAGCCTGCGGGTAATACACCTTGGTCAGCCCTTCCAGAATCCCCAGGCCGAACCCGGTGACGATCGAGCCCAGGATCGACCCCATGCCGCCGATCACCACCACGGCGAACACGGTGATGATGACGTTCGAGCCCATGCCGGGATTCACCGAATAGATCGGCGCCGCCAGCACGCCCGCGAAGGCGGCCAGCGCCGCGCCGGCGCCGTAGGTCAGCGTCACCAGGCGCGGCACGTTCACCCCGAAGGCCTGCACCAGCGCCGGGTTTTCGGTGGCGGCGCGCAGGGTGGCGCCGATGGGCGTCTTTTCGATTGCCAGCCAGGTGGCCAGGCACATCGCCGCCGCGGCCACCACCACCCAGGCGCGGTAGGCCGGCAGCATCATGAAGCCGAGGTCGAGCGGTCCGCGCAACGCCTCGGGCACTGCATAGGGCATGCCGGACGCGCCGAACCCGTTACGCACCAGCCCTTCGATGATCAGGGCGCAGCCGAAAGTCAGCAGCAGCCCGTACAGCGGGTCGAGCCTGTTCAGCCGCCGGATCAGCGTCCTTTCCAGCAGCATCCCGAACACGCCGACGATCAGCGGCGCGAGGATCAGGGCGGCCCAGTAGCCGATATCCAGGTATTCCAGCAGCGCCCAGGCGACGAACGCGCCCAGCATGAACAGCGCGCCGTGGGCGAAGTTGATGATGTTCAGCAGCCCGAAAATCACCGCAAGGCCGAGCGAGAGCAGCGCGTAGAACGCGCCGTTGATCAGCCCCAGCGTCATCTGGCCATACAGCAGCAGCAGCGGTTTGCCGAAGATCGTGATCATGGCTGGCGGATTTCGGGGCGAGGCCGCCGCCTTGCGGGCTGCGTCCGGAGGTGCACGGGCCGGTGCCGGCAGGCCGTCAGGCTTTGACCAGCGGGCACCCGCCGGCCGCCAGCGGCCGGAACGCCTCATCGGCCGGCGTGGTGGCCAGCAGCGTGTAGTAATCCCACGGGCCCTTGCTCTCGCCTGGCTTTTTCACCTCGAACAGATAGCTCGGGCACAGCTTGCGGCCGTCGGCGCGGATGCGGCCGGGACCGAAGCAATCGTCGAGCGTCGGCGTTGCCTTCAGCCGCGCGACCGTCGCCGCGCCGTCGGCCTTGGCCTGCGCCACTCCCATCTCGGCCGCCACCTTCAGATAGTGCAGGGCGCTCGAATACACGCCGGCATGCACCATGGTCGGCCGCCTGCCGGGCTGGCGCCTGGCGAACTTGTCGGCAAACCGCCGCGTGGCACCGTTGAGGTCCCAGTAGTAGCTCGCGGTCAGGTTCAAACCCTGCGCCACCTCCAGCCCCAGCGCATGCACGTCGCTGATGAACAGCAGCAGCCCGGCCAGCCGCATGGGGATGCCGAATTCATGCGCCTGCTTTATCAGGTTGGCCCCCTCGGTGCCGGTGCTGGCCAGACCGAGCACTTTCGCTCCGGACGATTGAGCCTGCAGCAGGAACGAAGAAAAATCGGTGGTGCTGCCGAACGGATAGCGCACGGCGCCCACCACCTTGCCGCCGGCCTGTTCCACGAAGGCGGTGGTGTCGCGCTGCAGGGCGTGGCCGAACGCATAGTCGGCGACGATGAAAAACCAGGAATCGCCGCCGCTCTTCACGATCGCCCCGCCGGTGGAATGCGCCAGCATGTAGGTGTCGAAGGCCCAGTGGACGGTGTTGGCGTTGCACTGCGTCCCGGTCAGGTCCGAGGTCGCCGCGCCGGAATCGAGAAACACCTTGTTCTTCTCGCGGGCGACGCCGGCCACCGCCAGCGCCTCGCCGGAATTGCTGCCTTCCAGGATCACGTCCACGCCGTTGCGGTCGAACCACTGGCGGGCGACGCCGGCACCGATATCGGCCTTGTTCTGGTGGTCGGCGGCCAGGATCTCGACATCGATCCCCTTCGCCTGCAGGCCCGAATCCTCGGCTGCCAGCCGAGCCGCCTCGACCGCGCCGGGGCCGGTCCCGTCCTTGTAGGGGCCGGACAGATCGGTCAGCACGCCGAGCTTCAGCGTCGGTTTCTCCGCCCGGGCGGGCCATGCGGGCAGGGCGGTCACGGCGGCGGTTCCGAGCAGTGCGCGGCGTGAGATCGGCATCGGTCTTCTCCCTGTGCCCGGCTTTCGGGCCGGTGTCGGTTGGCGAAAGGGCGGGGGGTCAGACCCCCAGATAGTCGTGCAGCCTGCCCATGCTGGCGGCCAGTTGCGCGGTGGCGATCATATCCACGACGCGCCCGTGCTCCATGACGTAGTGGCGATCGGCCACGGTCTGTGCGAAGCGGACATTCTGTTCCACCATCAGCACGGTGAAGCCGCGCGCCCTGATCTCGCGGATGGTGCGGCCGATCTGCTGCACCATCACCGGCGCCAGTCCCTCGGTCGGTTCGTCCAGCAGCAGCAGCCGCGCCCCGGTGCGCAGGATGCGCGCAATCGCCAGCATCTGCTGCTCGCCGCCCGACAGTTTCGTCCCCGGGCTGCCCGCCCGTTCCCGCAGATTGGGGAACAGGGCATACAGGGTCGCCGGGTCCAGCCCGCCCGGCGCCACCACCTTCGGCAGCATCAGGTTTTCGGTAACGCTCAGGCTCGCGAAGATGCCGCGCTCCTCGGGGCAGAAGGCGATGCCGGCGCGCGCGATCCGGTCCGGCCTCAGCGCGATGGTTTCGAGGCCGTTATACCGGATGCTGCCGCTGCGCCGCGGCACCAGCCCCATGATGCTTTTCATCGTCGTGGTCTTGCCGGCGCCGTTGCGGCCCAGCAGCGTCACCACCTCGCCTTCCGCCACGTCGAACGCCACGCCGTGCAGGATGTGGCTTTCGCCGTACCAGGCATGCACCGTGCGAACCTCAAGCACCGGCGGCGCCCAGATAGGCCGTTACCACTTCGGGATTCGTGGCGACGGCGGCGTAGTCGCCCTCGGCCAGCACCCGCCCGCGGGTCAGCACGGTGATGGTGTCGCACAGGCCCTGCACCACCGACAGGTTGTGCTCGACCATCAGGATCGTGCGGCCCTGCCGCAGCCGCCGGATCAGCGCCACCACCCGCTCCACGTCCTCGTGGGTCATGCCCGCGGTCGGCTCGTCCAGCAGCAGCATCGGCGGGTCGAGCGCCAGCGTGGTGGCAATTTCCAGCGCCCGCTTGCGGCCGTAGGGCAGGGTCACCGCCGGCGTGGCGGCATCGTCGCCCAGCCCCACCTCCTCCAGCAACGCGCGAGCGCGCCGGTCATACGCATGCAATACCGCCTCGCTGCGCCAGAAATCGAAACTGCCGCCGCGCGCCCGCTGCAGTGCCAGACGCACATTCTCCAGCGCGCTCAGATGCGCGAACACCGCCGAGATCTGAAAGCTGCGCACCAGGCCCAGCCGCGCCACTTCGGCCGGCCGGCGCCGGGTGATGTCGCGTCCCTGGAAGCGGATGGCGCCGCGGGTGGGCTGGAGGAATTTGGTCAGCAGGTTGAAGCAGGTGGTCTTGCCGGCGCCGTTCGGACCGATCAGCGCGTGGATGGTTCCCGCGCGCACGCGCAGGGCAACGTCGTTCAGGGCCACGAAGCCGCGGAACTCCTTGCTGAGCCCTTCCGTTTCCAGGATGGCGTCGGACACCCCTGGACGCCTCCCTGACTGCCGTCGAGCCTGATTTACACAGAGGATGGTCCGATGCAACAATGTTTCAAGCCGGGCGCGGCGGAGGCACAGGCGGCAATGGCAGGGTTGTGGTTCGAGCAGCTTTCCGTCGGGCGCGTCATCGACGCCGAATGGACCCGCACGGTCACCGAGGCCGACAACGTGCTGTTCTGCGGCATGACGATGAATGTGCAGAAGCTGCATCTCGACGCCGCCTTCGCCGCCACCACCGAGTTCGGCCGCCCGCTGGTGAATTCGCTGTTCACCCTTGGCCTGATGATCGGCATGAGCGTGCATAACCTGACCCAGGGCACCACGCTGGCCAATCTGGGCATGACCGAGACGGTGTTCCCCGCTCCGGTTTTCGCCGGCGATACGATCCATGTGCGTACCACCGTCATCGCCGCGCGCGACAGCCGGTCGCGCCCCGATGCCGGCATCGTCACGTTCCGCCACGAGGCGTTCAACCAGGAAGGCACGCTGGTGGCGCGCTGCGACCGCCAGGCGCTGATGCGGCGCCGGCCGGTGGCGGGGTGATGCGCCCCGCCGGCGCCATCCGCCTGCGCAGCCTGCTGTTCGCGCCCGGCGATTCGGAAAGAAAGATCGCCAAGGCCCTGGCCTCCGCCGCCGATGCGGTGATTCTCGACCTGGAAGATTCGGTCGCCCCCGGCGCCAAGGAGGCCGCCCGGGCAGGCGTCGCGGCCATGCTGCCCGGCCTGACGCGCCCCGGCCTGGTCGTGCGTGTCAACCCGCGCGGCTCACCGGGCTATCTGTTCGACCTCGCCGCCGTGGTTCCCGGCCGGCCGGCGGCCGTCATGCTGCCGAAATGCGCCGGCGCCGGCGACCTGCTGGCGCTCGACCATCATTTAGAGGCGCTGGAGGCCGCCGCCGGGCTCGAACCGGGCGCGACCGGCGTGCTGCCGATCGTGACGGAAACCGCCGCCGCCGTGCTTGCACTGGCCGGCTGCGCGGCGGCGACGCGCCGTGTGCTGGCCTTCTGCTTCGGCGCCGAGGATTTGTCCGCCGATCTCGGCATCGGCCCGCGCCGCGCCGATGGCGGCTATCCTTCCCCGGTTGCCCAGGCCCGCGCCGCCATGCTGGTGATGGCCGCCGCCGCCGGTCTGCCGGCGCTCGACACGCCCTGGCCCGACCCGCGCGACCCGGCCGGCCTGGCGCGCGAGGCCGCCGAGGCGGCCGCCGACGGTTTCGCCGGCAAGCTGTGCATCCATCCCGACCAGATCGCTCCGGTGCAGGCCGCCTTCACCCCTTCGCCGGAGCGGATCGCCTGGGCACGCCGGGTGTGTGCGGGCTTCGCTGCCAATCCCGGTGCCGGAGTTTTTGCCCTCGATGGCAAGATGATCGACCGGCCCCATCTGAAGCTGGCCGAGCGTATTCTGGCGGTGGGTGACAGCTGACCGAAAGTAAGCAAGCAAGGCCAGGGCGCTGCCCTGGACCCGCCCTGCGCGCGGAGCGCGCCTTCGGCCCCGCGCGCGGAGCGCGCCTTCGGCGCGACGGGGCAGTGGCCCCCTTGACCCCATTCCCTACGAAAGGGGTCCAGGGGTTTACCCCTGATGGGGGTCCAGGGGGCAAAGCCCTCTGGCGGGATCGGGCCGCGAAGCGGACCGATGGGCTGCGACCCGGCTGTGCTCTCGCTGCAGTAGCCGCACTGGCCGCCTGCAGCCAAAGCCCCGCCGACACCCCCCAGGCCATTCCAGACGTTGCCGCCTGGCGCGCCGACGCCTCGAAATCAGCCCCGGTCTGGCCCTCCGGGGACTGGTGGACCGGCTTTCATTCGCCGGAACTCGACGCGCTCATCGCCCGGGCCCGCACCGCCAATTTCGACATCCTGGCCGCCGCCGCCCGCATCCGCCAGGCCGATGCCGCCCTGGTCAGTGCCGGCGCCCCGTTGCTGCCCGCCGTCACCGCCACCGGCCAGGACCAGTGGACACGCAGCTCGGTCGGCCAGTCCTCCCCGGCTCTCGGTTCCACCGGCCACGGCGTGGCCAACCGGTACTACGAGTACCGCACCTACAGCCTGACCCCCGGCGTCTCCTACGAAATCGACCTGTGGGGCCGCCTGCGGTCCACGCGGGACGCGGCGCTGGGCACCGCGCTGGCCAACCGCTTCGACCAGCAGACCGTGGCGCTCACCGCCGTCACCGGCGTCGCCACCACCTGGTTCCAGGCCCTCGCCCTCCAGGACCGGCTGGACGTGGCGCAGCGCAACCTGCACGACGCGGAGGAAATCCTGCGCGCCATCGAAGCGCGGGCCGATGCCGGCACTGCCTCGCAACTCGACGTGGCTCAGCAGGCGGCGCTGGCAGCCGGCATCCGTGCCACCATCCCCGACCTGCGCAGCCAGCTGCAACAGCAGATCAACGGCCTCGGCATCCTGACCGGCCAGCCGCCGGAAGCCATCACCGTGCGCCCGGGCACGCTGAACACGCTGTCGCTGCCCGAAGTGGCGCCCGGCCTGCCCTCCGACCTGCTGGCCCGCCGCCCGGACGTGGCCTTTGCCGAGGCCAGCCTGGCCGCCGCCCGCGCCAATATCCGCGCCGCCCGCGCCGCCCTGTTCCCCAAGCTGTCGCTGACCGCTTCCGGCGGCTGGCAGGCTTACACGCTCGGCACGCTGTTCGGCCCCGGCTCGCTGTTCGCCCAGGCCGCGCTGGGCGCCACCCAGACCCTGTTCGACAACGGCGCCCTGCAGGCCACCGTGGACCAGTCCCGCGGCCGCGCCGACGAACTGCTCGCCGAGTACCGCAAGGCGATCGTGCAGGCCTTCACCGATGTCGAGAACGCGCTGACCGCCTACCGTTTCGCCACGGAACAGGAAACTTTGCAACGCGAGGCGGTGGCGATCGCCCAGCGCGCCGCCGACATCGCCCGCGCGCAACTGCTGGCCGGCATCAGCGACGTGGTGACCGCCCTGCAGGCGCAGAGCACCCTGTTTTCCGACCTGGACACGCTGGCCCAGGTGCGGCTGGCCCGCTTTACCGCGCTGGTGGGGCTGTACAAGGCGCTGGGCGGCGGTTGGAGTCGGGCGGATACGGCCCTACCTGAAAGCCGGTTGTTTCAGGGGGGCTTGTGAGACTTGATCGGGTTGGTTGCCGGGGCGTTGCCCCGGGCCTCACCAGGGGGCTTTGCCCCCTGGACCCCTACCAGGGGCATAAGCCCCTGGACCCGGCTTTTTCTGCGTACGAGAAGGCCCCATGCGCCGGGGTCTAGCCGTCGCGGCCTGCCTGCTGGTCGTCGCCGGCGGCGGATACGGCTGGCGACACCTGCGCAGCCAGGCCGACGCCAAAACCACCGCCGGCCCCCCGCCCGAAACCATCCCGGTGCTGGTCGCCACCGCCGAAACCCGCGACGTGCCCATCTATCTGGAGGGTCTCGGCACGGTCCAGGCCTTCGCCACCGTCACGGTCAAACCGATGGTCGACGGACCGCTGATCGAAGTGCGTTTCAAGGAAGGCCAGGACGTGCATGCCGGCGACGTGCTGGCGCGCATCGACCCGCGCATCTACCAGGCCGCACTCGACCAGGCGGTGGCCAGGAAAAAACAGGACGAGGCGACCCTCGCCAACGCCAGGCTGGACGTGTCGCGCTACGCCAAACTCGCCGCCACCGCCTACACCTCGGCGCAGCAATATGACACCGCCCGCGCCACCGCGGCGCAGCTCGAAGCCCAGGTGCAGGCCGACCAGGCGCAGATCGACAGCGCCCGCACCCAGCTTTCCTACACCACCATCACCTCGCCGATCGACGGCCGGGTCGGGTTCCGCCAGGTCGATGCCGGCAACATCGTGCATGCCGCCGATGCCACCGGGCTCGCCGTGCTCACCACGCTGCGCCCGATCCTGGTGCAGTTCACCCTGCCGCAGCAAAGCCTGCCGGACGTCGCCGCCGCCATGGCCGAAGGCGCGCCGGAGGTGCTGGCCCTGGCGCAGCAGGCCGGCGACTCCCCGCCCCCTCCGGTGCTGGACACCGGCACGCTGACGGTGCTGGACAACCAGGTGGACCCGGCCACCGGCACCATCCGCCTGCGCGCCCGCTTTCCCAACGACCGGCTCGCCCTCTGGCCCGGCGCCTTCGTCACCGTGCGGCTGCTTGTGGCCACCCGCCACCACGCCACCGTGGTGCCGCCGGTCGCGGTGCAGCGCGGGCCGCTCGGCACCTACGTGTATGTGGTGGACGCCACCGAAACCGCCGCCCGCCGCCCGGTCATGGTCGGTCCCGAAGACCAGGCCGTCGCCATCGTCACCGGCGGCCTGCGCCCCGGCGAGCGCGTGGTGGTCGATGGCGCCTCCCGCCTCACCGACGGCGCCAAAGTCAGGATTGCCCAGCCCGCCGGCCCGGCCCTAAGCGCCACCTGACATCCCTGCGTGAGCATTTCCGCCCCGTTCATCGCCCGCCCGATCGCCACCTCGCTGCTGGCCGTGGCCGTCGTGCTGGCCGGCCTCATGGGCTACCGCGCCTTGCCGGTTGCCGCCCTGCCGCAGGTCGATTTTCCCACCATCCTGGTCACCACCCAGCTTCCCGGCGCCAACCCGGACACCGTCGCCACCCTGGTCACCGCCTCGCTGGAACGCCAGCTCGGCCAAATCCAGGGCCTGACCAGCATGACCTCGACCAGTGCCGAGGGCACCAGCCAGATCACCCTTCAGTTCGCCCTGTCGCGCAGCATCGACAGCGCCTCGGAAGACGTGCAGGCGGCCATCAACGCCGCCGCCGGCACGCTGCCGGTCGCGCTGCCGTACCCGCCGGTCTATGCCAAGGTGAACCCGGCCGACGCGCCCATCCTCACCCTGGCGCTGCTGTCGGACGCGGTCACCATCGACCGCGTCAGCGATGCCGCCGATACGCTGCTGCAACCGAAGCTCAGCCAGATCGGCGGCGTCGGCCGTGTCACCGTGCAGGGCAACATGCGCCCGGCCGTGCGCGTGCGCATCGACCCGGCCCGGCTGGCCGGCTACGGCCTGGGCATGGAGGATGTGCGCAGCGCCATCGCCGCCGCCAACGCCAACGGCGCCAAGGGCGGCTTCGACGGGCCGCGCCAGGCCTTTGCGCTGGCCGCCAACGACCAGCTCGTCTCGCCGGACGCCTGGCGCGGCCTGGTCATCGCCTTTCGCAACGGAGCGCCGGTGCGCCTGTCCGATGTCGGCGGCGTGGCCGGCGGGCTGGAGAACGACCGCGCCGCCGCCTGGTATTACCCGCCCGGCGGCGCGCCCGGCCATCCGGCGGTCATCCTCGACATCCAGCGCCAGCCCGGCGCCAACATCGTGCAGACCGTGGACCGGCTGAAGGAAGCCCTGCCGGATCTGCAACGCGCCATGCCCGCCGCGATCCGCGTGGCGGTGGTCACCGACCGGACGCAGGCCATCCGCGCCAGCGTCGCCGATGTGCAGGCCACGCTGGCGCTGTCCGTGGTGCTGGTGGTGCTGGTCATCTACCTGTTTCTGCAGTCCTGGCGCGCCACCCTGATCCCCGCCATCGCCCTGCCGCTGTCGCTGGTCGGCACCTTCGGCGTCATGGCGCTGTGCGGCTACGGGCTCGACAACCTTTCGCTCATGGCGCTCACCGTCGCCACCGGCTTCGTCGTCGATGACGCCATCGTCATGATCGAGAACGTCGTCCGCTATCTCGAACAGGGCGAGGCCCCGCTGGCCGCCGCCTACAAGGGCGCGGCGCAGATCGGCTTCACCATCGTCTCGCTCACCGTCTCGCTGATCGCCGTGTTCATTCCGCTGCTGTTCATGACCGGCCTGGTCGGCCGCCTGTTCGGCGAGTTCGCCGTGACGCTGTCCGTCGCCGTGGCGGTTTCGGCGGTGGTGTCATTGACGCTGACCCCGATGATGTGCGGCCGCCTGCTGCGCCCGGCCCGTGCCGGGCATTCCGGCCCGGTGGCGCGCCTGGCGGATGCCGCGTTCCGCAACCTGCTGGCCGGCTACGCCGCCACGCTGCGCTGGTCGCTGCGCCGCCCGGGGCTGATGCTGGCGCTGGCTGTGGCCACGCTGGCGGGCACGATTGTGCTTTATGTCATCGTGCCGAAAGGCTTTCTTCCGCTGCAGGATACCGGCGTGATCGTCGCCGTCACGGAAGGCGCGCAAAGCGTTTCCGTCGCGCGCATGGGCCGCCTGCAGGCCGAGGCCGCCGACATCGTGCGCACCGACCCCGCCGTGGCCGCGGTGGCCAGCTTCGTCGGCGCCGGCGCCATCAACCCCACCCCCAACACCGGCCGGCTGACCATCGCCCTGAAGCCGCGCCGCGCCCGGAACGCCGAGGCCGGCGCCGTCGCCGCCCGCCTGAAGGCCCGGCTGGCCGGCATCCCCGGCCTGTCGGTGTTCCTCCAGCCGGTGCAGGACATCCAGATCGGCACACGCCTCAGCCGTACCCAGTTTCAGTACACCCTGATCGACACCGATGCGGCCGAGCTGGGCCGGTGGGCGCCGCTGCTGCTCGACCGCCTGCGCACCCTGCCGGCGCTGCGCGACGTCGCCACCGACCAGCAGGACGAGGGATTCCGCACCTTCATCCGCGTCGACCGCGATGCCGCCATGCGGCTGGGCGTGTCGATGCAGGCGGTGCAGGACACGCTGTACGACGCTTTCGGCCAGCGCCAAGTTTCCACCATCTTCGCCCAGGCCAACCAGTACCGCGTGGTGCTGGAGGCCGACCCGTCCTGGCAGCGGGACCCCGGCTCGCTCGCGCGCCTGCGCGTGCCCGGCAGCGGCGGCGCGCAGGTGCCGCTCGCCGCCATCGCCGGCATCGAGCGCATCACCGCGCCGCTGTCCGTCACCCGCCAGGCGCAGTTCCCCGCCGTCACGCTGTCGTTCAACCTCGCCCCCGGTGCGTCGCTTGGCCAGGCGGTGGCGGCGGTGGCCGCAGCGGAACAGGCCATCGGCCTGCCTGCCACCATCGCCGGCAGCTATTCGGGCGACGCCGCCGAATTCCGGAAATCGCTCGCCAGCGAGCCGTGGCTGATCCTGGCGGCGGTGGTGGTGATCTACATCGCGCTCGGCGTGCTGTACGAAAGCCTCATCCACCCGGTGACCATCCTGTCCACGCTGCCGGCGGCCGGTATCGGGGCGCTGCTGGCGCTGCTGGCGGTGGGGGCGGATCTGTCGCTGGTGGCCCTGGTCGGCCTGGTCTTGCTCATGGGCATCGTCAAGAAAAACGCCATCATGATGGTGGATTTCGCCCTTGACGCCGAACGCGCCCGCGGCATCGCCGCCCGGACGGCGATCGAGGAAGCCGCCCTGCTGCGCTTCCGCCCGATCATGATGACCACCATGGCGGCGCTGCTGGCGGCACTGCCGCTGGTGCTCGGCCGCGGCACCGGCAGCGAACTGCGCTTTCCGCTCGGCGTCACCATCGTCGGCGGGCTGCTGCTGAGCCAGTTTCTGACGCTTTACACGACGCCGGCGATCTACCTGGCGTTCGACCGGCTGTGGCAGCCGGGGCGCTGCCCCGGACCTTAAAGAATAAAAGCTTTTGCTTCTTTTTTGAAAAAAAGAACCAAAAAACTTCTATTCGTTTTGGTTCCTGCCGCGCCGGAAAAAAGCCGACCTGATTACCCCCTTTCCTCAGCCAATTTGCCTGAACGGTAAAGTTTCATCTGGCTCATCCGTAAACGTCGGCCAGCTTGAGCAGCCGGTAGGGCATCGGC
>Ga0326727_10024382_pt1 | contig 11447 bp, 10 predicted proteins | sample MB2enrmetagenome_FD_207643 | JGI IMG/M metagenome (GOLD analysis project Ga0326727, IMG submission 207643) | Lab enriched peat soil microbial communities from McLean, Ithaca, NY, United States - MB29MY | ecosystem: Environmental > Terrestrial > Soil > Wetlands > Peat | place: USA: New York... | reverse complement strand
TGCCAAACGTGCTAGAAGATTTGCCCCAGCCGGAACTCGCGCCCGATTCGGTGCCCGCGCCGCGCAAGGGCTGGCGGGTCAAGTTCGCTTTGTTCGTGGTGCTGCTGGCGATTGTCGCCGCGGCCCTTTGGGGCTACCTGCATTTTCGCTATCAGGTGTCTTCCGACGACGCCCAGGTGGATGGCCACATCACCGCCATTGCGCCCAAGATCGCCGGCAACGTGGTGGACGTGCTGGTGAACGACAACCAGCCCGTGAAGACCGGCCAGGTGCTGGTGCGCATCGATCCTCGCGATTTCCAGGCCCGGGTGGACCAGGCGAAGGCCGCACTGATCGAGGCCGAGAGCCAGTTGCGTTCCGCGCGGGTGGTGGTTCCATGGACCAATGAAACCACCCAATCCGGCGAATCCAATGCCTCGGCGCAGCTTGCCGACGCCCAGGCCGAACTGGAGCGCGCCCGCCTGGCTTACCAACAGGCTTCCGGTGCGGACCTCGCCTTTGCGGAGGCCAACGTGCGCACCCGCCAGGCCAGCAACGACCGCGCGCAGGCGGACCTGGCCCGCATGAAGCCGCTGGTCGAGAAGGCCGAGATCTCCCAGCTACAGTTCGACGCCTACATGGCCGCGGCGCGCGTAGCCGAGAGTGAATTGCAGGCGTCCCGCGAGAAGCTGGCTTCGGCGCAGCAGGATGCTTCTATCCGCAAGGCGGCTCTGGACGCCGCTCAGTCGCGCGTCAGCCAGGCGCAGGCCCTGGTGGCCACTTCGGTTGCCAACCGCAAGCAGGTCGACATCCGCACTGCCGATGCCGGCACCGCCGCCGCCGCCGTCGAGGCGGCGCGCGCCAATCTCGAGGCCGCCGAGCTCCAGCTCAGCTACACCACCATCGTGGCGCCCATGGACGGCGTGGTCACGCATAAGAGCGTCGAGATCGGCCAGATCGTGCAGCCTGGCCAGGGACTCATGACCATCATCCCGCTGCACGACATTTGGGTGACCGCCAATTTCAAGGAGACTCAGCTCGCCGACGTGCGCCCCGGCCAGAAGGCCGAAATCCAGGTCGACATGTACGGCCGGAGCGTCAGCGGCCACGTGGATTCCATCGCCGGCGCCACCGGTTCTCGTCTCAGCCTGCTGCCGCCCGAAAACGCCACCGGAAACTTCGTCAAAGTGGTGCAGCGCATTCCCGTGAAGATCCTGGTCGACAGCCCCGGAGACCTGATTCTTCGTCCTGGCATGAACGTGGACGCCACGATATTCACAAGATAAGCTGTCAGCGGTCAGCTTTCAGCGATCAGCGAAACCAACGCCGGCGGTGGCGCTGCTTTTTTGCTGAAAGCTGAGTGCTGATAGCTGAAAGCTTCTTCCACGCCGCCCACGGTGTGCTACAGTTCAGGGTAATATGGCATCCCGAAGCGTCAACAAAGTTATTCTGCTTGGGAATCTCGGCAAGGACGCCGAGACCAAGTTCACTCCGAGTGGCGTGGCCCGCTCCACGTTCACCCTGGCGACCAGCCGCCGCTGGAAGGACCAGCAATCCGGCGAGTGGAAGGAAGAAACCGACTGGCACAATATCCTTCTGTGGCGAGCCGAAAACGTGGCGAACTATCTATTGAAGGGTAAGCAGGTCTATATCGAAGGCCGCCTGCAGACGCGCAGCTACGAAGACAAGGATGGGCAGAAGAAGTACTTCACGGAAGTGGTCTGCGATGACCTCATCCTGCTGGGCGGCCGCGGCGACACTGCCGGGGCGCCCGCTGGGCCCGCTGGCGAGTTCGCGCCGCCGGTTTCCATGCCGCGCTCCGCGCCCCGTCCGCAAGCCGCCGCCCCCGAACCTCCGGATGATCTGAACCAGGGCATCACGGATGACGATGTCCCATTCTAGCCGGTTGCTTGCCGGTTAGCTCGGTGGCGCGGCTCGCTTGCTCCTGGACCAGTTTTGGCGGTCGGCCTCGCCGTCGGCCTCCCTGCTGCAACCGCTGAAGAGTGGCTATTGCCATATTCAGGCTGTCCAGTTCCTCGTGGAGACTGGCCAGCACTTTCGCGAGATCCATGTATGGTCTCCAGAATAGTGCTTTTTTGCGCCCATTCATATCAGGAAAAATCCGGCCAGCGGCTACAGGACTAATGTATTGGCGCAAGCCGGGCCTGGATATGAAACAGGAATGGACCCTTACTTAAACTGTTGGACGCCGAGCCGCAGCATCCCCTGCCAACTCCGCTGGGTCCGCAGAGGTCTGCAGGGAATCGAGCGACTCCAGCACCCGCTCCAGGAGGCGGTCGGTCTCGGTGACCGTGGTCTTAAGAGTTTCGATGGAGTGCGCCTGAGTGGTGAGGCGCTCGTCCAGAGACGTCATGGTCTTCGAGAGCAATTGCTCCATGGCGCCGACGATTTGCGAAGTCGAAGGAATATCGGCCAGCCTGACTTGGTGTTCGTCCAAACGCGATTCGACCTGGGCGAACCGTGTCGCATTGGCCGATTCATGCGCCTCCAGGCGGCTCTCCAGGCCGGTGATCGAGCGCTTCAAGTCCTCTTCCGCCGCCTTGCCGATCCCCCCGCGCTCGCGGCGGGAACTCGTCAATACCCCCGCCATGATTCCAGCCGCGAAGATGGCCAGGCGCGGAACGTAGCTGATAACTCGCGACATCGGTGCTCTTGTTATAATACTTCTCCGGAACTCTATGCAAGTACTAAGCTTAGTAACTATAGTACTAGGTACGTACCGTCATTGAAAGCCAGGCAGGAAACTGGCATTCTGTCTAAGATACTTCCTGTAGCAGTGGAGACGTCTGGTTGAGTGACGGCTCGGAATCCGGGTCCGCCGGGCTGCTTCGCCTGGAGAACAGCCTGCTGCGGCATTGTCTCCGGCTGCAATGCGCGGAGCGCGATCTTTCCATCTTCGCCCGGCAGCATCGCCGGGGAAGAGGGGGCGGAGTTGTGCGCCAGATCGAACTTGAGCGGCAGCGATTGGGCCGGGAACTGCACACCGGTCTGGGACAGATTCTGGCTGCCATCCGCCTGCAACTCGAGATCGTCGCCACGCTCCTCCCCGACCCGCCGGCGCTGGTCGGACAGGCGCTGAGCCGCATCTCCACTCTGGCCAACGATGCTCTGGAACAGGTGCGCTCCGTCTCCGGCTGGCTGCACCCCCCGGAGTGGCAGCGGCTGACGCTTGAAAGCGCGCTCGAACAACTGTGGGACATCAGCGGTATTCCCCAGAAATTTGAAGCGTCTCTCCGCATCCAACCGCTGCCGCGCGAGCCCGATCTGGAGGTCAAGGTGTTGATCTACCGGGCGGCGCAGGAGGCCCTTTCCAACGTCGTGCGCCATGCTCGCGCGACCCGCGTTCATGCGGCCCTCGAGACGCGCGACAATTGTGTGATCCTGACTATTCGGGATGACGGCGTGGGGTTTGACGTGGCCGGGTTGCTTCGCGGCCCCGCCAGCGTGGCTTCCGGTATTGGCCTGCGTTCCATCCGCGAACAAGCCGCCGCGCTGGGCGGAAAATTGGAGATTGAAAGCGGCCCGGCTGGCACTACACTGTTAGTCTCGGTGCCGTTTTCGTGAGGGACCCCGTCCCTACCAGGAGAAGCATGCAGGAATCGTTAGAGACTACAGTCGTTCTGATGGACGATCATGCCATCGTGCGCGAAGGAATCGCCGCCCTGTGCTCCGCCAACGGAATGCGCATCTTGGGACAGTGCTCCGATGGCGCCACGGCCGTGGAGATGATTGCCGCGCTCAAGCCCGATTTTGCCATACTCGACCTGAATATGCCGGGCATCTCCGGCATCGAGGTGATCCGCCGGCTGCGCGCCTCCGGTTGCACGGCCAAACTTCTGATCCTCTCCATCAGCCGGGAAGAGGCCACCGTCATGGAGGCGTTGCGGGCCGGCGCGGATGCCTACCTGCTGAAAGACGGACCCTCGCGCCACCTTCTAGATGCCATCGGCTTCGTGCGCGACGGCGGCGTGTACGTCTCTCCGCTGCTGCGCGGCGCCGGCCTCTTTGCCAGGGCCGAAAGCACCCAGGAGGAAGATCCGCTGGCCTCCCTCAGCCCTCGCGAAACGGAGGTCTTTTCCTACCTTGTGAGTGGATTGCGCGCCAAGGACATCGCCGACCTCTTAGACATCAGTCCCAAAACCGTGGACACCTACCGTGCCAGCCTGATGCGCAAGCTGAACATCCACGACCTGGTCGGTCTCGTCAAGTTTGCAATCGAGCGCAAACTCACGAGCACTTCCGCGCAGCGCTGAGCTCGATGCACTCGGCTGCGCAGGCTTTGTGGCACTGCTCATAACCCTTTAATGATCGGATGAGATCTTCTACGGCGTCTCTGCGTTCGTAAAGACGTTCCAACGCTCGTCTACGATTAGCGTCCACGCATAACAGGCGGATGCGTTCGGCAGAGGAAGGAGCAGGAAGGGCGATGGCCATGTTTTCCCTTGTTGTAGGTATGTATGATGGAAACGTCAGAAAACTAGAATATACGTTCTCCATACCCGAAATCAAGAAAAATCTGATCAATCCTAGGATTTTTCTGTAAAAACGTGGAATTTGCCGCTGCCCGCGCGCACTCCAGGAAAAATGACGGGAGCGAGGGCAACCAGGGCCAGCGGGTTTTCACCCACACAGTTCGGTCTTTTCACCCATCTACAGTTAGAGGGAAATCCCTGATTTGTGGTGAAGAGGTTTTCATCACAATGATAATAAGAGGTTTGAATATCTGGTCTTCCTGTACCGGTTTGGATCGGCATGTGCTGTGTTTTATCTGCTCGGTAGCTTCGGCACGGTGTACCCGTATGGGCGGGTTGTTTCCCGTTCGTTCCGGTGTTTTTGACAGATCGGGTTTCTTAAATAATTGGGAGATGAACATGCGGATTCCTTCTTATGCTTTGGCCCTTGTGGTGGTCGCGGGGTCGGTGGCCTTGGTGAGCGCGGCCAAGAAGACTGTATTCACGGTCCATGACCAAGCTTACTACGCACCCCAAGCCACGATTGAGTACGTAAATCCGGGCTTGGTCTTCACCATCGTCTCGGCGAAAATGGCCTCTGACGGCACCATCAGTATGGATTACAAGGTGACCGACCCTTCGGGCCTGCCGTTGGACGTTAGCGGCATCCAGACTCCGGGCGCTATTAGGGCTTCGTACCTGTCGGCGTACATTCCCAAAGGGCAGACGCAGTTTGCCTCGTACAACGTGAGCACGGCCACAGCCGTCTCGGGCGGCGCGACGGCTACGCAGGCCGGGGGTGATTCCGGCGGCACGACCACCACGGTTGCGGTCGGCGAGTATATCTATACCTTTAAGACCAAGGCTCCGGCCGGTTTCGACCCCACCCTCACCAACCGCGTGGGCGTCTACGGGTCGCGCAATCTGACCGAATGGGACCTCGGCACCAACTACGCTTCCGCCACCTTCGACTTCGTTCCCAACGGCACCGGCAAACCGGCGCCGCGCGACGTGGTGCGTGACGCGGATTGCAACAAGTGCCACGACCAGATGAATTTCCACGGCGGCTCGCGCGTGGGCGTGGCCATCTGTATCATGTGCCACCAGCCGCAGACGGTGGACCCCAACACCGGCAACAGCCTGGATTTCAAGGTCTTCATCCACAGCCTCCACATGGGTGCGAATCTGCCGACGGTGGTCGCGGGCGGAAAATACCAGATCTACGGGCATAATGGCTATACCGACTACTCCACCGTGCATTTTCCCTCGACCTCGTTGTATGAACCGCTCAACTGCGCCGCCACCTGCCACAATCCCAAGAATGGCGCGGCGCAAACCAACGCCTGGCTAACCAACCCCAACCGCGCGGCGTGCGGCGGCTGCCACAACAATGTCAATTTCGCCAGCGGCCTGAATCACGTGAACCTGCCTCAGGCGGACGACAGCCAATGCACGCAGTGCCACATCCCCCAGGGCGAGTCTGAGTTTGACGCCTCCATCATGGGCGCGCACACCGTACCCGACCAATCGAAGACGATTCCGGGCCTGAACTATACCCTGGTAAAAGTGACCAATGGCGGCGCTGGACAGAAGCCGAGCGTGACCTTCACGGTGAGAGACAACAGCGGCAAGGGAATTCCGATGAGCACGTTTACGGCGAACTCGGGATCGCTCTCGCTTACCATGGCCGGGCCCACCTCCGATTACGGTTACACCAATTTTGGCTCGGACGTGACCACGCCCGGATACGTGACCGAGACCGCTACGGGCGCCTCATGCACCCCCGACGGAACCTGCTCGTACACCTTTACGCACGCTGTTCCGGCCAAGGCTACGGGAACCTACGCCATCGGGATTGAGGGACGCCTGAGCGCCACGCTGTCGCCCGGCACGGTCTTGCAGCAAACGGTGAATTACGCCGGGATCAACCAGGTCATCTATTTCTCCGTGGATGGCTCGCCGGTCACGCCGCGGCGCACCGTGGTGGCGCTCGCGAATTGCGATAACTGCCATACCTATCTGGAACTGCATGGCAGCCTGCGCAACAACACCCAATACTGCGTGCTGTGCCATAACCCCAGCAACACCGATGCCTCTACGCGCGCCACGGCCACCAGTGCGGCCGATAAGGCCCTCCCGCCGCAAGGCATCAACTTCGCCATGATGATCCACAAGATCCACACGGGCGAGACGCTGGCACAGAACGGCCTGAGCTATATCGTCATCGGACACGGCGGAAGCGAGAGCAATTTCAGCAATATCCTCTACCCCGTCTTTACGCCGAGCGGTTCGCCCCCGGACACCGCCAAGTGCTACATGTGCCACACCAATAGTTCGGAAGCGACGTTCCCAATTGGCCTGAACAATGTGCTCGACCCACAGGGTCTCGAGAGCCCCGTGCCCGCGACCACTTCGGCATGCACCGCCTGCCACTTCCAGAAGTCGGTATACGCGCACGCCGACCTCAATACCGATCCGAAATTCGGCGAGAGTTGCAGTGTGTGTCACGGCACCGGCATGGCCTTCGACGTAGACCAGGTACACGCCGGCCAATAGAATAGAGGAGAGATGACCACCGCCATGTTCCGGCTGGTCAAGAACGCTCCAGCCATGCTATTGGCCTTGGCTGCGCTGTCTACTGCTGCCTTATGGGGCGCCCAGGACAAGCCTGGCGCCCCCGCTCCCCCTCCCGCGGCCACCCCGCCGGCCCAATACGTCGGCTCCCAAACCTGCCAGATGTGCCACGAGGACCTCTTCAACGCTTTTCAGAAGAACCCTCACCAGGCGGTGGAAACCGGCAATCGGAACGGCTGGGCAACCAGGGCCTGCGAATCCTGCCACGGCCCCGGAAGCAAGCACGCGGATTCGGCCAGCGCCGCCGATATCCGCAATCCCGCCAAGCTCAAGCCCGCCGAAGCCGACAAGATCTGTCTCACCTGCCACCTGAATCAGCCCACGCACGTGGGGCGCATTAACAGCGGTCATGCCAGGAACCAGGTGAGTTGCACCGCCTGCCACTCCATCCACGCCAACGGGCCCAACGGGCTGGTGGCGCGCAAACAAACCGACATCAACAAGCTGTGCGCCGGCTGCCATGCGGACGTATGGGCCAGCTTCCAGCGGCCTTACAAACACCGGCTGCCGGAAGGCGCCATGTCCTGCGTGGACTGCCACAACCCGCACGGCAGCTTCCTGCCGCGCTCCATCCAGACCGTGAGCGCCAATGAGCCCGGCTGCTTCAAGTGCCACGGCGATAAGGTCGGGCCGTTCACTTACGAACATCCGCCGGTCCGCCTGGAGGGCTGTACGGCGTGCCACCAGCCGCACGGCTCGGCGAATCCGCGCATGTTGACCCGCCCGGAAGTGCGCTTCGTCTGCCTGGAGTGCCACTCCAACCTGCCGACGCCGACGCCCGCCCCTACCTTGGGCACGGTTCCTCCGGCCATCCATGATTTGCGCAATCCGCGGTTCCAGAACTGCAACCTCTGCCACCAGAAGGTGCATGGCTCTTACGTGAGCCGGGACTTCCTCAAATGAGATACCTGCTGGCCCTCATCCTGATAGTTCCGGCCCTGGCGCAGCAGCCGGACCAACCCGCCAAGCCCGGCGACCAGGCCGCCGCGGCTCCCGCGAGCACCGAACAGAAGACCGAATCTCCGGCACCGGCGCCGGCCGAGGACTGGCTCACCGGCAGCGTCGATTTCGGCTACCGCTGGGTCAGCGACGCCGGCAATTTCCAGTCGTATAGGAGCGTGGTCAACCTGGGACAAGGGCCCAAGCTGACCGGGATGGAATTCACCATTCTGGATCCCCAGAAGCGCCTCTTCGACCGCCTGGATGCCCGCGCTTATGGATGGGGCGGCGATCCCTACAGCACCGCCCATGTGGACGCCCGCAAGCAGGGCATTTACGATTTCAGCTTCGACTATCGCAACATCGCCTACTTCAACGCCCTGCCCTCCTACTCCAACCCGCTGGCACCGGCGGGCTTTGACGAACAGGCGTTCGATACGCACCGGCGCAACACCAGCTTCAATCTCGATCTGCGTCCGGGGAAACAAATTATCCCCTACCTGGCCTTCGACCGGAATTCCGGCTACGGACATGGGATCGACACGTGGGTGCAGGATTCCAACGACGAGTTCGCCGTGCCGACGCTCCTGCGGGATTCCACCAACAACTACCGTGCCGGCGTCCGCATGGAGTGGTGCAATTGTGTCCACATCACGCTCGAAGTGGGCGGCACCACCTTTAAAGACGACGACCAGGCGACCTTCAGCGGAACCAATTACGGCGACAACACGACGCCCCTGCTCGGCCAGACCCTGGTGCTGACGAATCTCCAGCAGGCCTACGGCATCCGCGGCAGCAGCATTTACACCAAGGCGCTGGCCACCGCCAGCCCGTTCTCGTGGCTCAACCTCTACGGCCAGTTCCTGTTCAGCGAGCCGAGGATCGATGTGCACTATACCGACCTGGCGACCGGCAACTTCGCCCTGCTCAGCTCGCTGCTGTTTTACAGCGGCCAGCAGAACATCGGCACCGGCGCCGCCAATCAGCCGCACACCTCCGGCAATATCGGGTTCGAGCTGCGGCCGTTCCGCCGGCTTCGGATCATCGAATCGTGGATGACCGACCGGTATCACGATGCCGCATCGCCGCTGGCCGCCGAGCAGATCCTGCTCACGCCCAAGACGCTCGGTCCGGACCTGATTACCTCGCCCAACTACACCCAGGCCGTCAATTACAATCAGCAGCAGACCGACGTGCTGTTCGACCTTACCTCGAAGCTGACGCTGCGCGGCGGCTACCGCTACGTGTGGGGCGACGCCACGGTCCTCGCCGGGCAGCTCAGCCAGTCGGGCCCTATGGCCTCGGGCCAGTTGAGCCGCAACGTGGGGCTGGCTGGTTTGACCTTCCGTCCTTGGCAGAAGTTCTCGGTCAACTTCGACTACGAGGGCGCTTCGAGCGACCGCATCTACTTCCGCACCAGCCTGAACGACTACTACAAGATCCGCGCGCGAGCACGCTATCAGATAGCCGCTGCGCTCATGTTGCAGGCCAATTTCCAGGTGCTGAATAATCAGAACCCGGCCGCGGCCATTCAATACAACTTTGAGAGCCGTGACAATTCCCTGGCCGTTTACTGGACTCCCGCGGGCGGCAAGCACATCAGCGTGATGGGCGAGTACGACCGCTCGAGCCTCAGCTCCAGCATCGACTACCTGGGGCTGTTCTTGAGCCCCGCGCTCTCGTTGTACCGCGAGAACGCGCACACGGCCAGCTCGGCCATCGATATCGCGCTGCCTGGTTACGCCGGCCTCACGCCCAAGTTCACCGCCGGTGGATCGCTGTTCATATCCTCCGGCACCCGGCCCTCGAGCTACTACCAGCCGCTCATGCGGCTTTCGCTTCCGCTCCAGAAGCGGGTATCCTGGAACACAGAGTGGAAGTATTACGGTTACGGGGAGCAGTTCTACCTGTATGAGGGTTTCCGGGCCCACGTGTTCATGACCGGGCTCCGGTTAACGAGATAGGAGGCCAGCCAATGGGGATGCTTCGAGTGGTTGCCGCAGGCGCGCTGGTCGCCTGGAGCGCGCTGGCGGCCAACATCGTTCCCGGCGACGCGCGCCGCGGCGAGCAGCTCTTCAAAAGCGAGCAGTGCGTTCTGTGCCACAGCTTCAAGGGCGTCGGAGGAACGGCCGCGCCCGACCTGTCAAGCCACATCGACCGCGACTATACGCCCGCCGTCATGGCCAGCCTGATGTGGAACCACGCTCCCGACATGTGGGCGGGCATGAAGAAGCGGGGCATCGTGAAGGCCGAGTTGTCTCAGGAATCGGCGGCCGACCTGTTCGCCTACTTCGTCTCGGCGCGCTATTTCGAAAGGCCCGGCGACGCCGGCCGGGGCAAGCTGGCGTTCACCGCGAAGCATTGCTCCGTGTGCCATGGCATCGCCACGTCTAATGCCGAGGGTGCGCCTCCCGTTGCGAAGTGGGAGTCCCTGGCCGACCCGGTGGTGCTGGCGCAGCAGATGTGGAACCACGGCGCCCGTATGCGCGAGGCCTTCGCCACCAGGAAGCTGGCCCGGCCGCAAATCACCGCGCAGGAGCTCACCGATATGCTGGTGTACCTGCAAAACCTGCCCGAGACGCGCCACCTGGCGACCAGCTTCGCGTTTCCGACTTCCGGCTCTGGCGAGGCGCTCTTCCAATCCAAGGGCTGCTCCGGCTGCCATACCGGCAAACTGGCGCTGGAAGGGCTGTTGCGCAACCAGACCCTGACCGATATTGCGGCGGACATGTGGAACCATCAGCCCAGCATGAAGCAGCCGCCTCCCTCGCTCTCGCAGGAAGAGATGCGGCAGATTATCGGCTACATCTGGGCGCGCCAGTACTTCATGGGCACCGGCAACGCAGAGCGCGGCCACAAGGTCTTTGCGGAGAAGAACTGCGCGGCGTGCCACAACGACCCGTCGAGCGGCGCCCCCAAGCTGGCCCGGGGCAAAGACGCGTATTCCGACATCACCCTGGTGGCCGCCCTTTGGGAGCACGGCCCCCGCATGTTAGACCTGATGACCCAGAAGAAGCTGGCCTGGCCGCGGTTCACAGCGCAGCAGATGTCGGATTTGATCGCGTATCTGAATTCGCTGTAGCGCGGCTCCCCGACTGTCCCGCTACAATGAGCAAAAGCTACCATGCTCATGCGAATCCTGCTGACGGCGTTGTTCCTGCTTCCCTCGATCGGAACATCCCAGAATTTAATCCTGAACAATCTGCACGGCCAAATCATTGCCTACGAGATTCCGGAATCGGACGGACGGGCCGAAGCCGTTCGCTATATCGAGGCGATCCGGGACCGATTCTACCCGGGAGTCGAAATTGTAGACGTCACGCCTCTGGATGACGCCGCACTGCGCCAAAAGCTCAGGGGCACGCTGGTGCTGTATACCACGCTCGGGGAGAACTCCAGGTTGCTGCGCCTGGCGGCCCGGCC
>Ga0326727_10024381_pt1 | contig 11448 bp, 13 predicted proteins | sample MB2enrmetagenome_FD_207643 | JGI IMG/M metagenome (GOLD analysis project Ga0326727, IMG submission 207643) | Lab enriched peat soil microbial communities from McLean, Ithaca, NY, United States - MB29MY | ecosystem: Environmental > Terrestrial > Soil > Wetlands > Peat | place: USA: New York... | reverse complement strand
AAGCCGGTGTGGTGACTTTGTGCAATGTCACCTCGCCGCACCACCGCTGCAGGGCTCGATCGTGAAGCGGCTGAGGAGCTACGGCTTGCGAAATGTTCCCAGATTGTGCACCACCTAGCGAATCCTCCCCCATGAACTGGCTAAAGCTTTGTCGGCTAGCGCGCCCCGCCGGTGCACTATCGCCATGCGATCGGCAATCCCGCACTTTGTTAGCCGCTTATAACAGTGCCATCCCCTTGCGCCGTGCCAATTCGCGCACCAGACTTTGGTGGGGTTGAATCCCAACACTGCTCGCTGACCGCCGGTTCCCATCATGTCCGCTGAAGGAGCAGCGTGACGATTGAACCGATACTTCGGGCTCTTAATGGTGCCAATCCCCACTTCAACTAGTGCCTTCTTTGCGATCAGCTTCCGGCCCACCGCTGTGCTTACCGACCACTGGGTTCGTCCCGGGGGGCCAACCGCATGTCTTTGCCCCTATCTTCTTCACGGCGAGGACATTCTCCGCGCGGTATCCGCCTCGATCGGAGGCGGAGGCTCGTGGGTTCTTGCCGAATAGCTTGGTTTGGTACTTGATTGCTCGCAGCACAAACTCGTTGTCGTACACCTCAACCCACATTTCCCAAATAGAATGGATAAATGCGCGTTTCATCATGCTATAATTCACTGCCAGAAATAGAAGAACGGGCTTCAAAAGCCATGAAAACCGGGGACCCAATGGGTGAAAGCCGAAAGTGGAGTTAGGTGGGGGGGAATCCCTAAGACAGACACGAGTAACAAATATCGGATAAGTATAGCGATCAGAACAAACTGGATTTTCTAGGAGTACCAATGCCGCTCAACGTTGGAGCCCTCGCCGCCCTCGGGACCGCTTTGGCCTGGACTGTCACCGCCATCGTCTTCGAGTACGCGGGAAAGAGAATCGGGGCCCTGGTCCTCAATCTCCTGCGCCTAGCCTTAGGCTGCTTCTTTCTGGGAATCTACGGCCTTTTCGTCCGCGGACGTTTTTTCCCCATCGATGCGGCTATAACCTCCTGGGCATGGCTCGGAGCCTCCGGTCTCGTCGGCTTCGTAATCGGCGACCTCCTCCTCTTTCAGGCTTACATCGACATAGGAGCAAGACTTTCCGTGCTCGTGTACGCCACAGCTCCGATATTCACTTCTTTTCTGGGCCTGGCCGTCTTCGGCGAAAGGCCGAGCCTCCTGGGTTTGGGCGGCATAGCTCTCACCCTTGTGGGGATCGCGATCGTGGTGCTATCCAAAAAGTCGGAGGGGAACGGGGTCCGAGGGGCTGCGGGCTTTTGGTCTCCTCGCCGCCTGCGAGGCGCCCTCCTGGCGCTGGGCGGGGCTATAGGACAGGCGGGTGGACTCATCCTCGCCAAGTTGGGCGCCACTACCAACCCCTCCGGCGGAGGCGCGGGCAGCATCGCTTCGATGAATCCCTTCGCGGGCACCCAGATCCGGGTAATCGCGGGGCTCCTGGGTTTCGCCCTGGTGATTACGGCGTCGAGCTCGTGGCGAGGCGTAGTGAAGGGGCTCAAAGACTTGAAGGCGGTCGCCAGTCTCGGTGCTGGGGCTTTCTTCGGGCCCTTCCTGGGCGTGTCGCTGAGTCTCCTGGCCGTCCAGTCGGGCAACACGGGCGTCGCTTCGGCCATCATGTCGATCGTGCCTGTGCTCATCATCGCCCCCTCGGCTATCTTCTTCAAGGAAAGGGTCACTCTGTACGAAATTTTCGGTTCCACCGTCGCGGTCGCGGGGGTCTTCCTTCTCTTCCTGGCCTGATAGGCGGCCGCCGAATGCAAAACCTCTGTCGGTTGACCCATTCCCGTTTGGATAGATAGCGGCCCGGATCATTCTTTTCGTTGCGCTCCGAATCAAGCCGTTGCAGGTTGTAGATGAGTATGGCCGGAAGGCGATCGCGGGCCCGGGAGGCCATTGGGACCCTGCAGTGACACTCTTAAATCAGACGACTGATCTCCGCTCGAGCAGAACCGTGCTGGTGTGGTGGTGGGGTACCTCCCTGTCCGCCGCGGACCATGTCCTTAGGAACGAAGGGCCACCCTTTTGTACGTTCTACGTTCTTCACGCGGCTGTCCTTTCCATAAGGCTACTTGAACGTTTGATGCGGCAACCTATCATGAATAGCCTTGCGCTGAAGCTGCACAAGGTCATTCTCGGAGATTCGGATTTTGACCCGTTTGTCTTTTCTTAGGGTGTTCTTTGCGTACTATCGAAGCAGTTTCCGCTCCGCCGCTAGCTTCTTCGTTGGGGTCCATTCCCCCCTTGCCCATAAGACTTGAGAACACCCTTTTCATCATTTGTGAGTTTCCTCATCGAGGATGCTCGAGATTGTCCGAATGGGGCTCCACGCTCAAGAGCGAGGAGCACATCTTCGAAGCAGATGCCCCACTCGCGGTGGAGAGTCGAGTTCTTATCTACATCCCAAAGGATCGATCACTTTGGGTGCTTTTTGGCAACAAGCCCGAATGCCTGCAGGGCGATGCCCTTGACGTGAGCGCTGTTGTGCCTGCGGAAAGAATGCGCTTCATTGGCTTAGCTGCCAGGAAGCCCAATCTCTCGTCACCATAGGAACGCCAATGCACGTTTTCCCAATATGTAGCTGTCGAATATCACTTTGCCTGGCTTCTCCGCCATACCGACACACACGTGCAGTGGCAGCAGATGTTCTTCGCGCGGGTGACAATAGCGCGCGGAAGGCGCACTATCCCAATCAAGCAGCCGTTGCTCACGTTCTTTTTGCGAACTTGTGCTCGTACATGTCTCGATCAGCCACTCCTGAAATGCATCGTTTCGCGGATCAGCCTCGTCAACTCCCTGCCAAGAGAATGCGCTTAGGTTGTGAAAAGAGAAGCCAGATCCAACCACCAGGATGTTCTCATTCATCAAGCCCCCTAAAGCTTTGCCAAGGGCGATGTGCGAGGAGGGGTCGAGGCCGCGCAGGAGCGAAATCTGGATTGCTGGGATATCGGCTCGAGGGTACATCATTTTCAGCGGGATGAATAACCCATGATCAAACCCCCGCTCAGTGTCGATACGGGAAGCTATGTTGCTTGAGCGCAATTGTTCCGCGATTCTTTTCGCAAGAGAAGGATTTCCGGGCGCCGGGTAAGTGATTTCGTAAGCTTTGTCAGGAAAGCCATAGTAGTCGTAGAACATCGGAGGGTCGTGGGAGCCCAGCAGGGTTGCGACACCTTCTTCCCAATGGGCGCTGAATACGACGATGGCATCTGGACTTTTGAGTTGAGATGGAAGTTGCCGCATGAACTCTATCATTGCCTTGTGGCTTGGGTCTCCGAGAATCGGCAGAGGGCCGCCTCCGTGGGAGAAATACACGACTTGGGCTCTTTGTCCAGAGTTGTTTCCACCGCCTAACACTTAACTGCCTCCTCTGGGCTACCTTGAACTGCTGATATGCATCTTCTCTCCGCCTAGTATTGAGTTCACTTGCGAAGCCGAATAACTCGCGCAAAGCGAACCCTGGGGAACCGGCCCGCCTGCGAACCCGAGACGCACTCGAAGCATTAGCTTAAACCACTTACTGGGATCTGGATATGTTCCAGTCACCTTCACCTACTTGGACCCCTTGGGTTTCCAGGATTCTTTGTATGAGTCCGAGAGCAAGATCTTTCCTATGTACTGGATTTGGCCCACATGTAGGCCTAAGTGCGACACCGCCATTACCAGTGCAGAGGCGATTGTGACGTCTTCGCCCTGAATCAGCTTCCTCTCCGTAATACGGTTTGTTGTCAACTTCCCGATGAGGTCACAGCTTTGCTCAACTGCGTCATGCAGTAGACTGAGCAGTTGACTTTTTGAATGTCCTGCAGTTGCAGCAAACTCTGCAGCCCTGTCGCGCGTATCGGGTTGGTTCCCGATACCTCCGAGAATCCATTGTCGCAGGTTGCCGATCAGATGTAGGACAAGATTGCCAATTGAATTGCTCGATGGATTCGGTCGATACCACATGTGGGCTTCATCCAGTTGGTCAATACAGGCCTCCGCTCGATCCAGCCAAACCCGCATGCGGGTAGCAATCTCAGCGAGTAGGAGGCTTGCGGCGTTTATGTCCTGATTTTCTTTCATTCTATCTCTTCCTTGTCCTTTTCGCACGTATCGACCTCAATCGTCTATGCTGTCACACGATCTATGATAGGTTCTACGACCGAACTCTAACCCTTTCGGTGGGAGGCAACAAGCATGCTCCCTGCCTGATCAGGTCCTTCAGTAACTGGCTCAGCTTCTCAGGGCGAAGTGAAACTATCGTGGCTCGTCCGGCATTGCGTCGACGCAAGAAATGCCTTACTCTTCCGTATCCGCTTCTTGAGGTGAATCGCATGGAATCAAGGTCAACCGTTATAGGCATCGTGGGTAGCCCAAATCCTGATGGTCGTACGAACAAGCTCGTCGCCGCAGCGCTTCGTGGCGCGGCACAAGCAGGGGTGGCCACTGAGCTGATACAGCTGGCGGACCATGTCGTTTCAGCCTGCAAGGATTGCCTCCCTTGGGTGTGCGCGTCCAACAAGAAATGTAGCTACGAGGATCCGGCGTTCGAGTATCTGAGCGACAAGGTGCACTCCTGCAGTGCTCTTGTCCTCGGAAGCCCAATCTACTGGTGGGACACCACCGGGATAGTGCGCTATTTCTTTCTGAAGATGTTCCGAGTTCTTGCTCGCTCTGCTCCTTTTCGGGGCCTTCCAGCTTTGGGGATTGGCGTCGCGGGTGGCACCGGCAACGGGCTCCTGACGGGTCTTCGCCCCTTGTACCATTTCTTTCAGGTCATGCAAATGAGAGCACTCGAGCCGCTTCCTGTCACAAGGTTTAACTTTGATGCCTGCATCCAGAAGGCCGTCGAGCTCGGAGTGGAGCTGGGCGGGATGACGGAGAAGCGCGTGCCGTTTGAAACCGTCGAGGAACGCCTCACGTGGTATGACAATCTCCCTTACCTTAACACAAGCCGTATCGCGGAGAGGCGACTACTAGCTGACTACGCCGTTGCCTCGCTCTCGAGCGATGATGGGGATGCGCTTGCGCGGAGTTTGATCGATTCCGACCAGCTGGCCGCAGCGGGGCGGAGCAAGGAAATGTCCGCGGAAGTGACGCGCGTCTACGATGCGGCCGTGAAGGCTTTCGAGAAAAAGGAAGGTTAAGCCGTTGTGCCACAGGGCGACTATGCCCCTTGAGCGATTCCCCTTGCAGCATGTTCCGAAAGCCACGCCTCTGGAGGGGACCATGCAAAGCGATTGCTTGGGAGTTCAGCGCCGACGGCTGCCGTTTACACTTGTCGAAAACATCGTTCTCGAGGATCGGGTGACACGAACCATCCGAGGCGGTCACCGACAACCAGCCAGAGAGCAGCAACAAGTGTCACACCTGCGATCGTTGCTTATCCCGTTGTCCTGATTCATGTCGGCCTGACCTCGAACCGAGCCATGCTGGGTCTGGGCGTTAATCTTGATCATCTCCGATGAGTGTTCGGTATGCTGCATGGAGTACCCGGATGGTCCCGCCGACGGGTCGGAAGGAAATGGAAGGGCCGGTTGCGGACGTCAGGGCCGTGACAAACTCCGTTACGGTCACGGCACCGTAGGGTCAATCAGGGCGTCTATAAGATACGGACCGCCACTTGCAAGGCCACGTCCAAGGGCTGCAGGCACATCAGCAACGTGGCTGATTTGTTCCCCGGGCACTCCAAAGCCGCGGGCGAGACCCACGATGTCGATGTGCGGGTGATCGAGATCCATCCCTACGAACTCGCGGTCGCCCGCAGAGAATCCGTTGAGTGCAATGACCCTCTGCTTGAGTATTCTGTAGCTGGCATTGTTGAAAACAAAGAATATAACGGCCAGCGATTCACGTGCAGCAGTCCAAAGAGCCTGGATCGTGTACATGGCGCCTCCGTCGCCGACCAGCGCGATGACCGGTCGGTGCGGCAGCGCAAGACGGACTCCGAGAGCAGCCGGCAACCCCCACCCGATTCCTCCTCCCTTCATTCCAAAGAGCGCCTTGGAGTCCGCGCAGGAAAAGAAGTGCCGAATGCCCGCGACCGACGAGAGCGTCTCCTCCACAACTACGGCTCGTGGCGGAATGCACTGCGCGATAGCATAAACGAGAGAAAGCGGCGCCATAGGCACTCGGAGCGCTTCCTGTACGGCCTGACGGCACATCTGCTCCACGGTCTGCCTATATGCCATCCGTGTTTTTTCGCGGCGCGAGCTGGCCTCCGGGTGCCCCTGGACGGTGGTGTACCGGCGAAAGGCCTCAGCTATCTCGGGGAGAGTCGCTTTCGGATCTCCTTGGATGGCCACTGAGTCAAGGTAGTTTTTTCCGAGTTCCCAGGGGTCGAGGTCGAGATGTACTACCTTGAGATTGGGCGGCATGGGATCGACTTGGTCGGGAAGCGATAGCGTGAACAGATCCGCTCCTATGGAGAAGAGCAAGTCATGACGGTTGAGCAAATCGCGGATCTGTGGAGAAAGGCGGGTCATTGATCCCGCGTATTGGGGGTGGGTGAACGGGAAAGTGCATGCGGAGGCCATGCAGTCGTTCAGGACCGGGCAGCCCACCAGCTCGGCAAGCTCAACGAGTTCCGCGAGCGCATCGCTGTGCGCCACGATGTCCCCGGCCACAAGGAGGGGACGCTCGGCCTCGGCGAGGAGTCGAGCCGCTTGGTCAACTGCCTCACGGTCTCCGACAATCCGCGGCGCAACACGAGTCGGCCCGCGCAGGTCGAAATCGCGCTCGCAGGAGAGAACGTCAGCCGGAAGGGAGAGGAAGACAGGCCCGCTGGGATGGGCAAGCGCTGTCTTCGCGGCCCTCCGCATCAGACGAGGAAGATCCTCTGGCCTGCGGACTTCGCCGGACCATTTGACGAAGGGCTGTGCGATGGGGGGAAGATCTGCCCACACCACTGGCTCAGTTGCGGTGAATGACTGATCATGCTGGCCCGCTGTCACTAGAATCGGCGCTCCAGCTTTTTGGGCGTTGTAGAGCATTCCCAAAGAATTCGCTAATCCCGGAGCGATGTGAACGCTAACGACGCCTAGCCTGCTGCCTGCCAGGCAGTAGCCATCCGCCATCCCTATGGCGATTGACTCGTGGAGCGCAAGAACGTAGTGCAGAGAAGGCTCCCTGACAAGCGCATCCATGAGCGGAAGCTCTGTGGTGCCAGGATTCCCGAAAATGCAGCTCACTCCTTCCTGCTTGAGGATCTCCAACAGCGCCTGCTTTCCCGTGGTATTCGTCATGATTTCTCATCATATACGGGATTGCGGAACTGATCCAACGAATGCAAGCGGTGGGGTGACCCCTGAGGAAATCCGGGATCGCTATCTCAGCTTTGATCTCCAAGACATTCTGAGACTACATTTTAGCGCCTACTGCGTTGGACTTCGCTCAAATGACCGGAACTTTGAATGGCGCCCCTGCCCTTAAGATAAGAAACTCGAAGAAGCGTCCAAGTAAGCGCTCTCTACATTCTCTACGCGACACCGCTCCGAGATCCGCGCACCCGAGGCCGCGCTTTCTTCCCCGCACTCCCGAATGGTGCGTACTCACCAGGATGCGCGCCGAGATTGTAGCGGTTCGCAGCTCCAAAAGCTGGCCCCAACTGTGTTGGTTATTCTCCGTTGTCTATTTTTGGAATTGGCACCTTCGACCAGATATACCCAAGAATAAAAGCCATAATAGCGAGCACCACGAAAATCACCGCTAACAAGATTAAGAAACGAACCACTTCTTTCAGGTCACTCTTCGTATGTCTGTTCATAGACACTTTCCAATGATAAAGGACTAACAAATACTTTCAACCCATGGGCACGGAGTCCGTTGGCGGTAATCAGCGCTGGGAAGGATATGGGGAGGCAACCGGATATAGACGATGTGCGGATAAACATTAGAAAGAATCCCATTTAGATTCGATGCGCAACGTCCGCCGACACTCGGAAAGCGAGCCGATCCGACAGCTACTACCGCCGCCATCCTCAAGGTCATCAATGCCGAGAACCCGCCGCCTCGACTTCTGTTCGGCAAGTTCGCGGCCGACTGGGTGAAAGAAGCTTACCGAAGGAGGCTGACCACTTGAGCGGAATGGGAGAGTGTATCGCGAGCCGCAGACGGTGCTTGGAAATGCCAGAGCCGCGCCGTGGCCTCTTGGACTCCTCCGTCTTCGTGGCTACGCTTGTCAAGCGTGAGACGACTCCTTGTAAGCCTCTTGAAGTAGGCTCTTGGCGATAAATTGCATCTGACCAACATGAACGCTCAAATGCGAAACTGCCCCCACCAGGACACACGCAATCGTGGTTTCAATGTCTTGAATACGTATTGCCGCTGAGATCCTTGCGGCTGGAACAGATTCGATCACACGACAGAGCTCCTCAATCGTTTCGCGCAGAATACTTGTCAACTCATCCTTTGACTTCCCCTGTGTTGCACTAAACTCGGCTGGACGGTTGCGAGCGACGGCTTTACCGTCGATTCCAGCGAGAACCCCTTGGAAACTGCCTACGATGTGCAGTATCAAGTTACCGATTGCGTTGTCGCGGGGATGTGCCCGGTACCAGACCTGCCCCTCGTCGAGCTGTCCCAAGGACTGTTCTGCATTTCCGAGCAATCGTAGCATGCGGTTAGAAATCTCTCTTACAAGAAAGTCAGTCGCATCCACTTGGACACTCCTCTCTTAATCAAGTTTCTGTGTACGAGTGGCTCAGTCGAATAGGCAAAAGTTTAGCTTTTTTTGGCGCCGCGGGGTGCAGTCGGACTACCCGGTCAAATTTTTCAGGAAGAAGCTCAGAAGCCGCGCAAACGAATCCCTGGAGGCTCGCACCTCGTAACTCGGTCTATCGTCGTTGAAGAAAGCGTGGCTGGCTTCGGGATAGATGTAGTGCTCAAACGATTTCCCACCGTGGCGCATCGCTTCCTCGAACCCGGGAATACCCGCGTTGACACGCTGGTCGTTTTCTCCATAGAAAGCGATCACCGGGCAGTTGATCTTTGCGACCTTTTCCGCCGACGGCGAACTCCCATAGTAGACCGCTGCTGCAGCCAGTTCAGGCTCTTCGCAGGCGAGTAGCGCTGAAAGCCCTCCGCCCATACAGAAGCCCACGCATCCCACTCGCTGCTGTCTGGTCTCGGGGCGTTCTGATCGCAGGTAGCGTACCGCGCTTCGTAGTGGAGCCACAAAGCCTTCCAAACGCCCTGGGGAGGCGGAGCCAAAGATTTGCCCAAAGCTCTCGCTGATCTGCTGTCTGTCGATTTGCGGTAATTTGGCCAACTCTGCCTCTCGCACCGAGGGGTCCATGGTGGTGCCTGGAGGCAGCCGCTGCATGAAGGCCATGGCTTTCTCAACCCGCTCCCGGCTCAGAGCTGGAGGTCTCTCGCCCCTGACGGCGAATAAATCGGGAGCAAGCGCGAGGTACCCTGCCGCAGCAATCCGTCGCGTTACGTCTTCGATCTGCTCATTTACTCCCCAGGCTTCCTGGATTACCACTACGCCCGCAAGCGGCGCAGCCGCCCGCTCAGGCCGGGCGAGGTACCCAATCTGGTCTCCGTAATGCACCCATTCGCTCTTGATTGCCATACTTTCCCTCCGCTCCAGAGACTACAAATGCCCCTTGCCCGAAAAAAGATACTTCTGTCAGTTGCCAAGATCGCGTGATTCGATTCTATACTTGACAGCCGCCCAACGTAAACAAGCTCGTCGCGTCGTGTGGCACAACTCAGAGCGCGGACGACGTTTCAGTGTGCTTTCGGCTGTTCGCTGTCCAACGCAGACATCGACGCTTCGTCGTAGCGTCCCCCTGCAACACCAGAAGCGGGGACTGCCCTTTCGATCTCCTCCAGGTCGGCTGGCGAGAGCGATAGCTCCAGCGCAGCGAGTGAATCGCGAAGCTGCTGCCTGTTTCTCGCCCCCAGAAGAGGAATGATGTCTTCACCACGTGACAGCACCCAAGCACAGGCCAATTGCGCTGTCGAGATCCCCTTCCTTTTCGCAATCGTATCAAGTGCCCGAACGAGGCGAAGATTATTCCTGAGGTTTTCCTCTTGGAAGCGCGGAAAACGGCCACGGATATCGCTTTTCCCTGATTCCGGCGGACCCACACGTGCCATGAGGCCGCGGGAAAGTGTGCCATAGGCAGTCACGCCAATACCCAACTCGCGCACGGTAGGGAGGATCTCTTTCTCTATGCTTCTACTCATCAAAGAGTACTCTATCTGAAGCGCGGTGATTGGATGGACAGAGTGTGCGCGCCTGATTGTGGCAGCTCCCATCTCCGACAATCCGATGAACCGCACGTAACCCGCTTTCACCATATCGGCAACCGCACCGACGGTCTCTTCGATCGGTACACGAGGGTCCAGACGCGAGGGCTGGTAGAGATCCACGTGATCGGTTCCCAATCGGGTCAACGAATAGGTGAGGAATGTCTTCACAGAGGCGGGGCGCCCATCGAAGCCGATGAAGCGGCCTGAAGGCTCGAGCTGTGCGCCAAACTTCACCTGGAGGAAAACCCGGTCTCGCTTGCCGCCTTTGAGTGCCTCCCGCAGCAAAAGCTCGTTGTGGCCTCTGCCGTAGAAGTCTCCTGTGTCCAGCAACGTGATTCCTCTTTCAAGGGCTTCATGAATTGTTGCAACGCTCTCCCCATCATCCGCCGGTCCGTAGGTGCCGGACATGGCCATGCAGCCGAGACCGACAACCGAAACCTCCGGTCCCTGGGCCCCTAGATGGCGTTTTTTCATCACTCCTCCTCACAACCGCCCTCAGCGATCTCCCTATCGAGCTGTCCGATTCAGGCATCAGATAGCTTGCCTTCCGGCTATTCGACAGCAATGACTTTTGGCCTCCTGCGTTTTGATCGATCTCAACCTCCTTCAAAGTGACTCAAATCCCGACTAGGTGGATAGTCCGCGATGAAAGACTGTCCATAACATCCTAGCCTAGTCCGAAAGCCCGCTACCTCCATCCACATTCACGATCGTCCCCCACATATAACTCGCCTTGTCGGATAACAGAAACGAGATTGCAGCAGCTATTTCTTCGGGATGGCCAATTCGACCGGTCAGGCTCGCCAGGTTTGCCTCCCCACGTTTTCGATCCGGGTATTCGCTGCTCCCGACCGGGGTGCCTGTTGGTCCAATAGCGATGGAGTTCACTCGAATGCCATAAGGCGCTAAGTCGGCCGCCGAGCATCCGGTCAACGAGTTGATACCGCCCTTGCTGACCACATAGGAAAACTTGTTCCGAATGCCCCTCGCTCGAGAAATTGTAATGTTTATTATGTTGCCCCCTTGGTGATTCTTCATAATCTCTGCGGCGTACTTGGTCCATAGGAAATAGCTGCGTAGGTTTGTGTTTATCGTCTTGTCCCATGTCTCCAGTGTGCACTCGAGAATGGACTCGTTGCTGGTATGCGCGACGTTGTTTATCAGAAC
>Ga0326727_10024380_pt1 | contig 11448 bp, 7 predicted proteins | sample MB2enrmetagenome_FD_207643 | JGI IMG/M metagenome (GOLD analysis project Ga0326727, IMG submission 207643) | Lab enriched peat soil microbial communities from McLean, Ithaca, NY, United States - MB29MY | ecosystem: Environmental > Terrestrial > Soil > Wetlands > Peat | place: USA: New York... | reverse complement strand
CTCGCCCACACGCTCTCCATTAACCCTCGCCCTGTAAGATGCTTGCTTCCACCTCAACGTCATCGGCTCCCAAACCCTTTATCTTCAATCAAAAATAATCGCAACCGAGTCGTTCTCCCGCGTATACTTGCGCCATTATGAATCGGCCCCTCCCCGTCACCCTCTCCGCAATCCTGCTCGGCCTGCTCGCCGCACTCGAACTCTTTGCCGCACTCGGTATGGTAGCCGCTGGCTTCCTCTTCCTCCACAAAGGCTTCCCTGCGCCGCCACCGACACCCTACCCGCCCTCGTTCCTGCCCATCGTGATGTTCGCCATGTCGCTCTTCTTCGTCGCGCTGGCCGTATGGTCGATCCTGACTCTAATCGGTCTTGTCCGTCTGCGCTCCTGGGCGCGCTACTCCGTCCTGGTCATCGCCGGTTGTCTTGCGTTCTTCGCCGGAATGGGGTCGCTGATGTCCTTTGCGATGCCATTTCTGGCCTCCAGTGTCGCACCTCCAACTCCTGACGCCAGCCCCGCTCTCATGCATGGAGTCTTCTTTGTCGTCGGCGCCTTCTATGCTCTCTTTGCCGCCATCGGCATTGCTCTGCTCGTCTATTTCAACCTCGCGAAGACCCGCGCGCTCTTCCTCCAGAACGCTCCCGTCAACCTCGCCCCGCCCAACACCTGCACAGGAAGGCCGCGCCCCATAGCCATCACCATCCTCAGTTGGTTCTTAATGATCTCCACCCCGTTCTGTGGCATCTATGCGTTCTTTCCTTTACCTGCATTCTTCTTCGGCTACATCGTTTACGGTCTGGCCGCCCACCTTGTCTTCGCAACGTTTGCCATCATGGGCCTTGCCATCGGCATCGGCCTGCTACGCCTTCGCTGGGAAGCGCGCATCGCCGCCTTCGCGTGGTTGGGAATCGGTTTTCTCAACATGTTTGCGATCCTCACCCCTTGGGGCTCCCGCAACTTCCGCTTATACATGGATAAGTTCGCTGTCTCTAGCTCCACAGCTCCGACACCAATCGTGTTTAACTCAACTGGGTTCGTCCTCCTCTCTTGTCTCTTTGGAGCGGCGATCAATCTCTTCCTCCTCTGGCTGCTGCACCGTCATCGCGATGCCTTCACCCCCGCCCCGCCGGCCCCTCCTTTGCCCGCCGACCTGTAATTCACAGGACAGCGTATCACTTACGCCGCAACATACCGCCCAAGCTCCTTCACCATCTCGCAATGCCGCCCCAGCCCAGCCAGCGCCGCATCCATCTGGCTGGCCGAGTCAAAGCGCAGATCGACGAAGAACACATACTCCCACGGCATTCCCGGCACCGGCCGCGACTCGATCTTGGTCAGGTTCACCCCCGCCCGCGCAAACTCCTCCAGCGCCACCACCAGCGTCCCCGGCCGGTGCAGCACAATGAACGCAAGGCTCGCCTTGTTCGCCCCCGCCGCCGCCTCCCATCCGCTCTCCCGCACCAGATAGTGAAACCGCGTGTAGTTCTCCGCGTGGTCCTCGATCCCCGCCGCCAGCACCTCGCCGCCGTACTGCCGCGCCGCCAGCTCCGGCGCAATCCCCGCCGTGTCGCTGGCCCCCGACGCCATCACCTGCTTCACGCTTCCCGCCGTGTCGTAAAAGTTTACCGCCTCGATCTCCGGATGCGCCGCCAGCCAGCGCCTGCACTGCGACAGGGCCACCGGGTGCGACATCGCCCGCCGCACATCCTTCAGCTTCACCCCCGGCCGCGCAATCAGGTTGTGCCGCACCCGCAGCAGGCTCTCCCGCGCAATCCGTACCGGCTCGGCCAGCAGCAGGTCGTAGTGCTCGGCCACCGATCCATGCAGGCTGTTCTCGATCGGCAGCACCGCCCCATCCACCTCGCCCGCCGCCACCCGCTCAAAGACCTCCGCCGACAGGTTGCAGGCCACAATCTCCACTCCTCCGGCCCCCGCGCCCTCCGCGCCGCTCGCGCCCGCCATCATCTCCAGCACCGCCATGTGGCTGTTCGAACCCAACTCGCCCTGTATCGCAATCCTCACACGCTACCCCCGAAAACATCCTCTCGCGATCGCACCTGGCAACCTCTTCCCGGTAACTGGCAACTTATCACATGACGGCCCGCGGTTGGTCTTTCCTCTCCAACGGCAGAAAACCGCGCCGCGCACTTCCCAGGAGAAACCATGCTTTGGATCATCACCATCGTTCTCTTCATCCTCTGGCTGTTGGGTCTGGTCAGCGGCCACACCCTCGGCGGATGGATTCATATCCTCATCGTCCTCGCTGTCATCGTTCTCGTCTTCAACCTGCTCTCCGGCCGCCGCGCTTTATAAATAACAGCAACCACATCCTCCAGACAGAAACATTCTCGGCCCGCACGCACTCAATCCACAGGAGCAACCCCATGAATCATGACACCGCAGCAGGAAAGTTCGACCAGCTCAAGGGCAAAGCAAAGCAGTCCGTCGGCGAAGCCCTCGGCAACCAAAGGCTGGCAAACTCAGGCGCAGCCGATCAGGTCAAGGGTGCTGTCAAGGAAGCATGGGGCAACGTAAAAGACGCCGTCCATGCGGTCGCAGACGATGACTGCGCCGGTGCGGCCGCAACCCACTGCGAAGCCAGACAGCACGCAGCCGATCGGGCCCACGACCTTCGCGAAAGAATCGTCTCGACCGCGCAGAACGTCAAGAGTGCAGTCAACGCCAGTGCCGAAGACATCAGGCGCGAACACAATCGCACTGCATAAACCAACTCCGTTCCCATCTCGCTATCTTGTTGTTTGAATTCTCCAAAGAGGGCTCGCTCCGTGCGGGCCCTCTATTTTCGCAGCAGCACGTCCGCCGCAAAGAACCCGAAGAACACCACCGAAATCACCCCATTCAGCGTAAAGAACGCCGCATTCATCCGCCGCAAGTCCTTCGGCGACACAATGCTGTGCTCATAGATCAACAGCGCCGCAACCACCCCAACCCCCGCCCACGCCAGCCCTCCCAACCCAAACAGCCGCACCAGCCACACCAGCAGGCACACCATCCCCATGTGCATCGCGCGCGCAATCCAGAACGCCGCATTCAGCCCGAAGGCCTGCGGCACGCTCTTCAGCCCCGCCACGCGGTCGAACTCATAGTCCTGGCACGCATACAGCACGTCGAAGCCGCCAACCCACAGCAGCACCGCCGCCGTCAGCACCGTAATCCGCCAATCCAGCGCGCCGCGCACCGCAATCCACGCCGCCGACGGCGCAATCCCCAGCGCCAGCCCCAGCACTAGGTGCGACCACCGCGTCACTCGCTTCATGGTGCTGTACCCCAGCAGCACCGCCAGCGTGGGCAACGCCAGCTCCAGCGTCAACCGGTTCAGCATCGCCGCGCCCAGCACAAACACCGCCGACGACACCACCACAAATCCCGCCACAAATCCCGCGCTCAACTTCCCCGCCGGCAGCGCGCGCATCTTCGTCCGCGGATTCGCCGCATCCAGCCGCGCATCCACCAGCCGGTTGAACGCCATCGCCGCCGACCGCGCCGACACCATGCACAGCACAATCCATCCCAGCACCGCGGGCCGCGGCCATCCGCCCGCCGCCAGCACCGCGCCGGTCAGCGCAAACGGCAGCGCAAAGATCGAGTGCTCCCACTTGATCGTCTCCAGCGTCAGCCGAGCGCTCCGCCAAACATTCCCCATCCCTCCATCTTATTGTCATTCTGAGCGAAGCGAAGAATCCCCGCATTTCGTTCGTGGCGTGATTCGCTGCCCATCGGCAATATACCCGCTACTTATACCGCTTGCGGATCTTGAACACCACGCTGTACACGCCCGACTCATCCCTCGTCGCCACAATCGACTCGTTGGGCGTCAGATCGTACTGCGCCTGCAACAGTTGCTGCGCGGTGTAGTTCACATTCGTCGCATAAGTCACAGACAACTGCCGATTGACCTGCTGCTGCACCGTAATCCGTGCCGCCGAGTTGCCCAGCGTCCCCACAAACGCCGGGTCGATCTTCACGCTTCCCCCGCCGAACAGCTTGCCGATCCGGTTGCTCACCGTCTCGTTCAGCGCCCCGCCCAGCAGGGCGCTGTTCGTCGGGTTCGCCCCCGCCTGCACCTCCTGCTCCTGGTAGAGCTGCGCCTCCTCCTGCGTTCGCCCCAGCGCCAGCAGCGCGAAGATGTCCGCCTCGCTCAGCGGAGGGTCGGAGCGATACGCCGCCTTCAGGTTGCTCATCGTCCCCTGTAAGCCCACCGTGATGTCGTACGTCTCCACTCGCGCCGTAGCGTTCACATCGATCGTCGGGTCGATGCGCACCGGGTTGCTGAAGTAGATGTCTCCGCGCTGCAACTCGTACTTCGTCCCGGCAAACGTCGCGCTTCCATCCGAAATCTGGATTCGCCCCAGAATCGTCGGCTCGGCCACCGTGCCGCGCACCGTAAGGTCGGCCGTTCCCGCCAGCTTGGCATACGAGTTCTGAAAGTCCAGTTGCGGCGAGCTGGTCACATGCACGTCCAGCCGCACCTTGTTCGACGCGGCACTCGGGTCCGGCGGCGTACTCACGGCTCCGGCCGCGGCAAACGACGCGAAGTCCACCTCCGGCCCCACCCCAAAGCGCGTCACCAGAACATTCCCGCTCAGCAGCAAACTCTCCGGCCCGCCCTGCAGCCGCAGGTTCGTGTTTCCCGTCGCGCTCAGCCCATTCATCCGCACGCGCACCACATCGCCCGTAGCCGTCAGGTCGGCATAGATCCCGTCTCGGTAGGTCAGAATGCCGCCAATCTTCAACTGCCCTCCGCCCGTCATCGCGGTCAGGTTCTCCACCTCCAGCCGGTCCTCGTTGAACACCAGTGTCCCATTCAGCGAACTCACCCCATTCGGAATCCCCTCCATTGCGGCGTTCACCTGGTCGAACTTCACCCTGCCCGTCAGCGATGGCTTCCCCGTCCGCCCGCCCGCCGCCACCGTGAACTCCACCCTCCCGCTGGACAGAATCTCCGGGTCGAACGTATGCGCAATCGCAAGGCTCACGCTTCCGCTGGCCTTCACATCCAGCCGCCCGCCCGCCGGATCGGTCGCGCCGAACGCCTGCACCGTTCCGCTGGCCTGCATGTCGGTGTCCTGCCCGACGATGTGTACCTGCTCCAGCGTCGCTATCCCATTCTTCAAACTCACGCGCAACGGCTCCGCGGCCTTCAGCTCCACGCCTTGCAGCTTCACGTCGAAGTCGCTCAGCTCCGCCGCGCCGCTCAGTCCCGTGGGCTTCTTCAGCGGCCCGCTCACCGTCACCACCCCGCCAATCGACGACTGCGCCTTCATCCTCCCCGGCATGAATAGCTCCAGCGCCGTCCCCACATCGAAGCCGGAAAACTCCAGCCTGTCCTGCGTCTCATAATCCCCCGTCAGCCGTGTCTCGCCCGTCGCGTCGACCTTCGCCCCCACCAGCGTCGACTGCCCTGTATAGAACAGCTCGCTTCCCTCGCTGTGCACCTGCGCCGCAATCTCGCCCAGCGGCTTGCCGTCCAGCTTGACCCCGGCCAGCGTCGCCGTCGCCTTCAACCCCGGCTGCTCCATCGTTCCATTCGCATCGGCAACAAACGTCAGCGTCCCATCCGCATTCGGACTCGTCTTGGCAATCGTTTGAAACTTCGACATCACCAGATTGTCGCCTTCGATGTGCCCGTGCAGATGCCCCGACCGCACATCGTATCCGCCCTCGCCCGCGATCCGCGCTCCATGCATCATCAGCAACACCGAGCTAGCGTCAATCTCCTGCCCGCGTACCGCAAGCTCCGCCGCCGCGGAGTCGTACGGTTCCCCATACGCCGTGCCGCGCGCAAGCAAAATCTTCCCTGTCCCATCCAGATCGTCCAGCGTCCCACGCACCTGCGCGTTCGCCGCAATCCTTCCCGTCACCGCAATCTTCTTCTGCTGTCCGGCGGTCTGCAGCACGTCCGCAGCCTCCGCGTTCGCCAGCCTCAACGTCGCCTCGACGCTCGATCCCTCGTCCCATAGATAATCCGCCGCGCCTCTGCGCGTGACCGTCTTGCGCGGCCGCAGGCTCCCCGCCACATTCAGCACCGCGCCTCCGCGCCGGATCGTCGAATTGGCAATCGCCAGCCCCTCGTCGTACGAGTACTCCGCATCCCCCACCGCCGAATCGACAACCGTGTCCTCGCCAATCCCCAGACCCGAGCCCAGCTTCACCTCGATCCCCGAGCCCTGCACGTGTCCCTTCACATCCAGATCGTGCGCCGGTCCCATCGCCGTCCCGTGGAACGTCACCCCTCCATGCAGCGCCACCGGAATCGCCGCCGCCCCCTGCTTCCCGTTCTCCGCAAATCCCAGCGTATGCAGCAACTGGTCGAACTCGCCCAAATCGCGGATCGTCGTATCAACCTTCAGGTTCGTCAACCGGTCGCCATCCTCCACCCCCAGAACTCCGCTCGCCTCGGTCGTCGACCCCGGCGTCTGCAACGTCGTATGGCGAATGTTCACCACCTCATGCTTGCCCTCGTAGCGCGCGTCCGCCACGCCATTCACGGGAACATTGTTCAGCGCTCCCTTGCGCGACACTCCGGTCGGCTGGAAGACGAGCTGTCCGTCGACAATCACCGTCTCCGCCACGTTCACCGGCCGCTGGATCCACTCCACCAGCACCGGCCCCGTCACAGCCGTATCGAAGCCCAGGTCGCCGTAGCCTCCCGTCTCCGTCACCTCCATAATCGTGCGCAGAGGAATCCGCGTCACCGTCGAAGTCAGCGTCACATGCGACGCATCACCCAGCCAATCCGCGAATCGCAGCTCGCCCGCCGCGCTCCCGCCCCCCGGCAGAATCCCATTCATCTCCGTCAACAGCAGCTCGCTCGGCGTAATGTGGACCCGCGCTGCGCCGTCCACATCGTGCAGGATCACGTATTCGTTCACAAATCCCGCCTTGTGCAGCTTCGCGCCGCCCGTGATCAGATAACCCTCCCTGCACTCCGAATCGACCGGAACCAGCGTCGCCTCACTCGCCTTCGCATTCGCCCCGGCCCGCCTCCGCAGCCAGAAGCGCGGCTTTGCCGTCTGCGTTCCCACCGGCCTCATCGCGCAACTGTGCCCGCTCATTGCCAGATCGACCGACCCACCTGTGAACCCCTCCGCGTCCGTCAGCACTGTCAACTGCTTCAGCTCCAGCGTCCCATTCACCGCGCCCTGCCACTGCGGCTCGGCAAAGTGCGTCAGCGTCCCCGTCGCGTGCAGCGCCGACATCGCGCCCGAATCGAACTCCAGTCCCTTCAACTCCACCGCGTCGCGTCCCAGCTCCGCGTCGAAGTGCAGCCTCGACCGCGCCTCCGCCTGCGCCTCCGCCCGCGTCCGCAGATCGTTCACCCCCAGCGCAATTCCATAGCGGTCCGTCGCCCGCAGATAATGCACCTCCGCGTCCAGATCGCGCGCCGCCACATCGAACGGAATCGCGCGATCGTTCACCAGCGCCACCCCATCCACCAGCGCAACCTCCTTCGCGCGCATGTCCAGCAGCGTGTCCGCCACCGGCCCCTTTCTCGGCGACGGGTGTCTCGGCGTAGGCGCATTCGTCTTCCCGTCCTTGTCCACCATCAGGTGCATCTGCGGCCTCTCCACCCGCAGCAGCTTTAGCCCCACATGCGACCTCAGCCCCGCGCCCGTCGCGTGCGAGAAGAAGCTCGAAATCCCCACCCGCACCTCGACCTTCTCCGCCGCCATGTACGGTGCCTCGCCCGGCCCCTCCGTCCCGTGGACCACCAGCCCAGCCACTTCGATCTTCAGCCGCCATAGGCTGAACTGGACGCCGCGCACCTCCACCCGCCCGCCAGTCGCATTCCCCAGCACCGACACAATCTCCCGCGCCACGCGCCGCTGAAAATACGCCGTAGCCGTAAACCAGGTAATCCCGCCCACCAGCGCAATCAGCAGTACCAGCCCGCCGCCGATGCCCCACGCTCCGGCGCGCGTCACATGCCACGCAATGCTTCGCCTCCGCTTCGCCGGCAACAGCGTCTCCCCGCCCGCCTGCTCCCCGGCAGAGTTCAGCTTCTCGCCATTGGGCTGCTCTTCGTCCGCGCTCATGGCAGCTCCTCTCCCGGCTTCACGATCTTCACGCTTCCCTCAGCGCGCAGTGCAGTCAGCCAGTCGTCCAGCAGCTTGTCCACCTGCTGTTGCAGCAATATCTCCTGAATCTGGTCCGCAATCGTCGCCTCCGCCGGCGCACTCACCTTCTCCTTCTCATACGCCGGAACCAGCGTCCCCGTGTAGTACGCATCCATCTCCGCCTGCGAGATGCGGATCCCCATGCGGAAGCGCGCCTCCACAAATCGCAGCACCTCCATGCGCCGCCTCCATCGCTCTCTCAACTCCGCCACCGTAAAACCCTGCGCCGCGACAAACCTCTCCCAACCCGCGTCCGTCTCGCAGCCATACTCCATGCATGCGGGAATGTTCTTACGCAGCACACGCAGCTCCGAATCCACCTGCGCATCCTCAATCGCCACCTGCGGCAGCAAACGGATCTGCTGCAAAATTAAATCGCGATCTATCAGCCGCTCGATCAACTGCTCCCGCGTCGCCGCCTCCTGAACGCGAATTGGCTGAAACGCCACCATGCGCGCCTCCTCGTCCAGGTCGCTCTCCAGAATCAAGTCCCCATTCACCACCGCGACCACGCGGTCCAGCGTCACCCGCTGCCCCGCGCTCGCCGCATTCGCGTTCCCTCCCTGTTTCTCTGACGCCGCCTGCTGCGCGCAAGCCACTCCACAGAACATCGCAATCGCCAGCACACACGCCAGCGCCAATCCCCATCGCCTGCTCCCTCTGCCCGATCTGTGTCCCATATCGCTCATCGCTTCAAAACGCCTGTCCAATGCTGAAGAAAAAGTTGAAGTGGCTCGCCTGCCCCTCATACGGCAGGCTCCCGTTGAAGTCGTAGATCACCGGATAAACCGGCGGATTGAGGTTGTAGCTGAAGTCCAGCCGGATCGGCCCCACCGGCGTCTTGTACCGCGCGCCCACCCCCACCGCGTGCGAAAAATAATTGAAGTTGCACGTCCCAAACGCGTTCGAGACATTCGCGCACGTCTCCTGGTCCGGCTGGTGAAAGTGCGCGATGCTGGGAAACATGTCCGACACACGCGCAAATACATTCCCCATGTCGTGGAACAGCACGAAGCTCAAACTGTCTCCCAGAAATGGAAGCGTGGCCGCCGGCAGCCGCAGCTCCGTGCTGTTCACAATCACCCCGTTGCCGCCCACCGGATAGCCCGTCTGCAAATCGCGCGGCCCCGCTCCGTTGATGGGAAAGCCGCGGTCCGAGGTCGCCCCGCCCGCGTACAACCGCTCCGGCAGTGGAACCGCATTGCAGGTCGCATTGGTCTCCAGCAGCGCACCCGCGCAGCTCGTGCTGCCCATGTTCGGGTTCGGCCCAAACGTCGTCTCGAACCCCAGCCGAGTGTTCCGTGCCAGCACATACTTATGCTTGCCAAACGAGTAATACGTCGAATTCGTCACGTCCGTCCGGTTGAAGTTCGCCTCCGAGCCGAACTTCGACGACGCAAAAAACTCCTGCACCGACGTGTACGATCCCTTCGTCGCGTCCAGTGGCCCAGGGTCGCGCCGGTCGTGGAACCACGTGATCCCAGGCCCGCCCACGCGCACCGGCTGCGACAACTGCGGAATCAGGTTCGCCGAAACCTGTAGCGTTGCCGGGTTCACCGCAACCCGGCGAAACTCAAAGTTGTAGATGAACGTGTCCGTCCGCTTCACCTTCTGCGTAATCCTGTAGTCGCCCTGCAACGTCGATGCCTGAAACGTCGTAATGTTCTGCACATTCGAGTAGCCGCCCGACACGCTGTCCGACAGCCGCGGACTGCCGAAGAAGTGGGGATTTAAAAACGTCAGCATGGCCACCTCCTCCAGCAACCCGTACGACGAATGCAGCGTCAGCGAGTTGTCCGTCCCGCGCAGATTGATTCGGCTCACGTCCAGCGAGATCCGCGGGCTCACCCCCGTCTTGCCCTCCTGCGAGTAGCTTGAATTCGGCGAAAGCCCAAGCAGAATCGCCGACGCCGGATTGATCACCCCATTCTCCGGCGTGCCCGTCTCCGCTTCCATCCCGAACCCGTACGTCACGTTCCACCGCCGCGCCTCGCTCAACTGCAGCAGCACATTCTTCTGTAAATCGTCCCCGTCCGGGTTCTGCACCGCCGTCGTCACCTCGTTGAACAGAGCCAGCCCATACAGCTTGCGCTGCGTCTCCAGCAGCGCGCTCTCATCCAGCGGATCGCCCGCATGGAACGTCACCTGGCGAGCCACCGTCGCCGGCCTGGTATGCACAATCCCCGACTCCAGCGCGCGCTCCACAAACACCTGTTCGCCCTCCGTCACCTTCAGCGCCACATCCGTCTTCTCCGCATCCGTGCTCTCCGCCTGTTGCTTCACCTCCACCTTGGCCTGCTCGAAGCCGTGGCTCAGGTAGTAGCCAAAGATCGCGTCCCGGTCGCCCGACAGCGTAATCAGCGAGAAGGGCTGGCCCTCCTGCGCGTTCAGCAGCGCCCGCACTGCCTTCTCGCGGCCCGCATTCACGCCCTCCAGCGTCACCGCGCCGAACCGCCGCTGCGGTCCTTCCGCCACCGTCACCACCACCGCAATCTCACCCTCCTTCAGCTTCTTCCCCGACTTCGCCGTGTCGTTGTCAGTGATCGAGGCCGAGACCGTTGCCTGGTCGAATCCATTTGCCCGGTACAGCGCCTGGATCGACTCCTCATCCGCCTTCATCAGCGCCGGCGAGTAGCGCCCCGTGCGCAAATACGCGTCCGCCTTCTGCACCCGCATCCGCTCCTTCAGCAGGTTTGTGTCGAAGTAGTGGTTGCCCGCAATCGTCACCGACCTGACCTTGTGCTTCACCCCCTTCACCACCGCGTACACCACGCTCTCCTGCGCCATCTCCGCGTTTGTGCCTGTGCCCGGACTCGTCGCGTTCGCGATCGTCGCAGAGTCTGCGCCCACCACCTTCACCGCAACCGTCGCGTCGAAGTATCCCTCCTGAAACAGATAGTCCTTGATGTTGTACGTCCCCTCGTTCAGCAGGTCGTTGTCGATCGTCCCCTCCTGATAGATCGGCAACAGCAGCTTCAGCCGCCCCCTGGAGAACTTCGCGCCCTCCACCACCACCTTCACCAGCGGCCCCTGGTTCGCCCGGAACGTGTAGTCCACCTGCCTGCGCGCCTTGTCGTAACTCTCGGTCCGCAACGACGTCGTCGCCTCCAGCCGGTCCCGCTTCTCGTACTGTGCCCTCAGCCGCATTAACGCGTTGCTGGTCGTCTCGCGTGTCACCTTGCTGCCCAGCTTCAACCGTCCCTTGCTGCGCACCTCCTCCGCCGTCAGCCCCGGATCGTTGCCCCCCACCGTAATCTTCCCCACCCGCGCCTGCGGCCCCACACTCACCGTGTACTCCGCATTCACCTGGCC
>Ga0326727_10024379_pt1 | contig 11449 bp, 8 predicted proteins | sample MB2enrmetagenome_FD_207643 | JGI IMG/M metagenome (GOLD analysis project Ga0326727, IMG submission 207643) | Lab enriched peat soil microbial communities from McLean, Ithaca, NY, United States - MB29MY | ecosystem: Environmental > Terrestrial > Soil > Wetlands > Peat | place: USA: New York... | reverse complement strand
TGTGTATAACCTCAACGACTTGGTAATGCCCGGCGCCGACGCGGGATTGTACTTGCAGCTCGCTCAAACAATCAATTCACTCGGGGAGATCGTAGGTTTTGCGCAAACTGCCGCCGGCGATGTCCACGGGTTCCTGGCAACCCCCGACGTCTCCGGCGATGGTCAAACAAGCGCATTTATAGCGAAGGTCGCCTCGTCGCCGCGGGCCGTTTCCGAGAGAGCGCGCAAGCTTGCGCAGCGTAGATTGCACCTGGGTCGCGCCGGGATCAGGCTCGCCGGAAAGCAGTAGTGTCGTCGTGTCCGGCGGCGCACTTCCAACACCTGGAGGAGAAGCGTAGATGAGAACCATCGCGGGAATGATTTTGACCGCGGCGGCGTCACCCGGGAACCGGCTGCGGTAGTGATCTTCGATTCGTTGGGGGACGCCACAGGGCACACTCAGGGAAGCAGTGGCGTCCGCCCGGGGAATGTTCAGTCTAGCCGGAATCGAGACGGATCGGACCGTGTGCCAGATTTTAAAAGGATGAGCATCACCTCTGCGCCCATCCTCGGGGGAACTTTCTCATGGTGATGGTCGTCCACAAACCGGTGCGCCCCCGAACGGGCGAGACAATGGGCCTGGCGATATGGCTCCCGGAAAAACGCGGGGTGGTTTCTTGGGCATATACCCGGCCGGCGGTGCCTTCTCGCCGAACGCTCGCACTAGTCCCCGGGCTTGGTACTGGGGTGCGTCATGGCTCATGAGGTCGGGCATCTGACGGGACTGCCTCACAGCCGGTCTGGAGTCATGAAGCCGGACCCTGGTCCGGACGAAATCCTCCAGGCTGCGATTGGGCGTCTATGGTTTGGTTTTAGTGCCGAGAGCTCCCGGGCGCTTTGGTTCTCGGCCGGCAAGGACGAGAGGCGGTGAGCGTCGGCATCGCATGTGAAGTGGCCGCCCCCGTGCATTTCCCGGCCGCGGCGCACTCGCAAACTGGCCCAATGCACTTAAACCAGCCTTATCGGAAACCACAAAGTTTCAAACAGATCGTCGGTGCCGTCAGTGGTCCAGCCGATCAGGCTCTGCCCCACGTAGGTGACACCGGCCCGTCGCGTCGGCAATCCAGATGGCGGCGCGGGAACGATCCACGCCATCGGTGACGCTCTTTATTGTGTGAGATCGGCCTTATTTTAACGCCTGTTGCGGACGAGGGCGTCCGCCCCACATTTCGGGGAGAATAAGTGCCATAGGCCAATCTTGGCCGCAGCCGCCTTTCAGGCGGCCCGTTTACGAACTACTCGCCTTGAAGCAATTGGTTGAGTTTGGTAACCGTCCGCCAGTTACGGATGGTGCTGATGGTAGCAAGCTTGCTATCGAAGTAGGCATTGGTCAGCTTGGTGCTGCCACCTCCGTTGGGCAGGTGCAGATAAATTTCCGCGCCGCGGACGAGGAAGGAATCGGGCTTGGATCGCTCGGGATCCAGGGACTTGATGCGTGCGGCATCGGGAGTGCCGGCGAGGAACATAACGTGGAGTTGGTCTTCGTGGCTGGGTGGGAATGGGTTGTTGGCAACCACCGCCGCGAGTTGTCCCGCGGTTCGCATGACGAAAGGCGGCCGGTGGCCGAAGCGTTTTTCGATTTGCGCGGGGATGATCGCAGGGATCTGTCTGGCCACAGCCGGCGGCGCGTCGAAGAGAACGTTGCCGCTTTGAATGAAGGTCTCGACCGCGGTGCAGCCGGCGTCCCGGAACATCGCGGCGAGATCTTTCATCGGGAGTTTATTCTTACCCCCGACGTTAATTCCGCGCAATAAAGCCAAATATTCTTTCAATGCTGTTCGTCCATTACTTCGGGCTTTCCGGCCAGACTGAGGACGACCACCGTATCGATCGGGTCGGGCGCGGGTTGTGGCAGTTTAAGCAGGTTGACCGCGTAGTGATCCGGGCTCTTGGTGTGCACCTGTTTCATGAGGATCGGCCATCCCGGATTGCTGAGCAGTTCGGCGCGGCCAACTTTGGTCTTGAGTCCATCGAGAACGAACGTATTCTGTTTCGGCCAATCGAAAATGTGGAGGAAGAGTTTGCCTTTGCCGGAGGTCACCACGCCCCAAGGGAAGCTGTGATGGAAAGGCCCGGCGTTGTTGTTATAAATGGCTTCGCCGTTGACTTTCAGCCACTTTCCGATTTCCTCCAGGCGGTAAACGCTCTGATAGGGGATCACGCCTTCCGCCGTGGGCCCCACGTTCAGCAGGTAGTTGCCGCCCTCGCTTACGGTTGTCGCTAGCTGGCGGATGAGAATTTCGGGCGACTTCCAATGGTCGTCGTCGCGTTTGAACCCCCAGGTGTTATTCATCGTGATGGGGGTCTCCCAGTCGCGCGTGGTTTTGAAATCGATCTGGTTGTCGCGGGCTGAATCATAGTCGCCCATATCGTTGCCGACGCGTCCGTTCACCAGGCAATCGGGCTGCAAGGAGTGCACCAGTTGCACCAGTTCCGTACTTTGCTGTGGAGTCATATTGCGCGGCGTATCGAACCAGATCAGGCCGAGGGGACCGTAGCCGGTGAGCAGTTCGCGAACTTGCGGGATGACTTTGTCGTGGAAGTAGCGGTTGAAATCCTTTTTGCTTTCGTCGGGGAAGTCCCAGGTGTTACCGGCGGCGTCGGGCTCGTGCCAGTCCTGCGTTTGCGAATAGTAGAAGCAGAGCCGGATGCCCTGGCGCTGGCAAGCCACGGCAAGGTCTTTCATGGGGTCGTGATGATAGGGCGTGGCGTCGACGACATTGTACTTGCTGACCTTCGAGCCGAACATGGCGAATCCGTCGTGGTGCTTGGCGGTAATCACGATATACTTGGCGCCGGCGTTCTTGGCGACCGCAACCCACTGCTCCGCGTCGAAGCGCACGGGATTGAATTTGGCGGCGAGTTTCTCGTATTCGGCGATCGGGATTTTGGCATGGTTCATGATCCACTCGCCGGCGCCCGGAACTTCTTTGCCATTCCACTCGCCGGCGGGGACGGCATAGAGGCCCCAATGAATAAACATGCCGAACCGCGCGTCGCGCCACCATTCCAGGCGGCGCTGGCGTTCAGCGTCCGGCCCCGACGCCGCGGAGCAGAGGAGGGCAATAAAGATAAGGACGGGAATTACTTTACGAAGCTGATTCATACACCGAGGTCATGATAGCGCAATCACAAATCCAGACTCTTCCGCGCGTAGTCGATGCACATCTGGTTATACCGGTCTTCCGCCTCAACGCGCTCTGCTGCGCTAAGCCCGGCGATGCGGGGCAGCGGCTTCTTGGGCGGATTCGCGTGCACCAGCGCCAGCGTCCGGGCCAGGTCTCGGCCCGGCAGCCTGCTATAGGAATCGTCGAAGGTCGCCCAATATTTGTCGGTGAAGACGGGGATCTTCAAGGGGTCGCGCGTGATCATTTCCAGGCAGAAGAGTATCTCCGGATCGCGCTGCCGCAGACTCTCCACCATCTGCTTCAGGTCGAGAATGCCTTCGCCGAAGGGCACCTCGGAGAGAAGGAAGCCATCCGTATAGGGTTCGACGGCCATGTCTTTTATGTGGCAAAAAATGGCGAGTGGCGCCAGCAATTGGAACGTCTGTTGAGGAGTCTCGCAGAGAGAAATGTTATTGCCGAAGTCGTAACAGACGCCCACGTATTCGCTGCCCACCCGGTTCATCCAGGCAGCCTGTTCGGCGGCGCGCCACCCTTTGTGGTTCTCGATGGCTAAGCGAAGGTGGTGTTTGCGCAGGACAGGTTCGGCCAGCATCACCGAAGCTTGATTCTGTTCGAAGCTTTTCTTGAAAGCATCGAAGGTGTCGAATTGTTCGTAGCGGCGTTGCGTCAGGGCAGCATGTAGCGCCATTGCGCCGCTCTCTTTGGCTGACGCGACTGCGGCGTCGAACGCCTCTAGATCTTCCTTTCTGCGCGGCAGCGGGACGTTGAAGATCACGCGCATGCCGTAGGCATCGAGCTTTCCACGCAAAGCCTTTTGCGCTTCTGGAGTGGCGGGCGGGCGCGCCGTCTCGATGCCGCTTAAGCCCAGACTGTGGCAGTGCTCCACGATGTCGAACGAGGGCGTGGCGTGCATGCGGTTGGAGAACGCCGTAGGAGCGCCTCCCATGCGCGGCGGCGCCGACGCGGACCGGGCAGTTTGGGTCAGGAACGCCGCCGCGGCGAGGAATTGGCGTCTCGTGCTCATCGGTTATACGCTATCATTTTGCCGCCCTGAAATCGCATTAAGATTCCTGTATAGTTGGAGATACCCACCGCATGCATCGATTTGCCATCCTGCTCCTGTTTACGCCGTTACTGAGCGCCGAGACCGCGGCAGATGCGCGCACGCTGGTCAATCAGTATTGCACCGGCTGTCACAACCAGAAGCTCAAAACCGGTGGGATTGCGCTGGACACTCCGGATCTCAACAAAGTCGATGCAGACGCGCCGCTTTGGGAAAGAGTGCTGCGCAAGGTGAACGCGGGCGAAATGCCTCCCGGCGGACTTCCCCGTCCCACCGCACCCGTCGCAGCCTCATTTACCGATTGGCTGGCTGAACAACTGGATCAGGCCGCGGCGGCGCATCCGAATCCCGGACACCCGACCATTCATCGCCTGAATCGCGCGGAATACAGCAACGCCGTGCGCGACCTGCTGTCGCTCGACATTCAGCCCGGATCAAAGCTGCCTCCAGACGATAGCGGTTATGGCTTCGACAACATCGGCGACGTGTTGTCGTTGTCGCCCGTGCTCATCGAACGCTACATCTCGGCGGCGCGCATGGTGAGCCGCCTGGCGGTCGGCGATCCGGCGGTGAAGCCCGATGTCACTGAGTTCGATGCCGTCAAAGGACGCAACGCGCCGCGCGGCCGCATCAGCGATGAACTGCCATTCGACTCGACGGGCGGCATGTTGATCTCCTACGCCTTTCCAGCCGACGCGGAATATGTCATAAAAATCAAAGGTCCAGGCGGGAAATCGAGCGAACTGCGCGTCCCGGTAAAGGCGGGTACGCGATCGCTCGGCGTGACCTTTCTGGCGCAAAACGAACTGCCGGAAATCGTCACGGGACTGAATTTCGGCCGGCGCGGCGCAGTCGCATTCACCCCCTCGCCCATCGACGGCAAGATGGACATTCGGCTGGATGGCGTGCGGCTGAAACTGGTTGACATCCAATATACGACCACTCCCCAACTCACTAGCGTGACGATTTCAGGTCCGTTCAATGTCACAGGCGTAGGTGAAACGCCCAGCCGGCAACGTATCTTCGTCTGCCATGAGGAAAGCGACGCTTGCGCCCGGCAAATTCTGACGGCGCTGGCCCGCCGTGCGTATCGCAGGAGCGTCAGCAATCCGGACATCAGTCCTTTGATGGGCTTTTATCAGGCTGGCCACCGCGAGGCTGGTTTCGACAAAGGCATTGAAATGGCCTTGCGCGCGGTACTGGTTTCGCCGGATTTCCTGTTCCGCGTGGAGCGCGATCCGGCCAACCTGCCTCCGGGCACGGCGCATCGCGTGAGCGATTTCGAACTGGCGTCGCGGCTGTCGTTCTTTCTGTGGAGCAGCATCCCCGATGATGAACTGCTGCATCTGGCGGAGCAGGGAAAGCTGAAAGATCCCGAGGTGCTGGCGGCGCAGGTCAGTCGCATGTTGGACGATCGCAAGTCCCAGGCGTTCGTCAGCAATTTCGCGGGGCAGTGGTTGTATCTGCGGAATCTGGAGCAGGTCAAGCCCGATCCGGATGTTTTCCCTGAGTATGACGCGACGCTCAAACAGTCGTTCGAACGCGAGACGGAGCTGTTCTTCGACGCGATCTTGCGCGAGAACCGCCCGGTGACCGATTTGCTATCCGCGAATTTCTCTTTCCTTAACGACCGGCTGGCAAAGCACTACGGCGTGCCCGATGTTTATGGTTCGCAGTTCCGCCGCGTGGCGCTAAACGATTGCAACCGCGGCGGCTTGTTAGGACAAGGCAGCATCCTGACCGTGACTTCGTACCCGAATCGCACTTCTGTGGTGCAGCGCGGGAAATGGGTGCTGGAGAATCTGCTCGGCTCGCCGCCTCCGCCTCCGCCGCCCAATGTTCCGTCGCTTGGCGATAGATCCAAAAACGGAAAGGAACTGACCATGCGGCAACTGATGGAGGAGCATCGCGCCAACCCGGTGTGCTCGTCGTGCCACTCGCGCATGGACCCGATCGGATTTGCGCTGGAGAATTACGACGGCGTGGGGGCGTGGCGCGCCAAAGATGGCGGTAGCGCTATCGATGTCAGCGGCAAACTGCCGGACGGAACGCTCTTCGAGGGTCCCGCGGGATTGACGAAGTTATTGCTGACCAAATATCGCCAGCAGTTTATCTCTACGTTTGCCGGCAAGTTGCTCACGTATGCCCTCGGACGAGGGCTTGAATATTATGACGGTCCGGCGGTTCGCGTCATTATGCGCGATGCCGCGAAAGATAATTCGACGATCCCTGCGCTAATCCAGGCGATCGTCGCCAGCCCGCAATTTCAAATGAGGAGAAGCCCCGAGTCATGATGATTACCAGGAAATCCGTCTCACGCCGCGCCATGCTGCAAGGTCTGGGTGCGTCGCTGGCGCTGCCGCTGCTGGATGCAATGATTCCGGCCATGGCGGCCACGCGTCTCACGGCCGGGAAACCGGCGGTGCGCCTAGGCTTCGTTTACGTTCCTAACGGGATTATTCAGAAGGCGTGGCTTCCGGAGAAGGCCGGGAAGGATTACGAATTCCTCTCCACCATGAAGCCGCTCGAACCGTATCGCGACCAGATGCTGGTGTTGAGCAACCTCATGCAGCGCGGCGGGCGCGCCTTGGGCGATGGCGCCGGCGACCACGCACGCGCGGGCGCAAGCTGGCTTACCGGAATCCATCCGAAAAAGACTGAGGGATCCGATATTATCGCGGGCATTTCGACGGACCAGATTGCGGCGAAGGAGTTGGGCAAGGTCACGCAACTTGGTTCGCTCGAGATCGGATTGGAGGAACCGAACCTGGCCGGAGGGTGCGATAGCGGCTATAGTTGCGCCTATACCAACACGGTTTCATGGCGCACGCCCACCACGCCGAATCCCATGGAGATCAACCCGCGCGCGGTCTTCGAGCGCATGTTCGGCGACGGCGACAGCACCGACGCCGCGTCGCGCATCAAGCGCATGCAGGAAGATCGCAGCATTCTGGATTTCGTGCGCGAAGATGTGTCGCGGCTCCAATCCGGTTTGGGCGCGCGTGACAAGAGCAAACTCAACGAGTACCTTGATGCCATTCGCGACATCGAACGGCGGATTCAAAAGGCGGAAGAGCAGAGCGCCAGCGTCAAGCTGCCGGTAATGGAGCGTCCAAGTTCCATTCCGGATGAGTTCGAGGACCACGCCAAACTGATGAGCGACCTGATGGTGATCGCGTATCAGACCGATATGACGCGCGTGGTCACGTTCATGATGGCACGGGAAGGCAGCAATCGCAGCTACCGCTCGATCGGCGTCGCGGATGGCCATCACTCCGTCACGCACCACCAGAACGATCCGGATAAAATCGCCAAAACCATGAAGATCGACCAGCTTCATACCAAGACTTTCGCGTACCTGGTGGAGCGCTTGAAAGCGACTCCGGATGGCGATGGCACGCTGCTCGATCACTCCATGATTCTCTACGGCAGCAGTATCAGCGACGGCAACGCGCATACCCATCACGATCTGCCGCTGGTCCTGGTGGGCGGCGCGGCGGGCCAGATCAAGGGCGGACGGCACATCCGCTACGCGCCGGAAACGCCCATGAATAATCTGCTGCTCACCATGCTCGACAAGGCGGGAGTGCCGGCCGAGAAGTTCGGCGATGCGACCGGCGAGATCAATCAACTGTCGGATGTTTAGAATGCGGTTCTTCGTCCTCGCTCTGCTGGCGGCACAATGCTTGCCGGCAGGCGATCTCAGACTGATTGAAGCGGTCAAGAATCGCGATCACAAGGCCGTGGATTCGCTGCTGGCCGCGCATGTGGATGTCAACGCCGCTCAACCGGATGGCGCGACTCCGCTGGCGTGGGCCGTGTACCTGGATTTTCCGGACACGGTGGACGCATTGCTGAAATCCGGCGCTAAGGTCAATACGGCGGATGAGTACGGCGAGACTCCCCTTACGCTGGCGTGCGCCACGCGCGACATCGCGGTAATTGAAAAGCTGCTGGCAGCGGGCGCGGACGCTACGGCCGCGCGCTGGAATGGCGAGACGGCGCTGATGATTGCGTCGCGATCGGGCGGCGCGGAGGGCGTGAAGGCGCTGATCGCGCATGGCGCGAACGTGAATGGAGCAGAGCCGCAGAAGGGTCAGACCGCGTTGATGTGGGCGGCGGCGGAGGGCCATTCGGGCGTGGTAGACGCACTGATTGCGGCTGGCGCGGACGTGAAAGCGGCATCGAAAGCGGGATTCACGCCGCTGGTTTTTGCGGTGCAGAAGGGTGATGCCGACGCGGTTGCGAGCCTGGTGCGGGCGGGCGCGGATGTTAATACCACCGTCCCAACCGGCTATGCTGTTCTGGAAATTGCGGCGCTGAGCCGGAACACCAAAGCGGCCGAGGTCTTGCTGAATCACGGAGCGCAGATCAATGCGGCGGATAAGGCTGGGAACACTGCGCTGCACGTGGCCGCGCAAAACGGCGATCTGGCGCTGGTGAACTTGCTGCTGGCCAAGGGCGCCAATCCCAATGTGAAGAGTGCCGAGATCCAAAGCAGTGGCCGCAGTTTCGGCGGCGGATTCTTTCGCCAGGCAGGAGAGCAGACCCCTCTATTGCTGGCCGCGCGATTCAATCACGAAGAGGTGATGCGGGCGTTGGTTACGGCCGGCGCCGATCCCAAGCTGAAAGCCCAGGATGGCACGACCTTGCTTATGGCAGCCGCGGGCAGCGGACACGTGGAGACGGTTCAGTATGCGTACGAAATGGATTCCGATGTGAAGGCAGTCACGAGTAGCGGGCGGACGGTGATGCACGCCTCGGTATTGGGCTCCATGACCACTTCCACGCAGCCGGAAATCTGCAAGGTGATTCAGTTTCTGGTCGATAAAGGCGCGGAACTCGATCCGGCTGACTCCTCCGGACGCACGCCGCTGATGATCGCGGATCTGCTACCGATCGACAAAGCGGTGGATCTGTTGACGAAGTTGATCAAGCGGTCGGGCGCAGTTCCGAAGCAAGCGAGCAGACGGTAGTATTACTGGGTCATAAAATTTCTAATGTGGAAATTGCCTGAGCCAGAACGTGGCGCAGGCACTCGTACCTGCAGCGCCCCGACTCATCGGGACGCGGGTCGAGACGAATCTCGATCCTGCAGGCTGAAGTCTGCGCCACCGCCCATCGGCAATTTTGTGGCCCAGTAGTAGTAGTAGGAGCCTGTGGCAGAAGTCGCCGAATGCTCGGACGCAGGCGAAACCGGGCCCAGCGGGCACCCCGCCACCTCAGTGGATTCAATGGTTTGCAAAGCTGGGTGGGGCAGGCATTCAGCCTGCCCAGACTTCTGCCACAGGCTGTTAGGCTACGATCTGCGCAGACGCTTCAAATCTTTTTTCGCCGGCTCGAAATCCGGATCGATCTGTAGCGCAGCCTTGAGTTCACGAATCGCGTCCGGCGTGCGGCCATTCTTCTCGTACAACGACGCGAGCAGCCATTTCGCCTCGCCGCGATCGGGCTCACGACCCTCCGCACCCTGCGACATATAGCGCGCCAGATATTTCTCCGCGCGCGGCAAATCCTGGCAAACGTCGATCAGTGCTTGTGCCGCCCGATAGTACCCGATGAGATCGTCCGGGATGAGCTTCTCCGACTGCGCCAACACGACATCCAAATCCGCCCAGCGTCCGGTGCGCGCGTACGCGGCGGCCAAAGCCGCATAGCCGGATGCCTGCGTGGGATCGAGCGAGACCATCATGTGTCCAGCGCGTTCGAGCTCAGCCGGGTTCTTGCGCCGCGCCACGCAGCAATAGTAGTTAGCCAGCTCCTGCCAGGCGCGATAATGCTTGGGATCGGCTTGCACGGCTTTCTTGAGCCACGATTCCTTTATCGCGTCAGTGCCGTCTTCCTGCGCCAGGCGGGCCTCCGCCAGATACCCCCAATGTGGATCGTAGCGCACGATCTCGTCGGCAATTTCGTGGGCCCGCTTGCGATCGCCGCCCGCAAGTGTCGGCGCATGAAACGCAAACATCATGGAAACCAGGAGAGCGTCGGAATCGTGCGGATGAATTTCGAGCGCCGCAGCGAGTTCTTTCTTCATCAGGTGAACGTACCCGATGCCCTTCACCCACGTAGAACGGTCAGCCGTGTAGGCGTAGCATTCGCCCAGTTGTGCATGGTAGCTGGCATTTTGCGGGTCGATCTCAACCGATTTTTCAGCGAGCTCCATGGCACCGCGCAAATTCCCCATCGCCTCCTGAACTTTGGACGCGAGATACAACGCGTGCGCGTCATTAGGATTCTCACGTAAACGTGCTTCCACCAGGACGCGGGCGCGCTTGTAATGATTGGAATCAACTAACCCGTCGGCCGAAACCGACAGCTGAGCAGATGCCGCGACGCAAAAAAACACGGAGGTAAGGACTACCCTGGAGGCCAAATGCATCACTTTTGTATGTGTGGAAACTGTCGTACGGAATTCAATTTAATGCGTGCGACCAACCCCATTGTAACAGACCCGGCGTGCTTGGGGCGAAGGTTTGCGAGTTGCGATAATATCTATAGGTTTACGGAGAACATCATGTCGCAAGACACCCCAGATAACAGCCGACGCAGCTTTCTAAAAACATCCGCCGCAGCCGCCGCGCTGGCCGGACCCATCGCGCTCGCGCCTCAGTCCGTGCTGGGCGCCAACGACCGAGTCAATATCGGTTGGATTGGCGTGGGCACCCGCGGCTCAGCGGGCTTGGGCTGGCTGCACACCGCCGCGCCCGACGATGCCAAAATCACCGCGATCTGCGACACCTATGAAGGCTACATAGCGCGCGCCAAGGACATCATGAAAACCACGTGGGGCAATACTCCCACGACGTACACCGACTATCGCAAACTGCTGGACGATAAGAGCGTGGACGCCGTGTACATCATGACGCCCGAGCATCTGCATCACGATATGGCCATCGCGGCGCTGCAGGCGGGCAAGCATGTTTACGTGGAGAAACCGCTGGCGCACACCATCGAAGAGGGATTCGAGATCGTCAAGGTGTGGGAGCAGTCGGGTAAGGTTTGTCAGGTCGGCACGCAGAATCGCAGTTCGTCGCTCTACAAGAAGGCCAAAGAAATGATCCAGCAGGGCATGGTCGGCGATGTGCATTTCGTGCGGGCATTCTGGTATCGCAATGGACTGCCCAACGAACCCTCCTGGCGCTATGTGATTCCGTCCGAAGCCACCCCGCAGAATACCGACTGGGAGCGCTTTCTCGGCAGGGCGCCGCAGCGGCCCTGG
>Ga0326727_10024378_pt1 | contig 11449 bp, 5 predicted proteins | sample MB2enrmetagenome_FD_207643 | JGI IMG/M metagenome (GOLD analysis project Ga0326727, IMG submission 207643) | Lab enriched peat soil microbial communities from McLean, Ithaca, NY, United States - MB29MY | ecosystem: Environmental > Terrestrial > Soil > Wetlands > Peat | place: USA: New York... | reverse complement strand
CAAGGCCTTCGGCACCACCGGCCGCGGCAACGGCAATTCCGGCGGTCAAGGTGGCGCGGGAGGAACCGCCCTGGGAGGCGCCCTCTACCTGGACGACGCCACGACCACGGTCACTGGCCCATCCATCGCCGCTAATGTCGCCCAAGGCGGCAGCGGCGGCAACGGCGGCCAGGGTGCGGCCGGCCGCGACGGCGGCAACGGTGGACAGGGTGGCACCGGCGGCCGCGGCGGCGCGGCCCAAGGCGGCGCGCTGTTCAACACCGGCGGCGGTACAACCACCTTGACCGGCACCCCGCTCGTGGCCAATGTCGCCCGCGGTGGCAACAGCGGCTGGGGCGGTGTGGGCGGTGCCCTGAGTGTCTCCACCATCCGGCCCATCGTCGTCGGCAAACCCGGGGCCATGGGAACCGGGGGCAGCGGCGGCGGCGGACAGGGCGGCGGTGCCTATGTCGATGCCTTGACGACGCTGTATCTGAACAGCAGCAACGTCATCGGCAACGTCGCGGCCGGCGGCCTGCTGGGCATCGGCCACCCCAACGGCGCCAACGGCGCCGGTAACGGCGGTGGCGTGTTCACCGACGTTACTGACGGCGGTGCGCTGATCACTTCGCCGAGCACGAAGATCGTGGGCAACGTGTCCAATAACACCGCGACGGAGTGACGCAAGCCGCGGCGGTCAAGACACGACAGCGCTTCGAGCGAACCAGTGGCCGCCGGCAGCCTCACCCGCGGTCACTTTCTCTTCAAATCGTCTCACTCGATCGGCACGAGCTTCGGGGCGGGGATTCTGCGGCCGAAGACGCGGCCGTCCTCGCCGGCCGCCGACATGGTGGTCCACGTCAACGTATGGAGGACCCCCGGATGGCGCCGTGGCCGCGAAACCGGCCCCGCGAGGCGTAGGATGAAAAATCGGGGGAAACGGTGGGCACGCCAACTTGCTGACTGCTTTCCAGAAATCGACGGAGTTGCAAGTGAGGAGGTTCGAGGGGGGCCCGTGTTGGCGCGGGCTTCGGCGTCCAGCCCTACTGGATAGCGCGGGCAACCAAACGGTCATGCGGCACAGCTCGATCACTCTCACGATGGACATCTACGGGCACCTGTTCCCGGGGCAAGAGGCCGAGACGATTGCGCGGCTGCCCGACATGCTGGCTGGTCCATCGGACGCCCTTCAAGCCACAGGAACCGACAACGAAACAGCCAGGCACGAATCGGCGCGCGCAGCGTATGCGCAGTACGCAGAGGGCGAGAATCGGCGACTGCTGCCGATGGTTGACCGAATCCAAGAACAAGGCCCGCCGCAGGCTGGCGAACACAACTCCTTGCCCCAGAGCATCTTGGGCGGGCAGCAGCGACGGCTGGCGGCGGATGGCGAAAGTAGGCCCGGGAGGGGTCGAACCTCCGACCAAGGGATTATGAGTCCCCTGCTCTAACCACTGAGCTACGGGCCCGAAAGCCCCGGTTTTCTACGGGGCTTAGTGACGTTTCCAGGGGTCGCGGTAGAATCAGGTGTTGAGCTTGTATGCCCGTTTTGCACCTGTCACCCCAAGACCCCCAGGAAAACGCCCGTGTCGAAGTCTACCCGAAAACGCCGACCCGGCAAAGTGGAGAACCCCCGCCCGGACTTCCCCCTCTTGCCCCACGCTGTGGGCAATTGGGCCAAGAAAGTCCGGGGCAAGCGACCTTACTTCGGCAAGGTGGCCGTCGATGTCAGGCGAGGGCCCGCCCTTGACCTCCGGCTTGAGCAGAAGGACGACCTTCCGGTTGGCCGCACACTCCGCCCGCGGCGTCGGGCGGGGTGCGTCTGGATTGGCATGCGGTTGCTGGCGGCCTGGTCGGCCTGGTGGGGCTCGTGCGATTGCAGTTGGGCGGCCGCAGAAATCATTCCGCCCGAGCGGCGAATCGATTGGTCGCCGGGCATCGCCGGCGGGATCCCGGCGTATGCGGTGGGCGTCAATGTCAAGGACGCACCCTACTGGGCCAAGGGCGACGGCGTGGCCGACGACACGGCGGCCATTCAGAAGGCCATCAACAGTTGCCCCGCCGGGAAGGCCGTATTCTTGCCCGCGGGAACCTACCGCACGACGGGCGAGCTGGCGATCAACGCCAAAGCGATTGTCCTGCGCGGTGCCGGCCCGCTGAAAACGCGCATCAAGGCCGACGGCACCAGCGGGAGCATTATCATGGTGGGCGGCTCCAGCGGCAAAGACTTCACCTCGGTCACGGCAGGATTCGAGAAGGATTCAACCCGCATCACTGTCAGCGATGCGGCCGGACTGAACGTCGGCGATTATGTCGAGATCCTGCAAGACAACGACCCCGCCGTATGCGAAAGACTGTATGACTATATGCTCCGGGCGATCGGCCAGACGATGAGAGTCGGAGCCAAGAATGGCCCGGCGCTCACCCTCAATCGGCCCCTCTATTACAGCTACAATTCCCGGGCTTTCGGCGGCGTCAACAAGTGGGACATGTTCCCCTTGACCAGGGACGTGGAGGGGCTGCGGGCCGACCTGGTGCAGAACGGGTACCTGGACGAGAAGTCGTTCATCCTCAAGAAGTTCGTCGCGCTCGGTGGTGCCTCCGAAATGGCCCTGGCCGACAAGTACGCCGCCAAGAAGCAGCAGATCTTCGACTTCGTGTCCAAGCACGTCGGCAACGTCAAGCTCTACAAGCTCTTTCCGGTTGTCGGCGCGGGCGTGGAAGACCTGTGTGTCGAGCGGACCGTCAGCGGCGGCTACGATAACATCACGTACTCCACCGCCGCAAACTGCTGGATCAAGAATGTGGAGAGCTACAAGACCCGCAAATGGCACGTGCGGCTCAGGGGCTGTTATGCCTGCGAGGTGCGGGAGAGTTACTTTCACGACGCCTGGGAGGCCGGCGGCGACGCCGACTACGGCGTGGGCTGCTTCCAACGCTGCACCGACAACCTCATCGAGGACAACGTTTTCGCCCGTTGCCGCCATGCGATGATCCTCGAATACGGCGGCTGCGGCAACGTCTATGGCTACAACTACTCGCGCGACCCGATCAATGAGAACATGGACAAGACGGATTTCATGATGTCGGACGTGGCCCTGCACGGCGGCCATCCTTACATGAACCTGTTCGAGGGGAACGTCGCCGCGCACATCGACTGCGACAGCGTGTTGGGCTCCAGCCGGCACAACACCTATTTCCGCAACTTCATCGAGCGGAAGTCCATTCCGACGGTCAAGTACGGCCTGTGGGGAATCGAGGTGCAGATGGGCAACCTCTACGAAAACTGCGTCGGAAACGTGATCGCGCCGGTGCCGGCGTACGCCCCGCCCACCGACGTCTGGCGACTCGGCTACGACCAGCTCGCCCCGACGGCCGGCGACCCGCGGGTGGCGGCGACGATTCTCCGGCACGGCAACGTCGACCAGACCACCGGCCGGACCGAGTGGGACGGCAAGATTACGGAGCGGAAGCTGCCGGCTTCGCTCTATCTGAAAGCCAAGCCGGCGTTCTTCGGCGACCACCCCTGGCCCGCCGTCGGTCCGGACGTGCAGCCGCACGCGGGCTTCTTGCCGGCAAAGGACCGTTACCAGCGGGAACTGAGCGCTGGGAAGAAACGCGCGCCGCTGTAGAACCTGGTATGCCGTCTGACAGGGTCACGGAAATGGCGAGGACGCGATGGCCACCCTCTACACCCACGCGGTTGCCGGCTTGGGAATAGCCCGGCTCTACACGGCACGGCCGATGCCCTGGGCCTACTGGGGCCTGGCGGTGCTGCTGCCGATCATCCCCGACCTGGACGTCCTCTCCACCTACGACTACGGCACCCCGCTCGGCCATCGGGGCATCACGCATTCGCTCCTCTTTGCGCTGGTGCTGGGCATGGTCGCGGCCGGCGCAACGTGTCGGCGCTTGCGGGTGCGCTGGTGGTCGCTGGCCTTCCTGTTCTTCCTGGTCATCGCTTCTCACGGGCTGCTTGACGCAATGACGACGCGCAGTGAAGGCATCCCGTTCTTCTGGCCGCTGGCGGCACGGTACGGGAATTGGGGGCTGATCCCTGTCTCGGACGTGGGCTTTGAGCTGCCGGACCCGCGATCCAGCCGGGCCTTGCAGAGCGAACTGCTCTGGATATGGTTGCCGACTGCGTTGCTGGTGGGCGTGGTCACGGTGTACCGTAGCCTGCGGCGGCCCACGTCGGCCCGCGACTCGGACGCCTGAAACCCGGCCGCAGCCCTGCAGGTTTGCCGGACGAAGGCTCGTGCTCGCTTCGCTTCGTCGCCAGCCGCCCCGGCAGGCGGTTTCGCGTGCTGCTGGCTGTCCACGACCAGCCCCCGTTGCCTTGCCGTAACAGAAGCGATGCCGCAAGTACGCCCGGAGGGACTCGAACCCCCAACCCTCGGTTCCGAAGACCGATGCTCTATCCAATTGAGCTACGGGCGCGTGGCGATGTTCTCAGCGGGGCAGATGCGGTGCTCGTGCTTCGGCTCCTGGGACGACCCAGAAGCGGCCGAAGAATAACTTCCCGACTTGCCGCGGCGGAACCCCCGGGCACCGTGTGCAGCAAGGTCGCTTCCGCGAGGGGCGAAGGAGATTATTGGTCGGCCAATCCTTACCAAGCCTTTCTGGCAGTTAAGTCTACCAGGACGGCGAAAGATGGCAAGGCAGTCGTCACGCGAGCAGCCCGCACGCGAGGGCAAGGGGTTCGAGCTGCCGATATGTCGCATGCCGTGGCCCGGGGACATGCCTCGCCCCCTGCTCCAGCAACGCGTCTGCGGTCGCCATCCCCGCGACAGGTGTTGGGGTAGGCTACTGTTCCAACCGTTTGACCAACTCCTGGTAATCTTGTCGTTCCAGCGGGTTGAGCTGCTCGGGCTTCAGGCCCAGCTTGTGGGCCTCGGCCAGCGCGTCGGCGGCGTCTTGCGGCTGGCCCAGCCGCCAATAGGCCAGCGCGCGGTGGAAATGGCGGTTGGGCCGCGGCTCCTCGCTGACCGCCGCGTCCAGGTCGGCGAGGGCCTTTTGCGGTTGGCCCATCGCCAACAGGACCGAGGCCCGCGAGTCCAACAGCGCCGGCAGCGGGCCGGCGATGTCGATGGCCGACTCGATGAGCCGCAACGATTCCTCGATGTCGCTCTTCTTCAGGGCCAACAGCATCGCCAGGTTGTTCAGCGCCACCACGGACGTCTTGTCGTTCTTGACAATCTCGCGGTACAACTCGACTGCCTCGGCCGTCCGCTCCTGACGCATCCGCAGGTCGCCCAGGACCAGCAGGACGCCCGGGGCCCGCTGATGTTTTTCGGCGGCGTCGAGCAAAAGCTTCTCCAGGCGCCGGTCCCGCAGCGGATCGGGAGGGCTTCCGGCCAAGAGGTCCCTGACGGCGGCGGCGATTTGTGCGGGTTCCGCCTGCGGGCACGTCTGTTCGGCCAGCGTCAGGGCCTCGTCAATCCGCCCGCGAAGGGCGAGGAAGGAGACCAACAGCGGCGTCTGGTCCGGGTGGCGCTGGACGTAGTCGCGATAGAGCAGCTCCGCCTCGTCCAGCAGCTTGGAGGGCGTTGGTGGCCCTTCCGCGGCGCCCGCCGCGCGGCCGGCGGCAACCAGGTACGACGCCACGAGGCGGACCCTTGCATCGCGATCCGCCGGCCGGGAAGTCGCTCTCGCAAGATATCCGCGGAGGGCCAGGAGGGCCTCGTCAACCTTGCGGCGCTCGAGGAGCGCCTGGGCCTTGAGCCGTGCCGTGGCAAAATCGTCGGGAGCGAGTTCCTCGAGGCGTGCGAGCCAGAGTTCGCCCTCTTGGATTTCCTTGTGCTGGAGCAACATCGCGACGTAGGCCGCCACGAAGCGGGGTTCGTTGCCGGCGGCCGACAGCAGGGCCCGCATGTGCCGGTTCGCCTGGGGCCAGTTCTTTTCCGCCTGGTAGAGCTGGGCCAGGGTGAAACGAACGTCAGCGGCGGCCGCGAAATGCGATTGCACCAGGCCCTCGAGAATCCGGATCGCCTCGCGGCGGTCGGTGTGGGCCGGTTGCGTCGCCAAGAGCAGCGCCTTGGCCCGCTGGTCGTCCGGCGAGGGGCCGGCGGCCATGTTCTCTTCCACCAGCGCGATCGCTTGCCGGAGGTTGTGGTAGCCGCCGCGTGCCAGCAGGACTTCCGCCAGGGCGCGGCGGGCCCAGACGGCATCCTCCTTCTTGGCGGACACTTGTCCGGCAACGATCCTGCGCAAATAGACTTCGGCTTCGTCGGGCTTGTCCTCGCGGAGGCAGAATTCGGCCACGCGGCGGACGACGGTGCCGTCCTTGGCGGCCTTGGCAAGCGACGACTGGTACTGCCGGGCCGCAGCCTCCAGGTTGCCCAAGGCTTCGTAGCACTGCCCCAACGCCAAGGGCGCCCGTTGGGCGGGGATCTTGCCCTGGGCCTCGCCGATCACTTTCTCGGCCTGGGCCTTCTGCCCGGCGGCCACGAAGAATTGGATCAGCCCGACCCAGGTTGCGGCGTCATGAGGCTCCAGCTCGATGGCGTACCGCAAGGACTTCTCGGCCTCGGCGAAACGGCGTTGGGATTCTCCGACCTGTTCGTCGTCCCGCGCGCGCCGCCCGAGGACCCCCAGCAGCCGCCCCAGCCACAAATGATCGCGCCAGTCCTTCGAGTCGCCGGCGATCTGCCGGGCGATCTCCACGGCGCGGTCCAGTTGGTTCAGGCGCACGGAGATTTCCGAGGCCACGCGGCCCAAGTCGCTGAACAACAAGACCTGTTCCTGTTCCAGACGGTTGAGCAACTGGTCGGCCTCCAGATATCGCTCCCGCTCCGCCAGCAGCTCCATCGCGCGGCGGATCGCGGCCGGACTCCGCTCGCCCAAACGGATCGCCTCGCGGTAGTTGTCCAGGGCCAGATCCCCCTGCCCTTGACGTTCGTAGAGCCGGGCGGCCAACAGCGGCGCCAGCGGCCAGGTTGGACGCAGATCGCGGGCTTTCGCCACGTCCACCAACGCCTGATCGTAAAGTTCTTTCTGGCCCTTGTCGGCCAGCAGGCCCAGGCGGGCCGCTTCGCCGTAATGCCAGTGCGGCCCCTGCTGGCCTTCGATCGCGCGAACCCCTTGCAAGGCTTGCTCCATGCCCGCCGCGTCTTCGCTCTGGTAGGCAAGCTCCAGCAACAACAGGTGCAGCTCCAGGTCTTTCGGATCGGCCTGGCAGGCCGACTGGCAAAGCCGCCTGGCCTGCGGCAAATCGCCGGCGGCGCGGGACATCACGGCCAGCTCACGGCGGAGCCGCAAGCGCTGGGCCGGGGAAAACGAATCCGGCTTGGCAGCCAATTCCCTGAGCCTGGCGGCGGCGTCCTTGCCGTGGTGCTCCAGAAGCTGCAACCCGCGGGCCAACCGCAAGCGGACGCTGTCGCCCACCTTGCGCTCGGCTTGATCCAGGATCTGCGCCGCGCGGTCCCACTGCTTCTGCTGCTGCGCGAGCACGGCCAGCGCGAGCCACAGCTCCGGCTGGCGGGGCGCGTTGTCCCGCGCGGCCACGAGCAGGCTTTCCGCCTCCGCCAGGCTGTTCTTCGCCACCAGTAGTTCCGCCCGAAGGAGCGTCACCCCGGTCGAGCCCGGGGCCGCGTCCTTAAGCTGCTTCAGGCTCTCTTCCGCTTTTTTCCAATCTCGGTCCGCCGGCCGAAGCCGCAGGTTCTTGCGGATCAACAACCGTAGTAACTCGCTGTTGGCGATCTCCGCCATGCCCTCGATCTCGGCGATGTCGCGGTACTCTTCCTCCGCCTCCCTCCACTGCCCCATCGCCACCAGGGCCGCGGCAATCCCCAGCCGGGCCGGGGGCCACGCGGGGGCGATGCGGGCCGCATTGTGGTACGCCACCAACTGCAGCTCCTGGTTGCCGAGCTTCTCGTAGCAGTTTGCCAGGCCGAGGTAGGCGTCCTTGAGCACCTCCGAGGTGTTGCCCAGCGACAACGTCGCGCGCGTGAACCCCTGGGCGGCTTCTTGCCAATTGCCGCGGGCGAAGTCGAGCCGCGCCTGAAGATAGTCCGCCGTGCCCATGTCTTCGCCTGCGCGGAGCTGCTCGATGAGCCGCGCGGCGGCCGCCAGTTCGCGCTCCTCGATCAGCAACGACGCCAGGGCACGCAGCAGGTCCGTCTGCTCGGGGGCCACCTGCAGACCTTGCTTCAGCCACGCGACGGCCTCCTTCCCCCGCCCGGCTTGCAACTCCACCTGCGACAAGACGGCATAGCCCAGCACCAGCTTCGGCGCCAATTGGATCGCCCGTTTCGCGTGCGTCCGCGCCGCATCGTAGCGGCCCTCCCTCAAGGCAAGTGTGGCCGCCAGGAGCAGGGCATCGAGGTTGTCAGGGGCCAACTCCAGGGCCGCGCCGGCCTCGGCGCGGGCCGCAGCCTCCACCTCTTTGGGAGCCTTGGCGGAGGCGGCCGTGGCGTGGAGATACTTCCCCCGCAGGAGGTGCGCCGTGGGGGAACCCGGGTTCGCGTCCACCAGCTTCTCCATGCACTGGTCCGCTTCTCTGGGCCGGTCGAGCTTCCAGCGAAGCACGTCCGCCAAGCGCGCGTAAGCGTTCAACTCGCGCGAGTTGTGCTTGACCGCCTCGCGAAATGACGCGGCCGCCGCCACGTACTCGGCTGCGGCCGCCTGGCATCTCCCCAGCAAGCACAACAACTCGCTGTCCTCCGGCGAGGCCACCAGCAGGTACTGTTGCAAGTGCTCCCGGGCGTCGCTGTAGCGGCTCAGCTCGACGTCGGCCTGAACCAGCCGGCGGCGAACGTCATCCCGCTCCGGTTGGCTGCGGAGGACCTTTTCCAGCGCGTCGCAGGCCGATTCCAGATCGCCCAGATCGGCCAGAATAAGGCCGAATTCCGCCAGGGCCTCGGTGTCGCCGGGGACCAGGGTTGTGTATTGATCGAAGCGCGTAATGGCCAGCCGGAACTGCTTCTCTTCCGTGGCCTGCCGGGCTTGTTCCAGAAGAAAACTGGCCTGTCGGTCAAGCTGGACGACGTGCAGCCCGTGAACGGCCGCGCCACAGGCGATCGCGCCGATCAACAGCCAGGCAAGAAAGCGGAAGTTGACGGTCGTTTGCATCAAACGGCCCTGGGGCTGCTTCTGCGATACACTATCTTGAGTTTAGCCATCAACAAGAGGTATTACAAGTGCCCCGTGAAGGAGGTGCCTAGGAGGGCGGTTGCCGTTGCGGTGGGGGCTGACCGGATCCGTGAGGGCCGATCCGCTTGTCCAGTTTCCCGATTTCGCAGCCGGCCTGCGCAGAGGCGAAAGTGCCGGATTGTCCCGGCGGAAGCATCGGTTGGGGCTGAGGTTCCGTTGCGTTACGCCGTGAAGTCGGACCGCACCTAAACAGCAAAGCCTTGCCGGGGCTCCCGGCAAGGCTCAAGCCGATTCGGTAATGTGCTCTGGCGGCCCAATCTTGGGCAATTAGCGCTTCCGCCCCCGCCGCACAGCCACCAACCCCATTAGGGCAAGACCCAACAGCGCGACAACGCCGGTGGGCTCAGGGACGCGAGGGTGGTTAGGGCCGATGGGGCCGGAACTGCCGAGCATGAGCGCGAAATCTTGCGTGGTCGGGTTGACCAAAGCCACCACACTGGCCGTGTTGTTGGGGTTGAGCTTGCTCAGCCACGTGTTCGCGAGAGTCAGTGCATTTGGATCATACCCGAAGCCGTAGGTTTGCCCGTTGTACGGGCCGGCCAGGAAGCCGGTCCCCGGCCCATCCACCCCGCCAAATGCCGTCACATTGAGCCCGGTGTCATAAACCAGCTCCCACAAAGCGGCGGTAAACGCCTCAGCAGCCTCGGGGTTCGTCAGTGTTACCACCCCCTTATTGGAGGTCGTGTGTGCGATGGCCAGTGCATAGTCGTTCTGAAAGAGGCTGCCAATCAGTGCGGCCTGGTTAGCAGAAATGGTGAGCTTCGAGGTGGGACCTGGAATCGGAGCCTCTGTAAGAGACACGATCTGGTAGGTCTCCGTCTGGTTCAGAACGGCCGGCTTGTAGAGATCCATGCAGAAAGCGAACTGCGGGTTGGGAAGGTTGAGCGCGGGCCCGCCTGGCAGGCCGTTAGTGCCCAAGGGATTCGAGAGGCTAACCTGCATGGGTCCGGCTTCCGTGTCCACTTCCAGGGGGTGTACGGCGACCCCGGTGCGCGTGTGTACCGTCGTGTCCAACCCCAAATCCGGCCGGTCGACCAGCACCGACACCGGGCCACCCAACGCCCCCTGGAACGTGACGCCCACGCTCCCTAACGTGTCGGCATAACCAGAGCCGACGCCGGCGAAAAGCACGAGCGCCAACCAGGCGGCAATCTGTATTTTTCTCATGGCAAACCGTCTTCCATTCAAGGCCGGATCACCCGGCCGCCGTAAGTCCCTGAATCATAGTAGCGGAAAGCACCAGTGCCGACGTGCCTCATGTTGCGATCATCAATAATGGTGGGCAGCGCGACTAAACCGAAGCCCTCTTCCGCCGCCAAACGCAGCCGGCCAAGCCGACCGGGACAAGCCCCGCCAGAGCGACGAAGATCGATGGTTCGGGCACGCTCGGGTATTGAGCGATCGTAATGCTGTCTCCCTCCTCCAGGCACCTCGGGAGATAAATCCCCACCGAAAACTCTACCGTGGTGCCACTGGCGAGCGGCGAATCGAAGAAACAGGACAAGTCGTTACCGTGGTCCGTTACCGCAAAAGACCCGCTGGGCAAGCCGTTCACCCACAAAATGTCCTCGTCAACCCTCGCGAACTTCGCATTTCCGCTGGTGATGGTCATCTCCCAATCGGTCCAATCGGGCGGTGCCAGGACGTTGAATACCTCGTCGATGTAATAAACGCCGCGGTGAAAGCCCCCCTCCGGCACGAGGAAGTCCTTGATCATAGGGCCGTAGCTGCCCGAGGCCTGCACATCGGTTCCTTCCGGGAGCTCCCACTGCCCGTCGTCAGGGACGTAATTGACCGCCAGGGGCGGCAAATAGCTCGGGCCGCTGGGGCCAGCCTCCCAGATGATATCCGCCATTGCCGCTTGGACACCCAACAGCGCCACTGCCGCACACAGGACTGCAAGAAGCCGAGCCATGAAAGAATCTCCTCTGCTAAAGTCGGTCGAGCAAACTGCTTCTCGACCTGAATCGGCGCTATATAAATCGAGTCCATCCGCGCAACCGGCGCAATCCGTCCACACCACTAATGTCTAACGATATCAGAAGCTGTCCGGCTGTCAACGAAGCGACAAGCGTTTTTTCACGGATTTCACATAGTCGCAATGCACCTTCGCAGTCGCGCAACCTCCAGCCCTGCCCAACGCACGATTGGCCCATCGCATGGGGGGTGCGCACTGGCCATGGACACCCCCGCACGGGTGCCATGCACGCCGCACCAGTTTCCACCCCCCCGGCCGACAACTCCCTGAAGCGGAGCCTCCCCGCGGGCTGAAGGTTAGCCCGCCCAAACACTGGTCCAGTGTGCGGTCTAACGCGGC
>Ga0326727_10024377_pt1 | contig 11449 bp, 9 predicted proteins | sample MB2enrmetagenome_FD_207643 | JGI IMG/M metagenome (GOLD analysis project Ga0326727, IMG submission 207643) | Lab enriched peat soil microbial communities from McLean, Ithaca, NY, United States - MB29MY | ecosystem: Environmental > Terrestrial > Soil > Wetlands > Peat | place: USA: New York... | reverse complement strand
CGCGCCTGCTCGGCGGTAACGTTCACGACATAACGGGGAAACGGAGACTCCGATGTCGCGGTATGGAGTGCATGTTCCATGTCGCTGAGCAAGCTGTCGATGTATTTGCAGGTGATGATCAGGCGCCGCTGCTGGGCCTCGTTCAGCTCGCCCGGTTGTCGCACCCTTTTATACGCTGGTTGAAATGCGGGCATGACTCCTCCAAGGTTGTTTCTGCTTCGAGGAGTCATCTGCCCTGTTGAGCGGTTATAGGTGGACTCCAACACCCGCTGCTGCTTGCTACGCCTTTGTCCGCTTCTGCCATCGGTCGTAGATGCCGGCGCCTGCGTAGCGCGCTTTTGACCCAAGTTCCTGTTCAATCTCCAGAAAGCGGTTGTATTTGGCAATGCGCTCGCCGCGGCTGGTCGAGCCCGTCTTGATCTGGCCCATGCCGGCAGCCACCGCAAGGTCCGCGATGCTGGTGTCGTCCGTCTCGCCGGAGCGGTGCGAGATAACCGCGCCATATCCGTTCTCACGCGCAATCTGAATGCATTCGAGCGTCTCCATCACCGTGCCAATCTGATTCAGCTTGATCAGAATCGCGTTGGCGATGCCATCCTTGATGCCCTGGCGGAAAAGCGTGGGGTTGGTGACAAAGTTGTCGTCGCCGACTAATTGGATACGGCTCCCATTGGTTTTAGTCATCAGCATCCAGCCGTCGAAATCGTCTTCGGCAACGCCGTCTTCAATGGCCCAAATTTCGGGATAGCGATCGAGCAAGTTCTTCCAGAAGTCGACCATTTGCGCCGGTGACTTTCTGCTCTTGTCTGACTTCTCGAAGACGTAAGCGCCGTTTTCAAAAAACTCGCTGGCGGCAGGGTCCAATGCGATAATCACATCCTTGCCCGGCTTGTAACCGGCCTTTTGAATTGCTTCAAGAATGAGTTCAATAGGCTCTTCGTTGGACTTCAATTGCGGCGCAAAGCCGCCTTCATCGCCGACCCCTGTGTTATAGCCTTTCTTGTGCAGAACAAACTTCAGCGCGTGAAAGGTTTCAGCAGCAGCCCGCAATCCATCGCTGTAGCAAGACGCGCCCACCGGCGAAATCATGAACTCCTGAAAATCTACATTGCTGTCCGCATGGCTTCCGCCATTGAGCACGTTGAACCAGGGCGAGGGAATCAGATTGGCTTCCTTGTTCCCCAGGCTGGCATAGAAGGGCAGGCCGCGGTCCACGGCGGAGGCTCGCGCAACCGCTAGAGAAACGCCCAGAATCGCGTTGGCTCCGAGGCGCGCCTTGTTCGGCGTCCCATCGAGCGCGCACAATTTCTTATCCAGTGCTTTCTGGTCGTTGGCGTCGAGTCCATGCACGGCCTTTTGAATCTCGCCGTTCACGTGGTTTCTGGCGTTCAGAACGCCCTTTCCACCGTAGCGGGCCTTGTCGCCATCGCGAAGCTCGACAGCTTCACGCTTGCCGGTCGATGCGCCGGAAGGCACCTTCGCGGTCGCCTTCACGCCATTGGCCAGGGTTACGGTAACTGATAGCGTGGGATTCCCTCGGGAATCGAGGATTTCGAGGGCTTCAAGTTTTGCTATTTCAGACATGATGAGGACTCTTTCCCGGCCGCATGGCCGTAAGTTGTGAGAACTTCTACAATTTGCGTTTGAACGGCATAGAGGAGAGGCGCCGCTTGAAGTTGCGCTCCGCTGCCTTGCCGCACACATTGTTCGCGATCTTCATTGCCTGAATTTCCAATCAATGCACGATCATCACCGGGCAGTGAGCATACTTCAGAACGCGCTCCGAGTTCGACCCCAGCATCCAGCGATGCAGGATGGTGTGGCTGCGCTTGCCCATCACGATGAGGCTGGCCTGAATGGTGTCAGCGCGATGAAGAATCTGTTCCGCCGGATGGCCAACCACGACATCCGTTTCCAGATCGATTCCTTTTTGCCTGGCGCGTTCGCGGATGGGGACAAAACTGCTTTCGTAGCGCTCGCGCCCCTCGTCGAGGACCGCGTTGAACTCCGCGCTTTCGGCGAGTTCCGGCGGCCGAATGACAGCCAGAACAAATAGCTTGGCTTTCATGTCCGCAGCCATCGACAAGGCGACATCCAGAGCGTGCTCCGCGTGCGGAGACGCGTCGAATGCCGCCAGTATCCTTTGAAATCCAACAAAAACAGGGCTTCCCATGGGCTTGACCTATACCTTTTCCGCGGCGGCCTGCCGCTGAATTGAATGTTCTGTTTTTTCGCTTGGTAACGCGTGGGGAAGAAGATGCCGGGGCATAAAGAACCGGTTCGCAATCATGGTGGGAATCACGGCGCTGGCGATCACCGTGCCCACGATCCACGAGTACTGCTTCTGGTCGATGATGTTGTGGTTGAGTCCGAAGAGCGCGGAGATGGTGCCAAACGTCAACCCTGTAGACATCATCAGCGTGTAGTACGCTCCGGAGTTGCCTTCGTAGCGGTGCGCCAGTACCGCGGGATACACGGCAATCGCCTTGGTCAGCGACTTGGCCATAAACAGAATCAGCATCACCGCCGGAGCGGCGATCAGAACCGGCACCAGCACAAACGATCCGGCGCGGATGAAGTAAAACGGCGTGAGCAAGCCAAAGGTGAGTGTCCGCAGGCGGCGAATCAGCGCATGGTCCTTGCCCACCGTTCCCGCCAACACCATGCCGATCATGTACGCCGGAAGCACCGCCTCGCTGCCCGCCCAGAGAGCCAGCCCGCCCAGGGCAAAGAGAACGAAGAGAAGATACTTGGCTTCGATTTCCGAGACTCGTCCGCCAAATTTCCTAAAGAATCGCGGTGTAAAAAACGGCAGCACGATGAAGACCGCGACAGAAACCGCCACGAAGATCAGCGTCCGGATGGTGAATGGCGAGAAAATCAATCCCAGCGCAACCACGGTTCCGATGTCGTTGATGAAGCACGCCGCCAGGATCGACTTGCCGTACTCGGTGACATTGAAGCCCAACTCCAGCATCACCGCATAGACCACGGCAACCGAGGTCGTGGAGAGAGCAACGCCGCAAAGCCAACTGGGCATGATGGCCCAGTGCAGCACGTAATAGGCTATCGCCGTGCAACCCAGAAAGGGACCGAAGAATCCCGCCAGGCCGACAATTACCGCTTCTCGCCATTTGGTTTTGAAAACGATAGGGTCGAGTTCCGCGCCAGCCAGAAACGTGAGTACGATGGCTCCTGTCCCGGCCAGAAAGGTAATCCAAGGCGTGCTCGCCAGCAGCCCGCCCTGCGCAAAATAAGCGACCGCAACCAGTTGGGCAACCGTGCCCACCACAATTTCAGAAAGCGCCGTCGAGATTTTGAGCCAGATCGCCAGCAGCGTCGCCGCCAGCGCCAATCCCACCCATAATGCGGCCAATGCCCATGTGTTCATCATGAACGCAAACTCCTGGATTTTCGTTCAGGGAACCAACCGGGACACGTCTCCGCAACAGGGTTCCCTGTCAGGAGTCATCATCTGTCCGGCCAATTGGGATGGACAGCGGTTAAGGGTGAACTCCTTCACCACAACCAACAATCTAAAAATAACACATTGCGCCCTTTGAAGTTATTTTGGCGCGTCGATGCGAACCAGCAAAACGTCGTGGCTGGCCAGTTCGAGATGCTGGCCGTCGCGGAGTGTGATGGCTTTGCCGGTCCATAAATCCTTGCCGGTTTGCGGGCCATGCAGGCCAAGTTTAGCCAGACTCAGGTGAAAGGGATGAGTGGAGTAGCGGTTGTCTCCGGCGTTGATGACGGCAATAGCTACAGCGCCGCCTGCCAGGTGCCGCTTCCAAACGTCCGCCTCGCCTTCGCTGTAAACGCGAGTTCCCTGCTTGCCCAACTTGTCCTGATCGATGGCGATAACATCGCGGTTGGTGAGAATCGCCTTGATCTCCGGCTTCATGTTGGGCAAATCGTTGCCGGCCAGCAGAGGCGCGGCAAGCATGGCCCACAAAGAAAAGTGAGAGCGGTTCTCCGCCAGCGTGAGCTTGCCGTTACCCACTTCGAGCATGTCAGGATCGTTCCAGTGGCCGGGACCGGCGTATTTCTCCAAGCCGGCCTGCTGGCTGGCGATAGCGTAGATGCGGTCCCAGTTAGGAGTGATATCGCCCGTCGTCCGCCACAGGTTGCCGCCCACCGATGGAGCCCACTCCCACACCGCGTCCCATCCGTATTGGCAGAGCGAGAAAACAATGGGCCGTCCGGTCGTCTTGAGAGCTTTGTCCATCTTGGCGTAGGCGGCCACCATCAGCCGCATCTGCGCGGCCTTGTTATTGGGAGCTTGCTTTTCCATCACGGCGGGGATGAAGCTGCACAGGTCGTACTTGAGGTAGTCGATGCCCCACTGGGCGTAAAGCTGGGCGTCCTGGGCCTCGTGATCGAGCGAGCCCTCGTAGCGAGCGCAAGTTTGGGGGCCGGGCGAGGAGTAGATGCCGATTTTGAGACCCTTGGAGTGAACGTAGTCGGCCAGTGCCTTCATGTCGGGGAACTTCTCGTTGGAGTGCAGCACGCCGTCCGCATCGCGCTTACCCTCCCACGTGTCGTCGATGTTGACGTAGACATATCCGGCGTCTTTCATGCCGGTAGCAACAAGCTGGTCGGCGGCGTCGCGAATGTCTTTGTCGGTGATCTTCTCGAAAAAGAAGTTCCAACTGTTCCAGCCCATGGGCGGCGTCTGCGCCACTGCCTCCCGTGGTACTTGTGGGGCCTTGGCGGGAGCCTTCGCTGGGGCTATTGTCTGGGATGCGGCGGTGAGAGACGCCAGAGCAAAAATGACGGAAGAGAGCAAAGCAACGATACGCATGGAAGGCCTTCCTGAAAATGATTTCAGCGAGAATTGTAGGCTGGGAACATGAAATTCGGCAATCGCAGGGTTGCGGCAGGGATGAGCATAAACGCCAAGGCCCTCCGGCAAAGACCAGAGGGCCCGTGGATTGGCAGAAAATCCCGCCTACGCCTTGACCGCGCGCGTGGGCTTATACCCTGAGAACCCATAATAGGTGATGAAAATGTAACCGATGATCGGCAGAACAAACGCATACTGAATCCCGACCTTGTCGGCTAAAAAGCCCAAGAGAGGTGGAATGACCGCACCACCCACGTTGCCGATGGTGATTACGCCCGAACCCTTGCTGGTCATCGGTCCCAGTTCCGCAATGCCCAAAGTAAAGATGGTCGGATACATGATGGAATTGGCCAGGCCGCAGAGCACCAGGCTCCATATGGCGACCTGTCCGTGGGTAAACATGGAAACCAGCATCAGCGCCACGCCCAGGAGACCCAGGCCGAACAACATCTTTTCTGCCTTGAACCATTTCATTAAGAAGCTGCCCAGGAAGCGGCCAGCCATAATGAACAGGTAATAAACGGTAACCAGGAATCCAGCTATTTCAAGGCTGCTGATGCCCTGCTGCTGAAAGTATTGGATGGCAATGGCGGCGAGGGCGATTTCAACGCCGACATAGAAAAAGATGCCAATCATGCCCAGCACCGTATGCGAATAGCGCCAGATGCTGCGGCCTGAAAGTGAAGTGTCTTCAGAGGGCCGCGCCATGGAAATCGTGGGCAGATTCATCCGCATAACAGCAAAGCCCAGTACAAGTAACCCAACAGCGATATAGACGTAAGGCATTTGCAGCATATGAGCCTGACTGGCCGCATCGGAAACCTTGCTGGTGTCGGCGAGGATGAAGCGGGCGGTAAACCACCCGGCCACTGCCGATGCTCCGGAGTTGAAGGCCTGCGCCAGGTTCAGCCTCGCCGAAGCGCTGTGCTCGGGGCCAAGAATCGCGACATAAGGGTTGGCTGAGGTCTGCAAGGCTGTAACGCCGGAGGCCAGAACGAAGATGGCTATCAAAGTCATGAGAAAACTCAGCGAAAACGTCATGAGAACTGCATGATGAAATGTCAATGACATCATATGATTGACAAAACTTGCGTTTGTCGCCGGAACAAACAACAGAGCGCCAATCACCATAATGAAGAGCGAGATCACCATGGTGCGCTTATATCCCACCCTCTCGATCAGCTTGCCGCTGGGCACTGAGAAGACCAGGTAAGCGAAAAACCAGGCTGTTGTCGCCAGCATCGATGGCCCGTACGACAGATGGAATATCTCCTTCAGCTTGTTCACCAGCTGGTTGTTCAGGCTGGTAAGGAATCCGAAGATACCAAAGAGAATGGTGACCGTGATGAACGGGATGGTATAGTTGGGCGCACTTGCCGCCGCCGGTTTGGTTTGTGTTGCCATAAAAGATTTCCCCCGCTTCCTGTTGAAAGAATTGTCTAGAGCATGTTACAAAATCCGGTTTTTTATCAGGGCACGATTTCAGTCGTGCCGAAAATGTCCGTAAAAGAACGGGCTTCAGCCCCTGAGGATTCGAGCTGCGCTCTACGATACCCGGTGAGCGCCCCCCGAGGCGTGGCAGATGTGAATCTGGGGCTGGATGCCGGTTTTGGCGGCATAGCGGCGTCCCAGTTCATCGGCAAAGGCCTTGGCCTTGTCCTGTTCCACCAAATTAATCGTACAGCCGCCAAATCCTCCGCCGGTAAGCCGTGCGCCGATCAGTCCCGGCAACTCATTCGCCAGCTCCACCATGGTATCGGCCTCCACGCAACTGCCCTCGAAGTCCTGGCTGTAGCTGCGATGCGCCTCGGCCATCAGCCGCCCCAGCTCCTTCATATCGCCTTTGAGCAGGGCCTTGGAGGCGGCCACCGTGCGCAGGTTCTCGCTGATCACATGGCGAGCGCGCATCAAGGATTTAGGGGCCATCTCGTTGCCCCATTTGTCCAGATCCTCCAGCGTCGCATCGCGTAAAAAAGGCACGTGTCCGCGGTGGCTGTTGATGACGGCGCAGGCAGCCTCGGATTCGGCGCGGCGGGTGGGATAGTCGCCGCCCGCAACTGAATGTTTGACCATGGTGTTGGCGATGACCAGCGCCACATTGGCCGGAATCGGCGCCAACTGAAAGCTCAAATCGCGACAATCCAGCAGCATGGCGTGGTCTTTTTTGCCGTTGGCGGAGATGAACTGATCCATAATGCCGCAGTTGGCGCCCACAAACTCGTTCTCCGCGCGCTGGCAGAGCCGCGCCAGCACCGGCGGCGGATAACTGGCGCCAACAAGCGACAGAACGGCCAGCGCCGTGGACACTTCGATGGCAGCTGAGCTCGACAGCCCGGAACCCAGCGGAACGTCGCTCCAAATACTCAGGCTGAAACCGGGAATCTTATGGCCTTCCCCGGCGAGGATGGAGACCACGCCCATCGGGTAGTCGCTCCAGTGCTTGCTGCCCTTGTCCGGCAGCGATGCAGCCTCAAAGACCCGCTCCTCGCCATAATTCTCCGAATAGACGGCGATCTTGCCGTCCGTGCGCGGCGAGATGCCGGCCAGTGTGGCGAAGTTGATGGCCGCGGGCATCACAAAGCCCTCGGCATAATCGGTGTGCTCGCCGATCAGGTTGACGCGGCCCGGCGCGGCAAAGACGGCCGGCTCGGCTTGGTAGCGGACCAGGTGTTTGGAACGGAATACGGCAGGATCATGCATGGCAATTCTCTTTCTACAGGGTTTGAAGGTCGACAGTCATCGTCCAGAAGTCGGATTGCCCGGGAGATAGCTCGCGAGACCATGGCCCGGTTACTGCCAGAGAGTCCACGGGAGCGGTGGCAGGCTCCATCGCAACACACATCTGTTTCGGTCCTTTTCTCTCCGGCCAGCCGCCGGAGCAGATCCAGAGCCCGAGGTAGGGAGTCGCCGCCGGGTCAAAGCCTACCTTGATGCGAACGCCCGCCTTGGGCCGCTCCAGAGAGCACCAGTTTTCCTTCGCGGCGAGCGGCCCCGCGAACAGCTTATCGCCAATGCCCGACTTGGGCGGTTCAACCACGCTCAGGTCGGTCTTTCCGAGTTTAGCCAGCTTGGCGATGGGCCAGCCTACCTGCTTGCCGGCCTGCCCCAGCCGTCCGCCGCCGGAGCCTTCCAGGCGCAGTTCGTGAATAGTGTCCGGCAAGGCAATTTTGTCTCCCGCTTCAGCCGCGTAGGAGGGATGCGCCGACCAGGCCCACGGGACCGTCGATCCACCAGTGTTGGTCACCGTGTAGTCGAGGCTCAATCGCCAGCCCTTGCCCTTCTCGGTCAACAGCAATGTACGTTCCAGCATCAGCGGCAAAGAGAAACACTCACCGCGAAGAGTTACCGACCCTCCCCGCGCAACCTCTGTTCCATGCTCCCTATGGCCGCTTCCCTCTTCAGTCCACGCCACCCTCCACAGGTCGCCGTGGTCGGGAACAGCAACCGGCCCATCAGCGGTCTCCACGGTGCAGCCGGCCACCGAGGGCAGGCACTCGTCCCAGCCGCTGGCGTCGCCCGCATCGAAGGCCATGGTTTGGGTGCGCGGCGCGTATGCGGCCAGTGGCGCCTGAAGCAGTTCGCGGCCATTCACGAGAATGGATGCGATTTTGCCGCCAAGGCGGGGGAGAATGGTTACCGAGCAGTTCCCCGCGCGAAGGAGAATTTTTTCTCCCACAGCCCCAGTCTTGTTTGCCTCTGCCATTTGCTCTAATCTCCTCAATCCGGTCCGGCCACGCCCGTGCGCAGGTTTCACTCACGACGGGTACAGGCCGGTCTCCGGGATTGCGCCAATTGTACTAAAGCAGGGGCAGTTTAAGTTTCTGGGTAGTGTTCTAATTTGAAATCCATAGGTTTATCCTCCGATTGTGGCGCTCAAGTGCAGTGTATTTAGTCGAATACGGTTTGATTCTGTCAAGTGTTTTTGGGGGTACAATTGTTGAATCATGTTGAAGGGGCTGGTGATACTCGGTGGGGGCGCTCTGATCGTCGCATCTATTCTGATGGCCGTTTACTACCAGCAACGCAACGCAGTATACGAAGGCTATGACATAAAGTGCATACAATCCAGCGACCCATCCTCGACTTCGACTTCCCTCACGTGCGCAATACGCCCCAGCAAAAATACAGAAGAGCGCAAGCCCGGCCCGCAATGGTGGAACGTACTCATAGCATGGCCCAATGGAATAACTGCTTGGCTTCTCTTGCTCACGTTGGGCGCCATCGTGTGGCAGGCTTGGTTGACGCGCCGACAGGCCGAGCATATGGGCGAACAGACCTGGATTCTGAAACAATCCGCAGATATTAGCAAAGGCGCAACTGTACCTACTCTGCGAATGCTTAAGTTCAACATGAGTGGAAGTGACCCGCTCGTGGACAATGAAATGGAACTGACTGTCAGAAATTACGGAGCAACCCCAACAATTCTTGACACCCTTTATATTTCGTTCGATGACGGGGAACGACCGCCTACGGCGGAAGGTACACCTGTTGCGTACGATGATCGTGGAGGTCGGGCAGTAGCCGCCAATTCCGAAGGAACCCTCAATTGTTCACCAACAATATGTCTCGTTTCTCCACTACTGATCCCAAGGTTCAGAACTGATCTGAAATTCCTGTACGTCCACGGGCGATTGAAATATCTGGACGTTTTCGAGTCTCCAGTTAGAAGTCTTAGATTCGACGTTTGCCTGAGTCCAAGGCAGAACGGGGCAATACATTGCGAGATTATCGGTCAGTGGAACGAATATGAGATCCCCCAAAAGCCGGGTGCCCCATCTTTCGGCGGGTGGCGCAGGTCCCCATAAGTAATAAATGAGGGTGCCCCCGGTCCCTCGCCTTTGGGGACCGGGGAGACCACGATCCCCATGGCCGGGTGGCCCACATCTCGATCTTGAGATGTGGGGGACGATCACTGACCCCTGATCACTGACCCCTGACCACTGTTTTAATGCAGATTATTACCCTCTCCCGGCGCACAATGATCCCAGAAGTCTTCCTTCAAACATCGTCCGGCACGTCCACTTTGCGCACCTTGCAGCACTGGGTGCCCCCGGTCCCTCGTATTTGGGGACCGGGGAGATCACTCTGAATCAGCCAAAAGCGCCCAAAACGGCCCGTAACTCCTTATCCTGGACGATTTTGCAGGGAACTCCTTTGTTTTGACGATTTTACAGCGATACCCCGTCTGTAACCTCATGAAAACAAGGATTTTGTATCCAGGAATAGGGGTGGGGGTACACGATGTATCAGCTTTGTCGCCACATCAAACTCAACGGTAAACGATGCCAATCTCCGGCTCTCATCCTCGCGTCCAAAAATGCTCTTCCGGGCAGTCGCGCAGGCGCTGAGCCACAGCCTCGGGGGTGATGTCCCGCTGCGGCATTCCCAGCATTTCAAAGCCCACCATGAACTTGCGCACTGTGGCCGAGCGTAGCAGCGGGGGATAGAAATGCGCATGGAAGTGCCACTCCGGATGAGCCTGTTTGTCCGTCGGACTCTGGTGAAAGCCCATCGTATAGGGGAAGCTGGTCTGGAAGAGATTGTCGAAGCGGGTAGTCAGCCGCTTCAGGACGTCCGCTAGCCCATCCCGCTCGTCCAGGTTCAGCTCCGGCAGCGCTCCCAGATGGCGACGGCTGACCACCAGCACCTCGAAGGGCCAGATCGCCCACCACGGAACCAGGGCCGTGAAGTGCTCGTTCTGGAAGATCACCCGTTCCTGGGCGGCGCTCTCGGCGGCCAGATAATCACACAGCAAACATCGGCCCGTGCGAGCCAGGTATTCGCGCTGGGCCTGGGTCTCGGCAGCCGGTTCGTCAGGCACAAAGCCCGTGGACCAAATCTGGCAGTGAGGATGCGGGTTGCTGGCGCCCATCATGGCCCCGCGGTTTTCAAAGATCTGCACGTACTCAATCCAGTCCAGGCTTGCGAGTACCTCGTATTCCAGCGTCCAGGCGTCCACCACGCGGCGAATCTCGGCGCGGGTCATTCGGGCCAGGGTCAGGCTGTGGTTGGGATGGAAGCAGAGCACCTTGCACAGGCCGCGGGCAGGCTCAGCCACCAGCAGCGGCGAGACCGGCGGTAAAGTCTCGGACGGAGAATCCGACAGCAGGGCGGCATAATCGTTGACAAACGAAAAGATTCCTTCATAGGCCGGATTTGCGGCCCCGCCGGCACGCTGGTTGCCGGGACACAGGTAACACTGGGTATCGTAAGCGGCCTCCGAGGGCGCGGTCTGCTTGCCCACCTCTCCCTGCCAGGGACGTTGAGCGCGGTGCGGCGAAACCAGCACCCAGGACTGCCGCAGTGGATTCCACCGCCGATGCGGAACCTGATCTGTCTTTTCCATGCTTTCTCCCGAAAAATGAGGATATTTCTACCATAGACGACGCAACCGGGCCTCGGAGCAGGCGAATGCGCATCCGGCACGTGAGCGCAACAGGTAGCCGCTTGATTCAAATATCCGGGTATTGGTGCAGGGAGTTTGAGAATGTGATGAGATTTAGTGTGAGATTGACTGTCACTTGAATTGCCCTACATCCCATGGATCTTTGGAATGTATGGCGGGGACGACGAGACTCGAACTCGCGACCTCTGCCGTGACAG
>Ga0326727_10024376_pt1 | contig 11451 bp, 9 predicted proteins | sample MB2enrmetagenome_FD_207643 | JGI IMG/M metagenome (GOLD analysis project Ga0326727, IMG submission 207643) | Lab enriched peat soil microbial communities from McLean, Ithaca, NY, United States - MB29MY | ecosystem: Environmental > Terrestrial > Soil > Wetlands > Peat | place: USA: New York... | reverse complement strand
CGCCAGAGTTGCGTCAACGCCGCATCGTTCATCCAATCCTGGGCATCGAGCAGCACATAGCGATCGAAGCTGCCGTCTGGAGCACCGGCGAGATAACCGGTGAAAGAAGCGTGATGAACCGAGACACGCGGCGCGTTTTCGCGCACCAGCGAAAAATTCGCCGGGTCGAGATAGGGCGGCAAAGGGCCGCCCTTCGAAGCATACCGGCGTCCGAAAGCCTGCCAGGCGAAATAGTTCTCCGATAATGGAAAGCCGCAGGCGAGACGTTCGAGGCGCTTGCGCAGGACGTCCGCCATGCTGCCGTCGATCTCGCCAGCCAGCGCCTTGTACTGCGCCGGCGGAATACCGAGCCCGTAGAGCGAAGCAGGACGGTTGACCAGCCAGCGCACCGCGCGCTTGTTGAACAGCGGCGCAAATTCCTGGTCGAAAATGTCACGCTGTTCCTCCAGCGTGCGCGCCTTTAGGAGCACGCGGGGGTTGACGCCATTCAACCTCGCAACGAAGTGGCTTGCTCCGATGAAGCTGCCTAGGAGGCCGGCGCGGTAGAAATTACTGGTAAAGCGCCGGATCCGGCGCCTGCGGCGCAGTCCGTGACGGCCGTGCCAGTAGCTCGCCGTCTGCTGATCGAGATGCGGCAGAATATGATGCTTGAAGGCCGCAACATTGGCGGCCGCGTCGGCGGCCCCGAAGAAGCGGTAGAAGGCGTCATAGCCGGGCAGGTAACGGGCCGCGGCAAGCTTGAGCCGGTTGAGTGCGACATGCGCCGCGTTGATGTCCACCGCCGTGATATGGGCCGGCCCTGCGGTAAGATAGCTGAGCACATTGCAGCCGCCCGATGCGATCGTGATGACGCGGCTGGTGCCGTCGAGCGCTAGGGCCTCGAGGTCGACCGCCGGATCCTCCCAGATCTGCGAATAAACCAGCTTCGAAAATGCAAGTGCGAAAACCCGCTCCCGCAAGCCCTCGGCCGAAAGAGGCTTGCTGCGGTACACGGCAGCACCGATCATGGCAGTGCTATTTGAACTCTTTACTTTTGCGGCGTTAGCCAATCGACCCTCCTTTGCCCCATTTAACGGAAGCCAAGTCTTCGCGCATGTGACCCGTTACATCCCCTAGTGGGGTACCCTCCACTGCCGGATCGTCAGCGGCACCGCTAGCGGTATGTGCTCCGATACACCTTCGTCAGCGAAGAGTCCAATCGGTGTGCCCTTGCAAGCCGCCCTGGAGTTCGCACGCTACGATGCAAGCCCGCCTTGTGTCAGGCGCTCCGGCGCGCGAAGGGCAACGCCGCAAAGGCGACGGCTTGCACAACCTACGGCTCACATCCTTGCGGTTCAAAAATTCTACACCCGCTAGACCGCTTTGATGACAGGAATGTGAACGCCCGCATGAGCATTCACCGGGTTGGACTGGAGAGCTAATTTGCGTTTTTTTTGGGGAAGGGATCGCCGCTCAGTTGCAGCGCCGGCACGCGGCCGGTCTTGCCGGCGCGTTGATTCAGCTCAACTCGAATTCCACAGAATATGGCAAGAGTGAATAGGGGCTGACGGCACGGGGGCATTCATGACAATCGGCTGGAAAAGCATCGTTCCAATTGCCCTTTGGCTCGTCCTTTATCTCCTGCCGGCACCCGCCGGTTTAGCCATGAACCAATGGCATTACTTCGCTATCTTCGCCGCCGTCATTGCCGGCCTCGTGCTCGAGCCTTTGCCGCCCGGTGCAGTGGGTCTGACCGGCCTCACCGCGGCTGGGATTGCAGGCTATCTCGAACCCGATCCCGATAAATCGCTGCGCTGGATGCTGAGCGGCTTTTCCGAAAGCACGATCTGGCTGATCGTTGGAGCCTTCGTTTTCTCGATCGGTTACCGCAAGAGCGGGCTCGGGCAGAGGATCGCGCTGATGCTCGTTCGCAGATTGGGCGGTAATACGCTGGGGCTCGGGTACGCGATTACGCTTTCCGACCTAGTTCTGGCGCCCGCGACACCATCGAACACCGCGCGCAGCGGGGGCATCATTTATCCGGTCGTCAGCATCATCCCGAGAATCTACGGGTCCGAACCGGGGCCAACGGCCCGGCGTATCGGGACTTACGTGATGTGGACCGCGTTCGCGGCAACAGCGGTCACGAGCTCGCTCTTTTTCACCGGGCTTGCTCCCAACGCGGCAGCGCTCGCCATCGCCAAGAAGACGGTGAACGTGGATGTGAGCTGGGTCCAATGGTTCACGGGATTTGCCGCGCTCGGCATCCCGCTCCTGCTGCTCGTTCCTTTGCTGAGCTATTTGACCTGCCGGCCCGAGGTGAAAAACAGTCCGGAGATTTCAGCCTGGGCTGCAGGAGAGCTTAAGAAGATGGGGCCGGTGTCGCGCAACGAAGCGATCATGACCGGACTGATCGCCATCGCGATGTTCCTTTGGATTACCGGCTCCAATCCCAGCATCAGCTTCCCCTTGCTTGGGTCGAACTATATGAACGCGACCACGGTGGTTTTCCTCGTCATCTCGCTGATGCTCGTTACCGGCGTTGTCAGCTTTGGCGATATCGTCGCGGAAAAAGCCGCCTGGGAGGTGTTCTTCTACTTCACTTCGCTGCTGACGCTCGCCTCAGGCCTGAACAGCATCGGCTTCGTCAAATGGGTTGCCACCGAATACGCAAAGCCGCTCGCGGGGTTGCCGCCAACATCGGCGATGATGCTGCTCGTGGCCTTGTTCTTCTGGATCCATTACTTCTTCTCCAGCCTCACCTCGCACGCTGCCGCGGTGCTGCCCGTTGTGCTCGTCATCGGTTCGGGCATTCCCGGGGTCCACGTGCCAACGCTGACGCTGCTTTGCCTCTATTCGCTCGGGCTTATGGGCGTTATCTCGCCTTACGCGACCGGACCGGCTCCGATCTATTACGGCAGCGGCTATATCGGCAAAGGAGAATTTTGGCTCCTCGGCTTGATATTCGGCCTCGTTTACTTCATCGGCCTTCTTGCCGTCGTGTTACCCTGGCTGCGGCTGATCCAATAAATGCACAATTTGTGGCGTGTTGGTTCTGGCGAACAGACTATTATATTTCATCCTAGAAGGAGCAGCGGACTGCTTGCGAACCTGAGTTCCGGAGATAGCCTCGGATTGTCATCCCCGCCTCACGGAGGCGGGGATCCAATTACGCTATCTATTTGGGAATAGCCCGGTTTGACCGGTGCGGCTCCCCGCGCCGTGCAACGTCCTCAGCGCCTCTGCCTCAGGCGCTCAAGCACCCCGTCCCAGAGCTGGCGGCGCTGGCGCACTGCCGCCAGGGCCGCGTTCAAAAGTTCGAGCTGCGAGGCCTCATCTTTCACCAGCTCTTCGATGATGCCCTCGGCCAGCGGCCCGTGCCGCTCTGAGTCGAGCTGGATATGCCGCTCAAGATAAAACACGAACACCGGCGCCTTGTCGCTGCCGATCTTCCACCGCTCCAGAAGCCGCCGGAACATATGCGGGATGACGTTTTCGCGGCCGTAAAAGAAGCTGCCCAGCACCTGCGGCAGGCTGCCGTTGAGAGCCGTGCCGATCGTCGCGGTGACGAAACGTGCCACAGCCGGATCGGCGCCCGCCTTATCGAGCGCAACCTCGATGCTATCGCCGCGGCGCAGGAGCTCCATGAGCTTTTCGATTGCCGCCGGGTTCGCGCCAACCTCGCGCATGGACTCCACATAGAGCTCGTAGTGGCTCATATGCCGGCCGCCGGGCGCGTCGTCGGTTTCCTCGCCCAGCACGATTTCATTGATATGCCGCGCAGCGACAACGCTTGCCGGCGGCGTCCAGGGCAGCGTCATCGTGGTCAGCTCGCGCTGAAGCCGCTTCAAGAGCGACATGAAGTCCCAGACGGCGAACACGTGCCGCTCCATGAAGATGTGCAGGTCCTCAATGGTCTCCAGCGCGTCGAAGACGGGGTGGCTGCTCACCGCGGCGTATTCCTCGGCAATTTGCGCTTTCAGGGATTCTATCATGCGGGTCATGGTATCTCTGTGTAAGGGGCTCGATGGCTTCGGGGAGCCGGCGGAACCGCGTGACGCGATCCGGTGGGCAGATTGCAATGCATGAAATGCCCGGTGAAAACAAGGGCTTTTCGCTGAAGCCGCAAAGAGAGGTTGCCTTGGTAGTCTTGGATGAGCCGCGCAAGGCCGCGCGCGGACCCTGCGATCGCGGCTTCACGGGCTAATCCGGCCTTCAATCAGGCTTAGGCAGGCGTCCTGATTTCGCCAGCGGCAGCGGTAGCTGCTGCTGCATCGCGTTTGGCGTGAACCCGTTTATACATCCAAGCCGTGAGCACCGGGGTCAGAACGGCGGTGACGATAACGGACGCTGTGACTTGGATCGTCGCAACCGGAGCGATGGCAGCGTAGCTTGGATCGGCCAGCGCAATCGCCTTTGGCACTGCCGCGGAATTGCCGGCCGTGCTGGAAGCCGCGGCTCCGGCAATACCCGAGCCTCCGAGCAGCCTATCGGCAAGAATGCAGACCGTGCCCGTAACAACGAGGACGAAAACTCCAAGCAGGAGCCCTGGAATCCCCCCTGTGAGCACTGCCGATAAGTTGATGTTCTGACCGAGCGTGAAGGCCATGAACGGTACAATGATGGGCTCATGCTTTCCGAAAAATTCGCGGATCTCGCTATCGAGGTTACCGAGGAACGCTCCGGCACAGATGGGAGCCACCACTGAAACCATCGCCCACCAGGGAATGTTCGCTAGCCCTGCGCCGACAAGAAACAGCATCGTCAGGAAGGGGCCCGTTTCGATGCTCTGAGGCACGTAGGTTCCGGCATCGTCCTCGTCCCCCATCGCGCTTGTCAGCGCCAGAAACATGCCGCCATTGGTGTCGCTGAGGGCAACCATCAGAGCAAGCGTGCTATAGCCCAGGAAATTGCCATTGGCGTATTTGGCGACAACAAGAGCGATCGCCACGGCAACCGCGACCTTCGCGAACATGATGCCGAAGCCGCGCTTCAGAATGCGCGGAGCAGCGTGCAGCGTCATCTTCGTGCCGGTTGTGAACAAGTACATCCCCAAAACTGTAGGATATCCGGTACCGCTCAATGCTTCCGTGAAACCGCCAATTTTCAGAAGATTTGGAAAGAACGTATTGATCGTCATCCCGATAAAGAGAGGGACAACCATCATACCGCCGGGCACTTTGTTTATTGTTGCGAGAATTCTCACTGCCCTCTCCTCCCCGTGACGTTCGTTGAATTTTTTTTCTATACTATTTCCCGCATTCCGCTCCGGCGCTTTAGCTTTACTCGCGGCGTGGCCTCTAGCCCGTAGCCCCGCCACATCCAAGACCGGGCGCGCCGGCCGGAAAAGCTTCCCACGCCTTCCAATTAACGCGCAATAATGAATTCGGATTGGAGGCGCACGCCGCCATGCACACAGGCAGGCGGCGTTAATCCGGCCGGCGCCCTACGCGCTATAAACGATGAACTCAAGCAGCGATCCGTCGGGATCGCGGAAGTAAAGGCTTGTTCCCTTGCCTCTCGCCCCATTCCGCGGAACGGGTCCTTCCTCAACCGCGACTCCGTGGTTGCGAAGATGTTGCGCAGCCTCCTCGATTGAGCCGTGCCATTCAAAACAAAGGTCGCTCCCGCCAGGCATGACCGGAAGCGCCGCCCTCGGTGTCCCCACTTGGTTCGGGCCGTGTACGTTGAGCTGGACATTCCCGAAACGGAAGTGCGCGCCGGCGCCGTTAGGAAATACTCCGGCTCCAAGGACGCCGCGATAAAACGCAATCGACCGTTCCCAATTCCCCACATGAATAACGCAGTGATCGAAGGTGATGTTGACCATGGCAGGCTCCAGCCTTGTGAGATCGCCTGCCAGATTATAGGCGGAATTGAAATGCGCAGGAATTCATGACCCCGCACAGGAGCCTAATGGCCGCTTCGTGCGATTCACCGCCCCTCAAGCCTCAACTTTAAAGCTTCGGGGCTGCTCGCCTCGCTGCCAGATCTCCCACATCTGCAGATAGGCCGCTTCGAGGTGGCGCCGGAAGCGGCCTGTATCGAACAACGGATGCGTCAGACGGTTCGCACTCAGCCGGTTCCGGTAGCCTTCGAGAAAGACAGGCTCCCTCGCCAGCCGCAACGCCAGCGCTTCGTATTCCGCAAGGCTCAGCGTTACAAGCTCCGGCAATCCGATGGCATTAAGCAAGCTCGCCGCCACCCGCCCTGCGAATGCATCGCCCAGGCGTGTCACGGCCGGCACTCCCGCGCATAGAGCGTCGCTTGCCGTCGTGTGTGCGTTATAGGGCAGCGTGTCGAGGAACAGGTCTGCCAGACGGTGGCGCGCGAGGTGCTCTTCGAGCGGCAGCCTGCCCCCGAACACAAGCCGCGCCGGATCGATCCCGCGCGCCTGCGCTTCGGCACGAAGGTTCCGTACCGTACCGGCGTCATCGTGTATGAGCCACAGCACGCTGCCGGCGGCCGCGTGCAAGAGCCGCATCCACACATCGAACACCTCCGGCGCGATCTTCCAGTTTTGGTTGAAGCAGCAGAAGACGAAGCCTTCTTCTGGCAGCCCGGCCTCCCGCCGCGTTGGCGTCCGCTGGGCAATGCTCCTCTTGCTGTCGTTGACTTGATAACAATCGGGCAGATGGACAATCTTTTCGGTATAGAACGCTTGGTGCCAGGACGGCGCAACCGTTTCGTCGGCTATGATGTAGTCGATGAACGAAGCCCCCATCGTGCCAGGATAGCCGAGGTAGCTTGCTTGGACCGGCGCCGGACGATGGGCCAGAATCCCAAGCCGCGAATCCTGAGTATGCCCCTTCAGATCGACCGCGATATCGGCTTGCAGCCCATGCAGCAGCTTGGCGGCCTCCTCATCGCTCTTTTCGCGAATGTCGGTAAACCGGTCGAACGCCGCGGCGAGCCGCTTGCGCATCGCGCTCCCGTCATCGATACCGGACGACAGGGCTACGATCTCAAACTGCGAGCGATCGTGCAGCTCGAACAGCTCCGCCATGAGATGGGCCGTCGCATGCTCGCGAAAATCCGCTGAAAGATAGGCGATGCGTATCTTTTCGTTACGCCACTTTTCCCCGGTCCAAAGTGGCGCAGGAGGCGGCGGCAATGTGCTGGCGGTAAAGTTTCTGGCGCATTGCAATTGCAGCAACGGATCGCCAGACCAGCCCAACACGGCGAACGGGGAAATTATCGATTTTTGCTCAGCGATACGTGCGGTCAGTTCGCCGGCGAGAGCCGTTCTGCGCTTCCAGTCGCAGAGGCTGTTGACGCACCGGATCACCCCGCTGAAGACGTGGGCATGATCCGGTTGCAGCGCCAGCGCCTTCTCGTAGCATGCCAACGCCTCTTCAAGCCGGTTCAGATCCTGTAGCACGGTGCCGCGATTGTAGAAGGCCTCCGCGTGGCCGGGCTCGAGCGCCAGCGCCTTGTCGCAGCTAGCCAGCGCCGCGTCGAGCTGCCATAGCTCCCGCAACGCGAGGCCGCGGTTGCTATAGGCGTCTGCAAAATCGGGCTTGAGGGCTAGCGCCTTGTCGAAACTGTCGAGTGCCGCGCCGGGCTGCCTCAAGCCCCGCAGCGCCAGACCGCGGTTGTTGAAGGCCTCTGCAAAGCCGGGCTGCAGCTCCAGCGTCTTGTCGTAGCTCGCCAGCGCCTGGCCGAACCGCTTCAGCTCCGCCAGCACATTGGCGCGGTTGTATAACGCCTCCGTAAAGTCCGGCTTGAGCGCGATCGCCTTGCCGTAGCTGGCGAGCGCCTCGTCCAACCGTTTCAGCGCATGCAAAGCGTTCCCGAGGTTGGAAAAATAAAATGGATTGCGCTTATTCAGCTTTATAGCTTGGCCGATCAACTCGGCGGACAAGCCAGCGCGGCCCGTTTGACCCGCAAGGATACCCAAGAGATGGTAGGCGTCCGCATTGCCGGGGTAAGCCGTGAGCGCGCGCCGGTAGCTGGCCTCGGCCTCCGCCAATCGTCCCGCTTGGTGAAGATTGCGGCCAGCCTCCAACAGTTCGGCGGCCTGCGGTGCCATCGGCTTGGTTGCGGCTTCTCTAAGAGGATTGCTCGTAGCCTGACCGGATTTCGCGGCCGCGCGGCGCTGTTTGCGGTTCATAGGAGCTGGCTCCGGTTGCCGAATCAGGTTTCCGCGAACGATAGGCGAGGTGCTGCGGGTTCTGCTGCCGCTTAAGGTGACGGATCGCAATAGGCCTCGCCCTGAATGCGGCCGTCAAGAGCGGAATCCGGGCTCTCGCGCTGTAAGACTCTGCGCCGCTCATTATCTCAGCTATCTAGACAAGTGGCCGGCGAAGTGTTAGCCGGGGCTCTATAACTACATAAGAGGGCAGGCGCCCGTAAGGCGGTGCTACCTATGCCAACCAAGCCCGTTTCTGCCCAGCTTGGGCTTTCGCGCTACCGGAAAATCGCTGAGACGCTCGAGAGCGAGATCCGCAAAGCTTACAGCGTCGGCGACCGGCTGCCGGGCGAGCACGAACTTGCCGGACGGTTCGAGGTCAACCGTCACACCGTTCGCCATGCGATCGACACGCTGATCGACGCCGGCATCGTCGCGCGCCGGCAGGGGGCTGGCACCTATGTCGTCGGCAAGCCGCTGCGCTATCCGGTGGGTGCGGGGACACGATTCTCCGAAAGTCTCGCAAAATCCGGCCACAGCACCGGCAGCGTCTTGCTCCGCAAGGAGGTCCGCGAAGCGCGCGGCGGCGTTTCGGCGCGCCTAGGCCTTCGGGATGGCGACACGGTTTACGCATTCGAAACGCTGCGCTCGGTCGACGGCGGGCCGTTCTGTGTCGCCTCTCATTTCCTGCCGGCCTCGATCGGCGAGGCGGTTTTCGCAAACTACGAGCAAGGTTCGCTGCACGGCATCATTTACGAGCTGACCGGGCGCAGGCTGAAGCGGGTGCAAAGCATTATCACGGCCACACCCGTCTTGCCCGAGGATGCGGCGCTGCTCGCCATTCCAAGCAACCAGTGGATATTGCGCGTGAAGAGCGTCAACGTCGATGCAGAAACGCGGTGTCCGCTCGAATATTGCGTGACGCGGTTCCGGGCAGACCGTGCCGAGCTTTCGGTCGAGTTCAGCTGACGACAATGAATCGCGCAACATGTCTAGACATGTCGGCCGGGTTACGCTATAAGCGCGGCGGCGGAAGCGGAAGGAAGCCCGGTCATGCTTTGCGAGGTCCTGCCCCGGTCTCAATGGATCCGCGCTCTTTGCGCGGCGGATGAGCGCCGCGTTCTCGATCTGGCGGAGCGGCTTGCAAGAGACCTCGACGCTCAGCCAACATCCAACCCATGCGCGGGGCTGAAGCTCTTGCGGCTGCGCGAGAGCGTTACTCTCGACACTTTCTATATTGGCGAGGTCGCCGTCACATCGGCGTCCGTTCAATTGCGCACGCCCGGCGGGAACCGCGTCGAAGGCGGCGCTATCGTCATGGACGACCGGATTGAGCTGGCCAGCGCTCTGGCGGTGCTCGACGGAGTGCTTGCATTCAAGCTGCCGGGCGCGAAGGAAGCAGACTGCCTGCTTCAAGAGGGGCACGCGGCGCTCGGCCAAAAGGACCGTATTCGCGCGGCGATGCTCTCCCGGACGAAAGCCGGCTTCTCTTTGATGGCCGAGGCTGGCAATGATTGAAGTTCCCGCCGTCTTCCAGCCCCGCAATCAGCAGAGGGTTTTCCGGCTCTTGCTCGATGCCATGGCGCGGCCGGGCACTGTGGCAGACCTTTCGCCTTGGACCGGCGGCAAGCCCGCCTTTCTTGCGATTCTCGCCTCGCTCTGCGACGGGGGCACCACACTCGCCGATTCTGACGGTCTGCTGAGCGCGGAAGATTTACGCTTTCTGGCCTGCCTGCAAACCGATGCGGCTTCTGCCGCATTCATCGCCGCGCGCGGAGACGAAAGGCCCGGGCCCGGCTTTCAGCCGCCGCTTGGAACCCTCACGGCGCCCGAGCTTGGGGCAACGATCCTGCTTTGCATCGAAACGCTGGCCGCTAAGGGCGGAGACGGGCTTCAGGCGATCCTGTCCGGGCCCGGCATCGAGGCGGAAAAGCGTTGCGAACTCGGCACGCTCCATCCCGCATGGATGGAACGCCGCGCCGGATGGGTGAGCTTTTTTCCCTTAGGCGCCGATTTCATCGTTTGCGATCGATCGAGGGCCGTCGCGCTGCCGCGCACCACGCGCGCCGTAATCGCCGGGGGCCGCGCATGAGCTATGTTGCAATCCGCGGCGGTTTGGACGCCATCGGGCAAGCCGGCAAACTTTTGGACGCCTTGCGGGCTCTTGGCGGGGACAGCGATCCGCTCGATGTCGCAATGATCGAGCACCAGCTGCCCTTGCTGCATAGCCGCGTGCTCTCCGAAGGCGGGCTCTACCATCCGATGCTCGCAGCGCTCGCCTTGAAGCAGTGCCTCGGCGATCCGCTCGAAGCCGCTTTTACGCTGCGCGCGTACCGCTCAACCCAGCCGAGGCTCGGCGTGACGCCGCCGCACGAAACCTCCCGGATGCGCCTCATCCGGCGGATTTCCGCTGCATTCAAGGACATCCCCGGCGGTCAAATGCTTGGGCCTACGTCCGACTATCTCCAGCGCCTCTTCCGGCTCGATCTGATCGAGGAAGATCGCGAGGCCTTCCAGGCCATAGCCAGGCAGTGGCTTGAGAACCTGCCGGACGAGGGCCTTCCGGACAGTTTCCCGAAGGTCGTCGGCGCCTTGCGGGCGGAAGGGCTTTTGCCGCCAGTCCAGCCCTGCGAAACCGAGCCCTTCGATATCACGCGCTCCCCGCTCATCTTTCCGGTCCCGCGCTCCGCGGCGCTTGCCACGATGACGCGCGGCGAGACCGGAGGGCTTCTCGCGCTCGCTTACTCCACCATGCGCGGCTATGGCGATATTCACCCCACGGTGGCCGAGCTGCGGGTGGGCTACCTGCCGGTGATGCTACCCCATCCGGTCACGGGCGAGCCCATCGAGGCGGGCGAGGTGCTTCTGACCGAGTGCGAGATCGTGGCGATGTACGAGGCGGGAAAAGACGGCGGCAAGCCGATGTTCAGCTTGGGCTACGGCGCATGCTTCGGGCACAACGAGGTCAAAGCCATCGCCATGGCGATTCTCGACCGCTGCCTTCAATCGGGCGCCGCGCATGGCGCGCGTAATCCCGCCGAGGATGCCGAATTCGTGCTGCTCCACATCGACGGCATCGAATCGATGGGGTTTTGCACCCATTGGAAGCTGCCTCACTACGTGACATTTCAATCCGACCTCGACAGGCTCAGGACGGCGCAGGCAAAAGCCGGCCAAAGCCAAGGGGGCACCAACGATGCGTCCTAAACGCGCGCGCGCGCCTGCCTCATACGGCTTCGGCTTTTTGGATGAGAACGCGAAGAGGGAGGTCCGCCGCGCGCTTATGAAAGCGGTCGCCATTCCGGGCTACCAGGTGCCTTACGCCTCGCGCGAGATGCCGA
>Ga0326727_10024375_pt1 | contig 11451 bp, 8 predicted proteins | sample MB2enrmetagenome_FD_207643 | JGI IMG/M metagenome (GOLD analysis project Ga0326727, IMG submission 207643) | Lab enriched peat soil microbial communities from McLean, Ithaca, NY, United States - MB29MY | ecosystem: Environmental > Terrestrial > Soil > Wetlands > Peat | place: USA: New York... | reverse complement strand
TCGACCTGAAACCTGACGCTGTCTTGGGAGGTGGCCCGGACAGCTGATGCGAGCGATGGTTAAAGGCCGTCGCGTAACTAGAACAAGATGGGTTGATTGTAGGGGCGGCAAACTTTTCGGCCACCCCGTTAGAAAAAAAGCAGAGCGACATCGGAGGCGAGCTTTAATGATCAATAAAGATATCTGTAATAGTAATCTTTGCTCTAACTGAAGAACGGGAAACTATAAAGGTCAACGTTCATACTAATACTCCTCAATGGGTTAATATGCCGCCTTCGGTGCTTCCGCGGAATTTCGAGTTCGGCGCTCAAGAATCGGTGGAGGCAAGCCAAAGCCCCGCATAGGATTCTCGCATGAACCTGCTGCCGCCACTTTCGGTGCGAGAAAAAGCCATCCGCAATCGGGATGCTGAGTTCGACGGCGTCTTCTTCGTGGCCGTGCGTACCACCGGAATCTTCTGCCGGCCTTCGTGCCCGGCCAAGCCCACACTGCCGAAGAATCGCGAGTATTTCTCCACGGCCCGTGAGGCGATTTTCTCCGGGTATCGCCCGTGCAAGCGCTGTCGCCCCCTGGCCACGAACGGTCAGCCGCCCGAATGGCTCGCCGGACTCTTGGGGGAAGTCGACAAGAATCCGGCGACGCGCATCAGCGACTCGGATCTACGGGGCTGTGGCATCGACCCGGCAAGGGTTCGACGGTACTTCGTGAAAAACCACGGAATGACATTTCAGGCCTACTGCCGAGGTCGGCGCCTGGGCGAGGCTCTGCGGAAAATCCGCAAGGGGGAAGGTATGGACGACGTGGCGTTCGGGCACGGTTACGAATCGCTCAGTGGATTTCGCGACGCATTTCTGAAGACCTTCGGTCAGCCGCCGGGCCAGGCGCGATCGACGGCCGACTGCATCGTGACGACGTGGATCGAGAGTCCCGTCGGACCATTGCTGGCTGGTGCAAGGCCCGAGGGCATCTGTCTGCTCGAGTTCACGGACCGGCGCGCGCTTGAGGCCCAGTTAGCTACCGTTCGCCAGCGTTTCAGCTGCGCTGTCGTACCGGGGACGCACGAACATCTCGATCATCTCAAAGACGAGCTGGCCGCCTACTTCGCCGGAAAGCTGAAGGAATTCAAAGTTCCGCTTATCTATCCCGGGACGCCCTTCCAGGAGAAAGTGTGGCGTCAGCTGCTCAAGATCCCCTACGGGCAGACGATGTCTTACGAGGCCATGGCGGATGCCGTCGGCGCTTTTGGAGCACAACGAGCGGTTGGCCGGGCCAACGGTCAGAATCGCATCGCCATCGTCATACCGTGTCACCGCGTGGTCAATAAGAGCGGCAAGCTCGGCGGCTATGGCGGTGGGCTGTGGCGCAAGGAGTTCTTGCTCGGCCTGGAGCGCGGCACGAACGGAGCCGCGCATGTGAACGGAAAGGTGTGATCGTTCGACAACCTGCCGGGGAACTATATCCGCTCGTATCGGTTTCCCGGCAAGCGCCGAAGCACTTTCTTCATCTCCATCATCATCAATGCAGCACTCAGCGCCGGTACGGCCATGCCTAGCTGTTGAGCCATCTCGTCCATCGTGCGCGGGCCGTCGGCCAGAAATGCCCACAGCCGCTTCTGGCCATCGTCAAGGCCTGACGGCGGCTCGGTCGACGCGGCGGCCGGCGTTGTTGCGGGCTGAGCGCTCGGCTCGCCGGCCTGCGCCATCACCGACACGCCATGTAGCTCTTCCAAGACATCGTCGACGCCGCGGCAGAGTATCGCGCCATCGCGAATCAGGGCATTACAGCCGCCGCTCGTATCGCTATCCACCGGGCCGGGGACAGCCATGACGGCACGACCTTGCTCGCCGGCATGCGTGGCCGTGATCAGTGCGCCGCTCTGCTCCGGCGCTTCGACGACGACGACGATGCGCGACAAGCCGCTGATGATCCGATTCCGCGCCGGGAACAGGCCAGCTTGGGGCCCCGTAGCCATCGAAGACTCCGTCAAGACGGCGCCTGCTGCGGCGATCTCCATAGCCAGCTCGGCATGTTCGGGCGGGTAGACTCGTGACAAGCCGTTGGCGACCACCGCCAGCGTCCGGCCGCCCGCCGCCAGCGCCGCACGATGGGCGACTGCATCGATTCCCCTGGCGAGGCCGGATACCACACACACGCCGGCCCGCGCCAGGCCGCCCGCAATCCGCTCGGCGATGCGTCGGCCGTAGCCGGTGCATTTACGCGAGCCGACAATTGCGACCGCATTTGCATCAGACAGCAGCACATCGCCGCGACAATAGAGCAATGGCGGCGCGTCGTCGATGCTGCTCAAGGCGACCGGATATTCGGGCGTTCCCAAAGCCAGAAGGCGAACGCCCGACTTCACAACGCGCTCCGCTTCTGCCTCCGTCTCCGCCGATTTGGCCGCAGCGGCGATGCGAGCGGCGAGTTCCTCGCCGACGCGTGGAACTTCCTGCAACTGGTCGACGGTTGCCGCCAGCACCCGATCGATGGTCACGAACCGCTCCAGCAAGGCCGCCGTCAAGCGCGGACCGACGCCGGGCACAAGGTTAAGAGCGAGCAAATCGCGGAGATCAGGTGTGAGAGCGACGGACATGGCGGGCGATCTCGACAGATTTACGGAGCGCGGTGATTCAGAACATGGCGTACGTCTGCCTCGGCAACGTCGGCGTACAGCGCCGCGGCACCGAGCGCCGTCGGCAACACGAAGCGTAGCTTTCTCGAAACGGCTTTCTTATCGCTGCGCATTGTCGCCAATAGCGCATCAGTTGGCCAGGGTCCCGGCACGGTTGGAAGTCCGAAATTCGTCAGCAGCTGCCGTTGTCGTTCGGTAACGGACCGGTCGATGAGTCCGCGTCGTTCTGCCAGCCGGCTCGCGCAAATCATCCCGGCCGCTACTGCCTCGCCGTGCAGCCACGCGCCGTAGCCGCCGACAGTTTCAAAGGCGTGAGCAAAGGTATGGCCGTAATTCAGAAGAGCGCGCAGGCCGGTTTCCTCGCGTTCGTCCTTGGCGACGACCGCGGCTTTGTGCCGGCAACTCGCTGCCACCAAGTGGCGAATCGCTTCCGGATTGCGCTGCAGGATCGACTCCGCGTTTGCCTCCAGGTAACTGAACAGCTCCGGATCGAAGATCACACCGTACTTCACCACCTCGGCCAGTCCGCTGCGGTATTCGCGATCCGGCAGCGTGGAAAGTGTGTCGGTATCGATCCAAACGCCGGCCGGTTGATGAAATGCGCCGATCAGATTTTTCGCCTTCGGATGGTTGACAGCGACCTTACCACCGACCGAGCTATCCACCATCGCCAATAGCGTCGTCGGCACCATCAACAGCGGCAGGCCGCGAGCAAACGTCGCTGCCACGAAACCGCCCAGGTCGCCGATGACACCGCCGCCCACCGCTACCACCAATGTCCGGCGATCGGCACCAATTTCGGCCAGTCGGTCGTAAAGCTGTGAGGCCGTCGCCAGACACTTCTGGCGCTCGCCCGACGGAAGTACGACCAGCTCGGTTCGAAATGACTGTGATCTGATGGAGACGCTGACGGCTTCGGCTAATGAGCGGACGTTTTCGTCGCTGATGACGAAGGCGAGCTCTCCACGCGAACAACCTCGGGCAAACGTGCCAATACCCGCTGAGTCAGCGCTTGTGACCACGATGTCGTAACTGCGATCACCGAGTTGAACGCGGACCGTCGTCATGATTCTTCCGAGTCAGGTGTCCGATAGCCTCAGGTTACTCGTCGCGCGCGACCGTCGCAACCGAACGTAGGTTCCCCGGTCCGAGCTGAAAGCCGACAGCCGCAGCTTGACAGCGCATCCTAAAAAAACAACCACTCCGACGCCTCGTTCGCCTTCCGCACTTAGTTCGGATCTGCAGACGAGAATCCGTATGTCGATCGCAAGAATGCTCAGAACAATCGCACTGCTGGCTATTTCAAGGAGAATCGTTCATGCCGTTCTGACACGGGCTCGATGAATAGAGAGGGCCGGTCGACGCCGCCCGCAATAGATACCCCGCGCATGAGGTGACGGATGATGAGCCGTCGGACGGTGTGGGCCGGCTGGGTGATCGGGGCAGCATGGTTAGCCGGGGCGCCGGCTTTCGCTCAGACACCTCGCGAGGCTTCTGCCGCCGTCACGCCATCCATACCGCTCGACGACCTGTCTGCCGAGGCCCGCACCCGCGTGCGCTCCGTGATCGATCAACCTACGCTCAAGACTACCGGGCGAGCTGAGACGTTCGTGTGCCAACCGGCGGTGTATGACTGGTTGTTGGACCATCCGGATCTGACGGTTCGTCTCTGGCGTCTGCTCGGCGCGAAGTGCGGCGACATTTCGCCGGACGGGCGGGATAGCTTCGTCTGGAAAGATGGGGCAAGCCACGTGCACTGGGATACGATGCTAAAACGGCCGGGCTTGAGGGTTTGGTACGCCGATGGCGTCATTCACCCGGGCCTTTTCTTACCCACCGTCCCCGTTCGGGCGGTCGCGGTGCTCCGCTACTCGGATGCAAAAAACGGCGAAGATCGTCCCGCTCTTCGACACCAGGTCGAATTGACCATTCATACCGACAGCCATGCGGCTGCATTGGTCGCTCGCGTCCTTGGTGCTTCCGCGCCGCGCGCCGGTGAGCAGATGGTCGGGCAGATTGAAATGTTTTATGCCGCCATGGCCTGGTATCTCGAGCAGCATCCGCGTCATGCCGAGGCGTTATTCGCCCAACTCCGCCGGCCGGCCTCGACTGATACACCCATGAAGCCCTCTTCAAAATCCGGTAGCTAACTCCATCGGGCCGAGTTCATATATCCTTCCTTGAACGCCCTGCCCTTCACAGGAAGGACACAATGCCCGAGCCCGGCCCGCAATCGCCACTGACTTATCGATCGGCAGGCGTCGACCTGGACGTTTACGATCAGACGCTCGCGGCCATGGCACCGCTGCTGCGCCGCACGCACACTCCGCGCGTGCTCGACGGATTTGGTGGATTCGCGAGCCTGTTTAGTCTCGATTACAACACCCGTCTCTTTGCCCGCAACTACCGCCGGCCGGTACTCGTCGCATCCACCGACGGCGTCGGCAGCAAATTGAAGATCGCCATGCTTGCCAATAAGCACGACACGGTCGGCATCGATCTCGTCGCCATGTCAGTGAACGATTGCTTGTGCACGGGTGGCGAACCCTTGATGTTCCTCGATTACCTGGCGATGCCCAAGGACGACCCGACTCTCACTCGCGACTTGATGAAGGGAATCAGCGACGGTTGCTTGGACGCCGATTGTGCCCTGGTCGGCGGCGAAACGGCGATCCTGCCCGATTTCTATCAACCCGGCGACTACGACATGGCCGGCTTCTGCGTTGGCGTCGTTGAGAAGGATCACATCATCAACGGTAAAGCGATCCAGCCGGGCGACGTGGTCGTTGGAATGGCCAGCACGGGCATTCACTCCAACGGTTACAGCCTGGTACGTAAGATCGTCTTCGAGCGCGCCGGGCACAAGATCACGGACTTTATCCCCGAGCTGGGCCGCACCGTGGGCGAGGAATTGTTGGAGCCGACGCGTATCTATGCGCGAGCACTGAAAAGCGTGTTGCACCACTACCCGATCAAGCGCCGCGTCGTCCGCGGCCTGGCCCACATTACGGGCGAAGGCCTGGAAGGCAACGTGCCACGCGTGCTGCCGCCCGGCCGCCGCGTCTTCTTGCGCAAAGGTAGTTGGACCGTGCCGCCGGTTTTCACGTGGTTGCAGCGCCTCGGCGACGTACCGGAAGACGAAATGTACCGCGTTTTCAATATGGGAATCGGCTTTGTCGCCATCGTCAGGCCGTATTTTGCCGAGAGCATCATCCGGCAGCTGGAAGACGACCGCGTGCCCGCTTGCGTCATCGGCGATGTACGCGAGGGCGAGACCGGACTGCAGTTCGTAGGCTGACCCTCAATTCCATCCTCGCTATTTCTTCACAGGGGTCTTGAAATCGGCTGGCCGACCCGCCAATCTAGCCAGGGATTGCCCGCGAAACCCTTGCTGGAGCTGCCGCGATGGCCGAGTCGACAAGCATTACCGAGGCCATGCCAGGCCCGGGTAAGCCAGCCGTGGCGGTGAATGGCGATAGCCAGGATTCATCTGCACATACGCCGTTCGTTCCCGCAGGGAAAGACATCCCCGAGCTCACGATACCGGCCGTCGTGACGGGGGCAATTCTGGGCGTACTGTTCGGGGCTTCTTCGCTTTATCTCGTTCTGAAAGTCGGCCTGACGGTATCCGCGTCAATTCCGGTCGCTGTCCTCTCAATTACGCTGTTCCGGCTCTTTTCGCGGTTCTTGCCGATCCGGCGTGCGACCATCCTTGAAAATAACATCGTGCAAACGGCTGGCTCTGCCGGCGAATCGATCGCGTTCGGCGTGGGTATCACCATGCCGGCGTTATTCCTGCTCGGATACGAGATGGACATATGGCGTGTGATCACGGTCGCTGTGCTCGGCGGCTTGCTCGGCATCCTGATGATGATTCCCTTGCGACGCGCGTTCATCGTCAAGCAACACGGCAAGTTGAAATACCCCGAAGGTACCGCGTGTGCGGACGTGTTGATCGTCGGCGAGCAAGGCGGCGCATCCGCCAAGGCCGTATTCACCGGATTCGGGCTAGCCTTTGCCTATGCCTTTTTCATGAAAGCGATGAAACTCTGGAAGGACACGCTCGATTTGCCGCTTTTCAACAAGGCGGGTCAGGGACTTCGAAAAGGCGTGCTGGGCGGCGAGCTGGATCCGGCATTGCTCGGTGTGGGTTATATCATCGGGCCGCGGATCGCGTCGATCATGGTGGCCGGCGGCGTGCTTGCCTATCTCGTGATCGTGCCGACCATCGCTTACTTCGGCAACGACCTGACCGCTCCTCTCCCACCGGCGCCGCCAACCGGCAAGCTGATCAAGGATATGAGCGTCAGTCAGATCCGAAACAATTACGTGCTGTACATCGGCGCGGGAGCTGTGGCCACCGGCGGCATCATCTCCATGCTGCAGGCTCTGCCCGTCATCGTCGGTTCCGTTTTGGCCGGTCTACGTGATTTGCGCGGCGGCTCGGGAGCCAGAAATGGCACGACTCCGCGAACCGAGCGTGATTTGCCGATGATCGTGGTGCTGGTGGGGACTCTCGCCCTGGTACTCGCCATCGCGGTCGCGCCGTCGCTAGGCCTGGGACTGATTGAGCAGACGCCGAGCGGAATCAAGATAAACATCCTCGGTCTTGTCGCTGCAGGACTAATCGTTCTGCTCGGTTTCCTGTTCGTCACGGTGTCATCGCGTCTGACCGGTGAGATTGGATCGTCGTCGAATCCGATCTCCGGCATGACGGTCGCTGCGTTGCTTCTGACTTGTCTAGCGTTCGTAACGCTCGGGCATACCGACAAAGCGGCAAGCCTCACGGCGTTGACAGTCGCTGCCGTGGTGTGCATCGCCTCGTCAAACGGCGGCACAACGTCACAGGATTTGAAGACCGGCTTCCTCATCGGCGCCACGCCCCGCAAGCAACAGATCGCCATCCTGGTCGGCGCCCTGGTATCGGCGCTCGTGATCGGTTGGACGCTATTGCTGCTGAACAACGCAGGGACCGTCTATAGCAAGTCGGAAGCAAACGTTCCCAAGTACACAATCCCATCCGAACAACTCGCCGGTCTGTCGCGCGGGTCGCCCGGCGGTCAGTATTCGGACGACAAACGCGAATATTACGTATTCCACGTCGGCGAAGCCGAAGCCACGCCGAAACTGCCGGCCGGTAAGTATCTCGCCGACGACGACGGCAAACTCGTCTATTTCGTCGATCCGGCAATCAACGGCAAGCTCGACCGCACCGATGACGGCCATAGCGTCAAGGACGTCAAGTACCAGGCGCCGAAGACGCAACTCATGGAGAAGATCATCAGCGGCATCTTCAATCAGAAGCTGCCCTGGGGCCTGGTGCTGCTCGGCGTTCTGATCGCTGTAACCCTCGAGCTCAGCGGCGTTCCGTCGTTGCCCTTCGCGGTCGGCGTCTACTTGCCGATCGAATCGTCGACGCCGATCTTCCTGGGCGGCGCTGTTCGCTATCTCTCCGACCTGTCGATGCGCTGGAAGGGCCGGACCATGTCGGAGTCGGAATCCGAAATGAGTTCGGGCTCATTGTTGTCGACGGGTTACATCGCGGGTGCGAGCATTGCCGGCGTGCTTTACGCAATCGTTGCCGCCAGCCCCGATTTATCGGAGTCAATGGCCAAGTGGCAATACCGGACAATCGCGGTTGAAAAAGAAGCGCCGGTCGCGGATGCCATCGACGCCGCGGCTCGTCGCGAACTCGGTCTGCCGTTGGATGTGGACAAGGAGGATCTTTCCGAACGCCAGCAAGAATCGCTCGAGAATATGATCCAAGAGTTCAACGAAATCAATGAAGCGAACCTGCAAAAATACGTTCTCCTGCCGCCGAATACGAAACTGAAGGTATCCCAGGGCACGATGGTGACCGAAGGCGGCGCGACGCATCGATTGAGCACGGACCAGGAAATTGAAGCGCCGCAGGGTACTTCGACCCTGGGCGAATTCGCGAGCAAAGTACTGGGCAGCGCCGACAAGGCTGTGACGGTATTCGGCAACAATAAGGATCGCCTGAAAGCGCCGGAAAAACTCCCTGCGGGCGCTGAGCTGAAGGTTCCCCAGCGCGACCTCACCGCAGCCATCGCCTCCGGCGTGATGGTTCTCTTCTTGCTGCTTGTCGGTTTTGGCATGTTCCTGAGAACAGATGCCACTCCGCCACCAGCGACGCCACGGGCTGACTGACAGTTGTCGATCGCTCGCCATAACTCAAAAATCGTCGATTCCTACCCCCACGGAGTACGATTCATGCTGAAGTTGTCTCTTGTACTGGGCATTGTCTTGGCAGTCTGCTTGCTCACGTCCCCCGCCGTATTCGGCGACGAGGGAATGTGGCTCTTCAACAACCCCCCGCGAAAATACCTCAAAGAGAAGTACTCGTTCGACGCCACTCCCGAATGGCTCGAGCACGTTCAAAAATCCTCGGTTCGCTTCAACAGCGGCGGCTCGGGTTCGTTCGTATCGGCCGACGGCCTGGTCATGACCAATCATCACGTCGGCGCCGATGCTCTCCAAAAGATGGGCGACGATAAGCACAATTACTACCGAGACGGTTTCTTCGCACGCACCCGCGCTGAAGAGCATAAGTGCGAGGCGATCGAGCTCAACGTGCTGCAATCGATCGAAGACGTAACCGATCGCGTCAACGCGGCCGTGAAGGCGGATATGACGCCCGAGAAGGCGTTCGTCGCGCGCCGTGCCATCATGGCCACGATCGAGAAGGAATCGCTCGAGAAAACCGGCTTTCGCTCCGACGTCATCACGCTCTACCAGGGTGGCGTCTACAACCTGTATCGCTTCAAGAAGTACACCGACGTCCGCATCGTCTTCGCGCCGGAACAACAAATCGCTTTTTACGGCGGCGATCCGGATAATTTCGAATATCCGCGCTTCGACCTCGATATCTGCTTCTTCCGCGTTTACGAAAACGACAAGCCGGCCCACATCGAGCATTATCTCAAGTGGAGCAAATCGGGAGCGACCGACAACGAACTCGTGTTCGTCAGCGGTCACCCCGGTCGCACCGACCGACAAAATACGGTCGCCGAGTTCGAGTTCTTGCGCGACGTCAACTTCCCGAACACCCTCCGCCGCCTCAATCGGCTCGAAGTTTTGCTGAAAGCGTTCAGCGATCGCAGCGAAGAGAACGCCCGACAAGCGAAGGAGTTGTTGTTCAACGTGCAGAACAGCCGCAAGGCCCGTGTCGGCGGACTGGCGGCACTTCTCGATCCGACCCTGATGAAGAAGAAAGTTGAAGAAGAGAAAAAGCTGCAGGAATTCGTCGCCGGCAACGAGAAACTCCGGGCCACCAGTTCGGCCTGGAAACGCATCGCCGAAGCGGAGAAGGTTCGGGACGGCATTGAGACGCGCTACACGATGCTCGAGGGCAGCCGCGGCGCCCCGGCGGGGTTCGTGTCCGATTTGTATGTCATCGCGCGGACTCTGGTCCGAGCGGGCGAGGAATTGCCGAAGAACGGCTCCCAGCGGCTCCGCGAGTTTCGCGATTCAAACTTAGAATCGCTGAAACTGGACCTATTCAGCGAAGAACCAATTTACGACGGCTTCGAAACGGTCAAATTAACGGACAGCCTGACTTATCTTTGCAGTCAGCTCGGCTACAACGATCCGCTGGTGCAGAAGGTTCTTGCAGGTAAATCGCCTGGCGAGAGAGCATACGAACTCATCAGCGGTACGAGGCTGAAAGACGTTGCAACGCGGAAAAAGCTCTTCGCCGATGGCGCCGCGGCGATCGAGGCGAGCAACGACCCGATGATCCAGCTCGTCAAGCTGGTCGATCCCGACGCTCGCGAGGTCCGCAAGAAGTTCGAGACCGAGGTCGAAGAAGTCAAGCGCAGCGCGCACGCCGAAATCGCCAAGGCACGCTTCGCGGCCGAAGGAACCAACACCTATCCGGACGCGACATTCACGCTGCGACTTTCGTTCGGACCGGTGAAAGGCTACGAAGAGGATGGTAAAAAGGTCCCGTTCCAGACCACTTTTGCCGGCCTCTATCAACGCGCTCATGAACACAACAACAAGGAGCCGTTCGATCTGCCCCAGCGCTGGATCGAGCGCAAGAGCCAACTAGACTTGGGCACGCCGCTCAATTTCGTCTGCACGGCGGACATCATCGGCGGCAACAGCGGCAGCCCGGTCGTTAACCGCAACGCGGAATTGGTCGGCATCATCTTCGACGGCAACATCCAATCTCTGGCGCTGGACTTTGCCTACAGCGATGATCCGGCGCGAGCCGTGTCGGTGCATTCTTCCGGCATTCTGGAGGCACTACGCAAAGTGTACGAAGCCAACACGCTTGCTGAGGAACTGGTGAGCGGGAAGGCGCAGTAAGGTTTGCATCGGGCAGGCAATCGTTCGGGGCCTGGAACGCATGCTGCAGAGCGTGGTTTCCAGGCCCGTTTCGTTTCGTGAAAGTAATTGCGAGACGTAGGATCGTTTTACTCAATTAGCTTTCAGCGATCAGCTTTCAGCCGTCAGCCATGCTTGGGTACAACGGAGCGATGCACGGCATCGAGACGGTTCTCAGCTACCGGACTCTTCTCCGTATGCTTGCTAGGCAGATCCTTCGGGTAGCGTGTGAGATCTGTCATGAGCGAACTCCGTCAGGCAACTAACCGACCCTTCGGCGCTGGCGCGCGTCGGTGTAAGTCGCCTCGAGGTCGACAGGCATGGACAAGCTTGCGTTCAACCCGAGCGGTAGTGTCGGCAACGTATCGCCGACACGGAGTACATGCGGCCAAAGATCGATCTGCTCTTGCCCGTCGCGTCGCAGGGGTTGATAGGCGACCACATAGAGCTCCGCATCGCCCGGAAGC